>Ga0209581_1000458_pt1 | contig 87696 bp, 68 predicted proteins | sample Coa_R2_FD_187160 | JGI IMG/M metagenome (GOLD analysis project Ga0209581, IMG submission 187160) | Surface soil microbial communities from Centralia Pennsylvania, which are recovering from an underground coalmine fire - Coalmine... | ecosystem: Environmental > Terrestrial > Soil > Unclassified ...
CACACCACCACCTTGCCCTTCGCCGGCGCATAGTTCCGACTCTCCGCCTCCAACTGGAAAAACCGGTTCTCATACCGCACCACCCAATCCTCGCTGATGCTCCGTTCGCTCTCCAGGCGGAAGACCTGGGAGTATAAGGAAGACGAATTCCTGAAAGAAAATCTTCCGGGCTATTCGAGATACGCCGGCATTGTTCGCGACCGGCTCATTCCAGGTCTTTGGTGAGGTGAAACATGAACATGGAATGTCTGGAATGCGGATCGACTGAGTTAACAAAGCTGTCGATCCTGTATGAGCAAGGCTTGTCAATGCTCCGCGCCCGTTCGGGCGGGCTGGGCCTGGCGATCGGGGCAGGAGGAGCGGATCTTGTCCTGGGAAAGGCCAGAACCAAAGGTGAGATTCAGACCAAGCTCTCTGAAAGGGTTTCGCCGCCGGGCAAGTGCTCGTACTGGAAAATCGTCGTTGGCGGGTTGATCGGTCTCATGGTCCTCGAATTCATACTTGGATATACGCACACGTTCCTTGGTTACGGAGGGAATTTCAACCGCCAACTCTCCTGGCTTGTCTGGTCGTACCTGGGCCTGCTGATATTCGTGCTGGCTTTCGTTGTCTGGTATAACTCCTGGGTCTTCCCGAAGCGACACCAAATCTGGGATCGCTCGTTCATGTGCGGGCGATGTGGCCACATCATACAAGTGGCGCGTCCAGCCCAACGGCAGACTCATCTTGTTCAGGAGGCGCGGCCATGATCTTCGCTACCACAGCGTCATTAATTGAGGGTTATCAGATAGTCGCCTACAAAGGCACGGCGCAGGGCGCGACATTTGAAGCCCTTCTGCACAACACTGAGGCCATGGGAGCTAACGCTGTTCTGAACATCTGTTACGACAATGCCATAAGCCCTGACACGCTGTTTCACGGTTCTGCTTTCGTAATCGAGCCAAAAGAATGGGCACACGAGATGAACTCGAAACCCAAGAATAATGACCAAGGACTGTCAATTCTCGGTGGGAACAATGAAAGCAGGTAACCAAAACTCGCGCTCAGAGATTTCCATACCTTCTGAGAGGATTGAACATTAATTCTGCTTATCCGTGGCCAGAAGGTGATGCTGGATCGGGACTTGGCGGACCTTTATGGAGTTGAGACCCGGGTTCTCAATCAAGCTGTGCGTCGAAACATCCGGCGTTTCCCTCCCGATTTTATGTTCCAGATGAGCCCGGAGGAGTTTGCAAAATGGAAATCACAAATTGTGATGACCAATAGGGAAAGAATGGGCTTGAGACGCAGGCCCTTGGTTTTTACAGAGCAAGGGGTAGCCATGCTTTCGAGTGTCCTGGGGAGTGACCGGGCTATTGACGTCAATATCGCCATCATGAGGGCCTTTGTCAGGCTGCGCGAGATGATGGCTACGCACAAAGACCTGGCAAAGAAAATAGAGGAATTAGAAAAGAAATACGACGCGCAGTTCCGGGCTGTGTTTGACGCGATCCGCAACCTGCTGCAGCCAGCGCCCGTTCCGCCCAGGCGCCGCATCGGATTCTGAATTTAATAGGAGCAGAAATCATGAATACAGCCCAATTCAGCACTTTAAGTGATCAGGTCCCCCAGCCCGTAGAGGAAGCCAACTTCGAAGCAACTGTAGACGTAAAGACGGCGGCGCGCTTTCTTGGAGTCAGCCCGTCGCTGGTGTATGCTTACGTCGAGCGAAAGCAGATTCCCCATTTCCGAATGATGGGCCGCTCGATCCGGTTCAGCCTGTCCGAACTCGAAAGATGGCGGCAACAATTCTTTGTAAATGGAGGAATCGATGACAAGACCACGTAAGACGGCGGGAACCGTATATCGCCGCAAGAACACCGCGTTCTGGTGGGTGCGTTATCCAGACCGCGCAGGGAGGATACAGCGGGAATCCACTGGATCCACAGATAAGGAAGAGGCGGAGCGCTTCCTTCGAGCACATCTCGACGCTCGTGACGAAGGTCGGCTGACTAGTGTACTCAAAGGTAAGACCCTTACATTCAACGAGTGGGCGGACTGGTTCCTGGAGAGACGGTCAAAGCCTCCTTTCCGATCGGAGAATACGCATGCACAAAACTTGAATGCCCTCAAACATCTAAGACCTGTTTTCGGAGATGTCCTTCTAGCGAACATCGCGCCCGAGTCCATTGAAGAATACTTGAGGAACCGCCTTAACGCCGACAAATATGTTCGAACCAGGCTCGGCTTTCGGCGTATTGGGAAACTCAAACCTTACACGGTGCATCAGGAACTGCGAGTTTTAACCAGGATTCTGAATCTTGCCGTTCAGCAGAAGCGGCTTGCAGTAAATCCCTGTGCCAGTGTCGAATTTCCCGCGCCAATCAACAAATCGTTCAGGAAACCTCACTACATGACCTCAAGCGAACAGGCGCGGATTGAGATGGTAGCTCCTTGCTATCTCAAGAACTTGGTGGTCATGATGACGGAAATGGGTTTTCGCCCGTATAAGGAATTGCTTCCAATGAAGAAATCACAAGTCGATCTCGAAAATTCGGTTGTAAGCCTCCACGATTCCAAAACCCTAAGTGGCATCGGAGACTTACCCATGACCGAGCTTGCTCGCGAAGCGTTTAAGGCCCAAATGGAAGCAGCCAGAGGTTCTGAATACCTTTTCCCAACTCCCAGCAACAAAGCGAAGAACATACATCACATCGTTACGGAAGATTTGGGAAAAGACGTTGCATCGGGCCGGCGTACCTTATTTCCCGATTTACCATCTTCGGCATACGTTCGCCACGCGTCTAAGTGCTGGAGGAGTAGCCGATCATTTTGTTACGCAAATGCTCCGTCAGCATGACTCTCGCGTGTTCAAAAGATATAGCCAGGCAAAACTTATGATGATGCGCGAAGCACTAGCGAAGCTCGATCGCCTCGCCAACGAACACACCAAGAGTTTTAGCACAGACGCGCCAAATTAAACTCGTTTTAGCACAGTTTTGACACAGTTTACTGACTTTGATTGGTTATGAAAAATTGCATGATGTTGAATTGGAAGGGCTTAAATGGTGGACCTGGAGGGGTTCGAACCCTCGACCTCATGACTGCCAGTCATGCGCGCTCCCAACTGCGCCACAGGCCCAAGCTGGCTCGGAAATGGAGTCTTCCTTCTTGTAGCATGCAGGCGGCGTAAGTGTCAACGCTGCCACATAGCTTGGCGAACAGCAGCGTCGTACACACTTACTCAAGCGGCCTTCGATAATTCCGATTTGACTGTCCAATTGCTGAACAATCCACTTGACATCATTCTTTTATTAGGGCCACTTTGCAAAGGGAGGGGCTTCCGAGAGCCGACCGCCCAAAACGGGTCCTGCCGCCTCAATTGAAGCCACTTATGCCAACGCTTTCGACTTACATCCTGCGCATGGCTGAGCACAAGGATCAAATAGCCTTCATTGAACAGGGTGTGTACCGTTCGCGGGAATACGGTTACCAGGAAGTCGTCGAGCGGGCATCGGCGTTTGCGCAGTGGCTGAGATCGAAGCGCCTGGAAGCAGTTCCAGGGCAGGAACCGCCGCGCATAGTTTTATGGGCGACGCCCGGCGCGCACTGGGCCATGGCCTTTTACGGATGCGTACTGGCCGGGGCGATTGCCGTACCGGTGGATGCCGGATTTTCACCGGAATTCCTTAAGCGCATTTCAGAGAGAAGCCGTGCCTCCCTGTTGATTACGGACAGGACCAGGAATGAAAGCCTACAAGGGTTGAAATGGGCGAGCGACATTGAACGCTTCTTCATCGAAGACATCGAAGGCATCGCCGTGCCCTCCGGGCGCCTTCCGGAACCTCAAGCCGTGGACCGCGATGCCCTGGCCGAGATCGTTTACACCTCTGGAACCACGGCCGAGCCGCGCGGGGTCATGATTACGCACGGTAATCTGCTGGCGAATCTTGAGCCTATTGAACGCGAAATCAGGCGATATGAGAAGCTCAGCATTCCATTCCGGCCCATCCGTTTTGTCCATCTGATTCCGCTCAGCCATTTGTTTGGACAGGTGATGGCGCTTTTTATTCCTCAACTTCTTCGCGGCGTGGTCATCTTTCCTGAAAGCCAATCGCCTGCAGCGCTGGCCCGTACAATTCGGGAGCGTCGGGTTTCCGTGATGACCTGCGTGCCTCAGCAGCTTGAAGCCATGGGCAACTGGGCCAGGGCGAAGCTTGTTGAAAGCGGATACCGCGATCCCGATGCGGTCCTTCACCAGGCAGTCTCAGAGCACTGGTCTATTTCGAGGCGCTGGTGGAAATTCCGGTATGTGCACGGTCTTATTGGCTGGAAGATGTGGGCCTTCGTCGTGGGCGGGGCGACGCTTCCAACGGACCTGGAACAGTTTTGGAGCACTCTCGGTTATGCCGTGATCCAGGGTTACGGACTCACGGAGACCGCGCCTGCGATTACCATCACTCATCCTTTCAAGATCCGTCGGGGCGCTGTCGGCAGGCCCTTGCCGGGCGTCGAAACGCGGATCGCCGAAGACGGTGAAATCCTGGTGCGGGGCGCCAATGTTTCACCTGGATACTATCAGGATGCCGAAGCGACTCATGAAGTCTTCGAAGAAGGGTGGCTGCACACGGGTGATCTCGGGCGGTTCGACGAAAACGGCAATCTCATTTATCTTGGCCGCAAAAAGGACGTGATTGTTACAGCAGAAGGGTTGAACGTTTACCCTGACGATGTTGAGAAGGTGCTGTGCGAGCAGCCTGCCATTCAGGAAGCTGCGGTCGTAGGCAAGATAGCTGGCCCAGAAGCCGCCGGCCGCACTGTGGTCCATGCCGTTCTGGTCCCGAGTCGCGGCGCCTCCCGCAGTGATCTTGAAACCGCAGTCCAGAAGGCCAATGCAAAGCTTGAGCCGCATCAGCGCGTTCGCGACTTTTCCATTTGGCCCGGGCCTGCGCTGCCGAGGACCTTGACAACCATGAAACTCCAGCGAGCGAAGATTGCGGCGTGGGTCAATGCCGGAGAGGGGGCGGCCAGGCCGGCCGTTCCTTACGCGGGCGAAGTTCATGACTGGCGCGATTACATCGAGCGGCTTGGGACGCCGCGGGAAAGGATCGTGCCGGAGGCCCGGCTTGCCGAAGACCTTGGACTTTCCTCGCTTGACCGGGTCGAACTGCTGACGTGGCTCGAAACAAGCGGCTACATTTTTGATGAGCAGGAATTGGCGCGAGCGCAAACCGTGGGCGATGTGGAGCGGTTGATCCGTCGGCCTTCCGCGCCCGCTCCCCCAGGGGAGTTTGTTCGAGTAAAAGAGAAAGCCGAACCATTGCGTGGAGCGGCCCGCGCGCCTTCAGGCGTGGCTACGACTCCCCGGGTCGCCGGCCCTACCGAGCCCGAATGGCCGCTCTCGCGCGCAGCAGCGCTTGGCCGCGAAGCGCTCCAGATGCTGCTGGCATTTCCTCTGTTGCGCTATTACGTCAAGACCGAAGTTCATGGGCTTGAGAAGTTGCGCCAGTTGAAAGGTCCGGCTATTTTTGTATCGAACCATCAGAGCCTGATTGATCCTGCGGTTATCCTTCGTTCGCTGCCCTCGCGAATTCGCCGCAGGATCGCACCCGCTATGGGTGAAGCGGCGCTGCGCGGCCACTCCAAAGCAGCGCTGTTCTGGGCGCGTCTTACGTTCAACGTTTATTTGATCTCAGACGATCCCAGCCGTGCGCAGGAAGCGCTGCGGCACGCGGGGCGCCTGGCTGACCGGGGATATTCCACGCTGATTTTCCCGGAAGGCGAGCGCACTCCTGACGGCACGTTGCAGCCTTTTCGTCCCGGCGTCGGTGTGATGGTCGAACGGCTCCAGTTACCCGTTGTCCCGTTGCTGATTCGCGGGCTTTTTGAAATCTGGCCGCGTACGCGGGAGCGCCCGGTTCGCGGCAAGGCCGAACTCTGGATCGGTGACATCATAACCATCAATCCGGGAGAATCTGCAATCGAATTTACCCGGCGGCTGGAAGATTTCTACCGCTCCTGGCAACCCAGCAAAACGGCTTCTTCCAACTCCTGAATTCGGCTGCGTTCCGCATCCCCTGCACAGTGGAATTCCGAAGCGGCGGACCCGCGCTATAGTATCCACGCGAATCACCCGATAAGAATGGTGCGGTTGAGCATCTACCCGGCTATGCGCCGGGGTCGGTGGGCGATAAACCCAATGCCCGCGCCCGGCGCCCCATGGAGTACCGTCTGATAGCACGAAAGATATTCCTGTGCTGCGTCTGCGGCCAACCCGAAGAAAGCTGTGAATGTCAGAAGTATTGCGCCCTTTGTCACTCAGATTACAGCGTCCGCCTCACCGAAGACGGGCAATATTACTGCGCCGATTGCCGCGAGGCCTGCGACTATAAAACACAAGACGCCATTTAGGCGGCAAGGGTTGGGTCCGTTGCAAGACGAATTTCGTCCCGATGGTAGCCTCGCGACATGCGCGAGCCATTTGGAACCGGGCGACTTGTGATTTGCAGATTGGCGATTGAAATGAGGCGCGAATTATGAATGCTGAATTATGCAGAAAAGACTTCACGCTCAGGAGGGTGCCTGAGAGGGCTGGATTTCATCCTTCATAACTCATTATTTCCTTCGCCGACATCCCCAAATCCCTGCGCTGCAGAAATCTGACCTTTATTGATGGCAGTTTAACGCGTGTGGTAAGGTTACAGGTTGGAAGTCGATGGGGTGTTGTACGCCGCCTGTTGCCGGTGGGCGTTGCCATAAGAATGCCAGCCTATGGCCAGGAAAATCGCTGAGCAGGAAGAGAAATCCACAAAAGAGGCTGCGAAGCCTGCCCGCCCGCCAACCACGCCGGGCAGCCTGATTGGCTTGTGTGCCGGAGCCTGGCTCGTTCCAGGCCTCGGACATTTTCTGCTCGGGCGCAGATGGCGGGCGCTGGTCCTTTTTCTCGCTATTGTCGGAATGTTTCTGTTCGGGCTGGCGATGCAGGGGCAATTTTTCGCTACGGGCTCGGGATCATATTTGCACACACTGGGCTACTTTGCCGAACTCTCTGTCGGAGCGCCGATGCCGCTGGCGACGTTTTTCGGTTACGGCGGCGGCGACACATATTTCGTATGCTCAGATTACGGCACCGCTTACTTGATCGCCGCGGGCATGTTGAATGTCCTCGCAATCCTCGACGCGTATGATATTGCTATGGGAAGAAAGCCGTAGGACGTAATGACTTTCACAAGTTATGGTGTCGCCATACCCTCTAGGTTCTCTCTTGTTTTCCAAGCGCTGTCTCAACGTTGTCAACGGCGCCGGAATTGGCCGGTGGGGACACCGGCGCCACAGAAAAGATTCTCACTGTAATTAGGAATCCTCAGTGGGAGGTGGAACGACTCCACCGGCTTCATTGCAAGGTTAAATATGGTTATATCTCATTTTACGGCGCTCACGCTCTTTTCGTTTTTCGTGTCGGTAGTGTTTGCCGTCCTCGGCAAGCAGACGTTAAAGGAGCAATTGATTTACGGGGTGAAAGTTTTTATCGCCTTTGTGGGTATCGCTTTGCTCCTCGGCTGGATCATGCTGCCTTTCGCCTGAATTCCGCGCCGGATTTTTGTGGCGATTACCCTGGCTTCTGCCGCAGGGAAGCCATTATCTTTTGGAAACCAGATCGCCGAAAGCAGGGAGCAATTTGTATTTGTTCTCCCACGTGGTATACATGATGCCGATCGCGCCAGGCGTGCGATCGAGCGATTGCAGCCAGCCTTTTGGGTTGTCCAGATTGTCCGCGTCGTAATAAGCCCCGGCGAGCGTCTGATATCCGAGCTTTGAAAAGAATGCCAGGCTCGGGTCGCGCTTTTCATAGTACCAGCAAGCGATCACCAGACCTTTGGGCAGGTATTTCCATGTGCCTTCGAAACTTCCATCAATCAGGTAATATTCCTTGCGGGCGTTGTGGTTTGGATCGAACATGTCCGACCAGACAAAGACCTGGGCGCGCGGATTAACATCGCGAACCATTGCCACCTGTCTTCTGACGCAATTTCCCAGAATTTCCGCCATCGGGAGATGGCGGTCCTTGCAGGCTTTGCAGAAGCCGCCGATGCGGACCTCATCCATACTGAGGAAGTATTTTCGTGGAGAAAGATATTTCTCGATAAGCGGAATCTGCCTTCTCCAGATCTCGTAAGCTTCCGGTTCCGACATATCGATGGGGACCTGGTCGCGGTAGATTGTTGTGCCGTGGAAGTAGTCCACTCGCAGGCGGTCGCCGCTGCGGATGCGACCGCCGGGCAGGAGACGGATTGAAGGGCCGTTGTGGTCCCACCGGAAATTGAGCTGCGGGTCGGCTATTTGGTCGTAATCGCGGCCCTCCTGATACACTTCATTGGTTTTTTCGTTGCGGACCACTACGGGTGTTCCCGGACGTCGAAGAACATTAATCAGACCGACTTCTTCCACCTCCACATCGTCCACCCAAACATTGCGGGCTTTGCCATCGGCGATTCCGATACGGAAATCGACATGGTCCGCATACCAACTGTTGAAGGCCCAATCGAACCTGCTCCAGTCGCCGGCTGCGGGCAGCGGGTACTCGAGATAGGCAAGGTCTCTGCCGTCGGGCGCAATGGCCCACATGTGGAACCGTGTCTCAGGAGATACTTCTTCGGTCCTAAGCCAGCAGCGCAGGCGATAGCAGCGGTAGGGCGTGGTGCGCACCTGCTGTGCCAGAAAAGCGTCTCCTGAAGTGCCGTTGAAATTACGGAAGCAGACCGATGCCTTGCCGGAATGAAATACCTGAGTGTCAACTGAAATCCCTCTGCCGTGCGGCGAAAAACCGGCGGGAAGGTTTCCACTTCGCTCTTCAAAGCCGCCGTTTTGAAGCTTTGCCGGAGAATCAGGGACAAAACGCGCTTCACGATCGTCAGCAACAAAGAGCGCGCCGCGGACCGGAAGTCCGGCTGCGAGGTTCTTATTGTGGGCCAGAATGCCGCTGCCATATCCCACGCTGAAGCCCATAGGGATGATTTCCACTTTCAGGCTGTCACACGCCTTTTTCAGGGTTGTGAGCCGGTGAAGAAATTCCGGGGGTTTCAGGTCCATCTGATCGAAGCCGGCGGATAAAAGCATGCCGTTCAGGCCGTGGCTTGCAGCAGTACGCGCAATGCTCTGCACGCGATCAAGTTCTTCGTTGCTCCGGAGTCCAGTTGAAACATAAACCCATCGGTTCGGATAAACCTTGGGGCTGTCCAGCGCCAGGGCCTTTAAGGAGGTTGAGGCGGCCATGCCCGCTTGCAGAAACTGCCTTCGATTGAGGGAACGCATTTGAAGGTCTCTCCATCTGGAAATTTCCTTGCGTGCTTCAACAATATCATAGGGAACTGGATTACAGTGGGGTGATCCGGCGCGGCCCGCAAGTTTCGGCGAAGGGAAATATCCAGCCGATAGCGACTGAGCGATTGGACCCGCCTGTGACCCAAAGAGATTTCCATCTTTCTCTTGATCTCATCGCCAAATGCGATATTCTGCCCTAGCTCGACCCGAAGGTATAGGGATTTCATGAATCCGCCGAACGAAACGCAAACAAGCACTGCGTACATAAAAGTCCCTGGCTCCGGCATCAGCAATACGCGCCGCTGGGCGGTGATGTGGCTGCTGTTTATCGCTTCGATCATTAACTATCTCGACCGCTCGGCGATCTCCTTTGCGCTGCCTTTGATTTCCCATGATCTTCACCTTGGCCCTGAGTCCAAGGGGGTTTTGCTTTCATCTTTCTTCTGGTCCTACACGCTGATGCAGGTCCCCATCGGGCTGATCTCGGACCGCATGAACCTGCTCTGGGTCTATGCCGGAGCATTTGCGCTGTGGTCTCTGGCGCAGGGCTTGACGGGGCTTGCAGGGAGCCTGATGGTGCTTATCCTGCTGCGAATTGTTCTGGGCCTCGGGGAAGCGATCTACCTCCCCGGCGGCACCAAGATTGTCAGCTTGCTCTTTGACCGCTCGGAGCGCGGGCTGCCTTCGGGGTTTTTTGATTCCGGCACGCGTTTCGGCCTGGTAGTAGGCGGCGTCGGGATTCCCTGGCTGCTGGTCCGTTTTGGATGGCGGGACGCATTTGTATTGGTCGGAATTCTGGGGCTGCTCTGGCTGGTTCCCTGGTTTATAGCTTTTCCTTCTAAGCCGGCGAAGATTCGACAGAGGGAGGCTCGAGAATCCGGCCCGGAGGCGCAGGCCCGGTTCAGACTTGTTCATTTTGACCGAAACCTGCTGGGAGTTTGTCTCGGCTTCTTCTGCTTTGATTACTTCTGGTATTTGATGCTCACCTGGTTGCCGGATTACCTGTATGAGGCGCGCCATTTGAGCATCATAAAGGCAGGCTTCTTCTCCGCTATGCCTTATGCCGTTTTTGGCGTGTGCCAGCCTCTGGGGGGCTGGATAGCCGACCGGTTGATCCACCGCGGGTGGAATGAGACCCTGACGCGAAAGATGATGGTCACCATCGGATTCATTTTCGGGTTGCTCATGATCCCCGCCGCGCTTACACAGAGCGCCACGATAGCCGTGGCGTTGATCGTTGGGGCTGGCCTCGTGGGGCTCTCAACCGCGAACCAACTCGTGATCGTGCAATCCTGCGCCCCGCATCATGAAGTCGGCGTCTGGACGGGGTTTCTGAACTTTGCGGGAAACATCGGGGGAGTCGCCGCTCCGCTGATCACCGGCTTTTTAATCGCCTGGACCGGGTCCTTTGTTTCAGCTTTTATTCTCGGACCGGCACTCCTGGTCAGCGGGTCGCTGGCATACTGGTTCATTGTGGGGAAGCTTGTCTCTCCGCGGCACAAGCCGGACGACGAAACGGCCGCATAGAAAATAGGCCCAGAGCAAAAATCTTTTGGTACTGGTGCACGACGATCGGCCGTTTTGAAAAACGGAATGTTTCATCTGTGAGGTGGCATTGCGATGTACCGCCGTCATCATTCGGTGCAATCGGTTTGGTTGCTTTTATGTTTGATCGGCGCTGCGTTGCCGCTCTGGGCGCAGGACCGCAGCGCTGAACCCGCCGGTACCATTCCGCGCCATATCCCGCCCAAACGGTCTTCCCAGATTCATGATGGATTCGGCATTAATTCGGATTTGCCGCGAGATCCCTACCTGCCCTGGAACCGCTGGTGGTGGACGCGCATGGCCGATGCGGGTGTCAAGTGGGTTCGGATCGGCCAATACGAGAACAGTTCCGACCTGACGAGTTGGGACTGGATCGAGCAGAAACGCGGCGTTTATGCAGCCCCGCCGGGGCTGGATGATTACGTCAATTGGCTTGTGGACAACGGCATCAAGATCCAGGTCCAGTTGATGTACGGGAACCCGATGTACACTGCGCATTCAGGGAAATTGCCTGATGCCATCACTCCAGAGCCAGGCAGTTTCCACAACGATGATCGAAGCCTGTATTCAATATTCTGGCCGCCGACTAAACCGGACCAGATCGCAGCGTTTACGAAGTATGTTCAGTGGATTGTTCGCTATTTCCGCGGACGGATCCATTATTGGGCATTGTGGAACGAGGAAGACATCGGCTATTGGAGTCCTTGGGGGAATCCGGAAGAATATGGCCGTCTGCTGAAGGCGTTTGTTCCTGCTGTGCATGAAGCGGATCCTGGGGCCAGGGTCATTTACGGCGCTCAGGCCGATCCTGTCCGGGATTTCACCAGGCTCGCGCTCGATACGTGTCAATGCGCCTCCGGAATCGACGTGTTCGCTTATCACACCTACCCGGGCTACGGAATGAACATGAACCCGGAGACGATGGATTATGGCGCCTATGGCAACGAGTCGCCGGCCAAGCTGCGTGAACTTGTTCGCAACTATCCCGGCATCCGGCATGACATTCAATTCTGGGATGACGAATTTAACTCGATTCCATCATGGACAGGTTCTGACGAATCGGTGCAGGCTAAATACATTCCGCGGGGGATGATTTACAATTTGGCGACGGGTGTCAAAACCTTCGTCTGGATCCTGGCGGCAGGCACCGACGGGAACGAAGGTGATGATTTCGGCCTGATTCACGGGCTGAGATATCTGCCGACCGATTTTACTCCGCGCCCCGCCTTCCAGGCATACGAGCATACGAATTGGCTGTTTTCAGATACGCGGTTCGACTCCTCCATCAAGATCGACAGCCCGGATATCCTCTCATTGCGGCGGCAGACTGGCTTTCCGTTTTTTGCCTATGGTTTTCGCTCGCAGACCGGGAAGGCAATCGTGGCCTACTGGCTTGCAGCGCACAGCCTTCCGGGCAATATCTTCAGGCCGGTTTATTCGCCGCTGATCATAAAGAATTCGGGCATTGAGCATCCGGTCCTCATTGACGTTGTGACAGGTGAAATCCGCCCACTCAACTGGAAGGCAGGGACCACGGATACCCTGGAGTCGGTACCCGTGCGCGACAGCGTTATGGCCATTGCAGATGCGAGTTATTTCGATTGGGCGGTCTTGCCGGAGGCCCCCAGTTCACTAAATGCTGAATCTTCAAGGGGAACAGTCAAGCTGAGTTGGGAGACCCATGGCGGAAATCCTTCCGGCGTCATTGTTGAACGCAGCATCGACAAAGGGAAATGGGGCGTGCTTGCGAGGCTGCCTGCCTCTTCGCGTTATGATGATTCTTCTGCACCAGCGAATCGAATGGTCTCTTACCGTGTGCGCATGGTGAACCAGGCGGGCGAGTCGGCATATTCCAACGTCGTCCACGTGATGAGATAAGGAGAAGACAACAATGGGAAAACTCGCAATAACGGGAGGAAAGCCGGTCCGGACGAAGCCGTTTGCCGCCTGGCCCATTTATGGGAGGCAGGAAGAACGGGCGTTGCTCAAAGTGCTCGCCAGCCGAAACTGGGGCGGTTATCCGTTCCCGAATACCATCGCCGACCGGTTTGCACAGAAATTTGCAAAGTTCCACGGAGCAAAATACGGGCTGGCGGTGGCGAACGGAACTGTAGCGATCCAGGTGGCGTTGAAGGCTGCGGGCATCAAGCCCGGCGACGAAGTCATCGTTCCGGCCTACACGTGGGAAGGAACCGTGGGGCCAGTGCTGTTGCTGAATGCAGTGCCGGTGTTTGTTGATGTTGATCCTGACACCTATTGCCTGGATGCCCGGCTGATCGAAGCCGCGCTGACGGAGAAGACCCGGGCGGTCCTTCCGGTCCATCTGGCGATGAGCTTTGCTGATCTTGACGCTATCGGAGAAATCGCCCGCAAACATAACCTTGTCGTGATCGAAGACTGTGCGCACGCCCACGGCGGCAAGTGGAGAAACAAAGGCGCGGGAGCTACTGGAGGGCTGGGCTGTTTCAGCTTCCAGTCAAGCAAACTGATGACTTCAGGTGAAGGCGGTGCCGTGATTACCAGCAACCTCGAATTCTATGAGCGGGCCCAATCTTACGTGAATTGCGGCCGCGCCAGCACAACGGACCGCTACGGGCACCGGTTGATCGGTTTTAACTACCGAATCACGGAATTCCAGGCGGCCATTCTGGAAGCGCAACTCGAACGGCTTCCGAAACAGGCCGAAAAACGGCAGGCAAATATGGACTACCTGGAGAAGCGTCTTCGCGAAATTTCCGGGCTGGATTTCCTTAAGCGCGACAAACGCAATACTCGCGTCGCGGCCTACCAGTATGTATTCAAATACCGCACGGAATCCTTTGGCGGGATTCCGCGGGCGGCTTTTCTTGGTGCGCTGGAGCTTGAGGGGATTCCCTGCGACGGTCTGTTCTATGAGCCGGTTTACAAGAGCGCACTGTTTCCGGTGGATCCGAACGAATTCCCGGCGCTTTCATGGGGACGCGCGGAACCTCTGGATCCAAGAATCAAATATCATTGCCCGGTGTCCGAGCGCGCTGCCTATGAGGAGTCCGTGTGGCTGCCGCACCATCTGTTTCTCGGCAGCCGGAAGGATATTGATGATATTGCCGATGCCGTGGAAAAAGTCTGCGAGTACATCGAGGAACTACGCGGGCTCAAGCATCCGGCCATCGAAAAGGGAGCCATGAGCCGCGTCGAGCGGCCTCGTATCGAAAAGCGCCAGTATTAGCCGGCCGGCTGCCATGGTTCGGAATACCCGGCGGCCATTCCTGAGCGCCGGAAGAGAAGACACTGCAATCAACATATGGTCCTTCCGCTCACTCCAGTTCGTCTTAAGCGCCATGCTGCGCGGGTCTTTGGAAACAAAGTGGGGGTCGTTTGCGAAAGCCAGCGGTTTACCTACCGCGAGTTTAACGAGCGTTGCGACCGGCTATCGAACGCTCTGCTTGGCCTTGGAATCCAGGAAGGTGAGCGCGTTGCCTTCCTGAGTTTTAATTGTCATCGGCTGCTCGAGGCTTACTTCGGTGTTCCGCAGGTGGGTGCCGTTCTTCTGCCTCTCAACATCCGCCTGGATGCTGAAGAGTTGAAATACATCCTCAACGATGCGTCCCCGGTCATCCTCTTTTTCGATCCAGAATTCACGCCATTGGTTAAAGACTTGCGCCGGGGACTGTCCTCGATTCGGAACTTCGTCGCGCTGCGCGGCCCTGTACCTGCGTGGGCACATCCAAAGCAGTACGATGAGCTTCTGGCGGACGCCTCGCCTGCGGAAATCGACTACCTCGGGATTGATGAAAACTCCGGCGCTGAACTCTTTTACACAAGCGGCACTACGGCGTATCCAAAAGGTGTAATGCTCACGCATCGCAACCTGTATCTGCATGCCTTTTACAGATTGCAGGTGGAACACGCGGGCGACAACGAAGTGGGCCTTTACACGGTCCCCTTATTTCATGTGAACAGTTGGGGATCGCCGCACTTCCTGACGCTCCTGGGTGCAAAGCATGTGATTCTGAAGCGGTTCGACCCATTGGCCGTGCTCCGGTTGATCCAAACTGAACGCGTTACTCAACTTCAAATGGTCCCCGCGATGGTGACCGCCGTTCTCAATCATCCTGACTTCCATCGGTACGATGTTTCCAGCGTCAAAGTCTTATTTATCGGCGGTGCGCCGTGCAGCCCCGCCATGATTCGGGAGATCGAGGAGAAAATGCCCAAATGCGAGGCCAAGGGCGGTTACGGGCTGACGGAGACTTCGCCTGTTATCTCCATTGCAAATATCAAAGACCATCTGGCGGGCGAGCCCCTGCAAGTTCAACAGCAACGCAAGGCAACGGCTGGCTATGCGCTTGCCGGAACCGAAATCCGAGTGGTTGATGCTCATGGGAAAGACGTCGAACCGAATGGCGAGCAGGTGGGCGAAGTGATCGTTCGGAGCGACGTGGTGATGGCCGGCTACTGGAACCAGCCGCAAGCTACGGAGCGCGCCATCCGCGATGGCTGGTTTTACACCGGCGATCTGGCCACAATCGACTCCGAAGGATACGTTCTGATTGTCGATCGTGCAAAAGATATTATCGTAAGCGGCGGAGAAAATATCGCCTCGGCTGAAGTCGAGCGCGTTTTATGCGAGCACCCGGCTGTGCTCGAATGCGCGGTGATTGCCGTGCCGGACGAAAAGTGGGGTGAAGTGCCAAAGGCCTTCATTACTTTGCGCGCCGACCACACCGCAACCGAAGCGGAAATTCTCGAGCACTGCCGCAGGCGTCTGGCTGGGTTCAAGGTGCCGAAGTCGGTGGAATTCATTGCCAGTCTGCCCAAAGGCGGAACTGGAAAAATCCTCAAGAAAATCCTGCGCGAGCCCTATTGGGAAGGGAAGACTCGCCGCGTGCAGTGACTAAGCCTGCCTGGGACGCTAGACTGAAGCATGGGCCAATTCGAAATCATACGCGATGTACCGCTGAAGCCCTTCACCACATTCAAAGTAGGAGGGCCGGCAAAGTTCTTCGCTGGCGCGGCCACCGCCGAAGAATTTCTTGAAGCACTCAAATTCGCACGCGATGAACGCCTGCCTGTTTTTGTCCTGGGTGGCGGCAGCAACATTCTTGTCAGTGACGATGGCTTTCCGGGGTTGGTCATCCACCCCGTGCAGCGCGGCATTTCGGTTGCTGATGCGGAATCCGATCGGGTAGTGCTTCGGATTGAAGCCGGCGAGGTGTGGGACGAGGCCGTCCGTTACGCGGTTGAACAAAGCTTTTGGGGAATCGAGAACCTTTCACACATTCCAGGGCAGGCCGGCGCGGCCATTGTGCAGAACATCGGGGCCTACGGCCAGCAGATCAGCGATGTTTTCATGAGCGCAACGGTCATGGACATGCCGACAGGCGAAGTCCTGAAGCTCGATCCAACCGCTTGTGGCTTCGGTTACCGCAAAAGCATTTTCAACACGACAGCAAGAAACAAGTACATTATTCTCCAACTCGAATTGAAGCTTGCTCGCCACGGCAAACCGGACCTGCGGTATCCGGACGTCCGCGCTTACTTCAGCGAAAGGGGCATAGAGTCACCCTCCATCAAAGAAGTTCGCGAGGCTGTTATTCGCATTCGTGACCGGAAGTTTCCTTTTCCTCGCGAAGAAAAAGGCGGCAACGCCGGCTCTTTTTTTAAAAACCTGATATTGAATGAAGCTGAATTTGACGTTCTTCGCGCCAACCTCCGGCGGAATTTCTCAAATCAAGTTTGCACGCGTCTGGAGGAAATTCGGCTGCGCTCGGAGTCCAGAGATGCCATCAAGGTCCCTACCGCCTTTCTGATCGAAATCTGCGAGTTGAAAGGCCATCGCGAAGGTCGCGCGCGTGTGAATGAAAATCAACCGCTTGTGCTTTTGAATGATGGCGGAGCAACGGCGTCCGATGTGCTCAAGCTTGCCGGCTTCGTCCGCCGCACGGTCCGTGCGCGCACGGGGATGACAATTTCGCTCGAACCGGAACTTGTTGGCTTTCAGCAGGATGAAATCGAAAGATATCTGGGGCCTGATTAGGCCAGAAATCCTGCAGATTACTGGAGCATTCCTGCCCGGCGTTGTTCCCAACGGCTGAAATCACCAAAGACCTCGTTCGTCCTTTCTTTTCACGTTTTGCGTATGTGCTTTTTAGCAACTCCAGTGCGGGACAGATTCTCAAGCATCCACGTGCTGGAGGAAGCTTCCAGCGATGCCGATATCCATAATCAGAGCTTCCAGGAACGCTTCAGGTGTGATACTGCTCGCTTGCCATGGAAACGGCCGCGCCGAACTTGCAGGAAAGAGAAAGATCCCGCCCAGGACCCACAGCGCAGTTCATTCTTCCCAGCTTGAGCATCGGACTTCTCGTGGGAAGCTTTGAGGCCTTGCTTCTTCGGACCTCGCCGCGTGTGGCCGCTCTTCAATCGTGTGATACTCGGTACGTGATCTGGTTTCTCGCCCCTCTTGTTGACATGGTCTTTTTCGGACTTGTGGGGGCCGTTCTGGGATGGCTGGCGGGGAAAATCCACATCACGAAAGCTCCGGCCGCTGTCGAATCAGGAATTGTGGTGGCGTTTGTTGCACTCACGTGGCGATGGTTTCACGTCGAAATGGCGCTTGGGAGTTTTTCGTTCCAGGAGCACGTTCTGGTCCCCTGTATGTATTTCTTCGCAGGATTTGCCTTATCGCTCGCGATCTTTGCACGCGTCAACAAGCTTGGGGCCCTGTTCGAGCGCTGGTTATGGAGGACTCTGAAGCCTGCGGCGTGGTGCCTGGCTTTCGCAGCGTCTGTGGCGATAGCTGGAGTCTGTTTTTTTGAAGGCAAATATTCTAACTCCCTGACGCGGGTCCGGGCTGCCTCGTCTTCTGCTTCGCGGGCTTGCTTCGCCTTCTGCACAACTCAGCAGCCGGCAACGCTCCTCCACCAGATGCCGATAAGCGGGCGTCTTTGATTGCGGCTTACAACAACTGCATCGCTTACCTTGACGGGCAGGTGGGTCGGCTCCTTGACTTTCTCAGACGGTCCCCCGATTGGGAAAATACAATCGTTATCGTCACTTCCGACCATGGTGAGGAATTCGGCGGGCATGGGCGCTACAGCCACGGGAAAGACCTCTACAGAGAAGCGTTGCACGTACCTCTGACCATTGCTGGATTGGAAATCCCACACGGCTTGCGCATTGGGCACGTCGTTGCAACTCAGGAACTCTTTTCAACCGTACTCGACCTGACTGGAGGCGAAAATACTCCCTTCAGCCGCAACAGTCTTGCCAGGTTCTGGAAGCCGGGTTTTAAGCCGCAGCCGTTTGACAATACTGTAGTTTCTGAACTTGCGTTTCTGTGGTATTGGCGACAAAAAGCTTCAACGATGGTCGGTCTGACCACGTCAGAGTGGCAATTGTTGGACGACTCAACCGGCCGTACGCAACTCTATCACTGGACGGACGATCCACGCGAGGTAAGAAACCTGGCTCCCTCGAAGAAATACGCCGCCGTCGCACAAATGCTTCAGCAACAATTGGCCGAGACCATCAGCGAGTCTGTCCGCTCGTGGCGAGGGGCGCGGATTACCTTCTGCATCTCGGCGCAGGCAGTTCTTTTCTTTCGAGTGTACTCTTTTCGCGCCCAATAAAACCGGAAAAGGCTGAAGGCGTCCTTCGCGTTGGGGTATCCCAGGCGTACTTCGATCGTCAGGACACATGGGCTAAGCCGAAACTCTCACCATCCGAATTGGACCTCATGCACAGTTTGCCTTACCAGTAGGATGATCCCCGCGGTGAATCAAGGCTGCAAGGCAAAACACAGTTAATCTTGCCGAAGGGTATTCCGTGCAGGAAATAAGCCTGCTACTCTGAAAGCTATGGCAAAAATGGTGGACCCTGCCCTATGACCAATTCCGGAAAAGCCCCGGCTTCCGTCCTGACAAGCCGCAGACAGATCATTTCAAGATTCATGGTGATCAGCGCAACTGCCGGCCTGCTGCTTGGGATCTTTGAAGCGGCGCTGCTTCGAAGTTCGCCTCGCATCGAATTCCTCCTTGTTCCTGACCTCAGCTGGGTCGAATGGTTCTTAGCGCCACTGCTGGATATGGCTTGTTTCGCCCTGCTGGGCGTGTTTCTAGGCTGGCTGGCGGCGAGGAATCCCCGCAAACGCAGAATAGCTATTCTCGCGGCGGCCGATATTGCCGCCCTCGGGATGTCTATAGTCCTCCGGGTACATTGGCTTCATTCGAAGGCCATGATGGAAGACTTCGCCATACGCAGGGACGTTCTGGTCCCACTGGCGTGGTTCACTGCAGAATTTGCTGCTGCCCTGGCAGTTGTCTGGTTACTCTGGAAGCCTGTTTCGATTCTAGCCGGGCGGGTGCGTATCAGGGCGATACGTTTGCTGGCATGGAGTCTGGCTGCGGCGGGAATTGCGGCCCTTTGCGGCGTGGCCGCATTTCTGTCGAGACCGGCTTCGGGCGCAGTGCACGCCGACGAAGATTCGGACGCTCACCCAGGCAGCCCGAACATCGTCCTGATCGTTCTGGACACGGTGCGCGCCGACCATCTCTCAGCTTATGGCTACTCGCGCCCTACGACCCCAAACCTTGACCGCCTGGCCCGCGAGGGCGTTCTGTTTGAGAACGCCATTTCACCCTCTTCGTGGACGCTGGCTTCTCATGCTTCCATCTTCACCGGCCTGCTGCCCCACCAGAATGGAGCGGACTGGGCGGCGCCTCTTCCCGCAGGGCCACACACCCTGGCCGAAGTTCTGCGCTCCCGCGGCTATACGACGGCAGGCTTTGCTGCGAATTTCAATTATTGCCAGAAGGGCTGGGGCATGGCCCGCGGCTTTGACACTTATGTTGATATCAGTAACTCCTTCCGGCACAATCTGGCCGGCACGCTGCTGGGAACCGCGTTGATCCAGCCCGCGTACCAGCGATTCTGCCGCTTCGATTATTTCGAACGGGAAAACGCGGAGGAAGTTAATCAAGACGTCTTTGACTGGTTTCGCCGCCGACCGAAGCAGCCGTATTTCCTGTTTATCAATTACTTCGACACCCACGTGGCTTACCTTACCGAGCCGCCCTATGACCATCGTTTCGGGAAGATATCAGAAACGGCGGTCCATAAACTGTTCGACGTTTTACAGACCGACGATCCGGCGGAAGGAATCTCTCCGCAAGAACGCGCATCGCTGATTAACGGTTATGACGATTGTCTCGCGTACCTTGACGCGCAGGTCGGGCGGCTGCTCGATTTCCTTCGCAATTCTCGCGAAAGCAAGAATACGATTGTCATTGTCACCGCGGATCACGGCGAGGCCTTCGGAGAGCAGGGCTGGTACAGCCACGGTTACAATCTTTATCGCGAAGCGCTTCACGTTCCGCTCATCATTGCCGGGTCGGGTGTTCCGCACGGAGTTCAAATCGAGCACCTCGTAAGGACGCGAGACCTCTTTTCCACCGTGCTTGACTTCGCCGGAGGCGGGAACACTCCGTTCGGTCGCGAGAGCCTCGCAAGGTTCTGGGAACCCGGCTTCACCCCGCAGCCGTTTGACAATTTTGTCGTTTCGGAACTGGTTCCTATTTTCAACGAAGGCGGAAAGCAGGCTATGATCAGTCTGACAACGCCTGAATGGCAATACATCTATGATTCAAACGGCCGCCAGGAGCTTTACCGCTGGGTGTCCGATCCGCTCGATGAGAATAATCTCGCCGGCTCGCCCGGTGCCCAGGCCACAATGGCAAGTCTTCATCAGCAACTCATTCAGGCCGTGGCGGAGTCTTCCGAACCTTGGCGCGACCAGGACTATCTCTTCGCGCGGAGCAGCAACAGTTCTTTTTTCCAGGAAATCATGTCCGCCCGACAAACCGAGCAGCCAATCCTCTCACACAGCCGCCTCTTTATCGGCGCGTCGCAGGCTTACTTCGGTCCCGAAGAAAATTCATCCTCTTCAAAACCGGCCACTCCCGACCAGGAATCCCTGAAAAGTCTTCCTTATCATTAATCCCTCGTAACCTTGATTTTCGCGCTCCAGCGAATTCTGCCCGTGACAACTGCGTCTATCATAAATTAAAGACGTAAACAATGCAGGCGATTCCGACGATCTTTTTTCATGGGGGTTTTCCGGCGCGCGTGAAAGCCGGTTTATGTCTTTATGCAAGCAGTGATTAGCAGAATCGGCGAAGGCGGTCAGAGGACTTCCGACCATGAACACCTTAAAGAGGCCAAGAGTGAAAGTCTGTTCTCAAAAAAAACGCGCCCGGCTGCGGATTTCCCTGACCGGAAAGACGGATACGCTCTTATTTTGCTCACGGCGGCCGTAGCAACGATGTTCTGGCGTGTGCTGTTCACTTCGCACATGCTGTTTTACCGCGACATTCTCAACCAGAGTTATCCGCTGGCGCGCCTGATTCACGAAATTTGCCGGAAAGGATTTTTGCCTTACTGGAATCCCTATCTGAACTTCGGCCAGCCGATCCTGGAAAATCCCAACTCGCTCTTCTTCTATCCCACGACGCTTCTGATTGTTCTTCTGCCAGCTGACATCGCGTACAAGCTGCATTTTGTCCTCCACTTCATGCTGGCCGCAGCCGGAATGTATTGGCTCGCGCGGCGCTGGCGGCAATCGCACCTCGCAGCGCTTTTTGCGACGCTATTTTTCGTATTCAGCGGGCCGGTCCTTTCGCTGGGAAGCTTCTATAACGAAGTCGCCTGCGCTGCCTGGATTCCGTGGGCGCTTCTGCTGACGGATTACGCCACTGAGAGAAGTTCCATCCGGCAATGGCTTTTGCTGACCCTGATTTTTCTGATGCAATTTCTTGCAGGCGAACCATTCACTTTGCTTGCAACATTCGGACTCTGCTTCGCCTATGCGCTCTACCGGGCGGGCTTTTTCAGACAGCCGGTCCAAAGGGTCAATCTTCGAGTGCTCATTGTCTTCGCTTGTTCGGGCGCCCTGATGACCGCACTTGCAGCAGTGCAACTGGTCCCGGCGACTGTGCTGCTGCGAGACTCGCTCCGCGGGGCGATCGGCTTCCCATTCAGCCAGAACACCTACTGGTCATTCCATCCGTTGCAATTGATCTCGACCGTGATTGCAGGTTTTCCAGACCCGATGTTTAATTCGTCATCGCTGTGGACCCCGGTATTAAATTTCGATAACAAGCCTTATTTCCCATCACTGTTTCTGGGATTTGTGCCGCTCTTTCTTGCATACATCGGCCTCACGATGGGCAGCGACCGCCGGCGATGTTTCGCGGGCTGGGCCGCGATGGCCCTGATGCTGCTCGCGTTTGGGCGGTTCACGCCACTTTATAAGCTGGTTCTTTTTGCGTTGCCCATCCTGAAGCTGGTGCGCTTTCCCATCAAGCTCCTCATACCTGTAGTTCTACTGGCATGCCTGCTTGCAGGATGGGGAATCGATGCGATGCGAGTGGCTGAGGCCTCCCCTTTCAAAAAGGCCAGAAACATCTACGCCTTTCTGGTGATTGCAACGGCCGGCGTGTGGCTGTTGTGGGGTGCTTCATGGATTGTGCCGCAATGGCTGGAACAAGCTGCATCCTGGGCGCTGCGGCGGACGATCGAAGCGATTGGGATTGCTCCGGCGGGCGCATTTGGCTCCGAAGCCGTCCAGGCAGCCGCGCGTTATTTCGTGAACATGCTCCGCTGGGAATTAGCAGGGGTCGCCGGGCTCTCGCTCGGCGCGGTGCTCTGGTTTGCCGGACTCAGGATGGGCGATCGTCGCGCGCGGATAGCGCTGCCGGCGGCCCTGCTGGTGGGGACCGTACAGCTTGTGCTGACAAATTACTCAGCAAATCCAACCGTGCCAGCAGGGTTCTACACCTATCGTCCGCCTGTTTTGGACCACTTCAAAACTTCTTCCATGCCTTACCGCTATGCTGATGTCTTTGGCCGATCTCCGCTCGCTGCCGTGCCCGAGGAGGCGCTTGCGCAGCCCCCGGATTTTCACTCCGAAGCGGTTGCGCGGAACCTCGAGGGCCCCGCTGCCTCGGCATTCCAGGAACGGATGCTGCTCGAACACGGTGGAATGCTGGACCACGCCGAAGGCATCTCCAACGTAGATCCGGATTGGTCGTTCCCGGTGGAACTCTACCAGTTTTGGGTGTTCGCATTGCACAAAATGGCTGATCCATCCCGAACGCTTTGTCTGATGGGCCGCAGCAACGTCCGATATAACATCATCGGCGGCTACAGGGATTACCCGGCCATTCGCCCAATTGCGGCGGTTGATGATGGCACTCCTTTCCCAAGCTACCTCTACGAGAACGGATGCTTCCTGCCCAGGGCGTATGTGGCAGGTTCGGCTGAATATTCACCCAATCCCGACCGGACGTTTGAGCGGTTGTCGGACCCCGCCTTCGAAGCCCACAAGACGGTGCTGCTCGAGTCCAGAGAGGGACTGAGTTTGTCATCGGCTTCGTCGCGTTCTCCGGCCGGAATAGTCGAGTCATTCCGCCGCGAGCCCAACAGCGTCACATTGCGCGTAAGTCTCTCGCGGCCGGGATACGTCGTGCTGCTTGACAGGTTCGATCCCAACTGGCATGCAACCATTGACGGCCATGAAACAGAAATCCTGCGCGCGAACCACATGTTCCGTGCCGTTCGCGCCGCTGGCGGCGAGCACATGATCCGCTTCTTCTACAGACAGCGCGGTATGGTCGCCGGCGTCGCCATCTCGCTCAGCGCGCTGGTGCTGGCTGTGGTCCTTTATCTGCTGGATTTTCAGATCTCGACCATTGAATTTGTACAGGCCGGGGACGCAGAAGTTGATGCGCACCAGGCTGGTCAGGAGGGCGGGCGCGCGGAACTCCCATCCGGTTTGTTACGTGAACGGCAGTAAATTACGAACGTGACTTCATCCGCGCAAGGCCGATAAGAACCTCGGATATATTGTGCGAGCGCCGGAAATGACTGAAGCGCGTGCTGGGAATCCTGGACTGTCCCGGACAGGTCGTGGATTTCGTCGCCTCGCGCCACGATGATGAAACGCGGACGCGTTTGTGATAGCCGCTGGACCAATTCCTTCCGCCAGTCGGGCAGTCCCCAGGGTGAAATCAGCGGCAGGTCCCAGATAAAACGCGCGGGCGGCCGATAATCGCTCAGGTAGTAAATGAGCGGCTCATTGCCCCACACAAAGACTCCCGCGGCAGCATCAGGGACGCGCTTCAGGTAATTAATAACGCGTAGAACGTCACGGAAGTCTTCCGCCGCGCCCGGCCAGGCATAATTGGAATAGAAATGCGCCGGGTCGCGGCGCCATTCGTTGAATGCTTTGTAATTCACGACGATTCTCAATACCGGTCCCGGCAGGCAAATCGCAATCAGATTCGCAAAAGCCACCCAGGTAAGCACGCGCGCCGCCTGCCAGCGGCGTGCGGTGAATTTTCGAGCCAGCAGCAGCGCTGCGTCGAAGAGTAGGAGCGCAAGATACGCCCAGAAGATCGCAAAAAACGGATAGCAGGTTTCGAAGTAGTAAGGTTGATAGCGCAGTTGGACCGTCAGCGCCGCGAAACCTCCGGCAGCCCCCGTAAGCACAGGAGCCAGTCGCGACAACTGACGCCGCTTCCAGGCAATGACGAATGCGGCTGGCGCTGCGCACAACGTCCAAATGCCAAGCCAGGTCTTAATGCGTCCGGCGACCCACATCCAGTAATGAGGTGCAACCGCAAAGGCAGTGGCAGCATATCGGGGGAGGACTTGAAACTGTTCTTCCAGAAATCCGCTCCACGCTCCACTGAACAATAAGCCCGAGACCAGAATTGCACTGATCATCAAGAAACCGGCGCCAAACCAGACAACCCTTATCGTTTCTTTGCGCCAGACAAATACCGGGCTCGGCGCCTGTTCGGAACTCCGGGGTTCCGTGATTTGAAAATAAGGCGTGAGGAGCAAGAACGGCGCGAACGCAATGGCATTATATTTGATCCAGAACGCAGCACCGAAAAGTGCTCCCGCGTATGCTGCCTTGAGACGATGAGCCCCGTCTTGCTCCGCGATCATGAGATAGCTGGCGAAAACGAACAGCATGAGGAAGGTTTCGGGCTGGCCGGCGTCCCAGTATCCGGCCCGGATGTGCATGGCAACGTTGACTTGAACGGCGAGGAAAGCTGCGGCCTTCCCGAGGGACCGTTCCGTAAATCGGAAAATGCAAAAAGAAATAGCGAGAAGCCAGAGAATGTCGAGCAGCCCGATGGACCACAATACCGTGCCGAATATTTTTACAATAAATGCATAAATATAGAAAATGCCGGGCGGCTTGTTGTCCCAGAGATCGCGATAGAGACTCGCGCCGTGCACCAGCCCGCGGCCAATCACAGAATAGGTCGCCTGATCACGCCCGATGGGATAACTGAGGGAAGGAAGGGCCTGGACGAGCACGAACACAAGGGCAAGCGCCAGCCATCCTCCTGAACCTGATTTGGAGGGCCGGACGGCAGCGGAAACCCTGTCCGGAATCAAAATACTCCACCTGGTCCCGGCCTGTGAAGCCGTGCATATATCGTGAAATTCCCGAAGGCCCTCGATCGCTTGTATTCGTCGGCAAGCAGGCGCGACAGGGTCGGGTATCGGATGAGATATTCCTGGGAATCGAGTATGGTGCCGGAGACAGCGGGGATAGCGTCTCCCCGTTCGACAATGATAAACCTCGGCCGCTTCTCACGCAGACTGCGAATGAGTTCATCGCGCCAGGCTGGCGGGGCCCAATCTGAAACAAGCGCCAGATTGGAAACAAAACGCGAGGGGCAGTTCCGGCCGGAAAGAAAATAAATCAGCGGCGCCGTGCCCCAGACGAACACTTGGTCGTGCGGAGTGGAATGATCCCTGATATAGCGGACAACCTGGAACTCTCCGCGGAAATGTTCAATGCGGAGCGGCCACCAGTAAGTCTCATATGACTTTTCAGGATTGCGCCGCCACTTTGCGAAACCCTGGTAGCGTTCCACCTGGTGCATGGCGGGTCCCGGCAGAGGAAAATACGCGCAATTGATAAAGACAAGCCAGATGCCAAAGCTCGCGGCGTTCCAGCCGCGTGCACGAAAGACCGTGGCCAGCATGCGAAAGCCGTCGAAAATCCTCACAATCGAATAGGCCCAGAGCATCGCAAGGAACGGATAGAAAGTCTCAAAGCTGTATGCGTTAAATCGCGCCTGTGAAGCAGTCACAAGGAATCCCGATAGCGCGGCCATAAAGAGCGGTGCCGTCATGTAAAGTTCGCGTCGTCGCCAGGCGATCAGAAGAGCCAGCGCGACGCCCGCTTCCGGCACCGTTCCCAGGTTGAAGACAATCCGGCCCAGCGCCCAGAGAAAATAGTGCGGAGTCCGCTCAACGATCACTGCTCCGTAACGCGGAAGAACTTCGAACTGCACTTCCTTCATGGCCGCCCAGGCGCCCGAATACATGAATCCTGCAAGAACGCCGGCAATCGTTGCCGCAACCCCTGCAAGCATTGCCGCCGTACGAGCAGCCCACTCGCGCGAGGAGACTGTTAAAGACAAGTGCGGTGAGGGGTCGTCGAGGCGGCTCAAATCGAGGTAAGGAAGAAGAGCAACCGTCGGGAGAAATACGAGTGAGTTGTACTTGATCCAGAAAGCTGCGCCCATCGCCAGCCCGGCCCCAAAACTTCGCCAAAGCGCATGGCTCTTTCGCGACACGAACAGGAGGAAGGCGGCAAAGACCAGCAGAACTATAAAGATTTCCGGCTGGGCGGCGTTGATGTATCCTTTGCTGTTGTGCCAGTACGCATAGAGCACGGCAGCGAGAGCACCCGCCGGCGGCCCAAGGTATTCCGTGCAGAAATAGAAAACCTCAATCGAAGCCACCAGGACGCAAACAAGGTCTACGGCTCCCACCAGCCACATCGCGCGACCGAAGAGTTGGACAATGGGCACATAGAGACAAAAGATGCCCGGAGGCTTGTTGTCCCAAAGGTCGCGGTAGAGGTGCTTGCCCCGGAGCAGGCTTTCAGCGACGACGCAGTAGGTTGCCTGGTCACGGCCGATCGGATACTGAAGATTGGGCAGGGAAAGTATCAAGACCGCGGCAAGGGCCGCGAGCACCCAGATTCGGGAGTTGTGCGAATAGACAGGTCCGCCCGAATCTGCAACGAGCTTGCACATACCGCAATCGCTCTTCTTATCGGCAGGTTCAGAGAAATTGCTGAGTGTCGCCCGATTCTGCAGTTTGAAACCGGGTTGTGGCAGCCGGGCCAGGCGTTGCGAATCACGCTCGCTGCACCTGTTCTGCTGCACGTGTACACGCCACGGGAACGCGAGGGATCCAGATTCTCCAGATTGCAGGCACATTGAACAGGAGATTCACGCCTCCGTCGAGAGCGACTCCCGCGGCCGCTGCAAAGGGCACGCGCACGCCGTGCAAAACGAGGACCAGCGTGAGTGCTGCATTCAGGATTGCTCCGGGCAGACATACCTTGTGATAGAGCCACAGTCGGGACGCGCATGCGGCTTTTGCGTCGCGATGTTCATGGCGGCCTGTGAACGTGGCATTTTCGTTCCACAGGAAGTTCCACACCAGCGCGGCTTCCACAGCCACCGGCACGGCGCGAACCGCACCACCGGAGACAATCCCAGCCATCCAGCAAATCAATCCGATATCGATTAGTGCGCCCGAAAGGCCGACGAGGCTGTACGCAAACCAGGAGCGAAGCTGGCCTGTCGCAATCGATAACCTCGCCAAATGCCCCAGGTACTCACCATATTGCCAAAGGCCGAGCTTGGAACTGCCGCGTGTCCTTTCCTCAAATTGATACGGAACTTCGACCACGCGTTCAATCCGCCCTTTTGCAAGGACCTCCAGCAGAATTTTGTAACCGAGCGGCGCAAGCTCTGAGCGCGCAACCGCGGAAGCGCGGACGACAAACATTCCTGACATTGGATCGCTGACTGCGGCAATCTTCAGCGGCAGAATGGTGGCGGCCAGGTGCGTTGCTCCCCAGGAAATCACACGCCGGCTGAATTTCCAGCCGGAAGTCGCTCCGCCCGCGACGTAGCGGCTGGCCACGGCCAGGTCGGCGTCTGACCGGCGCAAGGCGGCGGCAAGCGCGGCAAGGATTTCCGGCGGATGCTGAAGGTCGCCGTCGATCACGGCGAGCAGGTCGCCGCGGGCAACCCGCCAGCCGTCAACCACGGCCGACGCCAGCCCCAGCCGTCCGGCGCGGCGAAGGACACGCACGCGAAATTCACCGCTGAGGTTTTCGGCGAGTTCGGCCGTCCCATCCCCGCTCTTGTCATCGACGACGATCAATTCATACTCTTCGCCCGACTGTGCCAACGCCACTGCGGTCCGGCGAATTACTTCCTGGATGGAATCCGCCTCTTGATAGGTTGGGATCACAACGGAAATCATATGGCGGCCGAATTCCATTCGCCTCCCGGGCCCGTCAGCCATGCAGGAGGTCGCACATTTTTTCTGGCCGGTCGAATCAACTCGTGCGTCCAGACCGCGGCTCAAAGTTCCTCAACCAGTTCATCGGCAGATTGGAGAAATAACTTCGGCCCGGCTTTTGTTGCAGGGCCATCCCGCATTGAATACACTGACGAGGTATGACCGAAATTCTCCGGTCCACCGCCGCTGACAGTGCGGAATCTTCTCGCGAACGATTGCCGGCTTTCCACGTGATGACCAAGCCGACGGGGCCGATCTGCAACCTCGATTGCCGCTACTGCTTCTATCTCGAAAAGGAAAATCTGTATCCCGGCAAGGCTGACTGGGCGATGCCTGAGGAGGTGCTTGAAACCTACGTCCGGGATTACATCCTGGCGCAGCATGTCCCACAGGTTTCATTTGCGTGGCAGGGCGGCGAGCCGACATTGCTCGGCGTGGATTACTTTAAAAAAGTCGTCGAGCTCCAGAAGAAATACGCCGACGGCAAGCGGATCGAGAACGCTTTTCAGACCAACGGAATCCTGCTGGATGACCACTGGGGCGAGTTTCTTGCGGAGAACAAATTCCTGGTAGGACTTTCAATCGACGGGCCGCAAAAGCTCCATGACCGCTATCGAGTGGACAAGGGAGGCCGGCCGACTTTCACTCGCGTCATGCGCGGTCTTGGGTATCTGAAGAAGCATGGCGTGGAGTTCAATACGCTGACGGTGCTCCAACGCCACAACTCGCACTACCCGCTCGAGGTCTATCGATTTCTAAGAGAGCACGGCAGCGGCTTCATGCAATTTATTCCCGTCGTCGAAAGAACCTCCAGAACACCGGGCCCCAACGGCCTTCTTCTGATCGGTCCCGGAGCGGACGGGCCCGCGAAGGTCTCCGAGTGGTCCGTCGAGCCGCTCCAGTACGGCAAATTCCTCTGCGCGATTTTCGATGAGTGGGTGCGCAATGATGTCGGCCGGTGCTTCGTGCAGATATTCGACGTTGCGCTTGAAAGCTGGATGGGTTATCCGGCCAGCCTCTGCGTTTTTCGCGAGACCTGCGGCGCGGCGCTCGCCATCGAGCACAACGGTGACCTCTACTCCTGTGACCATTTCGTTTACCCGGAAAACCGGCTGGGCAACATTATGGAAAGCCCTTTGGCCGCGCTGGTCAATTCCCCCCAGCAGCGCAAATTCGGACTCGACAAGCGCGACACGCTGCCTCGCTACTGCCGTGAATGCGAAGTGCGTTTTGCCTGCAATGGCGAATGCCCCAAGCACCGCTTCATCCGCACGCCCGAGGGCGAGCCGGGCCTCAATTACCTCTGCCCGGGCTACAAAATGTTTTTCAAACACATCGATCCTTACATGAAGTTCATGGCCGGTGAGCTCCGCGAGGGCCGCGCACCGGCCAACGTGATGAACTGGGTCCGTATGCGCGATCTGCAAGCCTCCCGCAATGGATCGCCCGGAAGAAACGATCCCTGCCCCTGCGGTAGCGGAAGGAAATACAAAAAATGCTGCGGAACCCCCGGCGGTCAAGCCTGACCATTGTTTGCATGGAAGGCCGACGCGGGCTTATCAATAAGGTGCTGCAAGTCTGACCTGATGTGTATGGCGGAGAGGCAGGGATTTGAACCCTGGGTACAGGTTTTCGCCCGTACAACGGTTTAGCAAACCGCCGCCTTAAGCCACTCGGCCACCTCTCCGTTGTGATGTCGGTTCATTTTAACCTGCACTACCCGCGTGTGGCTAGTCAAAAAGCCCTGCCCTTATTTGCCACGCCTGACCCCAGCTTCATGCCTGAAGCCGCAGCCTGCGAACTGAAGATGGTCTAACTCTTCCGCGGCGTGTTTGAACCGTCGCACCTTGAACATGCTGCTGAAAAGACAGGATTGTCTGAGGGAAGCGAAGCATCTCTGGATTTCTCTGAAAATAAATACATGGATCGTTCGCTCCCACCACGATGACAAGCACAAAATCTGTCTTTAGCAAACTGTCAAGCAGGCGTTGAGATTAACCGGGCAAACCGTTCAGGATCGCTCGCCAACTGCCGGGAATACGCCGCCGCCTGCTGGAAGGTATAGACCAACTGATCACCCGCCCGCAGATCGAAAACCGGTCCGGTTCGGGCGGCCGCATCGGAGGCGCGGCCTTTATTCCACGAAGCATCCAGTTTTTCGAGCAGGCGTTGGTCGCGCTCTGCGATGGTTCGAATCAGTGCCGCCGCCGACTCCGCCGTACGCTCCGGTTTCGCGGCTTCCTCTGCAAGGACGGTGATGCGCCAGAAGACGTGCTCCAGATATTCCACCGCGAGCCGGAAGGTCAGAAAGTCATCGAAATGGTCCCGCACCTGCGCTTCACTGAAGACAAGCTGGCTGAGCAGCCGCCGGAATGGCGGTGCGTTGAGCATGCCGGATTGTGCCGCCGCTTTCATCTCGTCATCGCTCCTCCAGGGAACCGGGAGCACAGGCTGCATCCATGCGGGCGAGCAAGACCTCTGATTCGGCGTGATCTCGTAAAGCGTTGTAAAAATATCCGACCAATTGTCGTCCCATCTGGCCTGATAGAATTTCTCAACAAAGCGTCGAAAAGCGGACGAACGCGCGACGGCGCTGCCTTCATTCAAAGCCACCCCTGCGTAAGCAAACGTGTCCCAGAGCGATCCTTGGAGATATCGCGACGGCACCCAGTTGGTGACGATTACGCCCAGCGCGCGCGGGCTCTCGATGCGCCTGTAAGCGTCTGCATAGGCATCGATGTTACGCAGGGCGTTGGCGCCGGCCCGCGGTCCCCAGCGGCAGGAGATGATCGCCGGTGCGCCGATGGCCCTGAGTCCTGTGTCGATAATCTTGCGCGCCGCCTGCTCAAGCGGTCGCGGATCGGTTACATAGTATTGCCAGTCCATCACGATGATGTCTTTGTTGAGGCGCGGAAGGACACCGGGTTGTTTGTGCGGTACATAATCGCCCCAGACGATCAATTCCTTCCCGAGCCCGCGCGCAATCTCGTCAAGCGAATTCAGGTACTCGGCCCAGATTTCATCGCGGCTTTTTTCCCTGAGCGCTTCGCGGGAAAGTTCAGAACCGCCCCAGTTGACTTCATCGCAGCCGCCGTGAAAATAGCGCGAGGGAAAAATCTCCGCCACTTCGCGGTAGAGGTCTGAGAAAAGCTTCAGAGTTTCCGGAGCCACGGGACACACGGCGGAGAAATTGCTGCGCCCACTCTCGACAGCGTCCGCCAGGTGCGCGTATTGCGGCACTGCGGTGATGTAGTGCGTGTGGCCGAAGGATTCAACTTCAGGAATCAATTCCACGCCGCGCTCCTGCGCGTAACGGGCGAGGTCGCGGGCCTGGTCATGCGTCAGACCGTTCTTGTGAGTGATCAGTTCCGGATGGCTTTTAAAACGGATGGCGCAACCCTGATCATCGGCCAGCGAGATCAGATAAGCATTCATGTTCCATTCACGGCAGAAGTCGATGGCGCGTCGGTAGTACGAAGGGTCTTCGGGGACGCGCCCGGCATCCGCCATCAGGCCATATAAACGCCCCGTCGTTGCTGCCTTTTCTGCCGGAGTCCCCTGTGCTGAAGCATGATTCGTGATTCCCTGCGCTGCTCCTTCTCGCCCCATCTGTTCCGCCAGCAGCTTTTAGCCTGCAATGCCAGCGATCCCGCTGGCAAGAAAGTCGCGTCGCGTTTGCATTCCGTTGCCGTCTCGGTTGTGTGTAAGCAAGATACCCTCCTTCGTCATGGCATCTTACCGCAGACGTCAATATCGAAACGGAATTTTACGCAGCAGGGCTGATAGGGCAGCGCACGAATCCTGCCTGACATCAAGTCTCGAATGGGGTTGAAGTGATCACGTGAAGAAGACAAAGTGAAAGAGTCCGGCTATCACAGAAACATCGCCTGTCGCGGCCGCCGGACAGCCAGGGACGCCAGTCGATGAAGATTCTTTATTCAGCAAGCGGGGAATCGGCTGCACTGGCCTGCGTCGTAGAATTCTGCCGTATCACGCCCGATTGATCCACGTAATAGGAATTCGTCCCCGTCGTCCCGCGGCTGATGGGATCGGCGTTGATCGTGTACGTCATGATTTGCCCATTGATGATTGTTCCGGGCGAATAGGTGAAGATGTATCCGCTCTTTGAGGATGTCATGGCAGCGGGACCGCCTGCAGCCGTGCCGGACAGCACATCATCAACGATCCCGGCATGAGTAATGTCCGCGGTGGCCCCGGCGGGGGGAGGCCCGAGGTAACCCAGGGTTGCGCTATAACCTTTATCGTAGGTTGCTGCGTAGTTGAATTCCGCAGTGTTAAGCGTGCGTAATGACCCAACGGCAGAGGCCTGATTCGCTGCCACTTTCGAACGCATGAAGTTCGGAATGGCAATCGCCGCGATGATCAGAATGATCGCGATAACGATCAACAGCTCAATAAGGGAGAAGCCTTGAGATAAAGTTTCTCGTCTCATCTCCAGCAACTTGCTGCGACCAGGAAAAGAGAATTCGAACTCGCTCCACAACAGTGAATTAGCACCTTCGATGCCATATCGGTCGATCATTAAGACGGCTTTAACTTCGGGCAAGCCTTGGATATTTAAAGGATTGTCGCGAGTTCGTCAGCCGCGGCCCACTTGGAGCCTGTTCCTGCGTCTTGGGGTTGCCTCAAAGTGTCAAGCGTTTCGACGCTTTCTGTCACATCTGCCGGTGGAGTTTCTCTTTGGCTAAGCGCTGTGAGTGACCCAGAGGAGTGCAGAGTGAATGGTGGAACTCCCCGCTCAGGGATCGTCGGCTGCCCAAATCTCTCTGCGTCCGTGTATAGCAGGCAGGCGTGGCGGACACGATGTCGGGGCGCCTTGCATTAAATTCAGCAAGGCGAAGACCCCTGATCGAGAAGCGGCAGCGAGTGTTGAGAGAACAGACGCCTGTTCACAGCGATAAATTGTCAGTTGGGTATTATTCGCATTATAACCTATCCGATAGCGATTTCTAGTTACCCATTTCTTTTGTTTGACATATCTTTCGATTTGACATATTGTTGATTTGTTGGGTAAGTGGTGGGCTCTTTAGGAAGTTCGTTCCTCTGTGCAAATGACGCGGATTGCCGAGGAAAATCTGGTTTCAACGGAGGTTGCCCCGATGGACCCGCGACGCAAATACTCTCTTGTCACAGGAATCCTGCTTTCAGTTCTATTCGCTTTAGCCGCCCCGGCGCTGCCGAAGGCGAAGCAGGCCAAGCTGAGAATTCAAGTCAAGCCCAGGCAGGCATATGTCTTTGTTGACGGCGCCGCCATTAAGGAAGGTAATTGCCTTCGCGATCACTTCTGCACAATCTGGGTCGATCCGGGCCAGCACACGATCACCGTACGAAATTACGGTTATGCGCCGGAGTCTCGAACAGTAAACCTTGAAGCGGGCAAAGTTACCAAACTCGATATCGCACTGAAGCCGGAGGGTTCCGCGGTCGAGGGACCTTGGGGAAGAATCCAGATTAAAGGACCTCCGCACGCAGCGGTTTTGCTGAACGGTAAAAGCCCGGATTTCTTTGTGGGGCATGTCGATGAGTTTGATAACAGTTTTATCTGGCAGCAGCAACTGCTTGTTCATCCGGGAACCTATCAGGTGACGGTGACTTGGTTTGGCAAGGACATCTGGTCCGGACCGGTGACCGTGCAAGCTAACGAAAAGGTCGTCATTAAGATCCATCAGAATGGGGCCACGAAAACCAAGAAGGCACCGAAGCTCGCTAAACTGACGTCGCCCCTGCCACGCTTCAAAGCAGGCATTTCGACGACGACCGTCGCAGTTGCTCCAACCAAAGGGGAATTCTCCGCCAATCCCACGAGCATCAAATGCGGCGAGTCCAGCCAGCTTAGCTGGTCGTCAACCGACGCCGTGGAAAACGAAATCAGCGGAATCGGGAAAGTGGGCGCCAGCGGCAACCAGTCCGTCACGCCCAAGCAGACGACAACTTATGACTTCACTGCAGCCGGACCCGGCGGCATCGTCAAGCAAAGCGCCACGGTCAATGTTGATTCAGCCATTCAGGCTTCGATTTCGATCAGCCCCAGCGAGGTCCGTTACCACAAGGTGGGCGATCAGGTTGTTGAGCAGGGATCGGCAACACTTTCATGGTCCACGACGAATGCACAATCGGTTTCGATTGATCCGATCGGTACGGTTGACGCAAGCGGAAGCAGAACGCTCACGCCGACACCCAAACAGACCGGTTACGGCCCTGTGGACGAGACCGATACTTATACTTTGCATGCTACAAACGAGTGCGGCGGCTCTGAGACTCAGACTGCTACGCTGCACATCGTTGGGCTGATCGAGCGGGCGCATGTGAAAGTTGAATTGACGAGCATCTTCTTCCCGACCAATTGGCCCAACAGACACCATCGCAACGACGGCCTGTTGCGCAGCCAGAAAGAAGCATTGGACAAGCTGGCGCAGACCTTCATCGATCATCATCAGGCCGAGCCGGATTCACGCCTGGTGCTTGAGGCTCACGCTGACCGGCGGGGCTCGAAGCGTTACAATCAGGAACTTTCTGAATGGCGTGCTGACATCGTGAAGAACTACCTCGTCAGTAAGGGTGTTCCTGCGGACCTGATCGACATCAAGGCTTTCGGCAAAACTCAGAACCTCAGCTTGAGCGAAGTGAAGCAGCTTGAGGGTGAGAACCCGAACAAGCCTGCAACCATCCGCCGCTGGGTCGACGAAGTGCTTGCGCACAACCGTCGCGTGGATACGGTCCTGATGCCGGATAACCTGCGGTCAACACCGATCTATCCGTACAACGCTCCTGATGTGACGATCATCCACATGAGGCCGATGCCTTCGCTCAAGCGCGTAAGGGCCGCAGAATAGCGAACGCACGGTCCGGGAAATCCACAAGTGCCCTGCCGTTTGGTGAGGACGGCAGGGCACTTTATTTTTCACGGGGGACCAAGAAGCGGGCACGTGAAGGAGAAATGCTCTTTGAGGAGAAGAAACAAATGCGGCTCATTGTGGCTCTGCGACCGGCTGCTCACTCTTCATTCCTGACCGCCGTTCCCGCCGCCATGCCCGATCTCCTCTTCCAGGGCGTTGGAGAAGCGGATTGATCAGGACCAGGAGCAAACCCAAAGCAAGGACGGCCAGTTCGATGGTCTTCCCTGCGACCAGCCAAACGTCGGCGTGCTGGTGAATTATGGTCCACCATTGTCGCCACCCAAAGACGAGGCCGATCATTAGTAGAATGGCCCCTCCCAGATAAAGCGCAAGGAAGGCCAGCCAGATTACGGCTGCGGTGAGATCGTGGCGAAATTGTTCACTGCGCGGCATGTCTTTCAGCTCATCGTCCAGGCTCGGCATTCTGCGGCGACCTGGTTCATCTTCGCATTCCAGTTCCTCGCACCGGTTTCCTTATCCCTGTATTCGTCAGACTTGTGTCTGAACTTGAGTGCTGTTTGCGCTGTCTGAGATGCCTCAACCATTTTTATGTGGTATACGTTCTTAGAGGGCAGTTCATCCGCCAGAATTCAGAGTGATGGGAGGAAGTACGATGCGCCGACTTTACCGAACCCGAGTCTCGAGCTTTCGCGGCGCTGCGTCTGCAGCGGACAGTCGGCGGCTGCCTGGTTCCTTCTTATGCTCGATCTTCATGTTTTCATTGCTGACTGCGCTGCCTGCACGCTGCGGCAACTCCGCATTGCCGTCGGGACCCCAAGCCCGTCCTGCGTCGTCGAGTTTTCAATTGCGGAGCGCGGCATTCAAAGAAGGAGAAGCCATTCCCGCGCAATTCACTTGCGAAGGAGCGGACATCTCTCCGCCGCTCGAGTGGGCAAATGTTCCAAGCGGAACGCGCAGCCTGGCGCTGATTATGGAAGACCCCGACGCACCCGCCGGCGTCTGGACTCACTGGGTTGTTTACAACCTTCCTGCAGGGATGAAGTCAATGAATGCGAACTTACCCAAGCGCCCCAATCTCCCGGGCGGTGGATTGCAGGGAACCAACAGCTTCGGACGCACGGGTTATGGGGGACCGTGCCCGCCTCCCGGCGACGCGCACCGCTATTACTTCCACCTTTATGCACTCGATTCCACGCTGAACCTGCAACCTGGCGCGCAGAAAGAAGAAGCATTGGCAGCGATGAAGGGGCACATTCTGGGTGAGGCGCAATTGATGGGCCGATTCAAGCGCTGAAAAATGCAGCAGGGCGACGGGATGCACTTTTTGCGCGGTGTGCGGGAAAAGAGCAATTTTGTCATGAGACGAAATTCTCGAAGCCGCAGAATTTAATTAACAACATTATTATCAATAACTTACAAAATTCACTTTTCTGATTTTGCAAAATCCCATTTGTCTCATGTGGAAAGTTTTTCGGAAGTCTAGCCTACGTTACAACCCCCAAGCAGGCCCCGGTCCCGTACGGCTTGCGGCAGCCCGCCACAAGTTCCTGACGGCGGATTTATAACGCAAAAAAGCTCACAAAGGCAATTATGCAAAAGAGCAGCGTCTTGCTGGTGCGCATCTTCGAGTGCGGTAGCGAAGCCGCCGCTTTAACGAAGGCGGGGGCAGGCGTTCCCGCACTCCAAGGCCCCTGACGCGACGATACAGGGTGCCACGGCAGCGATTCTATGCCGTGGGCTTGGTTTGTCGTGCATCAAGATTCCCACGGCACAAACCCGGTGCCGCGGCCACCTACATCAAGACTCCCAAAGCACAAACCCAATGTCGTGGCTACCTCGCTTTTACACACTCAAATTTACGCCACCTTATGGGAAAAGGTATTGACGAGAATGTTTCGTGGTGATAAGGTCCTCGCTAATTTCTAATTTCAGCGGTCGGAGGTGAACCGTGAGACCCAAAGACCCAAGATCACTCTCTGCTTTAAACTTTTCGTTGGCACTCTTGCCGCAGTAGCTCTAAACGTCCCGCTTAAGGCTCAATGCACTGTGGGGCAAGATGCCTGCTGTATGTATTTGGTCCAGGAAACCATTACTTGCCCGACGGGCTCCTGTTCATTCTCGGTGTGCGACGGCGGGTACCAATACGGGGCTGAAAACGCGTCGAGCGAGTGTGTTGTTTGCGGGTGCGGCATTTTCGAAAGCTACTATTTCACGGGTGGAACCTGCTACCTTGCATCCCTGGCGAAGCCGATCCGGCCGGCCGAGTACCAGCCGCCGCTCTATGCCTATGTCCGTGGCTGTGACGGGAACTACGCGCTCACCGAGATAAGCGCTGGCGGATAAGGGCCCTGCCTTCGTAGTAGGTCTATGGAAAGATGTTCCACGCTGAGCAGCGCCGCGGCGTTGCAGCCGGAAGAAGGAGGCGAAAAGTCATGGTTCCTCGAGAGCGGTTAGCTGTCATCTTTATGCCGGTCCTCATGGCTATTTCCCTCGCGGTGGGAAGCTCGAGCGCCCGAGGACAAGAAGCAAGACCGGAAAAACGGACCGAGGTCCAAAGCGAGCCTCTGCCGGCGCAGGAATTGCAACCGGCAGGGACGGTAGAGTTCAACATCGCGGGGCCTGGGGTGGTCGAAAGCGGTGTTCAGTGTGACGCCAATGGCAACGCCTACTTCAATTCATCTCCCGACATACAGCTTGCCATTGAGGGGATTCACACGGGCAACCGCCCCCCGCTCACGAAGCTTTCGATTGATTCCCATGGTACGACGGTCTTCGAGTACCCTCCATTGCTAGACTACACGTCGCACAATCATATGGGTTTTTACGTCAGCCCGCGCGGCGACGTCTACAGCCTGGTGCAGGCCTGCCCTTACAAGGATGGTTGCAGGCCTCCGCGCTTCCCGGTTAATCTTGTTGTCAAATACAACCACGATGGCTCAGTGGATTCCGTCATCAAAATTGAGCCGCCCTCTGGTGCGCACTTATATGCCTACAAATTTGCAGCTTTCCTCGATGGGAACTTCCTGATAACGGGGATCGAGGATGTCGAAGCAGAGGGAAAAAGTGGTTCCAGACCTTTTACGGGAATCTTCGGCCGCGGTGGCAGCTACATAGGACCCGTCGTGCTGCCGAATGACGTGGCTCCGCCGGAAGGCATGCCAAAGCCGATGGTGGTGAAGAGTGGCAAGCCCTATGGGACTCAGGGGCCCGGAAAAGCGACGAATCACCCGAGAGAGCTCAAGCCCGGAAGCCTATGGGCACCGGAGATCATCGGGAGCCTGATGGCGGGCAGTCTGGACGGCAATATCTACCTGCTCCGCGCGGGAAGCCCGGCCCGCCTCTATGCCATCTCCTCCGACGGCAGGGTTGTGGGCGAGCATCTCGTCAGGCCGCCCAAGCCCGACATGTGGCCGATGCAGGTAAGCCCTACGAATGAGGGGAGGCTATTCGTAGAGTTCTCGCAGGCGCCGACTGGGCCCCGCAACCCGCAAATTGGCAGCGCTTTTGCGTTGGTTGATCCTCAGACCGGCAAAATTATCGAGACGTACGACGCACCGTCCAAAGCCGGCATTCCGGCCTGTATGGATCCCGAGGATGAGTTGCTGTTTCTGCGGTCTGACAAGTCCGGGCGGCTGGAAATTGCGAAGTATGTAGCTCAGTAGAGCGCGTAGCCACGGCACCGGGTTTGTGCCGTGGGAATTTTGATGCACGACAAAGCAAGCCCACGGCATAGAATCGCTGCCGTGGCTACTGACTTTTCAAGATCCTCGCCCCACGGCGACACAAATCGCCGCGGGGAATTCATGTCACCTCCATGGCGGGGTGAACGCCCCGGTCCATTCACGTAATCGCGCGGCGTTTTGTTTTGTGGGGCGCTCCCTTTCCCAAGCGGCCTCGGCGGGGTAAACCCGCTGGTACGATGTGCTGTCAATCGGGTGTATGCTAGCCGGTTACCGGTGCGCGCCGTGAGAAGCGCGTCATGGAAAACTGTACCGAGTAAAAGCGGCCCGCACCGGAGATCGCAAATCAACCACGTTTGTCCCAAAACGAGAAACGCGAAGGAGAAGTCATTCATGGCAAAGAACCGTTTTTCACGCCGGGAATTTATTCGAACTTCAGCGGGGGCCGGCATGGCGTTTGGCGTGCCGCCCGAATGGCTGGCTGCGGGCGGAGCGGGCGTGCCGCCACAGGTTTCATCCAGTGACCGCGTGCGCTTTGGCATGATCGGCATCGGGATGGAAGGCTCTGGCGTGTTGGCGACTTCGATCGGCCTTCCCGGCGTCGAATGCGCGGCGGCGTGCGACCTCTATGACGGGCGGCACACGCTGGCCAACGAAATTATCAGCGGCGCGACGGGCAAGACCGTTCCCACCACCCGTCACTATGAGGAACTGCTCGACAACAAGGAGATCGATTGCGTTGTTGTGGCCGTTCCCGATCACTGGCACGCCAGGATCATCGTGGACGCCTGCAACGCCGGCAAGGACGTCTATTGCGAAAAGCCCATGACGCACAAAGTGGAAGAAGGATTTGAGATTATCGAGGCGGCCCAGAAGAACAATCGCATCGTGCAGATCGGGAGCCAGCGGCGGAGTTCCATCAACTTCGCTCGAGCGAAGGAACTGATCGCCCAGGGCGCCATCGGCGATGTGTTTTTTGTGGAAGGCATCCTGGGACGCAATTCTCCCTGCGGCGCGTGGGTGTATCCGCCTCCGCCGGACCTTTCTCCGGAAAACCTTGACTGGGACAAGTGGCTGGGTGACGCGCCGAAGCGGCCGTTTGATCCCGTCCGCTTTGCGCGCTGGCGCGCCTATCAGGACTACGGCGAAGGCTTGCCGGGCGACCTTTATGTCCACACGCTGACGGGCATTCACTACGTGATGGGAATCGATTCGCCGCCCCAGCGCGCGCAGAGTTATGGCGGGCTGTTCTACTGGAAAGATGGGCGCGACTTTCCCGACTTGATGACCACGATCTATGAGTATCCCAACCTTCGCGTGGCCGTGCTGATGACGCTGATGACCGATCAGACGGAGGTGACACGCTTCCTCGGCACGCGAGGAATCATCGAAGTCACCAACGACGGTGACCACCTGACCATAACGCCGCAGGACGGCAAAGACCATGATCCGTGCTACTACATCTCGAGTTATCCGCAGAAGATGAGAAGCGCCTACGAGGCGGAGTGGCACAGGAAGAACGATCCGAAAATGGGAACGTCGAAACCCGTCGAGACAGGCGCAACGTACGAGTATCCACCGGGGTACAGTGAATTCCAGAACCATTTGTGGAATTTCTTTGAGTCGGTGCGCACGCGCAAGCCTTCCGTGGAAGACGCCGTCTTTGGCAACAACACCTCCATCGGCTGCCATATGGCGAATTACTCCTACTTCAATCGCACCGCCGCCGTGTGGAATGCTGCGAAGAGAACAATTACCGCGTAGCCGGGTAGGCCCTCGTCTTGACCTTTAAAAACAACCGTGTAGCCACGGCACCGGGTTTGTGCCGTGGGAATTTTGACGCACGATAAACCAAACCCACGGCGTAGAATCGATGCCGCGGCTACCCGTTCATCATCGCCGTCTCAACGGCCTTGCTCAAGGCGGCAGCTTCGCGGCCGCACTCCAAGATAAGCGCGTAGCCACGGCACCGTCGTTGTGCCGTGGGTGGTTCGACAAACAAAAGACCCACGGCAGGAAAGGCGCTGCCGTGGCTACCCGTATCGTCGCTGATAAACCCAGCGCTGCGAGTCCAGCAAGTGTTAAGCTATGCACAGGATGCGCACAACTCCTACCCACAATGAAGTTCTTGAAGTTTTCCGAAAACAGCCTGAGAAGACTTTTCGCATTCGCGAACTTGTACGCGCGCTCGGGTTGCGTTCCAGCCAGGCCCGCGATCTGAGGACCGTGTTGCGGGACCTTTCAAAAAGCCGCAAGATCTGGGAATCGAAAAAGAGCCATTTCACCTTGTCGCTGGAGCCCAAAACCAGGAGGGAACCACGCGGCCGCCCGGCGGAGGCTCAGCGCCAGCCCGTCCGGCACGGGCGGCCTCAAGAACGCCGAGTACCGGCGGCGTCGCCCAGACCTGCCGCAAACAACATCGTGATGGGACGGCTTGTGGGGCATCGCGACGGGTACGGGTTTGTCGTGCCCGACAAGCCCCTTGAAGGAACGGACCAGGACATATTCATCCCGCCCGGAGCCATGGGGCCGGCGTTGCATGGCGACCGCGTTGAAGTGCAGGTGGTCCGATCACGCCCGGACTGGCGCGCGCGATTCGGCCGCGGGGAGAAACCCGGTTCACGCGTTGAAGGGCGGATCCTCAGGGTGGTGGAACACGCCCAGAAGACCGTGGTGGGCGAGTTTCGAATCGGCACGCGTGGAAATTACGTTGTGCCATTCGACCGCCGAATCCCCCACGAGATACTCATTCCCAGCGGCCGTGAATGGCCTCCGGAAGAGCGCGCCCGCCACCGGCAGTTTGGCGGAGAGTCCGAAGGCAAGCGGAAACGCCGCGCACGGCAGGAGGCCGACGTCCGCGAACTGGCTGGCATGGTCGTTGATGTCGAATTAACGGAATTTCCCAGGCCCGGCGCGCAACCACGCGGACGCGTCATCGAGATCCTCGGCCGGCGTGACGACTTCGGCGTGGATGTGGAGATCATGATCCGCAAGCACCACCTTCCGCACCGCTTTCCGGAAGACGTGCTGGCGGAGGCCGAGGATGCACCGCAATTCATATCCGAAGCTGAACACCGGGGACGGCGCGATTTCCGCTCGCTTCCCATCGTGACTATCGACGGTGAAACGGCCAAAGACTTTGACGATGCCGTGTACGTTGAACGGCTGGACAACGGGCATTACCTGTTGCATGTTCACATCGCTGACGTCGCGCATTACGTCCAGCCCGGAACGGCCCTCGATCGTGAGGCCCGGCTGCGCGGCAACTCCGTCTATTTTCCTGATCGCGCCGTTCCCATGCTTCCGCTCGAACTCTCAAACGGCATTTGCAGCCTGAATCCCTACGTGGACCGCCTGGTGATGTCAGCGCTGATGGAAATCGACCGGCAAGGCCACATTGTGCGGTACGAACTTACGCCCGGCATCATCCACAGCGCGGAACGGATGACCTACACAGCCGTCCGCGACATTCTGGTCGGAGAGCCCGGCGCGTGCCGGGAATACGGCGCGCTTGTGCCGAACTTCAAGCTGATGGAAGAACTGGCGCTGATACTGATCAGGCGCCGCCGGGAGCGCGGCTCGATCGATTTTGACCTGCCCGAACCCGAAATCATGTTTGACGAAACGGGGCGCATGATCGGCGTCACGCGCTCGGAGCGAAATATCGCGCACAGGATCATCGAAGAATTCATGCTGGCCGCCAACGAAACGGTAGCGGGTTACCTTGAGCGCCAGGGCGTGCCGTCGCTCTACCGCGTCCACGAAAAGCCGGACCCGAAAAAGGTCCTCGAGTTCGAGGAAATTGCCTCTACATTTGGTTATTCACTGGGGATCAAACTGCCTGCGCGGCAGGGTCTGCGAATTCGCGGACGGGACGAGCGTGACCGGCATCCCAGGCTCCACGAGCAACTGGAAAAAATCGAACTGGAGATCACGCCCCGGCATTACCAGAACCTGACACGGCGCATTGAAGGCAAGCCTGAGGAGCGCATACTTTCCTACCTTATGCTGCGCTCGCTGAAACAGGCGCGCTACTCGGAAGAGAATCTTGGCCACTTTGCGCTGGCCACGAAAACCTACACGCACTTCACCTCGCCTATCCGTCGGTATCCGGACCTGATTGTCCATCGCATCCTGAAAGCCGTGCTTCATCAGGAGAAGCGTGGCCACGGAGGGGATGGCGGCGGGAAATGGATGACGGCCGAAACGATTTCCCGCCGCGCGACATCGCACCGCCCGGCGCTTCAACCGCCCGTCAGCCCCGAAGAGTTGCAGGCGATTGCGATTGAGACCTCCGAATCTGAGCGGCGCGCGCAGGACGCCGAGCGCGAACTGCTTGACCTGAAGAAATCCGCATTTATGGCCCAGCACCTTGGCGACGAATTCGACGCATTGATTATTTCGCTTACCAAACACGGATTTTTCGTGGAGCTGATTGACCTGTTTGTCGAAGGATTTGTGCCGCTCGAGACCCTGGAAGACGATCGCTACGTTTACCGGGAGAGCCTTCGTGCCGTAGTGGGCTTTCATAGCCGGAAAGCTTACCATCTGGGTGATCGAATCCGTGTCCGCCTCGACCGCGTTGACGCCGTGGAAAATAGAATGGAATTTTCCGTAGTGCGCTGATTCGCGAATGCGGGATTTTCCGGCCCTGACCGGTCGAAAACGGATGTGCTGAAAGGCCACTGGAAATTCGGTTTAAGCCAGGTATGAATTCCAGAGAACATTATCCCCTGCCGGCACGTAATGTTGAATAGGCGTTCCTGCCTCCGGGAGGCTGTCCCGGAATCTCCTCCGACAAGGAGAAAAAACCATGACGACCGGGGAACCCAAGTTAAAATCAAAGTATTTGATGGCACTGGCGGCAACATTTCTGGCGTTTTCAACCGCGGCGGCAGCGGCGGAGGGGCGATTCGAACGGACTCTTCAGGTAACGGGCCCTGTGGACCTTACCGTGCAGACGGGTGCGGGCACTGTTACTGTGCGGACCGGGGATGCATCCAAGGTCGAGGTCCGAGGAACCATCCGGGCGTGGGGAGGGCTGTTCTCCGAGGACGAGGCCCGGAAGAGGGTGAGCTATATCGAGTCGCATCCTCCCATCGAACAGAACGGGAACGTCATCAGGATCGGGAAGGCCGGCGATTCACATATGCAGCGCAACCTGACGATAAGCTACGACCTTGTGGTCCCACCGAATACAAAGCTCACTTCGAAAACCGGATCAGGGAACCAGACCATTGACGGAATTTCAGGCCCGCTTGAAGCGTCCATCGGTTCCGGGGACATCAAGGCGTCAAACATCGCGAGCAGTGTTCAGGCGTCAACGGGTTCCGGGCAGGTTGTGCTGGTTTCGATAGCGAAAGACGTGCGGGTGACCACGGGCAGCGGGGGAGTCCATGCAACCGGGATCGGCGGAAACGTTAGGGCATCCACCGGCAGCGGCGAAGTGACCATCGAGGAGGCCGGCGCGGGCGACGTGCACGTCAACACCGCATCAGGAAATATCGTGCTGAAAAAGGTGCGGGGGTTGGTGCAGGCCAAGACCGCAAGCGGGTCGATTACAGCGGAGGGCGGCGGGCAATCTCCGTGGTACCTGGAAACTGTGTCCGGCAACGTTTCCGTTCGCGTCCCTCCCAATCTGGGCTTCGACTTGCACGCGCACACGGTTTCAGGAAGCATCTCCACCAACCGTCCATTAACTCTCCAGGGGGCCATCAGCAAGCGCGAAATTAACGGGAAAGCAGGAAGCGGCGGATTCCTGCTGGACGTCAGCACGGTCTCCGGCAATATCAACATCGACTGGGTAGCCTGAAGAAAGGACTCGCGCACGACGCTAACCCCTCCCGCGTTTGACTTCATTCGCGCTGCGGCGTAGCATTTTGTTATGGCTTCCAACCGAGGCGGGCAAGATGCGCTGGAAGTGGACTGTCCCTGCTGCGGAGCGCGCCTGAAAATCGACGTTTTGCTGCGCAAAGTGATCTGGCACGGGCAGCCGCCCAGGAAAACCACGGTCCCGGACATAGGCCATTCTGCGCAATTGCTTGAACAGGAAAGGGCTCGGCGCGAGGCCTTGTTTCAAAAGAGCGCCGAAGAAGAAAAATCCAAGGCCGAACTGCTCGAAAAGAAGTTCGAAGAAGCCCTCAAAAGGTCCAAGGACGAACCCATAACTCGCCCTCACCGTGATTTTGATCTCGACTAGCAAAAGGAGAGAGTCAAGCGACGGCCCTGCAGGGCCGCCAGCCAACACCATCAGAAGACACACCCTCTTTTGCTTGCGCGTTGAACCCTTCCGAAAAGCTGTGTTAGGATGCGACGTTGTCCCAATGTCTGAACAGGGTGAATCAGCAATCCGTGAAATTCAGAGGAGTTTCTCGTGAAAATCTACGACGGTGAGAACATCCGCAACGTTGCTCTGCTGGGGCACGCTGATACGGGAAAGACGCAGCTTACATCTTCCATGCTTTATACGGCGGGGATGACCACCCGACTGGGCAAAGTGGACGAAGGCACCTCTGTGACCGATTACGATGAGGAAGAGATTGAACGCGGATTTTCCATCAGCGCCGCCCTGGCCTATGCCGAATGGAACGGGACCAAGATCAATCTGATTGACACGCCCGGCTTCAACATTTTTCTTTACGAAGCCGAAGCCGCTCTTAAAGCCGCGGACTCGGCACTGGTTCTGGTGCATGCGGTCAGCGGCGTTGAGGTCCAGACGGAAAGGACCTGGGGGTTCTGCCAGAAATATAATCTGCCGCGGGCCCTGGTGATGAACCAGATGGACCGCGAGCGTGCGAGCTTTAATCGAACGCTGGGTGCACTGCATGAAGCCTTCGGGCGCTCCGTTGTTCCTGTTCAGCTCCCCATTGGCGAAGAAAAAGATTTTCGTGGCGTGATCGATCTGGTGAGGATGCGCGCCGCGCTCTATGAGAGCAATGGCTCCGGGAAGGCGAAAGACAGCGAGATTCCGGCGGAGTTGATGGAGGCCGCAACCCAGGCCCACGAGGATCTTGTCGAAATGGTTGCGGAAGGCAACGATCAGCTTTTGGAAGTGTTTTTTGACAAGGGCACGATTCCGGTTGAGAGCCTGGCTCCCGGGCTGCGGCAGGCCATCGCGGAAAACCGCCTCGTTCCCGTCCTTGTTTCCGCAGGTCTGCCGAATATCGGCAGCCAGAGCCTGCTGGACTTTATCGCCGAATATATGCCGGCGCCGACCGCGAAAGGGACGGTTGAAGGTCTCGATCACGAAGGCGGCAAGCCTGTGACGCGGAGAATTTCAAACGACGAACCTGTTTCGATTTTTGTCTTCAAAACGATTGCCGACCCTTTTGCCGGGAGGCTCAGCCTCTTCAAGGTGATGTCCGGCGTGGTCAAAACGGAAATGACGCTGCAGAACTTCAACCGCAGTGTGGCGGAGCGTCTGGCCCATATTGGAATACCGCAGGGCAAAGCCCAGAATCCTGTTCCGGAACTTCGCGCGGGCGACATCGGCGTGGTGGCGAAGCTGAAAGAGACCCTGACGGGCGATACGCTGGGCGACAAGAACGCCCCCATCATTTATCCTCCGGTGAAACTTGCGGAACCGGCCATTTCGTTTGCCATCGAGCCGAAATCGCGCGGTGATGAAGACAAACTTTCCACGGCGATCCACCGAATGCTCGAGGAAGACCTGCTCCTTCGCTTCTCGCGCGACGAGCAAACCAAGGAATTTCTGCTTTCCGGGTCCGGGCAGCAGCACGTCGAAGTCGCCGTCTCAAAACTCAAGCGGCGGTACAACGTCGAAGTCACGCTGAAGTCCCCCAAAATTCCTTACCGCGAAACGATCCGAGGCAAGGCGGATGCGCAGGGCAAATACAAGAAACAGACCGGCGGCCACGGCCAGTATGGCGATTGCAAGATCAAGATGGAACCTCTTCCGCGCGGCACCGGCTTCGAATTCGTCAATGAGATTTTCGGCGGTGCGATCCCAAGGAACTACATTCCAGCGGTCGAAAAGGGAATTCAGGAAGCAGCGGCGCGAGGTTTTCTGGCCGGCTATCCTGTGGTGGACTTTCGAGTGGTCCTCTATGACGGCTCGTACCACGAGGTCGATTCTTCCGAGCTTGCCTTCAAGATTGCGGGATCACTGGCTTTCAAGAAATGCATGGAGCAGGCCAAGCCCTGCCTGCTGGAACCGATCATGAACGTGGAGATCACCGTCCCTGAGAATTACTCGGGCGATATTATGGGCAACCTGACCAGCCGCCGCGGCCGAATCCAGGGAATGGAGCCGAAAGGCAATTCAACCGTCATCAAAGCCCAGGTCCCGCTGGCGGAAATGCTGACCTACGCTTCGGACCTGACATCCATGACGCAGGGCCGCGGCAGTTACACCATGGAGTTCTCGCATTATGACATCGTGCCCCAGCAGATTGCTGACAAGATCGTTGCCGAGGCCAGAGCGGCGGGTGTGGGCAAAGAAGAAGCGGAATAGCTCGAATCTGGGGAACCCTCCAGCGCGTGTCCTCCGCGGCTGTCAGTGGCAGGACGTATGAAGAAGCCGATCCTGGTTATGGCGCTCATGATGTGGCCGCTCCTCCTTGGGGCTTCGGCTTCCGCGCAGAAAATTCCCATCCTCCTTGATACCGATATCGGCACGGACATCGATGATGCGTTTGCTTTGGCGCTCATCGTGCGAAGCCCTGAACTGGAACTGCTGGGCGTCACGACGGTCAGCGGAGATACGCACGCCCGAGCACGACTGGCGGCGAAGCTTCTTTGGGAATCTGGATTGCGCACAATTCCGGTTGTTGCCGGCGAACCCGGCAGGCCGCTTCCGATCGAGCAGACACGATGGGCTGATGGCTTCAAAAGCCCGCAACTGCGGCAGGGTAGCGCTGTGGATTTCCTGGATTCGACGCTGCGGCACCGGCAGGGAAAGACTACGATTGTTGCGATCGGTCCGTTGACCAACATCGCCGCTCTGTTGCAGAAAGACCCCTCGATCACCAGCAAGATCAGCCGGATCGTCATGATGGGCGGGTCGATTCATCACGGCTACGGCGACGATCCATCTCCTGTCGCAGAATATAACATTGCATCGGATCCCGCCGCGGCGCAGAAGGTCTTCACCGCAGGCGTTTCAATTCTGATGGTCCCGCTGGATGTGACGGCCATGCTCCAGTTGCACGCCGCAGAGCGCCATCGCGTCTTTACCAGCCTCACGCCGATGACCGATGCGCTGGCCGTCCTTTACAATCTGTGGCACCAGCGGACGCCAACGCTGTTTGATCCCATGGCCGTGGCCATGGTGATCAATCCCGACCTCTGTCAAACCTCGCCATTGCACATTGGAGTCGATTCCAAAGGCTTCACCCGCGCCGTCAATAGCCAACCTCCCAACGCCACCGTCGCATTGCACACTGATCCCGCGAAATTCTTCGAGTTCTACTTGGCGCGCGTTGCGCCGAAACATAAATAAGTCTGTGCTTGCTCCAGCTTGTGGGAAGTCGCTTACTGATAAGCTGCAAGTTTCGCTTCAATCCGGTCGTGGATCCAGTGTGGGTCCCACCATTCGACAGGATCAACAAAAACTCCATCAACCAGGACTGAAAAGTGGAGGTGATCGCCGCCCGCGAGGCCCGTCTCTCCGCTGTGACCGATGATCTGCCCGCGCGTGACGTGCTCTCCAGGCTTGACGGCAATTGAACTGAGATGGCCATAGAGGGTCTGCAACCCACAGCCGTGGTCAATAAGGACCGCGTTGCCGTAAATCCCGAAATACTGGGCAAACACCACCACGCCGTCGTTGGCCGCGGGAACCGGTGCATGTTCGGTCGATGCCAGGTCGTATCCGAGGTGCGTTTCGTGGTCCACGACCTGGCCGTTGTAGAGATATGTGCGGTAATCGGCGAAATGGGCTTCAACTTTGGAATTGGGGTATCGCAAAAAAGCCTGGGTCCACAAAAATTCGGGAGCCGTCTTCTGTGAATATGCTTCCAGCAACTGCGACTGGATCAAGCGGAGACGCTGGTTGATCAGCAGATAATTCTTCAGAAGGCTTCCCTGATCGTGCAAGTCGGGGTTCCGGCTCATGATCGGGGGCACGACGCGCTGCATGAAGGCATCTGTCAGATTGATCCGGCCATCGCGGAACCTCTTCGGGAAGACCTTGTCATTAAAGCCGGAAACCGTCTCATTGCCGACGTCGTCACGCGCAATAATTCGCGCAGGAGTTTTTGGATCAGCGTTATAGGGATACGCGAACAGGCACAGCCGCGTATCAGGAAGCGATTTCTTTACTGGAAAACTTGGAAAGAAATATTGGCCCACCTGGATGCCGGATTCTGCCGTGCCCGGAGAAACCTTGAACAGAACCAGATCGCAGCCTCCCTGGTTCACATAAACCTGCGAGGTGAGGACCTCAATCCCGGGCGGATGGAACCGGACCGGGAGGTCGAGCCTGAGTTCGCTCTTTCCGCCGCGGAAGAAGCGGCCCCAGGAATCATTGGTCGCCACGATTTCAAGCGTTGCACGTCCTTCCTGCAAGTCGGGAATGCTCTGATGGCCGATCCGTGCTTTGAAGCTGCCGGCGTGTGGAGGCTGCTTCGCCCAGAACTTCCACCACGGCGGAACAGGGGCCTTGTGAATCTCGGTGGCTAGTGGGACCGAAAACGTGCGGTTGCCCTGCCGCACGGCGATGCTTACGTTTTTCAGAGAGTGCTTCTGGTCCACAACGGTAAATTCAATACTGGTCTGTGCACCGATCCCCCTGACCGGCGCGCTTAACTTGATGACGGGGGCCTCGCTGCTGAAAATCTTCCAGCCGAAGATCCCGACCGCAACGATGAAAACAAGAATGATAAGAACCCAGCCTTTGCCCAGCCCCGGATTCGGCTCGCGGTATGACTTCTTCAAAATCTTTTCCTCCTCGGATTGCCCATTCATGCTGCATTCAAAACTATACCATCCTCGAAAAGAAAGGCGTGAAGTCGGAGATGAAACGCGTTTCCATGAGACATGGAAAATCGCCTTTCCCACCGCGCCTGGTTGCCTTGGCAAGCTTCAATAGAACACCCTACAATGAGGCAGGCTCCTGCTCCCGGGAGGACCTCTCGATGGCTCACAATGATTTACTTCTGGACCTTCTCATCCTGTTCGGATTCGCCACTCTGATTGCAGTAATCGTGCGGCGAGCGCGCCAGTCAGCCATCGTGGCCTATCTGCTGACAGGCATCGTGGTGGGCCCCTCCGGACTTTCTCTGATTGCCAACCGGGGCGCCATCGAAACGATGGCCGAATTCGGCGTGGCGCTTCTGCTTTTCACCATTGGAATGGAGTTCTCGCTAAGCAGGATCGTCGCCATGCGCAGACTGGTGCTGGGTGCCGGAGGTCGCCAGGTCGTGCTGACGATAGCGGTCGTGCTCGGCCTGACCATCCTTGCAAATCACGACTGGCGGCAGGGAATTTACTGGGGATTTCTCGTAGCCGCCAGCAGCACGGCGATTGTCCTGAAGCTCCTCATGGAACGGGAAGAGATGGAGACCATCCACGGCCGCATTATTGTCGGCGTTCTGCTGTTTCAGGACCTCTGCGTAGTCCCCATGATGGCCGTCCTCCCGGCGCTCACGGCGCCTCCTGGCAAAATGGTATTGGCCGTTGTCTTCGCACTGACCAAGGTGATCGGGGCGGGGGCACTCATCCTTTTTGCGGCGCGGTTTTTCTTTCCGCTGTTATGGAGCCGCATCGTTGAAGTGCGCACCAGCGAGATCTTTATCATCGCCGTTATCTTTTTCAGTCTTGGGACAGCCTGGGCGTCCGCTTCGCTGGGACTGTCGCTGGCACTGGGTGCATTCATTGCAGGGATCGCTCTCTCAGAAACTTCCTATGCCTATCAGATCCATGCGGAAGTCCTTCCGTTTCGGGACAGTTTCAACAGCCTCTTCTTTATTTCGATAGGCATGCTGCTCGATTTAAAATTCGTCCATCAACATTGGGCCGCTGTACTGGGCATCGCCGCCCTGATTTTCGTGCTTAAAATGCTGACGGGCTTTTCTTCGGTCCTGTCGATGGGTTTCACGGCACGCAAATCGCTCCTGGCGGGCCTGAGCCTCGCGCAGGTAGGAGAGTTCAGCTTCATCCTGCTCCATCAGGGCGAGCGCCTGAATCTGGTTCCGGCGGGCGAGTATCAGATTTTTCTGGCCGCTGCCATTATCACGATGATGCTTACTCCGGCGGTTGTTCAGCTCTCGCCGCATATCGCCACGCATATGCCGGAAATGCAGCGCCTGAGGAGTATCTTCCCTGAGCCCGGCGAGATGGAACTCGAGAGTCAGGCTGCTCCCCTGCGCGACCATGTCATCATCTGCGGCTACGGCTTAAATGGGCGGATGCTGGCGCGGACCTTGCGCCGGCTTGGAATCGAGTACCTTGTTCTGGAGTTGGACCCGGCCATCGTCAGGCAGACAACAGCCGAGGGCGAATCGATCTTCTTCGGCGACAGTACGAAGGCCGACATTCTTGAAAAAGCCGGAGTAAGCCGGGCGCGAGCCCTGGTGTACGCCATTTCCGACCCCTTTGCCTTGCCAAGGGCCGTCGCTACCGTTCGCGCGATGAACCCGAACCTTGTTACTATCGTCCGCACAGCGCGCGTGCAGCATACGAGCGCGCTCGAAAAAGCCGGGGCTTCACAGGTGGTGGCCTCGGAACTGAGCGCGGCCAAGGAAGTGATCGGCCGGGTCCTTGAGTTGTACAACGTGGCGGAGGATAAACTGGATGCAGCGCGCGGAGCGGGGAGGGTTGCAAACAGGCTGCTAGACCCGGAATAAACCGGCCGCAGTCTCCTCGCGGCCTTTCCCCGGAGCGAGAATCCGATTGAAGGTCACAAGCCGTAGTGAAGCCCTTTGCCATGACGCCGGTGTTTGCACCGGCAGATTTCGGCGTTGAGGACATCGCTGCTGCAAAAGGCGACGGGCGCCATTACAATTTGCAGACCTGAGTAAAGCCTGCGTTAATTGCCAACATATTTCCGGTGAAGCTCGGCCAGATAATTGTCTGTCATTCCTGCAATGTAATCACAAACCACGCGGTAAGTGGGTTCTTCCTGTATCTTTGCGACATAAAAGGGAGGCAGGCTGCGGGGATGTTCGATGTAATACTCGAAGAGTTCCGCCACGCAGCGCACGATTTTTGTCCGCTCGGCGTAGATGTCCTTGTGAGTATAGAGATTGTCTCGAAGGAAAGCTTTGAGGTTCTGCTTTTCCTGCGACATGCGCGGCCCGGGCCCGACAAGGCGAGAAGGTGCACGGCGAACATCGTCTACTGTGCGGATCCTCATTTGCTCCAGGCGCTTTCGCGTGGCCTCAATCAGGTCCGTCACGAATGAATCCATCAGCCGCTTCAGCGCTTCATTGAATTTCAGCTTCTCCAGAGCCTGCGGGTGCTTCCTTTCTATGGGTCGAAGCAGGCGGTCAAAAAGGGGAACACCCTTCCGAATCTGGTCCAGCGTCAGAAGCTTGGCTTCGTAGCCGTCATCGAGGTCCGCGCAGTTATAGGCAATTTCGTCGGCCACATCGATGAGCTGAGCTTCAAGCGGCGGTCGTTCATTCAACCTGTATTCCTTCAGCTCAGGATATTGATCAGGGTCGTAGTCCCGTGAATGCTTGACGATGCCTTCTCGGACTTCAAAGGTAAGGTTCAAACCGGGAAAGTCCACATATTTCTGCTCGAACTGCTCGACGATGCGCAGGGCGTGGATGTTGTGATCGAACCGATCTCCCTGCTGCTGCATCAGGCGGTCGAGTTCGGCTTCCCCTGCGTGGCCGAAAGGAGGATGACCGACGTCGTGGACCAGTGAGAGAGCTTCCACAAGGTCAGTGTTCAATCGGAGTACTTTGGCCACGGTGCGGCTGATCTGCGTCACTTCCAGCGTGTGGGTCAGCCTGTTGCGAAAGTGATCGGAATAGCGGCGGGTGAAGACCTGCGTCTTATTTTCAAGCCGGCGGAAGGCACGCGAGTGGATGATCCGGTCGCGGTCGCGCTCATATTCGTTGCGGTAGGGATGGGGCGGCTCCGGGTAGCGCCGGCCTGAACTTTTCGCGACCGACATTGCATATGTTGCAAGACCGAGTTGATCCGCACAACCCATATCGTGCTCTGCGTTTCGCCGAAACAACCTGCTCTATGATAGCGGATTCAGAGATACCTTTTCAGTGAGAGCAGGATAAATTCCGAGGGTCGAAATCCACCCAAACTCATTTTTCGATGAGAAAAGATTCCTTTGATATAATCCGGTTTCTTGAAGAGCGCAATGCGAAAAGCGTCAGGCCGCACTGTCTTGGCGGGGCAGCGCCGGCGCTCCCATTCCTGGCGAGAGGAGACTTGCTCTCATGGTCAGAAATACCCTGGTTTGCCTGCTTGCGGGAGGTGCTGGAGAGCGACTGTACCCCCTCACTCGGGACCGCGCCAAGCCTGCCGTGACCTTTGGTGGCATCTATCGCATCATTGATATAACGCTTTCCAACTGCATCAACTCTGACCTGCGCCAGATCTTCGTTCTGACCCAGTACAAGGCCCTTTCGCTCAACCGCCACATCCGCGAAGGATGGAGCATGCTGGCGGGTGAACTCGGAGAGTTCATTCAGGTGCTTCCGCCGATGATGCGTGTGGGCGACTACTGGTATCGCGGCACGGCCGACGCAATCTACCAGAACATTTATTCCATCGGCAGCGAACCCTGCAAGTATGTCCTGATCCTTTCCGGGGACCACGTTTACAAGATGAATTACCAGTTGATGATCCAGCGGCACATTGATGCCGGAGCGGACGTAACGGTAGGAGTGATTGAGGTTGATCTCGCTGAGGCAACGCGCTTCGGCGTGGCCGAACTGGATTCCCTGCACCGGATTGTCGGCTGGCAGGAAAAGCCGGCCAACCCGAAGCCGTCCCCGCAGAATCCGAACAAATGTTACGCCTCGATGGGCATCTACTGCTTCAACCGCGATCTGCTCATTGAGTGCACCATGGCCGATGCCGACGATCCAAATTCAAGCCATGATTTCGGCAAGGACATCATTCCCAAGCTGCTCGAACGCGGCAAAGTTTACGCCTACGACTTTGTGGATGAGAACAAGAAAGAAGCCCAATACTGGCGCGACATCGGGACGCTGGAAGCGTATTACGAGGCCAATATGGACCTCGTAGCGATTTCGCCCGTGTTTAACCTCTATGACTCAAGCTGGCCCATACGGACCTACCAGCGGCAGTATCCGCCGGCCAAGTTTGTCTTTGCTCAGGAAGGACGGCGGATGGGGATCGCTGTGGACTCCATGGTGTCTTCGGGATGCATTATTTCCGGCGGCCGCGTCACCCGGTCGATTCTTTCGCCAAATGTGCGCATCAACAGCTATACGGACATCGAGGGTTCCATTCTCTTTTCCCACGTGAACGTCGGGAGATACTCGCGAATCCGCCGCGCCATTATCGACCGCCACATCAATATTCCCGAGCACACCGAAATCGGCTACAACCTGGACGAAGACCGTAAGAAATATCATGTGACGGATGATGGTATTGTCGTGGTGGTGCCGGAGCGCAGGATGTTCGAGGAACCCGAATAGCTGCAGTCGATACCGAGCCTTACAAATCACCGTGATGACCTCTGCTGTAGCACGGGTTTCGAGGACAGCAGGTTCTGAAACGGAGGGAAATTCTTCTGCAGAAAGCGCTGTTACTGCGGTTTGTAATCCTCGATAAACCGCAATGCACGGATTTGCCACAGGAAAAGAGAATGCTCAAAAAGATCGTCTCCCGTTTCTTCTTTCCGGTCCCCATCATTTTCGAGATTCTTGCAGTCGGGATGTTTCTTCTCTGGTTCACGCGCAAACAGAAGCTTGGAAAAATCCTGATTACCGCCGGAACAGTCCTTTTGTTGTTGGGCGTCAATTTGGTGTCAGCGGTTCTCTTGCGGACTTTGGAAAGGCAATACCATCCCTTCTCAGTGTCAGCTTTGTCCGCGATGGGCCGCAAGTCCGAAACCTACATCGTTGTTTTGGGGGCGTCCTACTTTTCGGATCCTGCGGTTGATCTCTACAGTCGAATTTCAGCAGACGGCGTAGTGCGCGTGCTGGAAGGCGTCCGGCTTTGCAGGAGTGTACCAGGGTGCAAGCTGGTTCTTTCCGGGGGACCGCCTGGTGCAGCACAAACGATGAACCAAATAGCATTGTCGCTTGGAGTCAGACCTGGGGATATCATCCTCGAAGAGCACTCCCGTGACACCCACGAGGAAGCGGAATTCATCAAGCCCATAGTTGGCACAACGCCATTCTTACTGGTTACTTCGGCCTCACACATGCCGCGGGCGATGGGCCTGTTCCGAAAGCTTGGAATGCAGCCGATTGCTGCACCCACGGATTATCTGGCAAAGTCGAACCGATCGCTTACGCCTGACGATATCTTTCCGAGTTCTTACGGACTTTATGAAGCTGAGCGGACCTTTTACGAATACCTCGGGATTGCATGGGAGAAGCTCCGGGGGCAAATCTGAGGGCCTGATCTTCACGGGTGTTTGTGCCGGGCCAGGACTGCAATTCGAGACCAAAACCAGGCCGTAGTCTTGATAAAAGAAGGAGCGGTGTGGAGGAGCGGAGACGTCATCTCTTTCGGAGGAATAACCGTATGAAGCGATCATCCCGCAGGGCCTTTTTGAAGGACAGCGCCGGTGCGATCGTGACCGGCGGCGCATTTCTAAATATTCAATCGGCAGGGGCTGCCGTAGATGTTGCGGCACAACCTTCGGATCCGGTAGAGGCGATCATCGACGCTGGAAAGGTTGGCGAACCCATTTCCAAATATATGTACGGGATGTTTCTGGAACTGCTTGCAAATCTTGTCTACCGCTCGCTTTGGGCCGAGATGCTCGACGACCGCAAGTTTTATTTTCCTGTCAACTCGCTTCCGCAAAAAGAGATCGGGCCGCGGTTTCGCCGCATGCAGCTGCGGAAATGGCGCCCTGTCGGCGGTGACGAGTTCGTAGTCATGGATAAGGAACACGCATATGTCGGAGAACATTCGCCGCGAATTACGCTGGCGGGTTCCTCCCCTCACGGCATCCAGCAATCAGGTCTTGCCCTGCAAAAAAGTAAAACCTGTATCGGCCGCATCGTTCTTTCCGGAACTCCCAGCGCAAAGGTTGAAATCACGCTGGTCTGGGGGGATGGTTCGGGCGATCGGCAAACCGTTACGGTATCCAGCCTGCGTCCCGAGTACGCGAAGTTTCCTCTCAAGTTTACTTCTCAGGCCGACACGCAGACCGGGCGGCTGGAAATCGTCGGTACTGGCGAGGGGTCATTCAATATTGGAGCGGTCTCGCTCATGCCGGAGGACAACATCGAAGGCTGGCGGCCGGACACCACGCGGCTTTTGCGCGAGCTCAACTCCGGATTCTACCGCTTGCCCGGAGGCAATTTTATTTCGGATTACAACTGGCGCGACGCCGTCGGCAAAGACCGCGACAAACGGCCTCCAACCTGGGACTATGCCTGGAACTTCCCACAGCCCAACGATGTTGGGATGGATGAGTTGATGACCTTGTGCAAGCTGCTGAATGTGGAACCCTACGTCACCGTCAACGCCGGCCTTGGAGACGCAGATTCCGCGGCAGCGCTGGTCGAGTACGCCAACGGTTCTGTCGAAACCCCGATGGGAAAGCTGCGCGCGGAGAACGGTCATCCTGAGCCTTACGGTATCAAGTTCTGGAACATCGGGAATGAGATGTACGGCTTCTGGCAGATCGGCCACACCTACATTCGATACTACGCGCTCAAACACAATGCATTCGCCAAGGCTATGCGTAAAGTGGACCCTTCAATTACATTGATTGCGTGCGGCGCCATGCCGGACGAAATGACCGTAACCGGCAACGCGCTCCTGATCACGGGGCAGTCGCAGGCTCAATTCGGCACCGAAGCCGACTGGACCGGCGGGCTCCTTGAAAGGTGCTGGGGAAACTTCGAGGCTCTTTCCGAGCACTGGTATTGCCGCAGCGGAATGAGGTTCGATGTAAGCGTCGGGGACAGAGATCCATTTCCCAAGGGAAGCACGACCACGCTTCCCGGAAATTACGGCTGGGTCCCGGTGCAAGAGTCTCTGGTCGACTGGGCGCGACGGCCATCCAATCGCGTGCGGCTGAAGGCGGAACAATGGGAAGAATATCAGAAGCGGTTTCCCGCGATGAAAGACAAAAATATCTTCCTCGCGATTGACGAATGGGCTTACACCGGCACCCCAGCAAACCTGAAGCTGGCACTTTGCTATGCGCTGGTCTTTCATGAAATGTTCCGGCACACGGAGTTCCTCAAAATGTCCGCTTTTACTTTCGGGATTTCATGCCTTGACTTCAACGCAACTGCGGCCATTTACAATTCCACGGGCCTTTTGTTCAAACTTTACCGTGAACACTTCGGCACGCTGCCGGTCCACGTAACGGGCAACTCGCCGCAGCCGGGGCCCAAGTGGCCCGTGGGGGGCGATCAACCCAAGGTCAACGCGGGCAGCCCAACTTATCCTCTGGACGTTTCCGCCGCACTCACTGACGACCGCAAGCGCCTGACCGTAGCCGTTGTTAATCCCACGGAATCAGCTCAGCAGATGAGTCTAAAAATCCAGGGGGCGCGAACCGTTGGTAATTCCAGAATGTGGCGGATGACCGGGCCGAGCCCGGAGGCAGCGGACGTGCTCGGCCAGAAACCTCAGATCAAGATTCAAGAGATATCCATCGCGGGCTTTCCGGGGATGCTCACACTGGATCCTGTCAGCATCAACATCTACGAGTTTGATCTCCAGGGATAGCGGGATTCGTGCGCCTGGATGAATCGCTCTCTGCTCCTTTCACCGCATCTGGCAACACACGCTTGGGGGCCAGTGCTAACATTTTCGTTTGCGAGGGTGCACTACTGTTGGAAGCTCCTCGACGCAGGTCCAAATGATCCAGCTTCCAGATGGATGAATAAGGTTTCGGCTGCTTCTACGCCATCCGGTTGCGTTCGCTCGCCGCTCGGTGGATGCAGGCCGGGCGAGGATTTTCGGACAACGAACGGGCCGGTCTGGTAATCTAAATCTATAGTATTGGGTTGTCCGCTGATGGGACGAGCAGGAGGAAATATGAGCCAAACGAAGACCGGATTCCTGACTCTAATCCTGACCTTGTTCGCCGTTCCCGCATTTCTTGCTGCGGCGGATCAGGCTCTGCCCGAACTTCCCGCCGGGACGAGGATCAGCGTGCAACTGATTTCCACTTTGAGTTCCTCCGCAGACAAGGCGGGTGATGTTTTCACGGCGCAGGTTGAAGACCCGATTTTCGCCGGGGGCATGGAGGTGGTTCCTCCCGGCAGTACGCTGCGTGGGCACGTCACATTCGTCAAACCACCCGGTCGCGTAAAGGGAAAGGCGGAGATGCGGCTTGTAGCCGACGGCATCGTGCTGAAGAACGGCCGTCAATACGCTTTCACCGGAGAGCTGGCGAACGATGCTGAGTCGTCTGTCAAAGTAAGCGACAACGAAGGGACTATCGAGGGAAAGGGCAAGAGCGGGAAGCAGACTGCAAAAGATAGCGGGATCGGCGCGGCGATCGGTGCTGGTGGCGGCGCCATCGCAGCCGGCGGGACAGGGGCTCTCTACGGCGCGGGCGTCGGCGCGGTTGCGGGCCTGATCCATGCCCTTGCCAAACACAACAAAGATGTCGTCCTCCAACCTGGCACGGCCCTGACCTTTGTGCTCACGTCGCCCGGAAAAGAAACCAAGGCCACGCAGCAAAGCGGAACTCCAGTGCCTTTCATCTGCGAGAGTTGCCAGTAGGTTATCCTGGCAGAGACTTTGCGCGGGTAAGCCGCTCGATGGCAAACGCTTTCTCGCTGCCTTCGGAGGCCGCTGAAAAACAACCGGCAGCCAATGCAAAGCCCCTTCCGCTCCTTTCCACATATTTTGCGTGCCATATTGACAACGAGTTAGAGCACAAGTAGTATCGAGGCCCGATGCAGTGCCAGAGCGGGCCGACAGCCGTCCGCTTGCAACCAGAGAGGTGATTGATGAACCGCAGGCGATTTTTGCAGTCCGGAAGCGTGGCAGCCATGGGAGCGCTTGCATCAAGTGCAGGAGGCGTTCCCTCAGTTGGTATCCCCGCTGCGCAATCCAGTTCCGGCCGCGCCCGCCTCACCGTCGTGGCGAACGAAACACTTGGGACCATCAGCCGGAATGTTTACGGGCAATTCACGGAACATCTGGGAAGCTGCGTTTACGGCGCGATGTGGGTTGGCCCGGACTCGCCCGTCCCCAACCACAACGGCCTGCGCAGCGACACAATCGAAGCATTCAAGCGCATCCATGCGCCCATAATCCGCTGGCCAGGAGGCTGCTTTGCGGACACTTACCATTGGCGCGACGGTATTGGGCCCCGCGACAAGCGCCCCAAGACATGGAACATCTTCTGGGACCGCGACGAATCCAACGAATTCGGCACGGACGAATTCATGGAATACTGCCGCCTTTGTGGCGCCTCGCCTTATATCTGCCTGAATGTGGGTTCCGGGACCGTGCGGGAAGCCCTGGGCTGGCTCGAGTATTGCAACGGTTCCCAGAAAACAACCGTGGCCCAGATGCGCGCCGCCAACGGCCACGCAGCCCCTTACAACGTCAGATACTGGTCCGTAGGCAATGAGAATTGGGGCTGCGGCGGCCGTTTTGATGCCGAGGAGTACGGGCGACGCTACGCCCGCTTTGTGAATTATCTCGGGACGGCGGCGCGGCGCGCGAACGTGGAGTTTGTCGCCTGCGGAGACATGCGGGATGGTTGGAACCAGACATTTTTTGAAACTCTGCTGCGGCGGCCGGGCGCGCGGCGAGTGGAGGGCGTCAATCACCTTTCCGTGCATCATTACTTTTTCAACCGTGAGCCGGCAGTAGATTTCAATGAGCAGCAGTATTACAATCTGCTCGCGGCGGTCGACGAGCTTGAAGCATTGCTGCGCAAAACGATTGGCGTCATTGACAATTACACTCAGGGCGCAGGGCCAACCATCGGCATCTCGCTCGATGAATGGGGCGTCTGGCACCGGACTGAAAACACAGGAAACCAGGCATTGCTCCAACCGAATACGGTTCGCGACGCGCTCGTCGCGGCGGTGGTCATGAACAGCCTTAACAATTTCGGGAACCGCATCACAATCGGATGCATTGCCCAGGCTTTCAACGTACTGCAATGCATGGCGTTTACGCGGGGCAAGGAAATGGTCCTGACGCCCACCTTCTATGTCTTTGACCTCTATCAGCCTCATATGGATGCTGTGGCGCTGAGGACCCTGGTGGATTCCACCAGCTTCACCGTTAAAACGCCGGAGGCGGGCCCCCCGGGATTCCAGCGCGAACGGGAGATCAAACGGCCCTACCTCAGTGCTTCCGCTTCTCTAAAAGAATCGAAGCTTTGCCTGACGCTTGTGAACCAGCACTTGACGGAGCCGCTGGAAGTCGAAATTCAAATTACGGGTTCGGAATTCGCCGGCTCGTTGAGCGGAACTCAGCGGCAATTAATTTCAAAGGACGCACGCGACCAGAACACGTTCGAAGAACCCAATGTCGTGAGGGCCAGCCCTGAAAAGCCGCTCTCCGTCAGAGGAAATCAGTTCGTTCGCCAGTTGGCACCGCATTCGGTGGAGACGCTGGTTCTGCGGAGAACGTAAGCGGTTGGAACCCGGACATTCCTGTCACGAAAAAACGCAAATCTATTCGCACGAGGATGGCAGGCCGCGTACTCGGCAGTTCTGCCCGTCTGCCTCGGCTCGTCCGGTGTTATCATGAAACAAAAAAGGAGGCGTTAATGGCTGACGAACTTCAAGGCAAAGTTGCAATTGTGACGGGCGGAACGCGCGGCATCGGGTTCAGCATTGCCCAACGGCTCCTTGCCGAGGGGGCCAGGGTCTTTATCTGCGGGCGCAATGACGGACGTTTGAAGGCGGCACTCGATGCGCTGGGGAAGCAGTCCAATGGCAACGTGGAGGGCGTGGTTGCCAACGTTCGGCGCTATGAAGACTGCCGGAAGGTCGTGCACGGCGCAGCAGAAACATTTGGAGGCATTGATATCCTCGTTAATAATGCAGGATTGGGCTATTTCAAGCCTGTTGACGAGTTGACGCCGGAGGAGTGGGACGAGACGATTGAGACAAACCTCTCCGGTGTCTTTTATTGCTGCCGCGAAGCCATTCCTTTCATGCGCAAGCGCGGCGGCGGTTACATCTTTAACATCTCCAGTCTGGCGGGCGTGAATCCTTTTGCTGGCGGCAGCGCCTATAACGCATCCAAGTTCGGCTTGAACGGCTTTAGCGAAGCCATGATGCAGGACGTTCGTTACGATGGCATCCGGGTCAGCTACATCATGCCAGGCAGCGTGGACACGGACTTCGGGGGCGAGCCCGGCAGCAGATCCAAGGCCTCGTGGAAGCTGACGGGAGAAGACATTGCCAAGGCCGTGGTCGATCTCTACCTTTTCCCGAAAACGGCGCTTGCCAGCCGAATCGAGATGCGGCCGTCGCAGCCTCCAAGGAAGAAATGAGAGTCCGGAGCCATTAATCCATGAGTCTTTTTCGAATAAGGGGCGGATTGATCGCTGCCGGCATATTTGCCGCCGCCGCAATTGTTTATTCCGCGGGCACGGAAGGCGTTCAAGTCCCGCACGTCAGCCTCCTCCGGGCGCCCGGTGGAGGAATCCAGCCGCAGACCATCGTAGACTCTCGCGGCGTACTCCACATGATCTATTTCACAGGCGAAGCTGACGCTGGAGACATTGAATACGTCCACCGTGCACCGGGTGCGCAGGCTTTTTCGAAGCCCATCCGTGTGAACAGTCAGCCGAAGAGTGCCTTGGCTGTAGGAACAGTGCGGGGACCGCAGATGGCCGTGGGGCGGAACGGGCGGGTCTATGTCGTCTGGTTTGGATCATCCGGGGCGACGCCGCGAGGTCCGGATGGATCAACTCCGCTGCTCTTCTCGCGGCTGAATGCGTCCGGCACTGCTTTCGAGCCGCAGCGCAATCTTGTCACCTATGCCAGAGGGCTTGACGGCGGGCTCTCCGTTGCTGCGGATCGCGATGGTGATGTGTACGTGGTCTGGCACGCAACGGGGGAAGTCCCTGGAGAATCCCACCGGCGTGTTTATCTTGCCCGCTCTATGAACGATGGCAGAACTTTTAAGCCGGAAGTTCCTGTTTCACCGGCAGAGTTGGGCGCGTGCGGCTGCTGCGGCATGCGCGCTTTCGTTGACAGCCGTGGCCAGGTCTATGTCCTGTATCGGGCCGCTGCGGAGAACATCCATCGAAACATGACGCTGCTGGTTTCGACGGACCGCGGGCAAACGTTTCACCCCGAAGAAGTTTCAGCGTGGGAACTGAACGCCTGTCCGATGAGTACAGATTATCTGAGCGAAGGGGCGGGGTCTGTGCTTGCCGCTTGGGAAAAGGCGGGCGAGGTGTATTTCGATAAGATCAACCCGCAAACATTTCAACTCTTTCCGTCGATTGCCGCACCCGGCCAGGGATCAGACAGAAAACATCCCGCTGTTGCAGCCAATTTGCGCGGCCAGATGCTCCTCGCCTGGACGGAGGGAACCGGCTGGAACAAAGGCGGATCGCTGGCCTGGCAGATTTTCGATCCCGTCGGCAAGCCCATCGGCGCAGAAGGCCACGCTCTCGGAGTACCAGCGTGGGACATGCCAAGCGTTTATGCGGGTACGGACGGAAACTTCACTATTGTCTACTGAGCCATCCGGTACAACTATACTATTGGGGATTTCCAACAAAGGAGTTCGTAACTCGGGGCGCGCGACGGGCGATGTGGCTCTTTGATTGGGCTCCGGGACATTGCGTGCAGCAAAGGATTGCGGGTAGATTAGTAGTGGGTGACTTGGTTCGGCGGCGGGTGGTCGACCAATCTGCGCCCGCCAGGAAGGTTGCCATCGAACTCTTTTTAATGGGAATTTATTTCCGGCAGAATGAAAGGCTGCCCAAAGTATCCTCCGAATGAGTGGCTTTCGCCGGAGCCCAACAGCCAGTGCGGGCCCATAGCTCAGTTGGTCAGAGCGGCGGACTCATAATCCGTTGGTCGCAGGTTCGAGTCCTGCTGGGCCCACCAAAACAGGCCAAACCTCGTTTACGGCAATTTCCGCAAGTATTCGGCTGCCTCAGCGAACCAGTTCGGGAAAGGCAGAAGCATGACCGCGATGGTTCGGGTGTACGGCGAGGAACGTATCTTCAAGGGTAAACATTTCTGGTCCCATTGCCACGGTGCGCCAATGGTCGGGCTGGTGTTGGAGCCGTAAGCCAATGAATCCACGCGCAGGAAGAGGAGATAATATCTCCCAATGGTTCGAACTGCGTCGTGAGGGTGTGCGTTGCAGGGCGAAAAGAGAAGAGACCGGCTTCCCGTGAGGCGGCCGCACTCATCACGCCCGCGTGTTGCGACGACGCCAGGCTGTGCGCTATTGCTGGCGGATATGGATGGTGCCGCTGAAAGATGTGACTTCCAGTGTAGCCTTCCCGCCTCCCTGGGTCCCAAAGATACTGTTCCCTGGCGGGAGGAAGGGCTTTGGCCCCCGCGAAACCATTGGAAACTGATTCTCTAACTTTCCGCGGACGGTTTTCGCATCAAGCTCAAAGGAAGCACTTGGAGGACAGAGAATCGTGATATTGCCGCTATAATCGGACAATACATAGCTCCCTCCCGGTACAAAGTCTCCTTCGTACAGGATCGTGCCCGAAGTCGTATTTCCCCTCAGGCGCGAGCTGGTTGGGTTTACAAAGTGGAGATTACCATTGATCGAAGAAGCTTCAACTCGACCGGCAGGGCGGATGACTTCGATATTACCCGCCACTGAGCGAATCGACAGGTGGCCGGCCGAATCCACAACCGACACGTCTCCGCCTAGAGACTCTACGGAAATGTCTCCTTTCACCGAACTGGCCTGTACACTCCCCTGAGGATTCTGAATTTCGAGGCTCGCTCCCGTGGGAACCTGCAAAACGTAATCCACGGTTGGGTTTGGGACTGATTCTGTGTGGTCGATTGTGTAGGTCAAAAAGCGGACTTTGTCCGCCGCACCCTGCGACGGCACCTGCTCAGTATCCACTGCAGTGTTGGGCGAAACGATGGTATAAGTTACGTGGATTCGTAACCTGTCCCAGCCTTTTACGAGCACTTTCCCTGCGACGTTGGAAATGCTCACGCGCGGAGTGGGACTTGTGGCAATGTCCTTTTCCGTTGATCCCGATCCGGCAGCTATCAGCAGACCAGCAGGAACCAGCAGCAACGCGCCCACCACCCGTATCCCGCCGTTTATGCAGCCGCTCTTTAATCTCAACACGTCTTAAGCATCCCTCCCCTTCGTCAACGGCCGCCGTATTCCAGAGCCGAAGCGAGGACTTCGGCCTTTTGTGCGTAGGCCTGCATCAGATACTCCCGAGCAAGCATGTTTTCCGGCTGCTTCTGGAGCGACTCCATACACTCCTGAATGGAATTGTCAAGAGAAGCCAGACCAGCCCGATAAACTTGTTTCGCTGACGGATCCAGCGTAGCCTCGCGCGCCTTGTAGTTTTCTTCCATTCCCTCCACAGTGCGGATCAGGTTCGTCTGAACATCCGATAGGCTGACGGGAGAAGCGCTCTCGGCCACCGGGGACAATGCGGGGCCGCGGTTGAAGTTTTGCCGGATATCGCCATGGAACAGCAGAATAATCGCCAGCGTCAGGGCAAAAGCCAGAGCGGCTACCGGAGCCATTCGCGGCCCAAATGTAATGCGACCCGCCCACCTCTGCCAGAAGCTTTCCTGCTCGTGGATGTACCCCTCCTGGGCCAGCGTCGCCCGGATATTGCTCCAGACGCGCGGAGAAGGAGACTCCAGGGGTAATTCCCGCGCAGCGGACCGTATTGCCTCGATGTCATCAAGAAGGATGCCGCAGGCTGAACATTGCTCAGCGTGCAAACGAAGATCAGAATTCTCTTCGCCTTCCAGGTAAGCCGCCAGATTTGCGTTGAATTCCTGGCAGTCGAACTTTCTGTTTGGCTCCGGTCTTTCCTCTCGCATGGCCTTACTCACCCTCCTTCGACTCTTTGGCTGCATGCGCAGGAGAACGCTTCGGCTGTTCGCCCTGGTGCTCCTTGAACCATTCGCGCAGCTTCAGGCGCGCTTTATGAAGTTGCGATTTTGAGTTTCCAATCGAGCAATTCATAATTTCGGCGATCTCATTATGTTCATAACCTTCTACATCATGCAAGATGAACACCGTCCTGTAACCGGGAGGAAGCTCCGCTATGGCCCGGTTCAGCCCGATACGATCAATCGACCCTACAAGACGGCGATCTTCATCACCGTAATCCCGCTTTATCGGTTCGCCTTGTGAATTCTCCGTCTCATCGAGTGAGATCTGGTTCAGCCCTTTCTTCCTTAAATGCATCAGCACGACGTTGACGGCCAATCGGTGCAGCCAGGTCGAGAATGCCGACTCACCTCGGAACGTTGAGATTTTTCGAAAAAGCTGCAAAAAAGCTTCCTGCGTCAGATCTTCCGCTTCCGTGGGATTGCCTATCATCCGGAGACATAGAGAGTAAACACGCCTCTTGTGCGTTTCAAACAGTGCAGCGAAGGCCTCCTCATCGCCTCGCTGAGCGCGAGCGATTAATTGAGTCTCCGTAGCGACCGAGGATGCAGCCGATTTCTGTGGGCTCAACAGATCACGCTCAAGGCCGCATCAGGACTCGATTTTATGATGCGGCGCCTAAAATTGGAGTTGTCTCCAAAGATTCGATACCGTGAAGCGGATAACGCCGTTTAATTAACCCCTGACGCAGCCTGATATAATCCTATCATCCCTGCTTCTTACCGGGATGGAACTTCAACGACCGCCTTGCCAACACCCACGTTCCCTGCCATATCATAAGCGCGCAAACTGATAACATGCTCTCCGGGAGAGAGATCGCCCGCCTTGACGGTGAAAGTCTCAGTCCGGGAGTCGATAATTCCGTCATCTGAGGTGATATCCTGCCAGTGATTGCCACCCGATGAACTCTGGGCCCTATGCAGGGGCGATGTGGCATCCTCGACTCGGAACCGGACGATGGCGAGGTTACCTTTTACTTCGCTGCGTACAACGCTCACCGCGGGCGGGGTATTATCGATCCAAAATGGAGCGCTTAACATCTGATCTTTGCGCGTGGATGCGGGGTCGTTCGATGGCCCGTCAGAAGCCACAAGCAAAGCCGTGTACTGGCCGTCAGCCAGGGTAGAAGGATCAATCGTGTAGCTGGTTGATCTGATCTTGTCCTTTAGCAGGTGCCACTGGGTCTCATCGGAGGATTTGAGATACAGAGAATACTCCAGAGTGTCCCCGTTTGGATCGGAGGCCTTCCAACTCAGCGTAACCGGACTCTTGCCCGCACCCGGCGTCAACTGGACAGGGTCTGCATAAGTCACCTGCGGTGTGGCCGTAACGCTGACGCTGACGGCAGAAGCAGCCGGCAAGGACGAACTGCTGCTCGCGCTCGTTCGCTCACCTGCGTTGCTGACGTTAAACGATTCAATTTGGGGTGGGAGGTTCTGGTTGAGATAGGCGATGGAAACCTCGTCCAGAACAGGCTGTGCTGTCTCAGACCCGCGGAACACCGCTTTCCACTGGATGTAGCGGGCCGGGGGACTGGTGATCTGGCTTCCATTCCTGTCGCGGTAGGGGCCCGCCCAGTCGCTCCAAGTCTTATCGGGTCGTTTGAAATTTCCGCTTCGAGTGTAGAGCTCAATCGAGCTGCCCGCGGGAGTATTGGCTCGCCAACTGATTGTTCCCCAGCGGGACATAAACTTGGTATCGTCCACACGGGATTCATACGTTCCTTCGAGTCCGGTAGCGGTACCCATGCGAAAAAGCCTGGCTACATTGCTTGTCGCCACATAAAGGTCATTGCCCAGAAGCATGAGCCGCGTTGCAACGGACTCGTGAGTTTCCGTCAGGAGGGTAAGGTTCTCGCCGAACTGGGTCGGGTCCAATTCAAAAATCTGTCCGTTGGAGTCTGTGGAGAACAGGACCTTCTTGCCCAGCAATGCAAGTCCATAGACGCTCTCTTTGTTGGAATTCCAAAGGGTCTCGACGGTGGCGTCAGGAGAAATCCTGACGAGTTCTCCCCGGCTCTGTGGCAACATGAAACCGTTAAGGGACCTCGGGGTTGTCCCGGGGCGCATGAAGCTGGGCGACGTCTGGTTTTTCTCTGTCGGGGGTTCGGGTTTCTTGGGCCCTTGAGCAGGCTTTTTCTCGTCCGCTGCTAATCCATTCTGCGTATCGGCCGTTACTGTCACGACCTGGGTCGGGAGGGTCATTGTCGGCGCCTGGGGCGTCAGCATCATCGGAAGGCCTTTTTGGCCCGGCGCCCCTAGAGCCGCTGCATAAACATTTCCTTCCGCGTCAACGGCGAGGTCATGAATTTCCGGCAGGCTTGCCTGATAAATGACGAATGCTTTGCCTTGGGGACTGATCCGGTAGATCAACCCATCTGGCACGCTCCCGGCAAGCAGGTCATCATGGCGGTCCAATGCCAGACACATGATGTGCGTCTGGCCGCTGTCAAAGAAAACCTTCCCTTTGCCTGTTTGGTCAACCTGGAAGATTTGTCCCTGGTCGCCGGTTGCGACATAAAGCCGCCCTTGCGGATCAAAAAGCAGCGCCCAGATATATTTGGTGTTGGGATTGTAGAAAACCGATGATTTACCATCCGGCGTGACGCGGTAGATTTTCCCGTCGGGTGAACTGCCAACATACAGGTTTCCATCAGGGCCGGCGGCAAGGGCAAAAACATCGGGTTCCGGCGCCTTGAAAAACAACGATGCTTTGCCGGCCGGAGTAACGCGAAAAACCTTTCCCTGATGGCCGGTCCCGATATAGAGGTTGTGCTCGCGGTCAGAGACAAGTGACAACGCCAGTTCCTCTTCAGGATTGAAGATCACCCGGGCTTGGGGCGCCAATTCGAGTTCTCCATCCTTGCTGATGGAAATGCCCGTCAAGCGGCCCTGAAGAAATTCGTTGAAGTCACTCACTTGCCAGAAAGAAGTTTCAACGCCCGCCAGAGGTATTGCCGCCGCAACGGCCATAATGAATATATGGAAAATTAGCTTTTTGGCTGGTTTCATGGACACACTCTTGGTGAGAATTCCGGGCTTAGTAATTTTACATGGCCTGCGAAGTGCCCGTCAGCCTTCCGGATTCTCCACTTTTAAATACAGGGTCCTTTCCCCCTGAATGGTGTATTGCGTCGGCTTCGTCTGGAAGTCCCCAATGATGGAAGCGTTGCCGTAGATCACGCTGCTCGAGACCGCTGGATCAGCGATAAATGTCTGCACCAGCGAGGGCGGAGGCGATGGATACTCTTCCCCCTGGAAAGTCAGCGAACGCTGCGGAGTCATAAGAAGCGCATAAAGCCGGTTGTCTCTACGCATCCTGTTCAATGCCCGCACTAACTGGCGCAGATCGCGCGGAGTTGCGCCGATTGGGGTCAGACGGTTCTGAAGCATGTTCAGACTTGCTCCGCTCCCAACAACCAGCGAAAGCCGCTCGTCATGGACGCTTTCCGGGATGGTGACGGGGATCTTTTCGACCAGAGTTCCCCCCGATGGAGTTCGCAACAGTCCCGTGATCTCGATATGGTCGCCCGGCCTCACCAGCGACTTCGTGCTCCATACCTGCTCCAGCGTAGCCACGCGCCTCTCGTCGGAGGAAACAATTGTCAGGTCGATTCCCTGGATGCCCAGGTCGGGAAACTCGGCGTCGAGGAGGTAATTCAGCGGGGTGGAAACCGAGGCCCCAATGGCCCCCGCAGTGTTAATCTCGCCGGAAGCTACGTCTTCAATCTTCACAGCTTGGCCGTCGCTCAGGCGGATTGTACCGTGCAAGCTTAAAGTTGAAGGACCGATGCTCCTTTCAGTGCCGTTTAACGCGGAGACGATGCCCATGTCCAGGAGCAGCGGCGAAAGAAACGATTGCTTGATGATCTCAAAGTTGTAGTCAGCCTTCGTGTTGAGCGTCGAGTCCAGATGGATATGAACCGGAATCATCGGCGCCTTTTCTCCAATCACGCCGTAAATCGCCCCAAAACGGTCCTGGAGAATGGTCCCAATTTCCGGCCCCGGCACGTCGATTTTGAAGGAACTGGCGACGCTCGGGACGGTCGCAAGAACGTGCGATTCCGAAAAAGGTATCTTTGTGGGGCCGACCATTAAGAAGCGGTGTCCGCAAGCGAAGATGTCATTCCCCTTACGGTAGGTGACGGTGCAATCGACGTTCAGGTTGAGGTCGCCCCTCACCAGCGAAAGGCTGACCATCGTTCCGGGCTCAGGACCCTTTGGACTTGCCGGTATCGCCTCGCTGCTGGAAAGAGCTGCTCCGTGCATCGGTTCAAGACCCATGCGCTGGAAGAGCGGGGAATACGCCTCGACAACGCCGGGGGAAAACCCGCCGAAACGCAGCGGCAAGAGGAGGTTCGAGGCTCCCCCGTTGAAGCTGGAAGGGGGCAGAAGGTCGATCAGTTTCTTGACGCTGAACTCATTACCGGGGTCTTCGGGGATCAGCCGCATCGTCCCCACAGGATCGATCGCAGTGCCCGCAAATTTGAAAGGCAAAAGTGCAGAAGCCTGCTTCGTTGTCGCGGGAGGCGAGGGCTTTGCCGCTTCAGGAACGACCTCCAGCATCTCCTCGATCGGAGTAATGCCTGTTATGGCTTCTTTGGCGAATGGAAACGCCAGTGCGACGGCCCCCACCAGCTTGCCGTCGACATACACAGGACTGCCGCTCATTCCCGCAACCACACCCGTCTGGGCCAGCGGGCCCCCTGACAGTCGCGCCAGGATCACGTTATGTTTCGGCGCCAGATAGTTCCTGAGCACTCCCAGGAATTCAACCTGGAACTCCTGAACTTTATTTCCTTCAAAGATCGTCCGGCCAACTCCCTTAAGTCCCGGACGGATGTCACTGAGAGGAAAGAACTGGGTCTGGCTTTGGGCTCGAAGAGAAGGAACCGCCAACAGCACAAACGCCACGGCGGCGATGCACTTACGCAATCGCATATTGCAGGATTACCTTGTACAAACCATCATCTAGTCTAAGGGACGGCTAATTGGTCAGTCAAGCAAACTTCGGGGTTGGACAGGAAACCGGACGGTGGACGGTTTTTTGTTGAATGAGCGGGTTGAATCGTGCATAATCTGGAAATTCAACCACATCCGGCAGCCCAGACTGCCTTACGGGGAACCCGAACTTAAAGGGAGAAACCGAGTGAACTCTACGGCCGATACCTTGGACCGCATCGATGAGCGCATTGCGGAGCGCAGCCTGCTCCTTCATCCTTTCTACCAAGCGTGGACGCGAGGAGTACTTCCGATTCCAGCGCTTCGCGACTACGCCCGGCAATACTACCATCACGTTGCCGCTTTCCCCGCGTATTTGTCCGCGCTACATTCCCATACGGAAGATCAACAAGTGCGCCGACAGATCCTCGCCAATTTGATAGATGAAGAAGCCGGGAACCCCAACCACCCGGAGCTTTGGCTCAGTTTTGCTGAAGCTACGGGCCTCAGCCGCGACGAGGCATCCAACACTCAACTCTGGCCTGAAACTGAAAACCTGGTTCGCACCTTCAGGCGGATCTGCCGCGATGGCAGTGTTGCCGAAGGGCTTGCCGCACTCTACGCTTATGAGAGCCAGATTCCCTCGGTCGCTGAATCAAAGATCAAGGGGCTTCAGAGCTTTTATGGCATCAATACTCCGCGCAGCCTTGAATATTTCCGGGTCCACATAGAGGCGGATCGCGAGCACTCACGGGTCGAGCGTGAGTTGCTTGCGTTGGTTTTGGACGAGGGCAATCTCCAGATGGTTACGGAGGCCGTTGACGATTCGCTCAATTCACTTTGGGGCCTGCTTTCGGCGGTGTGCATGCGCCACAGCCTGGATTGCTAAAACCTCTCATGCGCGCAGGCCTTCAGCTTTTAGACAGGAGCATCCAACCCATTGTGTATTTCTATCGGCGCACGGTGCAGCCCTCGCCGCCAACCCGCTTCGGCCCAACTGATCAGTAGATCTTTGTGTAAGCGGCATCTGGGTCCCGACATCCTGGGCAAGGCTCGACAGGCTGCTCCGCCGTAAAGCCGCAGGTCTTGCAGACGTAATATGATCGTGCCTCTACACCCGTATGCCGGAGGTTCGCCGCGGCAGCCTTGAATAATCTGTAATGTTGAGCTTCTGCCGTCTGCGCGTACTTGAATACCAGCGCTGCGTCATGGTTGCCTTCGGCCTCGGCCTGTGCGATGAAGGACGGATAGAGAACATCGCGTTCGTATGCTTCGCCCTGGTCCGCGGACGCCTTAAGGTTTTCCGCCGTTGTTTTCACTGCAGGGGCTTCGACCCTCGACTCAGGTTCTGCGCCCATCTTCCGTATCACAGCGCCAAGCTGCTCGAGGTGAATGTGCTCCGCATACGCAGCGGACCGGAACAGACTCGCCACTTCGTAATATTCCTCATGCTGCGCCTGGTCCGCATACGCCAGGTAGCGCGCGTGGGCATTAGCCTCTCCGTTGTAAGCCGAGTGAAGGTTCCGTAGTGTTTCACTTGACCGGGGTGCGACTTTGAACCATGCAAGTGCAATGAACGCGACCAGCGCCAGGCATCCCGCAATTGCCATCCCTTGAACAAATTTGCCTTTCAAATCAATGATGCTCATTTCAGCCCCTCCTTCCTCCTTCCCCGGAGGCGCGTCAGAACATCTCCTCGAATTCAGCCTTGGGATCTCCGCATCCCGGGCAGGGCGTGACCGCATGTTCCGCCGTGTAGCCGCATACATTGCAAACGTAATACAGGTGGCTTGGCGCGTTCATCCTCTTCAGATTGTTCAGAGCGTCCTTGAAGAGCTTGAAGTGCTGGGCTTCAGCGGTCATCGCATATTGGAATGTCCGAACGGCGTCCTCGTTGCCCTCTGCCCTCGCTTGCTTGATGAACTGCGGATACATGGTGTCGCGCTCGTAGGCTTCGCCAGCGTCAGCGGCCGTCCGCAGGTTTTCTGCCGTTGTCTTCACAACAGGCGTGTCAATCTTGAGGACGGGCTCAAATCCCATTTTTCTCAACACCGCAGCATGGTTTTTCAGGTGCACGTGTTCTGCACAAGCGGCAGCCCGGAACAAGCTCGCTACTTCTCCGTGCTCCTCTTCCTGCGCGCGCTCCGCGAAGGCCAGGTAACGCACATAGGCATTCGCTTCGCCAGTGTAGGCGGACTGAAGATTCTGGGCAGTCTCACTCTTCCTGGATGCATCACTCATCCATACGAGCGATGCAAACATGACAACTGCAAGGGACCCCAGAAGCGCCCACCTGGGAAATACCATGAATCTAAAATCTTTGGTTCCCATGCCGTCCCCTCCTTCCTCCCTCTTTGGAGGGCATGGCCTCTCCTCGACTACCCCTTTTTATTATCCCGAGCGCGCACCGGGCCCTCAGTGATTCCAGTCACCTGAAACTGTGAGAAAGCTCTTTTGGAGAAAACAAGCGGGCTTCTTGCCCTGTTAATTTCAGACGTGTACTGCGGAGAAATCCGACGCTTCGCAGAACACGTATTCTCAGAGAGGGCTCAAAATAAGGCAATTCCTCTCACTCCCTGATAGAATAACCGCCTGCTGAAGTCGGCAACTCGCTGGCAAACCAGTCGGAGGCCCTGAATGGAAAAACTGGGTGTTGGAATTGTGGGAACAGGATGGGTGTCAGGCGAATATATTCGCGCGTTTCAGGCCGACCCTCGCACTGAAGTGCGGGCCGTCGTCAGTCGGGAAAAGCAGCGGGCCCATGCGAAGGCTGAAGAATTCAAACTGGAAAACGCGCGCGCTTATGAACACCTGGAAAAGATGCTCGACGATCCTGGCATCCAGATCGTCGTTCTTGCCACGCCTCATCTTTATCACGTCCCGCAGGGCGTTGCTGCGGCACAGGCTGGAAAGCACCTCGTCATCGAAAAGCCGGTTGCACTTGACCTGGAGGGTCTGCGAGAGCTTCGGGCGGCTGTCGATGCTGCAAAAGTCAAGACTGTTGTCAGTTTCGTGCTCCGCTGGAACCCCCTCTTCAAAACAATTCGTGCAATGCTGGCCGATGGGTTAATCGGGAAACTCTTCTCTGCTGAGGTCGATTATCTCCATGGCATCGGTCCCTGGTACGCGCAATATTATTGGAACATCAAGAAGGAGATGGGAGGCAGCAGCCTGCTCACAGCGGGTTGTCATGCGGTTGACGGCCTGCGCTGGTTTGTTCAGCGCAGAGCCGTGGAAGTCTTTGCTTACGCCAACACGAGCCCCGACAATCCGCTGCGCTATGAATACGAGCCCAACAGCGTTACGCTGGTCAGATTTGAGGACGGGACCATCGGCAAGGTGGCATCGTCAGTCGAATGCGTCATGCCTTACGTCTTTCGCATCCAGTTGCTTGGCGATCAGGGGACCATCCGGAATAACGAAATCTTCACCCGGCGCTGGCCGGGGCAAACCAACTGGGCGGCGATTCCGACTGTCCTGCCGGACAGCGGGGACGTGAGTCACCATCCCTTCCGCGACGAGGTCAGCCACTTCGTGGACTGCATTCTGGAAGGCTGCGAGTCCCACGCAAGCCTTGATGATGCCGCCCTCACTCACGAGATCTGCTACGCGTCGGAAATTTCGATTCGTGAACGCCGGCCCGTTTCACTTCCTCTTTAGGGTTTGGGGTTGTCAGCCAGTGAAAAACCTTTTCGCCTTATGTCATTTGTGACGAAACCACGTAAACTACGTGGCCCATTCGGAAACTCCTCATTCCGGGCATTCGAGGTTGATGTAGCGGACCCATTCGAGGACCGCTGCAACAGCAGCATTCGCTGTTTCTTGGGGATGGAAAGCGTACCTGATTTCTCCGAAACGATCGACAAGATACACGAGCGGCGCGGAAAGCTTGTCGGCGTGCTGGATGCCAGCCAACTGATGCGCGCGCCCCTTAGCATCCAGAAGAACCGGGAATGAAAGGTTCCCGAGACGTTCCGGCAGGCTCTCCCCTTGCACTATTGCCAGCGACTCAGCTTCTTCATCCCCAAATTGAAAATGCTGCTGCGAGACCTGAAGAAGAAAGCTGCGCGTCGCCTCCGATTTGCCATCGCCACAAAAAATCAAAACCAGGTTGCGGCGGCCACGATAATCGGAAATACGGACGAAGTTTCCCTCGCTCGAGACCAGAGTGAAGTCGGGCATCATCTCGCCCTCTGAAGGCGAATGAGAGGTTGACTCTTGTCCGGCGCCTGAGATGAAATGCGTCATCACTTGTATTTTACAAGCTCCTATTGCTCCTGCTTCGTTCCCTCAAAGGGGACTAAGACCAGCGCCGTAACTTCTCGTCTTTTCAACCGCGCGGTGAACCCGCTTCCGTTGCCAGGACGCCTTTGCCCTTTCATGATGTTTCCGGCCCCATTGCGCCCAGGATATTTCGCCGGGTGTAGAGTCCACGAATTAAAATGCGGACAGCGCAATGTGCGCATCCGCGCACGTCAGAACAGGCTCGCTTCACGGCATTACAGACGGTACAATTCAGGCTTCGTGCCATCCGACGGAATTTGCGTTGGACGGTCTATGCAGCGATCGGAATCGAACGGACTTGCCAGTCCGCAGCCAGGAGAACATGGCTTGAAAGGTGATCTCGCCTGATGAACCGCCGCCGTTGGGTCCTTCTCGCGCTGGTCTTTGCCGCTATCGTCATCAATTACATCGACCGCGGCAACCTCAGCGTTGCGGCGCCAGCGATGATGAAGGACTTCAGCATCACACCTGCCACGATGGGAGTGCTGCTTTCAGCCTTCTTCTGGACGTATGCGGCATTCCAGATTCCTGCCGGCCTGATTGTGGACCGTTTCGGCATCCGCTGGTCATACACGGTCGGGTTCCTTGTCTGGTCATTGGCGTCTGCTGCCATTGCAATCAGCCGCGAGCCAGGGGACGTGATTGGAATGCGCGCGGTGCTGGGCCTAGCCGAAGCGATCGCTCCACTGGCAAGCATTTCCTTTATCCGAAGCAATTTTTCAGGAAAGGAGCAGGGGCTTCCGACATCCATCTACATCGCCGGACAGAACATCGGCCCTGCGCTTGGGGTGCTGGTTGGAGCGCTCCTGCTGGACAAGTTTGGATGGCGCATGATGTTTGCCATCACGGGGCTGGGTGCGCTGATCTGGGTTCCCTGCTGGCTCTTGGCCGCCCCGCCTGACAGCGTGCGCGCTGAGCGTCCGGCTGAACTCGGCATCGAGGACCCCGAGGTACCGCGTCCCTGGACCTGGCGCATGCTGCTGGCCAACGAGACATTCTGGGCGATGGCATTGTGCATCCTGCTCTCGTCTTATTACTGGTATTTTGTTCTCACCTGGGTGCCAAGCTATTTGATCATGTCGCGAGGCTTCTCAACGCTTGGAATGGGGCGTGTGCTTTCCACCGCGCTCTTTACGATGGCCGCTGTCAATGTCATTGCAGGCGCGGCAGCGGACAGGCTGGCTGCACGAATCGGCGTCTTTCGCGCGCGTTTGTGGTTTGGCGTGCTGGGATATGTGGGAACCGGAGCCATTTTGCTGCTTTTGGTGACGGACCGCTCATGGTCGCTTCCGATACTTGCTTTTTCGCTGTGTGCGACGGGGATTGGGAATTCCACGTATTGGACGATTATTCAGCACGCCTCGCCCGAGAAGATGGTTGGGCGGTCGGTGGGGTTCTTGAACACGGTTTCCGTGGCCGCAGGCGCAGTCGCTCCCATTGTCACGGGCTGGATTCTCGGACCGCAAAAGCACTTCGGGCCGGCGATCATCGTTGCCGGCGTGTGTCCCGTTCTGGCCGCCCTCTGCCTCCTCGTGGCCGGATCGAAAGGTCTCGCAAAGATAAAATCGCTTCTTGCAGGAGAAGCATACTCGGAGAACTGAGCGCAAAGATGTCCAACGGACTGCCCCCTGCAAGCCATGTTCACCGATAAAATTGGCTGCTATTACCCAGTTTTATTCGCTTCCACACCAGCTTCAGATTATTGACCGCCCGCAGAGCTCCGTTTAGCCTATGCAGGTCTTTGGGGCAATTTGCGTCGGGCCCGGGGTCACATCATCAAAGCTTGATCACAGAAGCGGCGGGCAGGTTTGCTTCCTCGCGGGGTGTATTTCTGCCCGCCGGTGCGGCCGCAGTCTCGGGAGCAGGGGGCGTGCGTCATCATATGAGGACTTTATTCAAATATGCTGTTCCAGCGCTGTTGATTTATGCTGCGCTGCTCGGCGGAATGTACGCCGCAATGCTCCAACCTCCCGCGGTATTCGGCCGCATCATGTCGAAGCTGCCGGTGGTGACGTATTTTCTCTTTCCATTTGAGCCGATGTGGTTGATCGCGCGCAGGGGTCAATTGAGGCTCGGCGACCCGGCGCCGGATTTCGTGCTCAAGACAGCAGACAACTCGCAAGCCGTGCGCTTGTCTTCGTTCCGCGGGCGCGAACCTGTTGTTCTGATCTTCGGCAGCCATACCTGACCGCCGTTTCGTCGGGAGGTTCCCGCGCTCAACAAACTGTATGAGCAATACAAGGGCCGGGCCGCATTTTACGTTGTTTACATTGAAGAGGCGCACCCCAGCGATGGGTGGCAGATGCCGAGCAACATTAAAGAAAACATCCTCATCGCCAGCGCCAGGACCTTCTTCCAGCGTGATGAAGCCGCCAAAACATGCGTGGCCAAACTTGGCATTCACATTCCCGCCCTGGTGGACGATATGCAGGATTCCACAGAGCGCGCTTATACGGCGTGGCCGGACAGGCTCTACGTCATTGACCGCGAAGGCCGAGTGGCTTACAAGAGCAAGGCCGGACCGTTTGGCTTCAATCCCGCAGAGATGGCTGCGGCCCTTCAGCCTCTGGTCGCTGCCGATGGCAAACAATGAGTTAAAACGGCATTCCTGGTAACCCACAGGCCCGGATGCCAGAACCGCCGCTGCGCTTTCTTGAGCCAGTCGCTGGGCCTGTCAAAGAAATCGGAAAGGTCGGAAGCAAATGAAAGAAAGCATGTCCAAAGTTCTTTCGAGCTGTTTCTTTCTCCTTTTGCCCGCGCTGATGTGCAGCCCTTTGGCTGCACAGGAGGTTACGGCGAGCATCCGAGGTGTAGTGCTTGACCCGAGTGGCGCGGGAATCCCGGCCGCGGAAGTGACGGCGACGCAGTCTGAAACCGGCCTGGTACGAACCGTTCGCTCGGACCGCACTGGCGCATACGTCCTGCCCCTTTTGCCTGTGGGGCATTATCAGCTTGAAGTTGCAGCCAAAGGCTTTCGCAAATTTATACAGGAAGGGATTACGCTGAGCGTGAACGAAGCCGCCAGTGTTCCTGTGCACCTCGTGATTGGCTCTCCAACGCAGGTCGTGCAGGTCAATTCGAACGCACCGCTTATTGAGACATCGAGCACAACGCTGGGAAAAACAGTCAACGAGCGCGAAATTCTTGACCTTCCCCTGAACGGACGGAATTTCTCCCAGCTGGGACTTCTGCAACCCGGCGTTGTCCCGATTACACCGGGCCTTGCCCAAGCCGGCGGATCGTTGCGGGCGGGGCAAGCCTATTCGGTGAATGGTCAGCGGCCGGAATCAAACAATTTCCTGATTGATGGTGCTTCGAATTTCAACTCGGTGGACGGGGGTTTCGTCATGCGACCCCCCATCGACGCGATCGCGCAGTTCAAAATCCTTACGAGCACGGCCAATGCCGAATTTGGCGGCGCCGCCGGGTCAACCACAAATATCATTACGCGCTCCGGGTCGAATTCTTTTCACGGGGACATCTGGGAATTCCTGCGCAATGACAAGCTGGATGCAGCCAATTTCTTTGAAAATTCGGCAGGATTCAAGAAGTCCGAATACCGGCAGAACCAGTTTGGCGGGACCTTGGGCGGGCCGATCCGCAAAGACAAGGCCTTCTTCTTTGCATATTACGAGGGCTTTCGGAATCGCCAGGGTGAAACTCTCAATAGCGTGCGAGTGCCTTCGGCTCTTGAGAGGCAGGGAGACTTTTCCGAGAGCGGCCCGCTTTTTAATCTTTTTACGCCTGGTGGTCCCACTCCTTTGCCGGGCAGCAGAGTTCCTTTCATCGATCCGACGGCCCAGAAAGTCCTGGATCTCTACCCGCTTCCCAACGCCCCGGACTCAAACGGAGTGCTGGACCTTTTCAACGCCACTGAAATTCTGCGCGAGAGTGAGGATCAATTTGGAATGCGCATTGATCAGAACCTGTCATCGAACAACAGTCTGAACTTCCGCTACATGTACCTGAATGGGGATCGCTTCGATCCATTGTCACCTTCCGGCGCGGGCGTTCCAGGCTTCCCCGTGGGAGAAGACCGGCGCGCGCAGAACTTTGTTGCCCAGTTGACCCACACCTTCTCGCCCTCGCTTTTGAGCATTACGCGCGCGACTTATTTGCGGAACAAGTTCCTTTTTGACGAGCACTTGAACCACACATCGCCTGCTTCGCTCGGTTTTGAATATCAGCCCACTCTGGGAATAGCAGAAGGGCCGCCCTTTATTCAGTTCGGTGGTGGAGGTTATGCCAGCATCGGCGATCCGATCACCGGCCCGAGAAACAGTTATGAGAACGCCTACGGAATTTCAGAATCGCTGACGTGGATTCACGGCCGGCACGAGATTCAATTCGGCGCATTCTACCGCCGCGATCAGATCAACGTCGTTAACGGCATAGCATCGAACGGTTTCTTCGTTTTCATTCCGGCACCGCTGAGCAACGCCTTTGCCAACTTCCTGATCGGGCAGCCGCTGCTCTTCTTGCAGGCGGGCGGCGACCAGCCGGACGGAACCGGCGATCTCTCTCGCGGCCTCCGCAGCAATACCTTCAATTTTTATGCACAGGACAGCTATAAGATGAGCCGGCGGCTGACTCTGAACATCGGCCTTCGATACGATATGCCCTTTCCTTACACCGAGATTCGCAACCGGCAAAACCTGTTCGAACCCGGCAGGCAATCAAGTGTTATTCCCACTGCACCGGCGGGTCTGCTTTATCCCGGCGATCCGGGTGTGCCCGCCAGCCTGATTCCCGCGCAGGAGGACGCCTTCGCACCTCGGGTGGGTGTGGCCTGGGATCCGACGGGAAGCGGACGATGGCTCATCAGCAGTGCGTACGGCATCTTCTACGATCCTTACTACAACGGCCAGGGCGGACCGTTGCAGACCCCCATCAGCGCCCCGCCTTACCTTCGGACGGCGCAGCTACTGTTTCCGGGCAGCCTCTCAGACCCCTTCGCTAACGGCAATCCTTTCGCGTCGCAATTCGCTGAGCCGATGACCCTGCTTACGCTTTCTCCCAACCTGCGGCTCCCTTATACGCAGGACTGGAATTTCAACGTGGAGAGGTCTTTCGGAGAAAACTGGCTGCTCGAAGTCGGGTATATAGGAACCAAGGGCACGCATCTGCCGCGCCTGATCGAGGACAATCCATCATTGCCGATTCAGGGCCAGACGTGGGCCGGGCAGCAGAGCAATATCGACCAGCAGCGGATCTACTGCCAACCCAACACGCAGGGCGTTTGCACGTACAGTTCGGTTGGGATGATCGCTGGAATTGCAAACTCTTCGTACAACGCTCTTGAAGCGAGCCTGCGAAAACGCTTTGGCCACGGTCTGGCTTTGCTTGCTTCCTACACGTACTCGAAAGCCATCGACGACGTTTCCTCTTTCAATATCACAGGCTCAGCATCACAGCCTGTGGCCGGAGAAAATGACCTGGCTCAGAACCCGTTCGACCTTGCTGCGGAGCGCGGACGGTCGATGTTTGATTCCCGCCACCGCTTTGTGTTGAGTTACGAGTGGGAGATTCCTTCGTGGAAGCAACCGCATAACTGGTACCAGCACGTGCTGGCTGACTGGCAGGTGAACGGGATCACCACCTACATGACCGGCACGCCTTTCACCGTAGTTGATCAGAGCTACAATTATGACGCGCCGGAGATCACGGGATTCTCCGCCTTTCGGCCTAACCTTATCGGCAATCCCAACAACGGCCCAAAGACGGTGGCCGAGTGGTTCGACACCAGCGCATTTCAAAGGCTCGATCCTTCTACGACTCCCGCGGGTGTCTATGGAACGGAGGGACGCAACGTAGTCCAGGGGCCGGGATTCGCAGAATGGGACTTTTCAACATTCAAGGGCGTCCGCTTTTCAGAATCCAGGATGCTGCAATTTCGGGCGGAATTTTTCAATCTCTTCAATCGAGCTAACTTTCGACTGCCGAACAGCGATATCAGTTCGCCGACATTCGGGCAGGTGCAGCAGGCGCTCTCGCCAAGGCTGATACAGTTTGCGCTGAAGCTGCTCTTCTGATGGAATGAGCGCAGGGGCCCGATCAAAGATAATGTGCATGGGCACGGCGCACTGCGTCGAATCGAAATTTGGAGGAATCACCGTGAAATCGTTTCTAATGCCAATTGTATTTTCTATCCTTATGCTCCCTGGGGTTGGAAGAGGCGTTGAAGGCGGACACGCCGCGACTATTCAGGGGTACGTGATCGATTCAGCCTGCACGTTTGTCAAAGGCCTCAAGAACCCGGTGACTCCCGAGTGCGCCCGGGCGTGCGCAAAAGCGGGTTCGCCCCTGGTCGTCCTGACGAACGACGGAACGATTTACTGGCCGATTTCCGCACAGGTTCCCGCCCAGGGGCAGAACGCGCGACTGATGCCTTTTGCCGGCCAGAGAGTCACAGTGACAGGGACGGCGTATCAAAAAGGCGGATCGTGCGCGATCGTCATAAGCAAGATTCACAAAGATGATCGACAGTAGCTATGCCATCGAGGTCGAAGAGATCCTATGGACGCTATTTTCTTGGAAGAGGTAGAGAAAACAGCAAAGGCCGGCCCCGCAGGCGCGCAGTTCGCGGCCATGGAGGCCCAAGGCATTCCCGTGCCCCAAATCCTTTACCTGTTTGCCTACAAGCCGCGAATGACTGAACACTTGTCGCGTTTCACTCAGGAACTGATGCGCGGACCATCCCCACTCTCGCCTGGGCAGCGGGAACTGATTGCGGCCTTTACGTCCCGGCGCAATCAGTGCCCATTTTGAATCGGCTCGCACGCCGCGGTCGCGGCGGAACTGCTGGGCGATGCCGAACTTGTGCGTGCCGTACTGGAAGACTATTCAACAGCACCGATTTCTGACGCGGAGAAGGCCCTGTTCAAGTTCGTGACGAAGGTGAACTCTACTTCAAACCAGATCAACCGCGCGGATATTGAAGAAGCGCTGCGCGCTGGTTGGTCTGAAGAAGCGCTCTATGATGCGATCACTGTTTGTGCGCTTTTTAACTTCTACAACCGCTGGATAGACGCCACCGGAGTGCAGGACATGCCTGCTTATGGTTATGAGATGTCTGGCCATCGCCTTGCAACCGAAGGTTACATCCACGAGGAAAAGAAATGACGCTCCTCTGCAGCCAGGAAGCTGAAGCGGTCCTGCGGGTCTGCCACTTGCAAAGATTTGAAACATGCTTCCTGTTCTTTTCGAATGAATAATCCCGACCGACAGCGTTATCTCGATCGGCGACTGGGGCTCGGGTCTGCGACTGCGGCTGTCGCCGGGGAAGTCATCGGAGTCGGCATATTCCTCACTCCCGCCGGCATGGCGCGGCAACTGGGTTCGCCCTTCTGGCTGCTGATCGTATGGCTGTTCATGGGCGTCATGGCCTTAGCGGGTGCACTTTGCTTTGGCGGGCTGGCCGCCCGTTTCCCGGCAGCGGGGGGCGCTTATGTTTATCTGCGCGAAGCGTATGGCCCGCGACTGGCCTTCCTTTACGGCTGGATGCAACTTCTCGTGATCGATCCTGGCGTCACTGCATCGCTTGCCGTTGGCATGGCGGCGTACACAGCGACAATTATCCACCTCTCATCGGCTGAACAGAAAATGCTGGGTATAAGCGCAATCCTGATACTAGCAGCCGTGAACATGCGTGGAGCCCGCTTGGGCGGCGGGGTCCTGCAGTTGCTCACCTGGCTGAAGATTGCAGCACTCGCATTTATCCCGGTCTGGGCCATCGCTTTCGGCAGGGGGAACTGGGCCCATTTTTCGCCTTTTATATCTCAGCGGCCGGGTTCCGTGCCGTTATTCCTGGCGCTTGCCGGCGGGTGTACGGGGGCATTCTACTCCTTCGGCGGCTGGTGGGAAGCGACTAAAATCTCAGAAGAGGTTCGCGACCCACAGTGGGTCATGCCGCGCGCACTTGTGATTGGCGTGAGCGTGGTAATACTCGTTTATATTCTCGTGAGCGCAGTATTTATTTACCTTGTTCCCATAGGCCAGATCAGATCTGACGAAACCTTCATGGCCCAAGCAGGCAGGAGATTATTCGGCCCGGGGGGTGGAGATGTGATGGCGGCGCTCGTTGTGCTGTGTGTCGCCGGGAGCATTGCCGCGTTGATGATGCTTTCGCCGCGCGTCTATTACTCCATGGCGCGCGATGGCCTGTTCTTCCATGCCGTGGCGGAAGTGCATCCGCGCTTCGGAACTCCTGCGCACGCCATTGCAGTGCAATGTGTTCTGGCATCGCTGCTTGTGTTGATCGGAACGTTCAGCCAGATCGTGGCCTATTTTGTCTTCGTAGCCGTGGCTTTTCTCGGATTGACTGTTGCAGGCATCATTTGGCTCAGGCTGCGATCACCAAACGGCTTGCTGCTTCGCGTTCCGGGATATCCTTATACTCCTCTCGCTTTTCTCACTCTTGTTGCTTTCCTGCTGGTGTTGCTGGCGGCTCACAATCCGTTGCAGGCTTTCCTGGGCGTGGCAGTCGTGAGCCTTGGCATTCCTGCATTCCGGCTCGTGCAGGGATAAGCCGAAACACGGCTGCACAGAAGTCCCCAAAACAAAAACCCCAAATTCATCCTTGAGGCTGTGATAGCTTTTTTCTGCGAGGAGGTTCGGATGCGGAGTCTTTTACTGGAAGGCCGCGTGGCTGTGATTACCGGAGCAAGCAAAGGATTGGGGAAGCAAATGGCCATCGCGCTGGCCGAGGCGGGCGCGGCGGTAGCGCTTGTGTCGCGCAATCGAGAATTACTGGAAGAGGCGAGGGCGGAAATCGAGGACCAGGGCGGTAAAGCCTACGCCTTCGTTGCGGACGTCCGCGATGAAACGGAAGTCAGAAAAATGGCGGAGCGCATTCGGGCCGAAGTCGGGGTTCCTGAGATCCTGATCAACAACGCAGGCATCAACCTGCGCAAGCCGCTCCACGAGTTCACGCTGGAGGAGTGGCATCGAGTCCTGCAGACGAACCTGGACAGCGCGTTTCTCTGTTCGCGCGCCTTTGTACCGAATATGATCGAAAGAAAATTCGGGCGCATCATCAACATGGCTTCCACCATGGCCCACGTGGCGCTTCCGGAACGCACTGCCTATTGCGCCAGTAAATTCGGGGTGCTTGGAATGACGAAGGCCCTTGCACTTGAACTCGCTCCGCACGGCATCACCGTCAATGCCATCAGTCCCGGCCCCTTTGCCACAGAAATGAATAAAATCCTGATCGAGGACCCGGTCCGTAATGCTCAATTTGTTTCCAGAATCCCCGCAGGCCGCTGGGGCAAGGTGGAAGAGATCGGGCCGCTGGCCGTGTTCCTTTGCTCGGAGGCAGCCGGTTTTATCACGGGTACCGACATACTGATCGACGGCGGTTGGACAGCACAATAACTCCCTTTAAAAAAGGCGCTGGTCGGACGACAAAAATACCCGGCGCCACCTTTTCAGCATCATAAATATTGTGAGCGCAATTATAATGAAGACGAGTTGCTGTTCAGATGGAAAACGGACTGGGCATGAATTCTTCCCGTGACGGGTGGAGTGAACGATGATTTTTGACTCGGAAGTCCCTAAGCCGAAGACCGGAATCCGCAAATACTGGCCGCTCCTGGTGATTGTGATTCTTGTCGGCGGGACGGTAGCATACTTCGCGCTGCACAATCTTCCTGAGAAGCGCGCCGTCGAGCGTTTTCTCACTGCACTCGAGCAGGGAAATTACCAGGAAGCCTACAAACTTTGGCAGCCTGCATCAGATTACTCCTACGACGATTTTCTCCACGACTGGGGACCGCAGGGAGACTACGGGAAGATACGGGAGTTTAAAATCCTCGATGTAAAATCCAAAGGGAGTGAGTTGGTCATCGTCCTGGTCTCCATCAACAATCAGACTCCTCCACTGGCGCTGCTGGTGGACCGCAAGACGAAAGGCCTTGCATATTCGCCCTATTGACGGCGGTTTCCCGGCGACAGAGCATAGTCGGCAATGGCGTGCTGCAGTTCATGCGTGCTGATTTCTGAGGTCCCAAATTTCAGCACCACCCGTCCGCCGGCGATGTTGGCGAGCGTGGCGGCATCCAGCATTTTCGCTCCTGAACTGAAAGCGAGTGCGAGGACTGCAAGTACCGTGTCACCTGCGCCGGTAACGTCATAAACGGGCCGGGGCTCGCTCCTGATTTCATAAACTGCGCCCCCGTTTTCAAAAAGCGTCATGCCTTCCGCCCCGCGCGTGATCAGCAGGTACGAGCAGTTCAATTCAGCGAGCAACCGCCGTCCGCCGGCTTCGAGGCTGGCGCGGTCGCGCATGGGGCGCCCTGCCATCAGTTCCGCCTCATGAAGGTTTGGCGTGACGGCGGTAGCGTGGCGGCAGATTTCAGGATGCTCGGGCTTCGGGTCCACGAATACCGGAATCCGCTGCTGGCGAGCGACAGACAAGACTTCGCGGCACAATTCTGTTTCTACGGAACCCTTCCGGTAGTCGGAGACAACGAGGGCGTTCAGTTTGGGCGCCCATCGCGCGAAGCCTCGACTTATCGCGAAAGAGGTTTTGCGGGAGATGGGCGCCGGCTTTTCAAAGTCCAGCCGCAGAAGTTGATGCTGATGGGCGACAATCCGCAGCTTGCGCGGGGTAATTCGGCCGCGTTCGCGCACAAGCGTGCCGCAGGAAACACCGCGGGCGCGGAGTTCTTTGCAAAGCTGGTCACCGCTTTCGTCCATGCCAATCGCTCCGAAAGGAACGGGCCGCCCGCCAAGAGCGCGGATATTGATGGCAACATTGCCGGCGCCACCGGGAAACCGTTGCGGGTCCCGATGGCCATCCATCAGTACGACGGGCACAGGCGCCTCCGGCGAGATTCGCGTGGCCTCGCCCCGAAGCAGTTCATCGAGCATGTAATCGCCAAGCACGCCAATCGTCTGGTCGCCGAACCTCGTGAGGATATCGTTCAGTCGGTTTTGAATGTTCTTCATGGTCATTGAGCTGTTAGAACTGTTGCGCATTCTTCCGTTTCGGGAGCTGAAATTCATCAGCGCGATTGATGCTCCATCGATAAGGCGCCCCGGCGGAAGTTGACGCAAAACAAACGCTATTCTACCTTAAACGATAGCCATCGCGGGCCAATCATCCTTTTGCGGAGAAGCCGTGGACCAGGCAAATTCAGAGCAGGGAACGTCAGCGGCCAGTTTGCGGCCGCTCGGACGTCCGCGCATTCTGATCGTTCGGGCGGGCGCGATTGGCGATACGCTGATGGCGACGCCACTGGTCCGCGCCGTTCGCAAAACCTACCCGGAGTGCCATCTGATTTTCCTGTGTTCGGCAACGGCGCTTGATGTAGTCCGCAATAATCCGCATCTCGATCAAGTGGTTTCCATCAGGTATCGACACGTGCCAAGTTGGCTGAGCCCCGAGAAAGCGCGGATCGAGCGTTCGCTCCGTGAACTGGACCTTGACTGGGCCGTCGTGCTCGAAAGCCACCCGAGCCTGATCGACCTGGCGCGCAAGGCGGGAGCCCGCCGCATCATTGCCTACAGCGCCGATGAGCACGGCGATGGATTTGAAGCAGCGCGATTCGATCCGTCGAAGCATTCAATCGAGAACCACCTTCAGGCCGCCGGCCCTCTGGGTCTCAGGCTGGATGGTCTCCACATGGAACTGAACAATGAGCCCAAGACGAACGAAATCGTTGTGCGCCGCCTTGAAATGGCCGGTGTCAACGGCGGTGATTGCCTGGTCGGCATCCATGCGGGATGGGGCGGACGCTGCCGAAATCCCGCTGAGACCCGGCTGCGAAGCTGGCCGCCCGACCGTTTCGCTGAAGTCATCCGCTGGCTTGTGAAGGATCGTGGGGCGCGGGTTGTCCTGACAGGCTCAAAGGCAGATCGTCCTCTGGTTCGATATATCGTCCAGAGAGCAGGCGTGCCCTGCATTGACATGGCAGGCCGGCTTTCTCTCTCGGAGCTTGCTGCTCTGATTCGCCGCCTGGATGTCTATCTGACGGTTGACTCGGGACCTGCACATATGGCGGCAGCCGTAGGAACATCGCTTGTGACGTTGTGGGGACCCGGTATTTTTGACCAGACCGCACCCATCTCGCCTGGCAATCCGCCGCGAATCCTCTACCACCGCGTCCCTTGCGCGCCTTGCTACGGTACTCCTGCAATGAAAACCTGCACGGACAACATCTGTATGAAGGAAATTCAAGTCGACGAAGTTAAAGAAGCACTGGACGAAGTTTTGAAGCGGAAGTGCACGCCGTGAGTGGCCGGTTCAATCAGGGTCGATTCTGGCTTCGTCCACAAGCATCACTGGAATATCGTCCTGGATGGGGTACACTCGTTTGCACTGGCCGCACTTGAGGCCGTCGCCATCCGGCGTCAGCACGACCGGGGTTTTACAGACGGGACAGACCAGAATATCCAGCAACTCCTTGCTGACAGCCATTCATTCACTCCGTCTCGAAGATGTATTTCACATTAACAGACGCACCGGAGGAATTCAAGTAAACCGTACAGTCTGAACCGTTTAGCACAGCTTTCTGTTTCACAAGCGGCCAGCTTCCATTTTCAGCCACCGGCTTTCGGGCGCCGGCGACGCGTTGATCTCCCAAACAGCCAGAATCGCTGAACCCTGATACAGGGCCTCAAAGCCTGCCTCAGATTGCGACACCGTGCTGATCGGAGCAATCCACCACCGGCACTCGGGCTTCGCCTCAAGGGTCAGCTTGACGCCCTGCCACTCATCGACAATCTCCAGTTTTCCATTCTGGAACTCACCTGCGAATTCAAGTGGATAGCGTTCGTTGGAGGCCACGAAGTAGCGGTCGCGAGCATTCGCAGCGAGCAGGTTGAATACCAGTTCGACTCCAAGCGACAAAGGCGCAGGAGATCGCTGATCGCTTGAAATAAGCGAGCGGCACTCGACTTGGAAACCATGATTGCGGTTAGTTACATACAGGATTTTGTGCGCTTCGACGACGACGGGATTGCCGCTGACTTCGTGGGCTGTCTGGCAGGACATCTCAATCGGGTTCGCGGCCGGGCTTGTCGTTAATTCCCACACGCCGCCGGCAAGATTTACATCTTCCTGCAACTCGAGCGTCTCGAAGTCCTTCCACTGCTTTGACGCGTGAAAAAGATACGTCCGAAAACAGTGCCGCAAATAACGGTCGTAGCGCAACAGATATTCGGTGGGAAGTTTCCGCCCGAAGGATGCGTTCTGTGGGCTGGAAGCAGCCATACGGATGTCTTTATGGTAAATCTCAGGCCGCCGCATCAGTGAATTGATAAGCTCAGCCTCTGCGAGCTTGATTCGCAGGCTCGATACTGTTCCGCCGTCTGATGGTTTCAGAACCATCGCGAATCCCTTACTGCTGATCAAGACCTCCTTTTCGCCATCCACGTCGAAATCCGTTTCTGTCACCCGAACGCCGTTTGCCGTTCCGCTGCCATCAATCTTGTCCAGGAGCGTTTCAGCAGCGATCAGGTTCTTCAACGCAACACTGCGCAGGTGCGGCGAGTACAAAC
>Ga0209581_1000460_pt1 | contig 87481 bp, 56 predicted proteins | sample Coa_R2_FD_187160 | JGI IMG/M metagenome (GOLD analysis project Ga0209581, IMG submission 187160) | Surface soil microbial communities from Centralia Pennsylvania, which are recovering from an underground coalmine fire - Coalmine... | ecosystem: Environmental > Terrestrial > Soil > Unclassified ...
TGGAAAAGCGCGTCCAGCCGTAGGAGCCCGTGAAAAGCAAGGTGGGGCTGATGTTGCGAGTGAAGTTGAGCACGGCCCCCTGGGCGCCTCCGTGGCCCGGTCCCTGAGTGTTGGTATTCAGAGGATTATTCCATGGATTCGCGCCATGATAGTAATTAAAGTCCATGGAGAAGCGGGCACTTAGCATCGAGCGGTCGCTGATCTGGTCATCAAGCTTAATATCGAACTGATTGTTTGAGTTGGCGTTGGTCCCCGTTCCCGCCCAATTGTTGAAGCGGTTATAGGAGGAAGTCCCCACGCCCACATTGGGAAGTGGATAATACTGCATCATCTTGAAGGCTACGGGGTCAATCAGGTTGCCAGGTGTTTGCGACAGCTGGTAGGGTGTGCCGGCGAGGACCGGACTGCCGGGGCTGGTGTAAGTCTTCATGTTGTTAAAAGGAATGAAGGCGGTTCGGTCGGGGCCGCCCTCGCTGGGATTATAGACGCCACTGTAGGGGTCCCATAACTGGCCGTCAGGATTAGAGCACATACCCTGAGCGTTAAAGGTTCCGCCATTATCCCCACAAAGCTCGGAAAAGTCTCCGTTGCGCTCGGCCATGCTCGGAACGCCTGCCGCAAAAGCAGCGAGGGTGCGGGTGCGCGAGCCTTCGTAGTCTCCGAAGAAGAAAAGCTTATTCTTTCTGATGGGCCCACCTAAAGTGAAGCCAAAATCGTTATAACGCAGGGCAGGGATGGCGATTCCATTCCGGTTGTTGAACCAGTTGTTGGCATCCAGCGCCTGATGACGGAAAAACTCATAGACCGAGCCATGAAACTGATTTGTTCCTGACCGCATGATTACATTCACCACTGTATTGCCGCTGAATCCCTTATCTGCACTGAAATTGTTCTGTTCCACTTTGTATTCCTGAACCGCGTCCACTGAGGGAGTGTAGAGCGGGTTCAGAATCTGGGTGTTTTGTTCGGGCGCTGTCACGGTGACCCCGTCGATCAGAATGTCTGCTGTAGCGTTGCGTCCGCCGTTGGAAGTGAAATTGTTAGCCATTTGATTTGGCCCGAACACGCTGGTGGGAGGCGGATTAATGCCGGGTGTAAGGAAAGCCAGGTCAAAGACACTGCGGCCGACCAATGGCAGATCGTTAATGAGATGGCGATCTACCGTCTGTCCGGTGGTGGCATCTTGCGCCTGAAGCAGGGGCGCAGCCCCGGTGATATTTACCGTCTGAGTGGTTGCTCCCACCTTTAATGTCACGTTGATGGTTGCATTCTGGTTCACCACCAGGTTAATCCCTGACTGAGTGTAGGTCTGGAACCCCTGTGCTTCAACTGAGAGCTTATAGGTGCTTGGCGTTAGATTCGGAAATCGATAAATTCCGATGCCGTTCGTGGTGGTTGAAAAGGTGAATCCCTTTTCCATGTCCGTGACTGTTACTTTGGCTCCCGGAATGACGGCACCCGATGGGTCCTGGACGATCCCGGTGACGGAACTGGTGTAAACCTGTGCCTGAACTGGCCTCACGAGAAATCCGGCGAAACAGCAAACTATGGTCAGAAATTGCATCACCAGCCATCGCCTCACACGACCAGCGGTACGGTTCTCTCCTCTCGCATCAATCGTTCGGCCTCTGAAATTCATATACCCTCCTTCCCAAAACGGTTAAGTTGGGTTCAAAAATGTTTTAAATGCTGGAAAACAATATAGCGCGGTGATATTAACTGTCAATAGCAAAGAGAATTTTATATTATTGAACGGCCCTTAATTAAGTGACTGACTTTTTGTGCTAGGTATTGGGCTTTACGAGAGCAAACTAAATCACGCAATGACTTCGTCGATAGCGGTACGAATATGAATCGAAGAAAGTTTCTAGGTGCAGTCTCAGGAGTTTCAGTGGCTGGGGCAGCTTGGCTTGAAGCGCAGGCAGGGCCGCCTGTGAACGATCCGGTCGAAAAAGATACTCCAGCGAAAAGTCCGACCATTGCTTTGAATCATCTGGGGTTCCGGCCTCATACGGGACGCAAGGTGCTGGTCGTACGGGTGACGGCCAACGAATCGCCTCGTGAATTTTCGCTGCGCGATGTGGTGCCACCGTTCCATTTCACACGGCCGCTGACGCTTCATAATGGAGATCTCGGTCCGTGTTTTACAGCGGATTTCACCGATCTCGACCGCAGCGGAATTTATCAGATCAGCGTCGGCAATGAGCGCTCTGTCCCCTTTTTCATTCGGGAAGATGTCTGGCGGCGCACGCTACCGAAAGCGGTAGGCTATTATCGTTACCAGCGCTGTGGCGTGGACGTGCCCGGCGTTCATTCAATCTGCCATTTGGATGACGCACGCCGGCGCGACAATGGCGAGCACGTGAATGTGATTGGCGGCTGGCACGATGCCGGAGACCTTCGCAAATGGATGGATCCCACGATGCTCAATGCCATCGCGTTGCTGAACCTGGTGCGCAACATTCCGGACCCTCAGCCCGGTGACCCCACGCATGAGCAAATCCTGGATGAGGTGCGGCACGGCAACCGCTACTTTCTGAAGATGCAGGATGCGGACGGCCGCGTGTGGCACGATGCGGCGGGCGGAGTGAATGGAGACAATAGCGACAATCACTGGACCGACAACATTGTAGGCACGGCGGACGATCGCTACATCAACACCAGCAAGCTCGAGCGGATCGCTGCCATGTTTGCCGCGCTTCAGGCTCTGGTAAGCCAGTTTTACGCCCCCTCCGATCCAGCTTACGCCGATCTATGCCTTCGCGCCGGAGTTCGCGCCTGGAATGGATCGAAGCGTAAGGGTTCTACGCTCGATACTGCGTGGTGGACTCTGGCGGCTTGCGAGCTTTATCGCGCCACTCATCAGGAAAACTACCGGCAGGAGGCCTTTGAGATGGGCCGGGTGCTGATGGCCCGCCAGGCGACGAGTTACCTGGCCGGTCAGAAGCAGATTCGCGGGTATTGGACAGAGGACCCACACGCATCCGAAGGGATCACTGCCGGCAAGCCTGCGCCTGCTCCTTATTTCAATGTGGTCTATCCTGCGATGCCGGCGCTGGCTCTTCTGGAGTTGGCGGAACTCTTTCCGGATGCCGAGGATTGCTCCAAGTGGAAGGACGCCGTGCGGATGCATCTGGATGAATATGCCATTCCGATGGCCGAGCGCAATGCGTATCATATTATTCCATCCGGCCTGTTTCTGGGTCAGCCGACGCCGGAAACTTACCGCCCCCTGGGGGGTGAGCTTACCTATCGATATTTCATGCCCGTCCGCAAACAATTCTGGTGGCAAGGTATTAACTCTCATTTGGGCAACTATGCCTTGCTCGCCGCCCGTTTTGCAGTCATGGAACAGAGGCGGTCTGGGAGAGAAAAACCGTATGTGGATCTGGCCTACCGCCAGCTTGAGTGGATTATGGGAGCCAATCCTTTTGGCGCCACTTTAATGACCGGCGAAGGCATGCGCAACCCTTATCCACACTCGCGCTTTGTGGGCCTCATACCCGGCGGCATTATGAATGGGATCGCCGGAAACGCACAGGACGAGCCGGTATTGGATGAGGCTTATGCGATTGACTGGCGGACGAACGAGTATTGGAGCCCGCACGTGGCCTATTATCTCTGGGCAGTCTCAACCCTGGAATGCGTTTCCTGATTTTCAAACATCAGCGCCGTTCAGGAAACCAAGCTCGCCAGAACCGTGACTATCTTGCAGTATCAATCACCGATTTCGGGGGGAGAAGATTGCTAGTCTCGTGAATCGCGCCCTTTGAATCCAAGTCTGCCCTATAGGCCTGTTCTGCGTGGCGCAGATCATTCCCGAAAAGGCAAATATCACGACTGTGCGCACCGCTGACTTCGAGAAAAGTCTTGCTCCCCGGCTGCGCCATGGAGTTGCGAATTACAGCTCCATCCACATTCCGTAGCCTTATCGCGGGAGCATCAGGCTGAGACGGAGCCTGCCGCCCTGAGAATCCGTCAATTTGAAGACCCTGGACATCTTCGAAGGAAAGCGCGCTTCGCCACTTTTTCAGTTCGGGCCTATCCCAGTTCACTTCGAGATCTCTCAGCTTTAGATTCTTTGCCCAGCGGATTTTCATCGCATCGACAGACTGATCGTAAGGCGCCGCAGGGTTGGTGGAGAGAAAGAGCCGGACGTTTTCCAGACTCATGTCCTCCAGCCAGCTATCCGGGTGGCCATTGACAAAGCACGTGCCTTGGCCGTGGGCGACGATATCGGAGAGAATGACATTGCGGATCGACCCGGCAAGGCGTTCATGATCGCGGTGGATGCCGTCGACTTCGCTTCGGCGTTTGATGTTGAAATGGATCGGGTCACCGTCACCCCACCAGAACCAGTCGAAACGCCGGGTCTGAATAGAGATATTCGAAATCACGACGTCGCTGACGTAGCCGCCGTCAAAGACCATAAAAGCGATTCCGCGGTTGGAATCGGTAATCACACAATTGCTGATGGTCACGTTGCGCACCGCCAATTGATTTCCGTCACAGAACTTGATGGCGCTCGAGGCGGAGGATAAGCGGCAATTGGTAATGGTGATGTTTTCGCAAGGTCGCACGGGTCCCCAGACGTCGCTCGAATAGAAAACGATGGCGTCATCGCCAGTGACGATCGTGCTGTTCATGATCCGAACGTCTTTGCAGCCGTCGGGATCAATTCCGTCAGCCCAGACGCCTTCCTTCAGGCTCGTGTGGATGTAGACGCCGTCGATCACAAGCCTTTCGCACGCATAGGGGTTCAGGGTCCAGCTGGGCGAATGAAGGATGGAAAGGCCCGCGATCCGAACGTCGCAGCAGCGGACGAGCAGGATCATTCTGGGGTAAAGCTTACGATGAGGGAAGCCTTTGGGAAACGCGCGCATGAGCGGCTTGCCGAGAGCCTGCATCGCAAGCTTATTGGGGCGGATGTAAGCGTCGTCAAGTGTATCCAGTTGCCAGATGTATTCGCTCTGTCCATCCACCGTGCCGCGCCCCTCGATGGTAATATCCTGCAGGTCTTCGCCGTAGATGAGCGCTCCTTTCTCGTAGGACGCCGGGTCGGTGCAAGCGAAGAGCGTTGCCCCAGCCTCAAGGTAAAGCCGCACGTGGCTGCGCAGGTGGAGAGTCCCCGAAGTATATTCGCCCGGCGGAAGATAGACAGTTCCACCTCCCCGGGCGGCGCATTCGTTAATGGCCTTCTGAATAGCGGGTGTGGCGTTCTGACCTTTGGCGCCTGTGGCCCCGTATTCTCTGATGTTGAGCCACACCTGTCCTTGTCGCAGAACATCGCGAGGCCCCTCGACAGCTCGTTCTTCCATGGCAAGTCCCTCTGAAAAAGCAGATGCGTTCGCGTTTTTACCAGGGGGAAACTAGTGTCTTGTCCCGTTTAATGATTCACAGCCGGGCCAAATCACCACCCCTTTGCCCTTCCTCGGAGAGGAGGGGACTTCCCCTCCTTGATTAAGAGGGGTAGGGGGTGGTTGTTGTAAAGAATTGGCCGGGAGAGGACACTAGCTGGGTACTCCGCTTTTTCCGGCGGCAATCATTTTTGACGCCAGGCCGCCGGGTTGGGCGAGCGCCGTAATATCCCGATTCAACAGCGCGGCGGCGGATGTCCAGATTGACCAGTTAAACCAATAATCCCAGCCGTAATTCACTTCGCCGGTATCGCCGCCGGCGCTGCAACAATTGGTGCCATCCCACATGTAGCCCCATTGGCAGTAGCTCAGTTCCAGATTTCTGTGCAGAAGGTCCAGGCCAAAGTCACGATGGCCTTCATAAATCGCCAGGATTGCGTTCCAGATCACCTGGTGATTGGTGTAGATGTATTCTCCTGTCAGATAGCCGGTATCGTTTTGCTTCCAGAGGGTTCCGTCCGGGTTGGAATAAAGAGGCGGCATGCCCAATTTGCTGATCTTGCAAACCTTGTCGCGGAGCGTAACGATCATTTTTTCGATATTCTCCGGCGGGAAAACGCCCGGCACGCCGCAGAATCGCGCGAAGTACTGACCATTCAGGGAGGGTGTGAAAAGAGCATCCAACTTTTTGCCGGTCTTTAGGTCAAGGTAGACAAGATAATGGTCGTCCTTCCACAGGTATTCCTGCATGGCGCGTTTGCTCGCGGTCAGCATATCATCCAGGCTTTTGACCTCCTCGAGGTCTCCCATTTTCTGCGCCCATTCGTGCAGCATCTCCGCAGCGGCCAAACGGAAACCACCCGCGTCAGTGACATAACCATAGTAGGAGCGGTCTTCAAACCAGTCAGAATCATTCCACGTATGCGGGCGATATGGCGGCATGGCAATGATCTGCGTCAGTCCCAGATCCGGCCGCTGGCTGAAGGAATACTCCAATGCTTTCTTCGCAGAGGGATAGAATTCCTTCAGAAACTCATCATCGCCGTGAATTTTCCAATGCCAGTAAGCCTGCACCATGTAGCATGCGCCCACCACAACTTCCTGATAATCGTAAGACATTGGGTTGGCTGGGTCAGCCCAGCGGCCCAGAAGCTGAGCCAGGTCTCCGTTGGGCCGTTGCGTCGCCCGGATTGCTTTCAAGGCGGAGACGTGCAATTCGGGGAAGAAGAGCGAGAGTAGCGGGCCCGCCATCGCCAGATTAGAAAGTGTGGAGACGTGCGGACAGGCGCGCGGGGACTCTTCCAACGCAAAGAGACCGTCTTCCGGCTTGCACCAGTCTCCGATAGGATCTTTTGCCTGTGCCCACATGCTGCAAGGTGCGAAGTAATAGAACGAATTGATCAGCGCATCGGCCAACCAGCCCGGCAACTTCTCATCCTCATAGATCACGGACTGCCAGGCGATGATGCGCCGGAGAAGTTGCTCGTGGTTTTGTACCAGATACTGCGCCACCTCTCCCGCATCAGCGAAGCGCTTCGCGTACATATGCGTGAAGCGTTTGCCCGTCGTCGAAAGCGTCAGCCCTTCGGGAGCATAGGTCAGGATCCGTTTCCCACCTGTGCCGGGATTGCCGTTGCCTTCCCACTCCGGGGCGTACCAGGCCAGGATGACCCGAATCACTTTCTGCTCAGCAGGCCCGATTTCATAATCCACGGCCAGGGATGAGCCGCCGTCATCGTGTTCTGAAATGGAAGGCAACATTTTTTCGACCGCATCCCAGTTTTGTCCGTCAAAGCCAAGCTCGCCACCGGTGCGTACATGGTCTTCATTCAACGCCGCCAGAATGTAGCTCATTCCCCAAGCCTTTTCCTCCACCCATACGCCTTTAATGCCGGCGGGGGCCGGGCGCCGTGCGATTTGAGAAGGTGGCATGACCGGCTTCATGGACATATTCGGCCAGCCGATCGCGTAGTTCCGGGAGTGATGCTCTCGAAACCCAGGAAAATTGAAAACTAGGCAGCCCTTATGCGCGGAGCTTCTCTTGTTTCTGAGATGGATTTCGAAAACGGCGCCTGGGGTATTAGATGTTTTCGCATCGCCGGGAATAAAGGGCGACCAGCTTCGAACGCCGACCTCGACCGGTGCATCCGATGACTTATACTCGACGTCGGCGAGGGGATAGTGGCCCCAGTAGTTGCTTTCCTGCATGGAGCCACCCACGTTGATTCCCAACGATGGCCGGTTATTTCCCGCATAATTCTTGGTCTGCCCGGTGCCGAACACCCAACATCGGCCGCCGCTCGCGATAGCCAGATAAGGAGTGTTCAGCGGCCCTCCAATAGGAGTCATATGATTGAAAATGGAACTGTAACCGAGCACACCGGAGGGTTCGAGATAAAGTGCACCCGTATCGATTCCGCCCAAGGGCATACCCGACACCGGCCAAGGTCTTTCGACATAGGAAGAGAAGTAGCCTGCGGTTCGCTTACGGTAAATGATGCCCGTAACGGGTTTCGGATAGCCTGACGCCCGAAACTCAACCCATCGCCCCTCAGGCAAATCCCTCGGGAACAATTGACCCTCCGGGAGTGGCCCTGCCGACACAGGCTCAGCCTGGGCACCGCTGGCGCCGGCGAAATCCGCCGAATTTATGCCCGCAAGGCCCAGACCTCCTATCACCGAGTGCAAAAAGGTCCGGCGGGAGCAGGTCGGCATCAGACTTTCGTTCATCGGAGACTCTCCCTCAAGATTTCAGCCTGATTTCAGGCCTGTGCAGCCAGCGCACGGACGACTTCAAGCGTGGCATCAATTTCGGCTTCGTTATTGTAAATGTGGCATGACTGGCGGACGCCGTTCTGGTCACCCTGGGAACGAACGCGGATTCTTTCTCGCACCCAGAGCTGCTCCTCCAGCTTATCGGCGGGCACGCCCTGAACGCGGTGCACAACAACCGCGCCGGCCAGTTCCGGATGAACTGGAGAGCGGATTTGGGCCCCAGGAATCTGCTGAAGACCCCAACGAAGGCGGTCCGCAAGTGAACGCATCCGTTGCAGGACGCGTTCTGAGCCCAGTCGGAAATGAAAATCCAGGGCTGCTTCGAGGCCGACGAGAAGCGAACGATTGCCCGTGCCATATTGCATGAATCGAAACATGCCCTCGGTTTCGTCATCCCAGGCCTGACTGCAAAGCGTCGTCCAGAATTCATTCTGTCGGTCGTGCCGGATATACAAAATGCCGTTGCCTGGCGGCGCCAGCAGCCACTTGTGGGGGCTCGAAAAATAGGCGTCGCATCCGAGATCCTGAAGATCAACTTTCACCTGGCCTACGGCTTGTGCCCCATCGATCACACAAAGGCATCCGTGTTCGTGCGCGAGTTGGGTGAGTTGTTTGGCGGGCATCACGACGCCGCTCGAAAAGAGGATGTGAGCAAAAGCCAGCACCCGGGTGCGCGAAGTCATCGCTGCGGCGAACAAATCCACCAACTGCTGAGGGTCATTCGCCGGGGTAGGGATCGGAACCTGTTTCACCACAATACCGTCCTTCTTGGCGCGTTCCTGCCAGCCACAAATTCCCCCGGGATGCTCGTGATCTGTCAGAATCACCTCATCGCCGGCTTTTAGACGGATCCCCTGTGCGATAAAGTTCATGCCCATCGTGGAGTTCTGGGTCAAAGCCAGATCTCGGGCTTCTGAATTCAGAAGCCGCCCCAGTTTTTCCCGCACACTGAGTGCAGGTGAATATCCACTGATCAGATCCTCGGTCTTCGGCGTATAGTCCCAGCGCGTGATCATCGTTTCGACGGTTCGCATGTCTTCGATGACCCGTTCGAGAACGGGGCGCGGCGTAGCTCCGAGCGTGGCCGCGTTGAAGTAGGCTTCGCCCGGCATGATATAAAACTGGTCACGCAAACGGTGCCAAAAAGCCGGATCGCTTTCATCGGGCCACGACGGCAGGGTTGAGGCGGATAAGAAATTCGCTGCGGCATGGCTGCGCCGCATTAAAAGGCCCGAAGTGAGAAGGCGGCTTAGAAAGTTTCTTCGATTGAACATAACCTTGTTTAATTTCAAACGACTCAAAGGACCTTGGGGCAGGTTCAGTCAACAGGATTCCGAGGTACGGATAGTAGACCACCTCATTTATTTCAGTCTGGATATCTCCGAATCCACGATCGGCTCACGCCCAGTCTCTGACTCCCAATGTCTGAAGCTTGGTGAGTTGCAGCGTGATGATGATCCCACCGGTGCCTGCTGTTCCGCCGAAAGGTTCACGCGGGAGGCAAGAAGTTGCTCACGGCGGTCAGTTCGTCCCTATTCGCGTTGTCCTGAAACTGATAAGCGACTTTGGCCTTCCGCAAGTCGTTTCCCAGCAGACAAATGTTGCGGCTGTCTGCTCCCCTGACACTCAGAAAAACCGAGGTTCCCTCCGCCGCCTGCGAGTTGAGAATCCTCGCGTCCTGAACGCGGTTGAAAACTACTGCCGGAACATCCCTCTGCGGCCAAGCCTGGCGCCCGAGAAATCCATTGACCTCCAGGCCTTCGATGTCTTCAAAGTAAAGCGCGCTTTGCCATTTGTCGAGCGCCGGCTTCTCCCAGATGACTTCGATATCTTTGACCTTCAGATTCTTCGCCCAACGAAATTGCAAAGCGTGGACGGATGTGTCATAAGGCGCGGAGGGATCCGTAGAGAGAAAGAGCTTGATGCTCTCGAAGTTTACGCCCTCAAGCCAGCTCTGAGGATGACCGGCAATGGTGGAAGAGCCTTGAACATGCGCAATGATATTCCGGATCATGACATTGTGGATGAGGCCGGGCCCCGGGTCGGTCGGCTTGGGAGGTTCCTTGTTCCATTCGCTGGGAGTCTTGATCTCAAAGTTGAACGGGTTGCCGTCGCCGGCCCAGAACCAATCGAAGCGGTGCAGATGGATGGTCAGATTGGAGATGATCACATCCCGGATGAAGCCGCCGGCAACAATCTGCAAAGTGATTCCGCGATTGCAGTTGGTAATGACGCAGTTGTCGATCACCACGTTCCGAATGCCGACTCTGATGCCTTCCGTAAACTTAATCGCAGCCGATGCGGAGGAGAACCGGCAGTTCGTGATCGTGATGTTTTCCGCGATGACGTTTTCTGAGAACATCGCGATGCAATCGTCTCCGGTCTCGATGGTGCTGTTGGAGATTCGGACATCCTTGCACCCGTTGATATCAATGCCATCCGCCCACACAGCCTCTTTGAGGCTGGTATAAGCGTAAATCCCATCGATCACCACCCTTTCACACTCGATGAGGTAAAAGGTCCAACTGGGAGAGCGCAGGAAAGACAGCCCCGTGATGCGCACGTTTTTGCAGCGTCTCAGCCATACCAGATGGGGATAGATGTTGCGAGTGGGAAAGCCTTCGGGATAAGACCGCATGACCGATTTGCCCAAAGAGACCATCAGGGTCTTATGGTTGAAAGTATGCTCGGTCGTATCAGGCTGCCAGATATATTTCGCCTGGCCGTCCACAGTTCCCCGGCCTTCGATCGAAACGTCTTCAAGGTCATCCCCTTGAAACAAGGCGGCGGTGGATGGAGCATCCTTCTGATTAAAAGAGAGGACGTCGATGAGCGGGTAAGCGTGGGGGTCATCGGCGGCATACAGCGTCGCGCCCCCTTCGAGGTACAGCCTCACATGGCTGCGGAGCTTGAGACCTCCGGACGTATACTCGCCAGGCGGCAGATAGACGGTTCCTCCGCCACCCCCTGCACAAGCATCGATGGCTTTCTGGATCGCCGTCGTTGCGTCGTCGCTTTTTCGTCCGGTTGCCCCGTAAGCCTTCACATTGAAGACGGCTTCGCTTGAAGAGCTAAAATGGGAACCTTCGGATTGCGTCGCCGAGCCTGGCGCGAGATTTTCGGATAATGCACTTTCACTCCCCCCGATGCTCTGAGCCGGACTTGAGACCGCCAGACCCGCAGCGGCCAAAGAATTCAAAAATAAACGTCGATTCACCACACTCATTCCTGATGTGCTCTCCTGTAGCGTTGGATTTCTTCCTCTGACTTCCTGGCTGGTTTAAGGCACGTAGGGTCCTATTCTTGGCCAATATTCTTGCTGATTCTTCCTTACCTCGCAGAGATGATGCGAAGGCTTTTTATCACAAGGCTCTGCGCTTGTCAACGATTATTCGGTACGATGTTCGGAATGCGGTAATTAAATCAATCATCGCGCAGAGTCGTCGAGCCGCTCATTCCTACAGTTCTGACGTAAATAAAAACCTGGCAGGATTTGTCTGCCAGACCGCGATATTTCCGGAGATTGAAACCAGCTAAGTCTTTAGATTATCAGTAGTTGAATCTATCCTGTAAATCGTCTCTGTTTGGGCGTGAGAAGGCTTCATCTGGCGGCCTCTGGAATGTGGATGAGAATTCCGTCATTGAAGAATACCAAATTTTCTGAAGTTCGCATTCCGCAAAACGATTGAATAACCGCAAAAATTGCCATCCATATCTCTAATTCTGCGGGCTGACTTCCACATTCTGCGGAGGGATCTGAACGGCGGACAGCGAATTCATCGGCGCCTTATAGCCTTTCCCCGGGTAATCAACGAGTCCAGCTTGAGCCAGTTTCCTTCCCGCGCCAGATAGAAAGCGTTAACCGCCACATGCTGATATCGGTCCACCTGACCGCTGGGCCACCGGATTTCAATCCGATCGGCTTGCTGCAAGGATGCCATGCCGATAAAGACCCTCGGATCGTTGCTGGAAAGGTAGCTTTCATTGCTGCGCACATCAAAGATGCGCCGTACCCCGCCAGCCGTTACCGTAAGGCGGGCTCCAATACCACTTCGGTTGCTTTTTACGCCTTCGGTGCGTATCACAATCCAGTTTCTTCTATTGCCACCGTCATTGCGCAATAACGTCGGGAAATCATTTTTGTTGATGATCAGCACGTCGACGTCACCATCATTATCGATATCCGCAAACGCCACGCCTCGTCCCGAATGGGGTTTCTCTTTGCGAAGTCCGACCATCTCAGAGACATCGACAAAGGACTTGCCCTCGATACTCCGCAGGAGATAGGTTGGTTCGGCAAAGGGATCATCAGGGTAGACCTTTCCCACCTGGGGGTCCGTGTGACCGAAGGTCATCCAGATGTCCAGCCATCCGTCGTTGTCGAAATCAAACAGCTTCGTTCCCCAGCCGCAGTATTTGTAACCAAGTTGTGCCAGACCCTTCAGGATCGTTACATCCTGAAATCTGTGGGAACCCTCATTTTCGTAGAGCGTCTTGTACTGTTCCACCCAGTTGGAGATCAAAATATCCATCAAACCATCGTTGTTGTAATCACCCACTGTCACGCCCATGGTGCCCTGAGGATTGCCGTCTCCGTCCACGGCAAGTCCCGATTCATAGCTGGCCTCCCGAAATGTCCCATCGCCATTGTTAATGTAAAAGAAATTAGGACCAGAATCGTTGACTTGGTAGATGTCTTGAAGACCGTCGTTGTTAAAGTCTCCGAACACAACCCCAAAACCCCTGCCGAGATCCTTCTCCGAGCGGAGAAGTCCCGCAGTTTTCGTCACATCGGTGAAAGTCCCATCGCCATTATTGTGATAGAGGATGCCTTGTTCCCCGGGATAGTTGTCGGGGGGACATGCAATGGGAACTTCCTTCAACCGGCAGGCGTTCGGGTCTCCAGGCTTGGGAGGTAGATGCTGCGGATCAACCCTGACGAAGTTGGCTACGTAGAGGTCAAGGCGGCCATCATTGTCATAATCTCCCCACGCCGCTCCCATGCTCCATTTGGGGAAGGCCCAGTGAGGATCGGCTACGCCCGCCGTCTGCGCGACATCGGTGAATGTCCCATTGCCGTTGTTGCGATAGAGCTTATTAGGGCCGAAGCTGGTGAGGTAGATATCCGGAAAGCCGTCATTATTGTAGTCGCCCACCGCACATCCGCTGTGCCAGCCTGAATCTCCCAGATGTGCCTGGGCTGTAACATCGGTGAATGTCCCGTCGCCATTGTTACGCAACAGGTAATCATGAGGATGCCGCCCTGCGGCTTCGTCGCTGCGGGAGGTGCCATTCACCAAAAAGATATCCTGGTAGCCGTCGTTGTTGTAGTCCAGAAAGCAGGCTCCTTCCCCATTGACGTCTATCAGATACTGGGTCATTTCATCCCCGTTAACGATCTTCATGTTCAAACCCGCTTGTCGGGTAATGTCTGTGAATACTGGCAACGGAACAGGATCGCGTGCAAAAGGTGGATGATCTGACTTGACGAGAGTATGAGCCGCGACTGCAATCGCAACAGTGGCGACAAAAAGAGAGAGGCAGCGAATCCAAACCGTCCTGGTCGGTTTGTTCCGCATGGGCTGCCTATCCTGTTCTCCGCTGGAGAGTGGGCAAGAGTGGGGACATCGCGTCGGAAATGCGCCAAGGTTAGTCGCTGCTTTACCCGGTGCGGGTCAGCGTTCTTGCAATGGGCTCCTGCTCTTCAAATACTTGCGCCGTGAAGGTTTGGATTCTCGAGCCGTGCCGCCAAGCATCGGGCGGCAATCCTGCTTTGAGGCAAGTCTCTTCGAGGAACCGGGTCCGGTCCCACTTCCATTCCACGGCCACCTGGGGCAGCAGCAGCCCGCGGCGCAATCCACAGGAAATGTACAGCCCGTGCTGCCCCACTTCCACTTCTTCTGGCCGTGAGTCTCGCAAACCAGAAAGAACGGAAATTCCAATGCGGAGATCGGGGACTTCTTCCGGCCTCACGGGGTCGAAGCGCGGATCCTCAAGCGCGGCGCTCAGAGTGCATTCACATACGGTCTGGTAGAGCGGCATCACGGCCTCAACGCGGCCAATACAACCGCGCAGGTTGCCCGCCTGACGCAATGTCACAAAAGCCCCGGAGGGTTTTTCGAGGGTCGCGGGGATTGGAGTGAGAGGCGGAAGGCGTTGAGACTGAATTTTCTCCTGAAGAGTACGACGAGCCAGTTGCAGCAGAAACTGCTGCTCAGCTTCGGTGAGCGGCAACATCTTTCTTTGCTCCGTCGGATTCTTCACCGCCGCGAATGACAACCATGCGTGGCGGGGCACTCACCTGCTTGTCCCGTTCTTCAAGCTTGCGCCAGAAGTGCCAGAAGTATTGAGCCGCCGAGGCCAGAGCAAACCATACCACCAGCCATAAAAGCACCTGGCCAAGAATGTTGAACGTGGGAAACCGCGGCACCAAGGCGATTACCGCGATGGCGATCACTTCAAACACCATCTTGGTTTTGCCCAGCTCCGAAGCTGAAATGACAAAGCCCTCGGAACTGGCCACGGCGCGGAGCCCGGAGACAGCCAGTTCGCGCCCAATAATGATCACAACGATCCATGCCGGAATCAGGTGGAGTTCCACCAGTGAAATGAAAGCGGCAGAAGTGAGCAGCTTATCGGCAATGGGGTCCAGCAGGATTCCGAGTCGGGTGATTTGCCCGCGCTTACGTGCCAGATATCCATCCAGCAAATCCGTGATGGCCGCGAGGATGAACACGCCCACGGCCCAAAGGTCCATATTGGGGGCTCGGGTCAGCAGCAGGGCCACCAGGAGTGGGACAAAGAAAATTCGGAGTAAGGTCAACGAATTGGGAAGACTCATGAGCCTGCAATCTAAGCTCCACCGGGATGCCCGCCCAGTCGAGACCCGCGATAGATGGGGATGCCTTTGTGCTGGAGCTAACGATCTTGCACCCTTGGGGTCACTATAACGAACGCCTGACGCCCTGTCAACGCGCTTGGGACGAGGAGGTGGCATAAAAGGCATTAGCCCCTGTCCGCAGGTCCCTGCCCAGGAAGAATTCAATGGAAGCGGCTCCCAAAACCTCCACTTTGATTTCAAGACCGGCATCAAACAGCCAGCGCCGTGATACAAAATCGCCTGATGGATCGGTGATCTTGCCGGAATCCAGAAACGGCCCCGCTCTGAAGCTGAGGAAGCCGTTATGGTAGACGGTCTTGAAGTCATCCCAGTTAAAGAGCGCATAATTTCTGCCCAGGGGTGCACTGCCTTTTCGCCCGTGGCTCGTTCCAATATGGGCGCGCATCCAAAGATCATTATCTCGTTCAAGCCCCAGGATAAACAGGTCGTCAAAAGGGACCATTCCCCATGTTTTGCCTGCTCGAAAGCGGGCCGTCATGGCGTAGTCATCCCCTTGCGCTTCGGGGAACCATCGTGCCAGAAGGCCGCCATCGGTCTGGAGGAACGGACTGGAATCACGGACAAAAAGCTTTCCAAATTGCAGATTCGCTGTTGAGTCAAGCGTGAAGCGCCTTTCGGGAACATCCAACAGTAGCGCTTTGATGCCTGAGCGATATTCCAGGGCAAATCCATTCTTGAAGAAAGAGGCGGCGGTGGGGCTGTTCCAGCTTGCATTGCGAAAGGTGCGGCCCGAAAAGTCCAGGCTGCTCGTCCAACTGATCCGCCCGTTGGTGATGGACTTAATCTGCGCGCCTCCTTCAATTTTTTCCAATTGCAGGTTACTCACAGGCTGCGAAGAACCGAAAAACGTGTTGGCCAAATCCCATCGCTCTCTGCGTCCATCGAGGTAGACCTGGTAGCGCCATCGAGCGCTCTCCTCGAGGGGACCGCTGAAGGAGGCAAAAACGCGTTCCTTATTTGGATCCCAACGGAGCAAGGAACTGAAATTCATTGCCTTATGAGCGAAGTTGAAAAATTCGGGGTAGATCGTATCGTAGGGCACTCCGCGCAGCAGGGAAAGGAGCCCGGTGGTGATGCCAGAACCCCAGCCATTTCTTTCATTCGGGATAAACTCGACGTCGAAGGAAGAGTCCTCAAGGGGACGAAGGTCCATACGCGATTCTGCGAAAATGCCGAAAGCAGCCAGCCGTGCCTGGGTGGTCAGAAAATCGCTTCGCATCAGCGTGCTCTCAGGGGCAAAGGCAAACGCTCGATTCAGGAGCACGGGGTCCAGGCGCGGCTCAGGAGTCATTTTTATTTCCCGGATCTTCGGCATTCCGATGCGATTCCAGTATTGAAGCGCCGCGTCGAGGTTATTCTCCAGATCATAAATCGTCGCCATGAAATTATTGGCGTATGAATCGCGAGGGTCCAGGCGAAGCGCCTGCCGCAGGTACGCCTTGGCTTCAGCATAGTTGTTTTGCACAAAAGCGATACCCGCCAGTTCAGTGGGAAAACGCTTATCGCGAGGAGCCTTACGAAGGCCGCGCTCGAATGCCTGCCTGGCCTCGGCCCAGCGCTTGAGCTTGGCCAGAGCCAGACCCCGGTAGTAATCCACCTCAGGGAAGCTGTTCGAATCAGAGGCCGTCATATCCACAACCTGCTGCCATCGGCCTTCCTGATAAGCTTTTTTGATTTCGGCCGGCGAGGGTTGCTGAATTGACATTGAAGTAGTTTGTTGTCCGCGGGATGTCATGCCGGATACGGTCGCAGGGCGAAATGCAGGCGTGAGAAGGCAGAGCATCAGGACGAGGCGTGGGGGGCTCACTCTAGGATGGAGGAACGGCCAGGAGGGTCCAGCAATGGGCGGCCTTCCAACTCTTCTCGAAATCAGCGCGATGGGATGCCGCCATTTTCCTGTCGGCAGGGTCATTGAGAAAGACGAGATTTTGCGCGGAGTCCAAACCCGCCACCACGACGTAATGAAGCGTGCTTTCGAGACTCCCTTCACGAAGGCAGACGATGAGCGGGCGTCCTTTGGAGAGTTGTTGCTCCAGGGCGTCCCAATCACCCGGGAAGGTGAAGACACGAAGCCCTTCGCGCTCAAGGTATTGCTTCATATCGCGGGCGAAGATCCCGTGGGCGTCAGGAGCATAGAGAGTGCGCTGGATGGAGTCGACCGTTGGCACCTCACGCCTGAAGCGGGGATCTTTTTGTGACCAGTATTGCAGAATCATGGAAATGCAGGCGGCTCCGCAACCATCCTTCGGCTGTTTGACGAAGGGAACATCCAACCATAAGCCTGCGAGCGTCGCCGCCGTCGCGCTCATCACCGCAAGCGTCAGGTACGCGGTGATTCCATAAGTCAGGCGGCGCATCCTTATCAAGCCTTTAGTATTAAAATCACAACAACGGCGGTGGCGAGCGCGATGATGATATAGGTTAATTGCTCGTTGCTGAGCGCTCCGGCGGCAAAATCATTCTGAATTCTGTCCGTTTGCCTGGCAAGCTGAGCAAGTTCCTGATCGCTCAAGGTCGGGATCGCCTGCTGCACCTGCTTCATATTCAGCCTGGCCTTCTTCAGAGCCGCTTGTGCAGGCTGTGAGGAAAAGAACCTTTCGATCTTGGAAATGTCGGTTTGTCGCGTGGCTGACGATTTAACCAATGCCTGATGCAGGCCCCGGGTTGAAACCACATGATCCTGTGCGGAAAGCATTTGGCAGGGAAGGGAAAGAACAAAAAGGAGCGTAAAAGCGCATACGATAACATTCCTGAGTTTGAGCGACATCGAGCCTCCTGACGAATATTATTTGCACATTATGAGGGAAAATGCGCAGTATGCGCAAGGCTGGGAACGGTTTGGCTCAAAAGACAATCGGAAGCTGAGGCCTGGCTCGGATCGATTGGTCACCCGAATCGCGAACTGAGACAGCTTCCCGTCGGTCGTGGCCGCCGCGGTTGCAGCCCGCGGCTCTTCGCGGGCCTTCGCGCTTACGGTGTTATCTTTTCGCGCCACCTCCGACCCGACGGCCTTCGGAACCTGGGAAGAAGGAAGGCTACGCCTGGAGCGATAAGCCACATCCTCCCAGGCTTAGTTGAGGGCGAGGGTTCGAGGTCGAAATACGCTTGAATCAAGGCAGGGTGACCAGGAGATACTTGGTTGAAACTGGCCTCTCCCTGCCCGCTGAAGATGATATTCCAAGCCATAGTGCAGCCCGGGCAGTCGTGAGGCCGCCCCTCGATGAAATCACGCCAGACGTTGCTGCCGAAGGCCGCCGGATCGCAACAGGGAGCGGCGCCATGCCCGGACGCTGACGCTACTCATCATTGTCCGAATGCGCGGGCCGCCCCAACCACGGCGCGAAAACCACCGAGCCGCTGGTACCAGCGCATCCTTCCGCAGTCGGGCCGCCAGAACAACCCCACCAGTTCTCAGTGGCGATGACGCTGCCCGAGCCGAGGTTCTCCACTCCGATATCGCCGCTGCCACCCTCGAAGTCGTTCAGGTGCAGCTCCACAAGCCCGGGCGTCCTCACGGCTACGGCGATTTCTTCGTCATCGATCTGGTTGCCGGAGATCACAGTTCCCGTAACCGGGGCCACACTGGCAATGTTAATCCCCGTACGGCCAGACGTTGCCGTATCTTCCGTATCGGCCAGATTGCCACTGATGCGGTTGCCAACAATCACGTTGTCATTCAAGTCCACGGGAGGCGCCATGGGGAATGACGCGTGGTTATGCATGGCAACTCCGGGCAGGCCATTATCGGTCAACACATTGTCAATCACGACGTTCCCAAAAGTCTTGTTACCAGGCCCTGGAGCGAACAGTCCCACTCCCGCGCCCGCTCCCTCGACACCCAGACCGTTACGCGACGACCGGTTGCCCGCAATCGTGTTGTGATAAACGCCCAGCGGCAGCGATGCCTTGGTAATGCTCGCAGGACCGTGCGAAGCAAGCGTGATGCCGCAATCGAATGGGTTGTCGACCACTGCATTCCCCACGATCAGGTTGTCATGTGTCGCGCCCGTATCGTCGCTCAAGAGAATACCGCCTGAGTTCCGGGTGACCAGGTTGTCGGACACGATCGCATGGTCAACGCCCGTCAGATGAATTCCCTCTCCGCAATCGAATCCCTCATTGGTTTCAAACGCCGGAATGCCGGGACACGTTCCATTCGTCGTATCTAACGCTCTGTCGTTATGCACCACCTGGTTCTTTGCCAGAGTCACGTTCGACGCATTGGCGACCAGGATGCCTTCAAAATTGGCGTTCTCAATCCGAAATCCGGTCACCGTCACATCAGTGACACCGGCGTTCGGAGCGCTTGCTGTGCCATCGATGAAAATGCCGGTTGGCAGTCCGGTAGCGTCAATGATGGTCCGGCCATGGTCTGCCGCAATTAGCGAAACCGGACGCGAGATGGTCACCTGCTCTTTGTAGGTGCCCGGAGCGACCATGATGGTGTCGTTCACCGCTGCCGCATTGACGGCGGACTGGATGGTGAGGAAGCATCCGGGCTTGGCATGCTGACTCACACACAAGGTAGCTCCGCGAGCCAGTGTACAGAAGCTGGCAGCAAGCACCGCGGCAAGCGCGGTAAGCGTTGCAGATCGGAGCCAGCGTCGGAACACGCGGTTAGACACGATAGGGGCTGCCCGCTGCGAGATCGTCTTCATGGCGTTTTCTCCTTCGTTTTTCTAGGGAATAAGTTAGGCTCGGAGTTTTTGAGCTCTGATAGTATACACGACATCAGCTTCGAGCGGGGATTTTGCGCTCTGGCGCTACGTCGCTTCACGGGCGGCTCATCTATGCCGTTTTTTGGCATGTGTGCGGTGTCCAGGCGATGGCTCCCATTGCAAAACGCGCGATGGGTGTGCCACCGAAAGATGGCCTCAAATTAAAACCGCGAAGGCAGAAACGAACTTCCCCCTGGCTGGCTTGACCTGCCGCGCGGACACTGCTAATTTTTGAGTAAACGGGCTGTGCCCCTTTTCCCTCGTTGCGCATGCCCTGAGACAACTTTCCCCTCGCTTGAGGAAAACATTTCAGTTCCAAGGGGGACCGCCATGTCCATCATCAACCGGCAACCAATCGTCGCCGAGCTTGCAGCCGCGCCCAGGCGCCGCGACCCAAACACGATGAGCGGCAAGCCTCGAATTTCATTAAACGCGATCATCACTGACGCACATCGCAACGAGAGAACCACCTTATGACCCCAGGCGCCAGTATGGCAGAGCGTGGGCGCACTCAGATCGTGAGGGGATCACTGAGTGCCTGCCCGACAGGTGTGATTGACGCAAGCCGCAGCCCGAATTCCCGTCTTTCTCAGAAAAAAGAATGTTTAGGTTATGTGAGCCCCAAAATCGCCATCCTGTGCGAAACAGGGGGTCTATTGGCTTCTTCTTCGTTCACCCTCGACCGACCATTTCCGAAATCGCTCGTATCACATAGAAACTAAAAGATTTATTGAAATACATTGTTCGTCCAAACCCAATCCAACGAAAATAAGTGGCTTGGTTGAAAATCGGCGAATTTGTTCGTCATGCGGTGACTGCGATCTGGGCCGCCTGGGCGGCAGATGGACGGTCCGAAGAGTGCTGCGCATTCGCCGCCGCAATTACAGATGGAGATGTTTCAGCGGTGGTTGCGGTGTTGGTGAAGGGCGAACCCGAATGAGCGTTCTCTGATCTCCAACGTCGCCTCGTGTGCTGCTCATGAGCTGACCTCGCCGTGAGAGTGGTCTTCTATAGTACACTGGATTTATTAAAGTGCCTTGCGCGCGGCAATCCGAGCTTGAACGCGTTTTGAGAATTAATAAACGAAAAGGGAGTTCAATCAACGAGTCATGGCCGTCAGAATCCACCCGCAGGACGTGTTGAAGGCCTTAGCAGCCGTCAACGATGTCAACACGCAGAAGGATATTGTTTCGCTCGGATTCGTCAGGGACCTCGAAGTGGGGGATAATCGCGTGGCCTTTACGCTGCAATTGCCTGACCCCGCCAGCCCCGCCAGCGGGTCACTGATGCGAAGCGCGGAAGAAGCGGTGAGAGGATTGGGCGCGAGAGACGTCCAGGTTCGTCTTGCTGCTCGGCCTTCTCCGGCCGCGCGGCCGCAAGCCAATCTGATCCCGCAGGTGAAAAGCACGGTGGCCGTGGCCAGCGGAAAGGGCGGCGTGGGGAAGTCAACAGTAGCGGTGAATCTGGCCGTGGCCTTGCATCGGCAAGGCGCCAGAGTAGGCTTGATGGATACCGATGTTTATGGTCCCAGCGTTCCGCACCTGATGGGCAGCCAAAAAGGGCCGGTCGTCGTCGAGGGCAAGCTGGCGCCTCCAGAAGAAGCCGGAATCAAGATCATCTCCATGGGTTACTTTCTTCCTCAGGATGAAGCAGTCATCTGGCGCGGCCCCATGTTGCACAAGACCATCCAGCAGTTTCTCGGAGATGTGCGCTGGGGAGAGCTAGACTATCTCATCATGGACCTTCCGCCCGGCACCGGTGACATCCAACTGAGCCTTTCGCAAACCATTCCACTGACGGGCGCAGTCATTGTCTCGACGCCGCAGGACGTGGCGTTAAACGTGGCTTCAAAAGCCATCGCCATGTTTCAGAAGCTCAATGTGCCTATTCTGGGCATTGTGGAGAACATGAGCTATTACGTGTGCTCTCATTGCGGCCAGCGGGAAGACATTTTCGGGCACGGGGGGGCGCGGGTGGCGGCTGAAAAAATGAAGTTCCCGTTTCTGGGAGAAATCCCGCTGGACATTCACATTCGCGTGGAAAGTGATGGTGGAAGGCCGGTTGCGCTCGATGATTCAACTGCCTACGGCAGAGCTTTTCATGAAGTTGCCCGCGAGTTGATGAGACAGATTAAACTGGCGCAGGAGCAAGCAGAGCAGGAAATCCGCATTGAATAGCGCTGACATTCTCTCGCAGGACGCAAGGATTCCCGCCTGCGCGGGAATGACAGGGTCTGTGGTGCGGGTAGGGGCACGCAGAAATTTTTCAAAATGTCCGGCATTCCCAAAAGGATCAAGTTGGAGGGCGGAAAAGATACGCTCGCCGTTGAGTGGTCAGACGGCCACGTGAGCGTCTACGAATATCAGTATCTGCGCGACCGCTGCCCTTGCGCCACTTGCACCGGAGCGGAAGGCGGTCCAGCCCGGGATCGGACTTCCCCCAATCCTCTGCCTCTGTTCAAACAAGCGCCCCGGCCGGTGCGCGCGGAGAGGGTGGGGCGCTATGCCGTGCAAATCTACTGGAATGACGGCCACTCGACCGGGATCTACACATTTCAGTATCTGCGCGATTTATGCCCGTGCGCTGAATGCGCCGCACTCCGCGCCGACTGAGGCCGGCAGGCATGGTCTCCAGGAGCTATTTTTGTGATGACAAAGTCACGAAGATTGGTGCAGAATCGCGCTTCAGGCGAAATGGGGTCCTGACATGCGTTGCCCAATAAGGCGGTGACCTCAAACATTGAGAGGAGGCTTGTCGATGATGAGTTTGGCGTCGTGGTTGATACTCTTTGCAGGGGCGGGACTGCTGTTGCCGTTGCGATCCGCGGCACCTCCGAGCGTCGGTTCAGGCCGGGGTTTGCTGCTGGTTGAGAATAAGGGGGAACACACGCTCGGCATCGTCGATCCCCAGGCGGGCAGGATGCTGGCGAAGATTACACTGAGTGGGGTCACGGGACACGAGGTGGCGGCTTCACCCGATGGGCGCTTTGCTTATGCGCCCATTTACGGCAACTCCGGAGTGGGGGCGCCCGGCTCAAACGGGAAATCTATCGATGTGATCGATCTTCGCTCGCGCCGGGTTGTGCACAGGATTGATCTGCGTCCGGTGCGCCCGCATTGCGCTGTTTACGGTCCGGATGGAATGCTTTACGTCACCGCCGAGCTCGACCACGCGGTCTACGTGATTAATCCTCGCACCTTGAAAGTGGTGGGTTCGATTTCCACCGAGCAGCCGGAATCGCATATGCTGACCATCACCCGTGACGGCAAGCGGGGCTACACGGCCAATGTGGGCGCGGGGACAGTGACAGCCCTGGACTTGGAGAATCGCAAGCCCATTGCCGTGATTCACGTTTCCAGAATTGTCCAACGCATTTCCGTGACTCCGGATGGCCGTTGGGTTTTCACCGCTGACCAGACCGAACCGCGACTGGCCGTGATTGACACCTCAACGAATCAAGTGAAGAGCTGGATTCACCTGCCGGGCGTCGCCTTCGGGACCACTGTTTCCCCCGACGGTCACTGGTTGCTTGCGACTTTGCCGAAGTTGAATCAGGTTGCCGTCATTGAGTTGCCCTCGATGCAGGTCACTCGAACGATTGATGTGCCAAAGGCTCCGCAGGAAATCCTGTTTCGTCCCGGGGGGCAAGTGGCTTACGTTTCCTGCGATAGCAGCGCAAAGATAGCCGTGGTGACCGTTGACAACTGGCAGGTTGAGAAGCTTATCGCCGTCGGTCGTGGGGACGACGGCCTGGCCTGGGCGGCCATGTAGCAGGGGTCGAAACAATGTCATTGGTGCGTCAACAAGCGCGGCCATTAACCGGCGTCGTGCTCAATCCGCGCTATTAATTTTCGAGTGCCTTCCTCAAAAATCTCCGGCAGGGGCAAAAGGCTTAACACCAGATACCCTTCGCTTGGAAAATCATAAAAATGTCCCGGATGAATCAGCACGCCATCCTCCTTGATTAATCGCAAAGCCCACTCCTCATCAGAGCATATGGACGGCACACGCAAGATGGCATACCAGCCCCCCTGGGTTTCGAGTCGGCGGACTTGGGATGAGGAGCTGATCTGCGAATCTAGATAATCTCGATTTGCGTTAATGCGGCGAAGAATTTGCGGCTGCATTTGATGGCGAGTGTCCAGCAATTGGGGCAGGGCGCAGGCGATCGGGGCGCTGAGAGAGAGAAATGTGTCAGCAATGATTTCCAGGCGATCCAGAGCCTGCCGCCGAATTGTGTCTGGGCCGTTGATCACAACCCAGGCGCATTTCAATTGTGGCAAAGCGGAGATTTTGGAGAGGCCGCTCAAGGTGAAAGTCAGCGTCCGCGTCTCCTCGGCAAAGCTGCGGGGTGGAGAACTTCCCGTTGGCTGATGCACATAGTCCGAAAAAACCTCGTCCGCAACAAGAGCCAGGGAATGCTCCTGGCAGCAGTTGATTAAAAAGTCAGCCTCTTCCGGTGAAACAAACGAGCCTGTTGGATTGTTAGGATGAACAATCAGGATTGCGCGCGTTCTGGGCGTGATTCTGCTCAATAAGGCCGTGCGATCGATTTGCCAATGTCTGTCGTACACCAGCGGATAGTCCATCAGTTCCAGATCGTTCAGGCGGGTAAGGAAATCGAAAAGCGGATAGCTGGGGCGCGGCGCGAGCAGATGATCGCCTGCGTCCGCCAGAAGTCTGAAAATGAAAGAATAAGCTTCACTAGTGCTCGCAGTGAGGAAAATCTGATCAGGATCGAGACGAACACCGCGTTCAGCATAGTATTCGGCTACTGAGCGGCGGGCTGAAAGCAATCCGCGAGGATCGGGCTCATAAACGAGCGCCTGGGAGTTGCTGAGGGCATTTAAGATTCGGTTTATGTCATACGGAAAGCCGCATTGAGTGGGATTCGATTCCGTGAGGTCGAGAAGGGGCAGCCCCTGCTTTCTGCGCGTCCGATAAACTTGGGTCAGCTCATTAGGCTCAAGCGACCAGTTCGTTCGCTTTGAAAACATCATAGGAGGCTTCAGGCGAACAGTGAGGGATCCTAAGGGCCGAAGTTTCGTTCCACAGTCTCCATGCAAGACTTAATAGTTTTTGCCCTTATAGCGAAGGCCGTAGATCTTCCGGTAGGTTCCCGCAATTTCCCTGCGGCTGACAATCTGGGCAGGTACTTCAATGTTCTGGGCGGCCTTATCGTAAGGGCAGGCCACCATCACCCCTTCGCCCAGTTGATAATTCTTTTCGCTGGCAAAGCAGATGCCGCCTTTGGAGACGTTCTCGCATTTCGTAATCTCGACGCCGCCGAAGTAGTCCCTCACCAGCGTTGGAAGTTGCAACACCGCGCGGCGGTGCCTCCGCTTTTCCCGAGGCGATGTCGGATCCGTAGCCGCAACGGCTCGATTTTCGTCGGCGCTGGACGCCGAGGATTTCCCGGACAACTCGCTTTCTGAATAGCCCCAGGGGGTTACAGCGTCGCACTGGGGGCAATGCCGCTGAAGGATGCCGGCTGACTCCAGCACATCGACTTCAACCAGAGACAGACGAGTTAACTCAGACCCATTGCACTGCCGGCACGCCAATAAGGCTTTCGGAGCGGAGTCTTGAGTGACGGACGCTGCCGGGAATCGAATTCCCCAAAGGTCCGCATCCGGATCCAAGCATTCCAGCCCGCAGGTCGATTCCTTCTGCATCCGGGAGGAGATTGGCCCCAGGACGCCAAACTCGCCTCCCTTTTCCGTAAGAGGAATCAACGGACCCGCCACGCGGAAGGTCGCTTCGCGACGGTTCACTTTGTTGATGATGCGAACTTGCTCTCCGCTGTGCAAAAGGCGGGAGATTCGAATTCGCGCTCCATGGCGATTCACGTCGATCGTCTGTGCTTCGCATTCAAACGTCTCCCCATTTTCGTCCGTACCAATCACGCGCAAAGGGATGGTTAACATCAGCCGGTCCGAACGGCGCCTTTCAACACTCATCGGAAACCTTCACGCAGGGGATCAAATGGTCGTGGAGAATCAGGGAACCTTATGAGATTACGATAAAATCCTCGCGTTCTCCCACGACGTTCGGTGTTTCGTACCGACGCCATGATTCACTCGAAAGAATCTCAGTTCACACTATTTGGCCTCTCCGAGTCAATATGGACAGACCAGGTGAAGTTCATTTTGAGGATCGGGCCGGCGTCTTTCGAGGTTGTTCAGACGTGGTCTCTGGCGGCTTTTCGGAGGAGAAATCCGGGGTCCTGTGAGCTCTGAATGCCAGGGCCTCAGCGGCGCTTCCAATTCTGGATCGCAGATCTTCGATGAGCACTTCGGATTCTCGCTGGAGCTTTTCCAAAATTCCGCGGGAAACGTCGCGCGAGCGGTTTTCGATGGCCTGCAAAGCCGTATCGGACCGAGTCTCCAATTTCGCCAGGTTTGCATCCAGACGTTGGTTGGCCTGATCCAGCCAATCCTTCACCACAAAAGCGGCGGCGCCCACCTGTTTATTGACGGCCTCCGTTGCCTCGCGAATGGCCTCGTCGGCCTTGTTGCGGAATTGCGTGACGGCGATGGTTGTGAGGTCTTCGGCATCCGACTGGAGCTGTCGCAGAAGAGACTCCCGGCTCCTTTCGACAGCCTCTCGAATGGACCCTTCGACCGCTGTAACGCCTTTCTCCTTAAGCGCGTCAAAGGTGTCCCGGAGCTGAGCGCGATACTCTTCGGCGATCGCCTTGGCTTCCGCCGTGATCGATTCAAGCGTCGCGCGCGTGATGGCCGCAAGCTGAGCGTGGGTTTCATCGATTGAGCCGCTGCGAAGGCTGGCGAGCTCTTCACGCGTGATTTCCAGAGTATCCCTGGCATGCTGGTTGATCTGTTCTACCGGAAGTTTTAAAAGGGCCTGGGCTTCGTCTTTAAACTGCTGTTGAGTGGTCCGTAATTCATGTCGGAAGCTTTCCAGGGTGGATTGCATGGCATTCTTCATTTGCCCTGTCGCCTGGTTCACCACGTCGCGCTGCGTAGTTTGAAGAGCTTGAGCCGTCCGGGCCACGCATTCCTCGGCAAGCTTTGGAAGCGTCGATTCTCGAAGCGTCCTGGCGACTCGTTCCGATTCTGCCTGGCAACTTTCCGTGGCCGAATGCAGAATCAGATCGGCCTGACGCTGAATCCTTTCGACCACCGCCGATTCCTCAGATTGAAGGGCGGCGGTGGACTTGGCGATACACTCCTGAGTGAGAGCCGGAAGGGCGAAATCTCGAAAGCCTTGCTCAACCTGGTTGATCTCCGCCTGCAATCCTTGGAGGCTGGAACGCAGAACAAGCTGGAACTGGTTTTTGGCCTGCTCAACAAGCTCCTCTTGCCGAGCCTGGATTTCCACAATGGCCCTGGCTGTTCCCTGCTGGACGATGGTTGAGGTTGCAGACTCACGAAAGCTTTCGGAGGACTGCTGAAGCTGCATTTGAAATCCTTCGAGAGCTGAGCGAGTGATCCTTTGCACCTGCTCTTTGATTTCTTCGTGAGTCTCTGCCTTTTGACGGTCCAATTCCAGAGAGGCCCGAGCGGCGCACTCCTGGGCGATGCTGGCCAGCGTAGTCTCTCGAAATTGCTGAGCGCCTTGCTGGAGTTCCTGAATGAAGCTCTGGCGGAAGCTTTCGGCGGATTGGGAAATCTCGGCCTGGAAGCCTTCCAGGGCCGAAGCGACAGCTTGTTGAATGCCTTGCTGGATTTGCTCGTCTAAGGCGGCCTTCTGGCGATCGAGTTCCTGGGAAGACTGAGCAAGGCTGGCCAGCGCGGTCTCACGAAATTGCTGAAGTTCCTGAACGAAGCTCTCGCGGAAGTTTTCGGCGGATTGGGAAATTTCGGCACGGAAGCCTTCCAGGGCCGAAGCAACAGCTTGTTGAATACCTTGCTGGATTTGCTGGTCTAGGGCGGCCTTCTGGCGATTGAGTTCCTGGGAAGCCAGAGCGGCATGTTCTTGAGCGATGCCAGCCAGTGTGGTCTCTCGAAATTGCTGAGCGCCTAGCTGGAGTTCCTGAACGAAGCTCTGGCGGAAAGTTTCGGCAGATTGGGAAATCTCGGCCTGGAAGCCTTCCAGGGCTGAAGCGACAGCTTGTTGAATACCTTGCTGGATTTGCTGGTCTAGGGCGGCCTTCTGGCGATCGAGTTCCTGGGAAGCCAGAGCGGCATGTTCTTGAGCGATGCCAGCCAGCGTGGTCTCACGGAATTGCTGAGCGCCTTGCTGGAGTTCCTGAACGAAGTTCTGGCGGAAAGTTTCGGCAGATTGGGAAATTTCGGCCTGGAAGCCTTCCAGGGCTGAAGCGACAGCTTGTTGAATACCTTGCTGGATTTGCTGGTCTAGGGTGGCCTTCTGGCGATTGAGTTCCTGGGAAGCCAGAGCGGCATGTTCTTGAGCGATGCCAGCCAGCGTGGTCTCACGAAATTGCTGAGCGCCTTGCTGGAGTTCCTGAATGAAGCTCTGGCGGAAGCTTTCAGCGGATTGGGAAATCTCGGCACGGAAGCCTTCCAGGGCTGAAGCGACAGCTTGTTGAATACCTTGCTGGATTTGCTGGTCTAGGGTGGCCTTCTGGCGATTGAGTTCCTGGGAAGCCAGAGCGGCATGTTCTTGAGAGATGCCAGCCAGTGTGGTCTCACGAAATTGCTGAGCGCCTTGCTGGAGTTCCTGAACGAAGTTCTGGCGGAAGCTTTCGGCAGATTGGGAAATCTCGGCCTGGAAGCCTTCCAGGGCTGAAGCGACAGCTTGTTGAATACCGTGCTGGATTTGCTGGTCTAGGGCGGCCTTCTGGCGATCGAGTTCCTGGGAAGCCTGAGCGGCATGTTCTTGAGCGATGCCAGCCAGCGTGGTCTCATGAAATTGCTGAGCGCCTTGCTGGAGTTCCCCCTTAAAGTTCTCAAGGCCCACTCGCAGTATCTGACTGAGATGTCCTTGTGCTTCCTCAATCATCTTGGCCTGGCGCGCCTGAAGTTGCTGTGCTGCGGAGGAAAGTTGATCCGCAGTTACCGCTTGAAAGGAATCACGGATTTCCTGTCTGAACTCCTGGGCGAGGGCCAGGACTTGCTCTCGGGCTATTCGCAGCGCCTCCGCTGAGAATTCGGAGGTTGTGGATTCAAGGTTCTGCGATACCCGCTTTACTGCATCTTCGGCTGCGGAGTTCACCAATTGCTCTGTAATTTCCTGAAGAGACTGCCGAGCTTGTTCGACTTCTTCGCGAGTACGTCGCCGCGCAGCGTCTAAATTGGAAAAAAGCTCCTCAAGATGAGAGCTGGTTTCTTGCGCTCGGTTGAGAATGCTGTTGATTTCGAGGTTCAGAGTGGAGAGGGCTTTTTCCCTCTCTTCCAACCGGCTGAGGGCGTTGTGCAGATTGGCCTGCAATTTGGCGTCGATCTGTCCCGCCACCTTGGCCAACTTCATCCCCGTCGCTCGCAATAACTTTTCGGCTTCGCTCTCGAGGTTGGGCAGGCCGGTTTGACCTGGTGGCTTGGAAGTTTCGGGTTGCGGATGAGGTGCGTGTCGGACATCCGTCGCTCTTGTCGGCAGATCGATGGTATAGGTTACATTCAAACTTGGGGATTTTTCGGGCTGGGATGCAGGCGGTGTGACTTCCGGACTGGTCTTCAGGGCTGTTTGGGTGCGGGTTTGAGCTCTTTGCCAGTCTCCCGGAGGATATTGAATGCCCCAAACGTTCCTGGCTTCCAGCAGTTCCACCCCGATCTGATTCAAATCATCCTGGGATGATTTTTCAAAGAACCGAATAACCCGAGCCTTCACAGCAAGATGCAAGGGCGGGTTCTCGATTGTGATCTCTGCCCCGGCAGCCATTGGCTGAGCGGTTGCAATGCTGGCCCCTTGGCGGCTGATCGAGATGGTTCGGGTTTCCTCCCGGAAAACCTCGCCGCGCGCATTTTTGCCGCTGATAACAATAGGCACGGAAATGAGCAGGCGAGTGCTTCTCCGCTGGTTAGCATCCGGCGGCTTTGTCGAGAGCTGCTGCGGATCGGCCCTTTGAGTATCCACCCTATCTTAAGCTATCGGACAAATTAGAAATTTCTTTAGCAAGGGAAAATCGAAAGAGGTTGAAATCTTTTCAAGGAAAAAGCTTGAAGTCTATGATGTTGCCTGACCGTAGGGACGGACGGCGTGCGCCGACTTTGATGACGAGACCCATGTCCCGGCGATTTTCACGTCCTTGCTCCCTCGTGAGGCTGCATGGCAGAGTAGCGATAGGCGAAGCTTGTCGAAGGCTGCCGGTTATTGAACCGGAAAGCGTCAAATACAGGCGGGGGATCATGTGGCATCAGCACGGGTTACACTTTCGAGAATGACCGACCTTCATATCTTCGCGGCCACCGGTGCAGAAGCTGGAGCGCTGAAGCGCGCATTTAAAACCCTCTCTTTCGGTATGCCGGCAAAAGGGGCAATTGATCAGTCACATGAGGACTGCATGCCAAGTCTCCATATCACGGGCATCGGGCCTCAAGCCGCCCGAAAGTGTGCGCTGGCTGTCAGGGACTCTTTACGTTCTGACGAAAAACCTGGAACGGTCATCATCATTGGGGTGTGCGGCAGCCTCTCGCCGAAGCTGCCCGAGGAAGAGATCGTCCTATATCGGAGCTGCCTGGGCGCTGGGCAGAAGCAAGTACTTCATTGCTCAGAGGCTCTGATTCACTGCCTGAGCCAGAGGCTCGTCTCGTGCGGTGTCACTCATGCACTGGTCCGTGGCCTTACATCAGGTCGAATTGCGACCACGCAATCGGAAAAGTTGCAACTCGCGGAACGCGGCGCTGAAGTGGTGGATATGGAAAGCTATCCGATATTGGAAACCATGATCCCTGCGGGGGTGTCCTGTGCGATTCTGCGAGTGGTATCAGACTCACGGGACCGGGAATTTCCTGATTTTAATCCGGCTCTCAGGGCGGATGGTAAAGTGGATAAGCTGGCTGCCGCCGGAATCGCCTGCCGCTCCCCATTGAAGACTATCCGGTGGGCGTGGTCGGGCCAGAAAGCGATCCGTAAGCTTCAGCTTGCGCTTCGGGTGGCGCTTGACCCAAGCTGCTTTTTCGAAAAACGCGGTCAATGGACTTAATATTCAGTGAGAAAGCTTGCTTTCGGCAGACTCTTACCGTTGCATGTTAAGATGAAGCCGCCGATTCGGAATATCAGGCAAGGTTATAATCTCGCCTGTCAACGTTATCAATATTTGCAAAGCTTTCTTGGAGGAAAAAATGATCACTCCAAAGAGATTCACGGCGCTGGTGCTCGCCCTCTTCCTGGGGGCCTCGTTGACCCTGGCCGCCAGCGAACAGATTTTCGACGACAACGCCGACGTTCATCAATTAATTACCACAGCCATTGCCGCAGCTTCGCGCGAACACAAGAACATCGTTCTCGATTTCGGCGCGAACTGGTGTCCGGATTGCCACGCCCTGCACCGGCAGATGCACCAGGGCGAACTGGCCTCCATCATTCAGAAATATTTTGTCGTGGTTCCTGTCAGCGTCGGGCGCTATGATCGGAACCTGGATATTGCCCGCCAGTACGACGTGCCTCTCCGTCACGGTATTCCCGCCCTGGCTATCCTGGATTCGCACGGCAAGCTGCTTTATTCCATGAAGGACGGTCAGTTTAGCAACGCGCGATCCATGGATAGCGTCAGCTTCATTGAGTTTTTCAGGAGGTGGGAGCCGAAAAGGTAGGCCACTGCGTCAGGAAGCTTGTTCCGCAGCCTGGCGCTGGAAGATTTCAATATACACATTCATCAGGGAGACCGCTGCCGGAGTGATGCCAGGAATGCGGGCAGCCTGGCCGAGCGTCAGCGGTCGCACGCGGGTGAGCTTTTCCACCACTTCCCGAGAGAGGCCTGAGACCTTGCGATAGTCAAACCACTCGGGAATGCGGCGCGCTTCAGCGCGCTTCATGCGCTCGATCTGCTTTTCCTGCTGAGCGAGGTAGCCTTCGTACTTGAAATCCGTTTCCACGCGGCGTGCCTCTTCGCGAGCCAGCAAATTTTCGTTCTCCGTTGAAATCCGGATTCCTGCGCTGCCCAGCCCTTCGTTGATCCATTCCATCAGATCGTCAATTTTCACTTCGGGCCGCTTCAGCAGTTGCGCGCCGGTCAATTTGTGCGGCCCCAGAAATTGGCCGCCCACCTTCATCCCCAGCCGGGTGTAAATTGCATCTCCGACACGGGAAGAAGGGTCAAGCCGGGTTTCGAGCAAAAACCTGGCGGTGGTGGAGATCCTCTGTTGCTTCGTCAAAAATGCCTCATAATCCTTTTCTCGAATTGTCCCCACCCGGTACCCAATGGGAGTAAGCCGCTCATCAGCATTGTCAATGCGCAGGTGCAGGCGGAATTCGGCGCGCGAAGTAAACATGCGGTAAGGTTCATCTGCACCCTTGCTCACCAGGTCGTCAATCAGAATGCCGGTGTAGCCGCGAGTGCGCTCAATGATGACGGGGTCTTTGCCCTGCACGCGCAGGCCGGCATTGATGCCCGCCATGATGCCCTGGCATGCCGCTTCCTCATAGCCTGTCGTGCCGTTGATCTGGCCCGCAAGGAACAAGCCTTGGATTTTCTTGGTCTCAAGCCAAGGCGACAATTCAGTGGGCTGCACCATGTCATATTCAATGGCATAACCGGGCCGGATCATTTCTGCGTTCTCAAGTCCCGGGATGGATTTCACCATCGCTACCTGAACATCAATGGGCATGGAAGTGGACATGCCGTTGACGTAGATTTCATAAGTATCCAGGCCCTCGGGCTCCAGGAAAATCTGGTGCTGATGTTTATCGGGGAACTTGACGATTTTGTCTTCAATCGAGGGGCAATAACGCGGGCCCAGGCTCTTGATCTGCCCCGAGTAAAGCGGCGAACGATGCAGATTGTCGCGGAGGATCTGGTGAGTTTCGGAATTCGTATAACCGATCCAGCACACGGTCTGCGGCTGACTGATGGCCCGGGTTCGGAAGCTGAAAGGTGTGGGAACCGGATCGCCCGGTTGCACCTGAAACCGGGTGAAGTCAATGGTGCGCGCATCAAGACGCGGGGGGGTTCCCGTCTTGAGCCTTCCCACTTCAAATCCAAGCCGTCGCAAGGCCTCACCCAGCATCACTGCCGGAGGCTCGCCGGAACGGCCAGCCGGATAAGTCTGCTCGCCACAATGAATGAGGCCGTTCAGAAAGGTTCCGGTGGTGACGATCACCGCGCCCGCCTCCACGGTGCGACCATCCCGCAGGCGGATACCCCGAACGCAGCGTTTCGGCATGCCATTCGGGAAAGACCCAGGAAGTTCTTCCAGAACAAGGTCCACAACCTCTGCCTGCTTGATGCGTAGGTTGCGCTCCGACTCAAGCGTCTGGCGCATTTTGACTCGATACTGCTTCTTGTCGGCTTGAGCGCGAGGTGAGCATACGGCAGGCCCGCGGCTGGTGTTGAGCAGACGAAACTGGATGCCTGTCGAGTCGATCACTTCTCCCATGATTCCGCCCAGTGCGTCCACCTCACGCACCAGATGTCCCTTGGCAATGCCCCCCACGGCGGGATTGCACGACATCTGGGCGATGAGGTCAAGGTTGATGGTGTAGAGGGCGGTTTTCAAGCCCATGCGCGCCGGTGCCATGGCCGCCTCGCAACCTGCATGGCCGGCGCCAATCACGACAACGTCATATTTCTCAGTAAAGCCTGACGTCACTTTCCAGTACCCTTTGAAATCGAACAAAGCTATTTTAGCAAACTTATTACACCAATTTGGATGGCTTGAGGATGCGTCATGAAAGACTATCGGCGGGGGAGTGCGGATGTCATCCCGAATTTTCCACCCTTTGTAAGGGATGGATCGCCGGGAAAGATCGCGATGCCGGGTTTTAGATATGAGGTGAACCGAAATTTTTCCCCCGTTGCCATTACAGAGGCCCTAGCGCCTGTCGGAGATAGATTCGGTCACACGTAGAATCAACAAGTTAGCGACTTTGTGATGTCTGTAAGTTATTGATTCTTCGTTGCAAAAACCTTATCGCCGACACACCCCAAGGGTCACAGTCCGAAGACGCGCATTAGCACGACGTCAAAACCATGAGGGCAACCGCCCTTGAGGCGCTTGCAGACTCGTTCTCCTCGACTGATCCCGGCTCACGCAGCTGTCCATGCCAGTGGGCTCCATCAGGTCGAGATCTATTTCTCTACAGTCCAGCGCAAGGTTTTGAACCCGAATGATTTCGCAAACCTTGAAGGCTTGGCCGAACGGCTGCTCGATTTTCAATACTACTGCGAAGCGACCGCGCGGCCTTTCCAATGGAAATTCACGCGTCAAGATCTAAACCAACTTATGGATAAGCTCGGAGTGGCCAACGCGACGGCCGCGTAGCCTAAAATACGTTGGCTGATTTATGAAACGGACGACTTAGCCACCCGCTTCGCGGGGGGTGTCTAACTTAAATCAAAATTTGACCTTCTTCAGCCGCAACGGCTACTCTGGATTTGTTGTGTTGCAATGAAGAATACTCAGAAGGGAGATGTTCAAGAACTCGATGCACAAGCTGCCGTATTACCTCACGTTGATGTTCGCCATTGTCATGTTTTCAACGCCAAAGGCTTTCAGCCAGGTGGAGTTTTTTGGCGGCTATTCCTATCTGCGAGTGAATAACAATGCCCCCAATATGGGGTCTAACGCAAACGGTTGGGAAGCATCGATGTCCGTTCATCTGATTGGTTCTCTCGGAGCAGAAGCCGACTTCAGCAACCATTACGGAATTTCACCCACTGTTGCTCCTGACGGCAGCCGCCATTTTGTGCCCAAATTTTCCGCCCTTTACGGTCCCCGCTTTAACATTCTCAGCTTGCCTCGTGTCGAGCCCTATGTTCACGTGCTCTTTGGCGGAGTCAACGGAGTGGCGGAGGTGCCTACCTCGCCGAGCGTCTGCCCGAGCAACGTCTGTGGCCCCACGCGGCTCGAGGAAAACGATTTTGCTATGGCCTTCGGCGGGGGTGTGAATGTCAAGGCCACACGTCACATCTGGATTCACTTGATCCAGGCAGATTATCTCCGCATCAATTTCAGCGGTAATCCGCAGAACGATACCCGGATCTCAACTGGTCTCGTCCTACGCTTCGGCCGCTGGTGAGGATATGGGAGATCATCGCTTGATAATCCAACCGCGCAACAATCAGGGGGACCCAGACAGCGCTATTCGTATCGCAAAACAAGGTGATTCCTCATCAACTTCACTGAAAATTGACACCCCCCTGTCCCCAATGCTAGCGTAAACTTTGAAGGTAGCTTCAGGCAGGCTTCAAACACGATACGCGCTTCATGAACTCCTCCGATACTTTCTTTCAGGATAGGTACGGCATCACCCCCGCTGACCTCGAGCGATACCTGGCCGCAGCGCTTTCCGAAGGTGGCGATTATGCTGATCTTTATTTTGAGCACACCACAACCTCGTCGATTGTTGTAGACGAATCCCTGGTGAAGACAGCCACTGAGGGCATCTCGATGGGCTGCGGCGTGCGGGTCCTCGCAGGCGAACAAACTGGCTATGCCTATACCGACGATCTGGAGCCCGCCAGGATTCTGAACGTAGCGCGCATCGCGGCCCGGATAGCAAGCGGCCCGGCGCGGGTTTCAACCGTCGGGGTCAGTTCCGCATCGCCTCCGGCTCATAATTTTTATCCTGTCGTTTCTCCAGCCACTCATCATGAGCTCGCCGAAAAACTGGAATTGGTAAAACGAGCGGATGTCGCCGCTCGTGCCTACGATCCGCGCATCCAGCAAGTGCGTGTGACCTATGGCGACCAGGTGCGTCACGTACTGATCGCCGACTCCGATGGGCGGTCCGTAACGGATTTTCAGCCTCTGGTGCGACTCAATGTATTCACTATCGCCCGGCAGAATGGAAACGTTCAATCCGGGTCCTACGGTGGCGGCGGGCGCGTCGGCCTGGAGTTTTTTCAGGGAGAGCATTCACCCGAATATTACGCACGCGAAGCCGCGCGGCAGGCTATTGTCCAACTGGATGCCCGGGAGGCTCCGGCGGGCGAGATGGAGGTGGTGCTGGCTCCCGGCTGGCCCGGCATCCTGCTGCATGAAGCGATCGGTCATGGCCTTGAAGCAGACTTTAATCGCAAAGGGATTTCCGCCTTCAGCGGGCGAATCGGCCAGCGAGTGGCTTCGGAGATTTGCACCGTCGTGGATGATGGCACGGTTCCCAACCGGCGTGGCTCACTGAATGTCGATGATGAAGGCGCACCTACGCATCAAACGGTCTTGATTGAAAACGGCATCCTGCGCGGCTACATCCAGGACAAGCTGAGCGCGGATGTGATGAAAACTGAACGCACAGGCAATGGGCGGCGCCAAAGCTACGAGCACATCCCTATGCCGCGCATGACCAACACCTACATGCTGGCGGGCAAGGACGATCCGCATGATATCATCCGCTCTGTGAAACATGGCCTTTACGCTGTCTACTTCGGCGGCGGGCAGGTGGACATTACCAATGGCAAATTTGTGTTCTCAGCTTCGGAGGCCTATCTGATCGAAGATGGCAAAGTGACGGCCCCGGTAAAGGGAGCCACGCTGATCGGCGATGGACCTACAGTATTGACGCGCGTCACGGCCGTTGGCAACGATCTGCGGCTTGACCCCGGCATCGGGACTTGCGGCAAAGAGGGCCAGAGTGTTCCGGTCGGAGTGGGAATTCCCACCCTCAAGATCAGCCACTTGACTGTGGGCGGCACAGCGCCGCGGACAACAGATTCATTTTTATAGCCTTGCGCAGGGGATGCCATCCTCACTCATGTCTGAAACCCAACTTGAACAAATTGCAGAAGGCCTGATCCAGCGCGCAATGTCTGCCGGCGCGACCGCAGCGGACGTTGTGGTTCGACAAGCTGAGGAGTTTTCGGCGACGATCCGCATGGGAAAGACAGAAAGCCTGAAGGAGGCAGCTTCCAAAGCGTTAGGACTCCGCATCTTTCTCGGGAATCGAAGCGCCAGTTCCTATTCGCAGGATTTTTCGCAGTCATCCCTCAACCGGCTTGTTGAAAGAACGCTCAGCATGGCGCGGGTCACCTCCGAAGACCCGGCAGCAGGCTTGCCCGAGGCGGAACAACTGGGACGTTACGAAGGCGATCTTCAACTCTATTCTCCGGATGTCGCAAAGCTTTCGACAGAAGAGCGCATGGAATGGGCGCGACGCGCTGAGGAAGCCGCATTCGCGGCTGATCCGCGTATTCGAAATTCGGAAGGAGCCTCTTTCGAAGCCAGCGTAGGAAGAAAAGCCTACGCCAACTCGCTCGGGTTTATGGGAAGTTATCCGGCTTCCTACTGTGGGCTCTCGGTGGTTCCAGTAGCCATGAATGGCTCGGGCAGCAGCTTGCAGCGTGACTATTGGTATACCGTGGGTCGAAGCACGGCGGTTTTGGAATCTCCCGAATCGGTTGGTCGGAAAGCGGCACAGCGTGCGGTTCGCAGGCTGGGCGCGCGCAAGGTCAAAACCTGCCGAGTTCCGGTCCTTTTTGATTCCGAAACCGCACGTTCCGTCATCGGTCACCTTTTTGAGGCGGTCCGCGGGGATGCCATCTACCGCGGCGCATCGTTCCTTGCCGGCAAGCTGGGCCAGCGCGTAGCGAATGAAAATATCAACATTCTGGATGACGGCATGCGCCCGGGGGGATTCGGCTCGCGGCCCTTTGATGACGAAGGGATTCCTGCCCGCATTACGCCAGTTATCCGCAAGGGCATCCTGGAGAATTATCTGCTCAATGCCTATACTGCGCGCAAGCTCAATCTTAGAACCACCGGAAATGCCGCGCGTGGCGTGGCGGGACCTCCAGCCGTAGGTGCCAAAAATTTCTATCTTGAGCCTGGCCCGTATCGGGTTGAGGAGATGTTGCGCTCCGTCAAAACGGGGCTTTACGTCACCGAACTGATCGGTTTTGGAGTAAACATCGTTACCGGAGATTATTCGCGCGGAGCCGTCGGTCTGTGGATCGAAAATGGAGAGTTGAGCTATCCAGTGGAAGAAGTCACGATCGCCGGCAGCCTGCCGGAGATGATGCACCACATTTCCATGATCGGATCGGATCTGGAATTCCGCAGTGCGCTGGCCTCGCCCTCCCTTTTGATCGAGGGGCTTACGGTGGCAGGAGTCTGAAGACTTGTCGTCCAGGAAGTGGTTTGCGCTTTCCGTAGTCGTGCTGGCGGTGATCGTGGCCATTTACGTATGGGCTCAGCATCGCCGTGCACGGCCCACATCCATTGCGCGTCATCCCATGACCGCAGCGGAAAAAGACTATCTCAAGCAGATTGAAGTGCTCGATCCGAAAATGAGCGCGGCTTCAAATTTTCTGGGTGACACGCTCTACTATCTTGAGGGCCAACTGGTGAACAAAGGGTCTCACGATGTCCGTGAGCTGGACTTGAGCCTGACTTTTATGGATCCTTTTGGGCAAGTGGTGTTGCGGGAAACAGAACACCCCGTCACTCGGAAAACTCCTCCCCTGAAGGCTGGCCAGACACAGCCTTTACACCTCACCTTTGAACACCTTCCCGCGGAATGGAACGAGGGACCTCCTCAAATTACTCCAACCTACCTCAGCTTCTGATCTTCGATCTAAGCTGGCCCTGATGAGATTTGGATTTCAATGGCCTTTCCATTGGGGTGAGCGCTTCTCGAGAAACGCCCGGAGACCTTCATGAAAATCGGCGGTCGAGCGGATGCGAGCGCTGGTCTGAATGGCGATTTCCAACTCACGGTCCAGCTCTTCGCGTGAGAAATCGGAGATCAGCCGCTTTGTAAAGCGAAGGCTGGTGGGGCTTGCGGCGAGCAACTGGCTCGCCAGTTCCCGCGCCCGATCTGCAAGCTTTTCCGCTACGACAATTTCATTTACTAGCCCGAGCCGCAGGGCTTCTTCCGCCCCCAGAATTCGGCCGCTCAGCAGCAAATCGCGCGCGCGTTTTTCTCCGATCTGGCGAATAAGAAACAGGGTAACAAACGCCGGCATAAAACCGACCCGAACCTCGGTATAACCAAACTTGGCTTCGGGGACGGCGAGGGTAAAATCACAGAGCGTTGCAAGCCCGCAGCCGCCGGCAACCGCATGGCCGTTGACCGCGGCAATAAGAGGCTTCGGGAAATCATAAACATGACGGAATAAATCCCCAATTCGGCGCGAGTCAGCCAGAGCTTCCTCGGAAGGAGTCGTTCCGGCTGAACCTGATTCCGCGACGGATCGCGCGGCCATGCTTTCGAGTGTCGCCAGATCCATTCCCGCGCAAAACGACTTCCCGGCCCCGGTCAGAATCATCACGCGCGCCGGACTCCTCTCGATTTCATCAAGAGCAGCATGCAACTCAGCCATCATTTCCGGCGAGAGCGCGTTGTGTTTCTCGGGCCGATTCAACGTCAGGGTAGCAACTTCGTGGTCGTGATCCAGCCGAAGCGTTTGATACATCGTCATCTTTACGGCCTGAAAAAGAATGCGTGCCAGAGTCTGTGATGCTGTTTACATATTCGCGTACTTGCGGCTGATTTCCTTCGCCGCCTCCACGGCTGAAAGCATGGCCCAAGGCTCAATGCCCGTTGAAGCACCCTTCGCGGCCAGAGTTGGAACCACGACTTCCGTGGGTAGATTTCCCACCAACGCATCGCCGGCAAACGGACACCCCCCGAGGCCAGTGAGCGCGCCATCAAAGCGTCGGCAACCGGCCTCGAAGGCTGCCAGGACTTTCTCAGCGGCATTTTCAGGTCGGCTGTGCAGGTGCACTCCCAACTCGATCTCCGGCGCGCTCTCCCGAGCCGCGCGAAAAAGCTGGGAGATCTCCTCCGGCTGAGCCACCCCGACCGTATCCGCCAGCGACACCGCCTTCACACCGGTGCTTTTAAGCCATTCAAGCGCTTCAAGGGTCACTTCCGGGCTCCAAGGCTCCCCAAACGGATTACCGAAGGCCATTGAAATGTAAACCACCAGATTCAGACCCGCCGTGCTCGCAGCCTGTTCCAATCTCTTCACCAGGGCCCTCGATTCCGACTGCGACATGTTGGCGTTCTGCCTGCGAAAATTAGCCGATACCGAGTAAGGGTAACCAAGGGTCTTCACCCCGGGCGCGGCTAGCGCGCGTTCGAGGCCCTGCTCGTTCACAACAATGCCGATGATCTCCACGCTGCGCGCGACCCCTTCCTCGTCAAAGGATGTGCCGGCATGACCATTGCCGCGAGGTGAAAGCAAGCCTAGAGCTTTCAGTTCTTGGAGAACTTTCTCGCTGTCCCCCATTTGCGGAACGTATTTGGGCGCCACAAAACTAACGGCATCGAGATGTCGAAAACCCGCTTCGATAAGTTTCCGCAAATAAGCGACTTTAGCCTCGGTGGGAATGATCTTCGGCAAACCCTGCCAGGCGTCGCGCGGGCATTCAATAATTTTCACTTGTTCCATGGCACGATGATGCTCTGAGTGAATTTCATCTCTGCGCGCAAGTCCCCGATCACTCCTCATCCTTCATTTGCTCGATCAGGTAATTCTCCAAGCCAACATCCTTAATGATTCCAAGTTGTGATTCCAGAAAGTCAACGTGATCTTCCTCATCCTCAAGCAGTTCCTTGAGCAGCTCTGCCGAGGAATGATCGCCCGCCTTCTGGCACTGAGCCACGGCATGGTTATAGGCCGCGACGGCGCTCAGTTCAAGCTCCAGATCATTTTCAAGCTGCTGCTTTACATTCTTGCCGATATTCAGCTTCGGAAGATCGGCCATGTTGGGCATCCCCTCTAGAAACAGGATTCGCTCGATCAGCTTTTCAGCATGCTTCATTTCGCCGATCGCCTGCTTCTTGATGAGTTCGCTCAAATGCTTGTAGCCCCAGTTTTCGCACATTTCTGCGTGCACAAAATACTGGCTGATTGCTCCCAACTCTTCCTTCAACATTTCGGCCAACTGGTCGAGGACTTCCGGTTTCCCTTTCACCGTTCCCTTCTCCTTTTTGATGGAATTTGTCCTGTCCAAGGACACATACAGGAAGGCTGCGCCTTTCCGCCCTCTTGTTCGGCACTCAGACTCCAAGTCAACTTCCGCGATTCACTTTTGTCTCTTCTTTCTTTTCGCTTACATGAGCGATCAAGTCCCGCACGCTGTGGGCAAGTTGGGCTACTTCGCCTTTGCCTTGCACATCAAATTCGATCTCGTAATTGCCGGCAGCCGCGTGGTCCACCGCCGCCTTCAGGTCCATCAAGGGCTTGACGACTTGATGAGGCAGAATGATGCTGACCAGAATGCTTAATAAGATCACGAGCACCGAAACAATGACGAGCACCCACTCGGCCTGCTCCCACAGGTGGCGAGCTTTCTGATGATCCTGGCGTACACGGGCCCAGCTATCACGCTCAAGCTGCGATGAAAGTTTTAAGATAGCGTCGCTCGAGGCCTGGAGGTCATCCGTAGCCTGGCGTAGAACCGGATCGCCCGCTGCCAGTGCGGCCCCGACCTGATTATCAAAAGAGCCGATCTGGGTGCGAAGGTCTTCCAATAATTGAGCCCGGCTTACCCTGCGGGATTGCTTGAGAAGGTCATTGAGATTTTGCTCATAAACTCGCACCGCGTCCTGCAGGCGTCGAGTGGGCGATTCCCGGCTATTACTCACGCGCTGCACCGCCTGGTTCAGTCGCTGCCGATAAATTTGAAGCTGCCTTTCAATCTCATCAACGGATTGTCTCTCATTCGGTTGAAGCTGTCTGCACTGTTTCAGTGTCTGCTCCATCGAGTCCAAAGCATCGTGACTGGCTCTCAGGTCGTCGGGGTCGTGCAAAAGAAAATAATTCAGCTCCATCCGGCGGGCATTGAGCATGGCAATGGAAAGATTCTCCGCGAGAGTCGCAACCTGGGCGTCTGTGCTGACGATTCGATCCACAATCCGGCTCATGGCAAACAGGTAATACACCGCCAGGAGAATGATCGGGGCCAGAATGAGGCGGACAATACCCAGGCTGAAGGCCACTCTGCGCCTCAGCGACATGCCGGGGGTGAAAACTTTAAGCGGCGCAGGAACGTGCCAGTTGATGCGATGCAGGCTCCCTGCCCCCAGATGAACGTGATGGCTACCTTTCGACATAATCCCTGCTCACGAGGATTCCAAGCATATTATCCTACAATCGCATCCGTTAATACGAAACCAATCGCAAATCTCTTCAAGCATCTGTTTCAGCAGGAAGGTTGGTGTTCTCAAGCCCCAACGGTGAATCCAGGCTCATTGCGTCCTTTCCTCCAGGAGTGAAACGAAGGAACTTCCTAGGGTCAACTGACGTATTATAGATGGAACGGAATTCAAGCAGGATAGGAGGTCGCGGCTAATGTATTGCCCACAGTGTGGAAAAGAGCAACGGGATGAGGTGAACTTTTGCTGTCAGTGTGGAACTGCCATTCGGGGCGGTCCCCGAGCCAATAAGAAATTGACTCTTGCCGCTGACAACAAGAAAATTGCAGGCGTCTGCGGCGGCTTCGCAAAGTATCTTGACGTAGATGCCACCTTGGTGCGACTGATCTGGGTTATGCTCGCCTTGATCGGTGGATGGGGGCTGATTGGCTATGTCATTGCTTGGCTCATTATCCCTTCGGAAAAAGCGGAGGAAAAATCAATGGCTGCTGAGAAGCGTCCTGTAGCGGCCGTGTAACCCCTCCGGACCTCCAAGAGCACCGTCACATCGCTTTTCCCGGGGTGCGCCTTAGAACCAGTCTTAAAGCCGGCGGCGCAAAAAGAGTTGTAATCATGCTCATGAACAAGACCACTGCATAGATGGCATCAGAGATGGTGTGGAGGTTCAGGCCGACGGCTGCCACGATGAGGCCCACCTCACCGCGCGGAACCATGCCGATGCCTACCCGCAGAGCATCCTTCCAACCCAGGCCAGCCGCCCCCAGGCCGCATCCGATCATCTTGCTGATAATGGCCAAGACTGACACGACAACAATGAGGGGCAGCAAGCCCGGCGTGGCAAGGCTCTTGATTTCAATCTGAACGCCCAGCATGACGAAGAAGAAAGGAGCCAGAAACTCGTAAATCGGGTGAGCATTCTCCTGCAATTTCCACGCGTCACTGTATTCCGCCAGCGCTAACCCCGCCAGAAATGCACCGATAATCGCGGCCATGCCGATATAAACAAAGGCGAGGGAAAGTCCCAGACAGAGAATAAGAGAAAGGATAAAGGCCGCATTCTGCATTCGGACTTTCGCAATGACCGGTCCTGCACGGCCCACGACCCTTGGCCCCAAGACAATGACCAGCAGCGAAAACAGGACGGCTTCAACAGTGACGGTGATTAATGAACCGTAATGGATTTTTCCTGTCGACAGGCTGCTGACCACGGCAAGCACAATCATGCCCAGGATGTCATCAAGCACCGCCGAGGCCAGAATGACACGAGCGGCTCGCGTTTGAAGAACCCCTAAATCAGCCAGTACGCGGGCTGTGATGCCCACACTGGTGGCCACCATGGCCGCTCCGACGAAAATCGATTCAACCAGACTGTGGTGGATGGCCCGTAGATATAGAAAACCCACAATAAAAGGGATTGCGACGCCTGACGAGGCAACGAGAGTCGCCGTTCCGCCCACCCTCATCAGATCGCGCGGTCTTGTCTCCAACCCTACCACAAAGAGCAGGAAGATGGCCCCCACTTCCGCCACGCCCAGGTTAAACTCATCCGGATGGACAAGGCCCAGCAGAGAAGGCCCCATGAGCATGCCGGCGATGATTTCCCCGATCACGGTCGGCTGGCGGAGCCGTTCAAAGAATTCTGCCAGAAGCTTGGCTCCGGCGAACATCACAAAGAGCTCAAACAGCAATTTTCCCGAATGCGCCATCCGAAAAGACCTTATTAAGGGTTACATGGGAAGACGAGCGCTGTAGAATAGACTTGCGTATTGTCTTATCGTAATTGCGATGACCCGAAATCCCTTGGATGTCAAAGCGAGTTAATCAGATGTGGAACTATTGAAGCTCACTCATCGTAAGTCGTTTATGGAAAGAGAGAAATCTGTTTTTCCCCAGGGAAACAACATGAGAAGTGAGGACCTCGAAATGAGCCCAACACCCAATCCACCCCCGGCTCCCCCCACCCTGCGGCGATCATCCAATCAGGCTATCCTGATTGCCCTTCTGATTGTTGTCTTGGTCGTAGCCGTAGGAGTGCTGGCAATCATTATCGGCCTCCGAACAATTTCCCGCAATATTGCAATCCACGAGCAGAAAACCGCATCCGGCGGCAAAGAAGTCTCTATCCATACGCCCGTGGGCAACATCAGGATTCATCAAGGCACGGCAGTAGACGTTGCCATGTTGGGCCTGCCGCTTTACCCTGGCGCTCATCGCGTTGAAGACGATCACGATTCCGCCCAGGTCAGGATGAATTTCCCCGGGGAGCAAAGTCTTAACGTGCTCGCCGCCAAGTTTGAGACTTCCGATCCCCTCGATAAAGTAAGAGCTTTTTATCAGGACCAGCTGAGCAGCCAGACGACGCGTTTCACTGAAAAGAACTCCGAGGGAAGCATGGTCTTTGAAATCAAGCAAGGCCATCAGGAAAAAATAGTCGCCTTAAAGAATACTGGAAGTGGAACACGCATCAGCATGGTTCGCATTCTGCATGGCGCTGAGGAAGCCAACTGATCTGAGACTCCGATGAAGGATGAAATCAGCCTCCGCTCAGCGAACGAGGAGGTTCCTGCCCCTGCGAGCGCAGAGCGTCCTTTACTCCCCCTCCCGTCTGAACGCCGGGGAATCATCCATCAAATCTTTTGGAATCCCGAGGGTCTCCGCGCCGGCTGGCGGCTGGTGATTTTCCTGGCAATCTTCGCGCTTTGTGCCATTATTCTGGGCAGTCTGATACGCGGTTTTTTACAATTCCCTCCGAAACATTTCGCGCCGCGAGTACTGATGGCAGGCGATGGTGTCCTGGCCCTTGCCGCGATCCTTGCAACCGCCATCATGAGAACCATGGAAAAACGCACCTTCGCGCACTACGCCCTGCCTTGGCATTCGGCTTTCGGTCTGAACTTCTGGTGGGGCGTGCTTTGGGGCTGGGTTGCCTTAACTGGCCTCTTGCTTCTTATTCGATATTACCGGGGCTTTGATTTCGGAACTCTCGCCGTAGAGAATCCGCGGCGAACGCTTCTTCTAGCTGTGCTCTGGGCCGTCAGCTTCCTAGCAGTCGGTTTCTTTGAAGAGTTCTTTTTTCGCGGTTATGTACTTTTCACTTTGACCACTGGCATGGGATTCTGGCCGGCGGCAATTTTGCTTTCGCTCGCGTTCGGTGCTCTTCACCTTCGCAACCCCGGAGAGGACTGGGCCGGAGGGCTTTCCGCCGCCCTGATCGGCCTTTTTTTCTGCTTCACGGTGCGGCGGACCGGCAATCTCTGGTTCGCCATTGGTCTGCATGCCATGTGGGATTATTCGGAAACCTTTCTATATGCTGTTCCTAACAGCGGCATGGTCGCTTCGGGATGCCTGCTGAATTCGTCCTTCCACGGGCCTCCCTGGCTTACCGGGGGATCGGTGGGGCCTGAAGGAAGCTTGTTCGCCTTTATCATCATCGTGAACCTGTTTCTGGTCTTTCACCTGTTCTACCCCAGAGCGCGCTTCCCCAAACCCCAAACGACTGAAAATCATAACTGATTAGGAATCAGGCTGCGAATGCGGCGCCACCGTGTGGCGAATATTTCGTCAACGTCCTATCCAGCGGCCGGCCTGCGGCAGGGACAGAAACTTTACCGTTAATCAGAATGTCGCCGGGGCTGACCTTGCGACCATAGAGTTTTTCATTATCGTTGGAATCCTGCTTCAGCACGGCTCCATTGAGCGCCACACCCCCAAAGAGTCCCCGTGAGCGCGAGTAGCTGAGAATTTGCGCATGTAACTGTGCATCGGTTTCGGCAGATGCGGACCGCCCCACCGGACCGCCAGCTACCGAGGCATCAGCACCCAATGTGACTTTGCTCTGAAGCAGCTTTCGGGCGCCTCCGGGATTCATGACAATGAACACAATATCCGTCGCCTTCCCGCCAATCTGAAACCCAAAACTTCCGCCACCCATGGTAAACAAGGAAGGCGCACCCCAAGGACCATTCCCATGCCTGCGGCAGACCAGAACTCCGCGCCCATAGCTTCCGCCGATGCCAAAGGCGAATTTGATCTGAGCCGGGACAATTCCCACACATACCGCTTTATCCAGCAAATCCCGAGGAATGCTTTTGTCCGGCGTCTGCATGATCTCGGTCAGCACCTCATTGGCCTTGGCCAGTTGCTTTGCCTGATCACTTTCCTTTGCCGGCACCCACCCAGAAGAAGCCAACAAAAGAAGGATCACCAGCAGCTTTCTCATTTGAATGGCCTCCTTTCTTCGTTTAACTCTCGGCTTTTGTGATTCTCCGGGGTAACTCGGCCCCTAGGATTTCATCAACCCGACCCACCTCACGGGCGTCCTCATCACTTACTGTTCCGAAGCAGAAGAGGAAGATCCTGAAGAAAGGATCGAAGCGCATCCTTCCGGTGTAACCTCGCCCCGCATCAAAGAGGGCCGGCTGGCTTCCTCCTCCTGAATTTGCGCTTTCGTCTTATGCAACTCTTTCTTCAATCTCATCTGAACCTCTTTAAATTGCTGGGTGTCGGCGAGGTATTGCCTGTCAGGCTCAATGGACGTGAGTACCTTATATTCTTTCATGGCGCCCATAATCCGGTCACCGAAAGCCGGATGCGTGGCAAAGAACGAGGTTCGGCTGGCGTAACCGCTTTTGGTCGCCATTTGATCGAATAGCGTGATGATTCCTCGCGGGTCGTAGCCGGTTTTCCACGCATATTGCATTCCGAGCGTGTCAGCCTCCAACTCAGAGTCGCGGCTCACACCCAGGATATTGACAGTGAAGATCAAGCCAAGCCCATTCATGATGGATTGCAGCAGAAGGCCCTTGAGTTGATAGGCCAGGTAGCTCCCCGCCTGGAAAAGACCAGGGGCAAAAAGCGACAGGCCGATAATCGCGGCCATCTGAAGAATCCCGAATTTCTGGGCTCGGCTGGACATGCGAGCGCTATGGCGCGCTGTGACGTGAGCGATTTCGTGAGCCATCACACCGGCAAGCTCGGACTCATTCTGCGCCAACAAAATGAGTCCGGCATACACAAAAACAAAACCGCCGGGAAGAGCCATGGCATTGGCCACCTGTTCGGGCTGGCCGTCTTTCCCGATCACTGGCCGGCCATCCTTGCGGATTTCCTGCTGCACAACGAAAACGTGGAGCGGCACCTGCAGGTCGCTGTTGCGCGCCAGGTTCTGCCCGATCTTCTGGATATAATCCGTCACCACCGTGTCCTGAATCGCCTTGGGGAGTTGGCCTCGCTGTCGCGCGTTTTCAACTTCTCTCTGGCCGATGGCGACATCCTTCTGTTGACCGTCAAATGGCTTCATGGAGCCCCGATGGCCAATATCCAGGACGTTACCAAACTCGCGTTTGTTCACAGTGCCGTTCGCGATCTGCTGCTTGATTTGCTGGTCCGCTGCTTTCCAATCTGCAAGAAGGTTGAGCCTGGAAATTTTCACATCTCTCGCGATTTGCGCCTGAAGAAAGCTGTACGCTTCATCCGTTACGCGCTTCTTGATCATCAGGATCTGGCATTGAATTTTCTGACGTTCTGCAACCACCTTCGGATCACTCTTGGTCGTCGGCAGCTTGGAAAGCTGCTTTTCCAGAGCCTCCACCTGCTTGTCAGACGCCTTGGCCTCATTGCTGTAAGCTTTCTCGCGGGTTTCGCTCTCATCCTTTAAGGCTTTGATCCGCGCCTGAACGTCTTTCGGTGCGTAATCGAACTTCTCAGCCAGTGCTGCCACTTCGATGGAAGGCATCTCCTCAACTTTATCGAGCGGTGGCGGCGATGCGAAATCGGCTGCCCTTCTTTGTTCCGCCGCCACCACCGCAGCTTCCGTCTCAACTTGAGGCCCCGAAAACGAGGCGCTTCCACACAGCATGATCGTGGTCTGAAACAGAACCGCAACTGCGAGAGTCATCGAAAGGATCTTTTGCGCTCTTTTGCTCATCGCCATTGCCTCCCTTTCCCTGCGGCTCTGCGCAGCATGTAGGCAGGAACGCTGCAGTCATTCAAGCCAGAATGCGGGTTCAAATCTGCACTGAGAATACAGCGCAGAACGGCCAATTGCAACCGGAAATTCCGGATCATCGTGAATATGTGGCGGGCCAAATGGGGTGGTGCGTAAGAATCCAGATGGTTTTATTCAAACACACGGTATAGTCGAACTGAGAGATTCAAGGTACGATTAGCCCGATGCACCAGGCAGCCAGCGAGCCCATTATCGAGGCCCGCAATGTGGCCAAATTCTTTACGCAGCGCGACGGGGCGGAGATCGAAGTCATCGGAGCCACGGACCTCGCAATCTACCCGGAGCAGATCGTGGCGTTGCTTGGACCGTCCGGGTCAGGAAAATCCACCTTGCTGCGAATCCTGGCAGGGCTGGAGAAACCCTCCTCCGGAGAGGTCCTATGGCACGGACAACCCCTTGCCCGACAAATGCCCAACGTGGCCATCGTCTTCCAGAGTTTTGCCTTGTTCCCCTGGCTGACGGTGCTTGAAAACGTCGAGACGCCCCTGCAGGCGCTTGGCATTGGAGCGATTCAGCGGCGAAAGCGCGCGCTTAAAATCCTTGACACCGTGGGGCTTGACGGCTTTGAGACCGCGTATCCGAAGGAACTCTCCGGCGGAATGAAGCAGCGAGTTGGATTTGCCCGCGCTTTGGTGGTAGAGCCGGAAGTGCTATTCATGGATGAGCCCTTCTCCGCGCTGGACGTGCTCACCGCCGAAAACCTGCGCAGCCAGCTGCTCGAACTGTGGCTCGGAAAACAGATTCCCACCCGCGCCGTCTTCCTGGTGACGCACAATATTGACGAAGCGATCTACCTCGCCGATCGCATCATCGTGATAGGCGGTAATCCGGCGCGCATACGCGCGGATTTCGAAGTTGCTCTGGCGCACCCACGTGAGCATCAATCTCCGCAGTTCATCAGCCTGGTGGACTACACTTATAAAGTTCTGACCCAGCCCGAAACGGAAGTCTTGCCGCCCGCCGCAGCGCCAGGGCGTGCTGAGCGCAAATATCCCATGCTTCCTCGCGCCCTTCCGGGCGCTATCGCCGGTCTGCTCGAAATGCTTCTCGATCGGGGAGGGCGTGACGATCTTTATCGTCTGGCGGATGAGTTCGGAATGGAGGTCGACGATCTGCTTCCGCTGGTTGAGGCCGCCTCCCTGCTTCATTTTGTGCGCGTGCAGGAAGGCGACGTGGAGCTCACGCCGCAGGGCCAGCGCTTTGCGACTGCAGATATTCTTACTCAAAAGGAGCTTTTCCGCGCAGCGGCGCTTGAGAACGTTGCGTTGCTGAAGCAAATTGACCAGGCCTTGCGCGCAAAATCAGATCATGCCATGCCGGATGCCTTCTTCCTCAGCGTCCTGAACGATCATTTCACCAGCGAGGAAGCCCGGCGCCAGCTTGAAACTGCCATCAACTGGGGCCGTTTTGCGGAGATCTTTGATTACGACGCGGATGCTGGACGTCTTTTCCTGTCCGAAGCTCAAAGCTGACAGCCAGCAGAAATAAAGACTGTATGGATACGTACCCCAGCGATGAACATCCCTCCTCTACCCAAACTGCTACACGCGCGAACATGGTCGAGGCTCGCCGACCTTGCGATCTTCGCCGTCGGGTTGACGATCTTTTACGGCATCCTTCAGATTGCGCGCACCTGGTTTGGACCTTATACGCCGGTGGTCCACATCTCTCGCAGTCCCTCGGCATTGCCGATTTATACTGCCTATTCTCTGCTGCGCATTGCGATTGCATACGCGATGAGCCTGGTATTTGCTCTAGGTTTCGGGTACGCAGCTTCACGGTCTGAACGGGCGGAACGCCTTTTGATTCCACTGCTCGACATCCTCCAATCCATTCCGGTGCTCAGCTTTCTTCCAGGGGTCATGCTGGCCATGGTCGCGCTCTTCCCCCACAGCCAGATAGGGCTCGAGTTGGGCGCCATCACTCTCATCTTTACCGGCCAGGTGTGGAATCTAGCGTTTAGCTTCTACTCCTCGCTGAAAACCATCCCGCGAGAAATGATGGATGTGGCGCGTATTTATCAGTTCGGACGCTGGCAGCGGCTGACCCAGATTGAGCTGCCTTATGCAGCCCAAGGCCTGGTGTGGAATTCGATGATGTCGGTAGCCGGAGGATGGTTCTTCCTGATGGCGTGCGAGATGTTCGTGCTCGGCCAGCGGGACTTCCGCCTCCCGGGTTTGGGTTCCTATCTGCAGACAGCCGCTTCGGATGGAGATACCCCTTCGATTCTCTGGGGACTCGCCGCCATGATCGGAGTCATCATTGTGCTCGATCAGCTGGTGTGGAATCCCTTGATTGCCTGGGCCGATAAGTTCAAGTTCGAGCAAGTGGATAGCGGAAGCGGATCACGCTCCTTCGTGCTCAATATCCTGCGACGTTCGGAACTTCTGGCGCAGATTCGCTCCAGGGCGTTTACGCCTGTCACGGAGCGCCTCACTTTGCATTTCGCTCGCCGAACCGGGAAAGATGCGCCTCAGTCGCCCCAAAGCTGGAAGATCTGGTGCGGGCGCGCGCTGGCCGGAGCAGCGCTCGCCAGCGTAGTCTACGGAGTGATCCGGGCCGGCGTGCTTATGGCAGACCTATCCGGGGTAGACCTCAAAAACCTCTTTGCCGGGGCAGGAGCCACATTGCTGCGTGTCACTGCCGCCCTCCTCTTCGGGACTCTCTGGACTGTCCCAGCGGGTGTGGCCATCGGATCAAGCCGGCGGCTGGCCCGCTTCGCACAACCTCTGGCTCAGATCGCCGCCTCTGTTCCTGCTACTGCTCTCTTTCCTGTCATTTTGCTGCTTCTCATTCGTGCTGGGGGCGGCATGAACGCCGCATCCATTTTGCTCATGATTCTCGGCACGCAATGGTATCTGCTCTTTAACGTCATCGCTGGGGCTATGGCGATTCCGAGCGATTTGAAGCAGGTTGCCGCTGCTTTCCGCTTTGGCCGTTTTATTCGCTGGCGACGACTGATCCTGCCGTGCATCTTTCCTTATCTGATCACCGGCCTGGTGACGGCGGCTGGCGGCGCCTGGAATGCAAGCATTATTGCCGAATACTTCCGCTTCAGGGGACAAACACTTTCAACTCTCGGGCTTGGTGCAATCCTCAGCCAGGCGACAGATGCCGGGAAGTTCGATTTGCTACTTGCGGCCACACTCACAATGGCGGTCATCGTTGTCATCATCAATCGCCTCGTCTGGAAACCTCTTTACAGGCTCTCGGAAATCCGCTTCAAACTGGAGACTTAGGGTTATTTTGCGGCTTTTGGAATACTTAGATAAAAATGACGGACGATGATCCAAGTTTCTAATTTTTTGTTAGAACTGTTGGCATTAATTTAGAAGCAGAAGGAGGTTGCCTCAGCGCACTGCTGAGAAACTTATCCACTCTGTCATTCCGAGGAGCCTAAAAATGGTGATCCGTGACGGGTGATTCGTGATGAACAAAAATCAATTTGAGGTTCTGGTTGCGTTTTGCTCGTTGCTTTTCAGCATCATTGCCATTTAGGTTCTGCGTCGAGTTTAGCCTGAGCCAAAACACAGGGATTCTTCGCGGAGTTCATCCTGAGCGAGGCCGAAAGACTCAAGGCAAAGGGCAGAAAGATAGCAAAGCAGCCCCTTCGCCAAAGAAAGATTTCCAGATGCGAAAATTTAAGATATGGTGAAACAGGCAGCAGCTATTTGAGAAAAGGAGAATAGAAACGTGAAAGTGAATACACGCCAAGTGGGTTCGATCACAATTCTCGATCTGAATGGGAAAATCACCCTGGGTGATGATTTGCCACAGTTACGCCAAACAATCCGCGACTTACTGGCTCAGGGTCACAAGAACATTCTGCTGAACCTGGCGGACGTCTCTTACATCGATAGTGCCGGCCTCGGCGAACTCGTCAGCGCCAACGTCGCAGCGACAAATCGGGGCGGCCAGTTAAAGCTTCTGCATCTCACGAAGAGAGTCAGCGACCTGTTGCAGATCACCAAGCTTTCGACCGTTTTTGATACTTACGAGGACGAAGCTGAAGCTATCGCCAGCTTCCCCAAAGCGGCTGGAGCGTAACAGGCGCTGAAAAGTCTTGCAACCTGTCATTCCGAGGAGCCGCAGGAAACCAGCGATGGGTGACGAGGGATTAGTGATGAGCAGAAAATCAATCTGAGATTCTGGCTGCTTTTGCTCGTCACTCGTCACTTATCACTGCCGTTAAGATTCCTCGCGACGCTCAGAATGACATATGAAGGACTCGGGATGATATGATTTTGAAGCGGTTTTCAGCAATTTGTTAACAGCCAGCATTTTTGATGTGCACATCAAGAGGGATGGAAACGTTTGGCGGGTGGCTTCAGAATTTAGAAGGAAAGATTTCGGTGAGAGGCGTCGAAAAACCGGGGAGAATCTCAGGCGCGTCCAGATTCTGACCGACCTCCCGGATTTCAGGGCGCTCTCCAGGTTTGTAAATGTAGGCCATGCGAGCTTCGGGGTATAGCACCCACACGGCGCGCGCGCCTGAGCGGAGATATTGCTGGACTTTCACCACCAGATCATCCGGATCGTCATTCGGCGAGACGACTTCCACGGCAAGATCAGGAGCGCCTTCGATCCGCTTTCTCGGATCGATTCCCCGCACCCTATCCGCCCGGATGAAAGCCACATCCGGGATGCGGACGACGCCCTCCGACAAATTGAAATCGGTTTCTGAGGTCACTTCGCCCAATCCCTTTTCTTCCACGAAGGTTGCGAGCCTCCGACTCAAACGATCACGCACACGATTGTGCACAAGACGCGGCGAGGGGGCCACAATAATCAACTCTCCTCCATTGAGCTCGTACTTCACACCTTCCTTCTCAGGCAGCGCATCGTACTCTTCAATACTCAACAAGGTTTTTGTTGCCATGGTTGAACACCCGCGTTTTTCTTAGACTATACCACAGGACCTTGTCGCGGTGCGCCTCCCACTGAGGCTCGCAAATTACCGTGACGGCAAGGACAGTAGCTCAAAAGGCGGGTGAGGACAAAATGCCACCACCGTAGTTTGTAACCCTCCGTGACGCTCCATACCTGACCCTATGAAGAACACGATCTGATATAAAGTTCGGATCGACTCTATAATGAGGAAACGCATCCATGGGGAAAGAAAACGCTCGCAAACTCGCATTGAGCCGGGCTGCGCGGTCCAGCCTCACACAGATCTTGGCAGTGGTTGCGCTGCTGGAATATTTTGTCGGTATGGCGTCGGCGGGATTGGTGCAGCAAGGGACAACTGATCTCTTCCGGCAGGCCCGTGTCTACGAGCGCGAACAGAATTACGCTGCAGCAGAAAGCATCTATCAAAAGGTGCTCACCTCTCACCCTGATGACCCTGAAGCCCTCAAGCGTCTGGGTATTGTTGAACAGACCGAATTCAAGTTCAACAGCTCTGTTGAGCTCTTCCAACGTGTCTTGCGCGAACATCCGAACTACCCTCAAGTCAACTTCTTCCTGGGCCTTTCTTTTTATGGCTTGCATCATTTCAACGACGCGATCGCGAGCTTCCAAAGCGAGTTGAAAACGCCCGCCCCGCATCCGGCGACGCGATACTACCTCGCTTTAGCCCTGGAGGCGGAGGGCCGCACCGAGGATGCGATTGCCCAACTCGATCGGGTCGCTGCCCAGAATCCAAATAAGGCCTCTGTACTTTACGAACTGGCCCGATTGCACATGAATGCCTCCTTTCAAGCCATCAGGAAGCTTAGAAAGCTTGATCCAGATTCCTTCCAGATCCACGCTTTGATGGGTGAGCTTTATGCCGACGAAGGACACTACCAGGCAGCCATTGAGGAATATCAGGCCGCGCTGCGGAAGCAGCCGGACGCTACGGGCATTCACTACCCTCTGGGGGTTGCATATTGGATGCTGAGGCAGTTCGAACCTTCCGAGAAGGAATTCCTTCTGACTCTCAAGGAATCGCCGAACGACCCTCGCGCCAACTTCTATCTGGGCGATATTGCTCTGGCCCAACAGCAATTCAGTAAAGCCCGCGACTACTTGAAGCAAGCCGAAACAGGCCAGCCTCAAACGGTGCAAACACACATCCTTCTCGGACGATGTTACATTGGGCTGAATGAACTTCAGAAAGCCAGGAAGGAGTTGCTGCTCGCTGCCCGTTTAGACCCTGCTGACCCACGCAGCCATTATTTCCTATCGCAGGTATACCGTAAACTGCATCAGCCTGCCGACAGCCAGCGGGAACTGGACTTATTCAACAAACTTTCAAGCGCGCAAAACACCAAGGGATCGGATGCCGATCAGGAAACCAATCCATGAAAGCCTGTCCGTAGCGCTGGGAAAACCTTGTGAGCCTTTGACCTCCCGCAGCGCCACGTTGCACTACGAGGATCACATCAAATTTCCGAATTCTTTGAAGGTGAACATCCATGAACCGCCGACAACTCCTAGCATTGTGTAGCGCTTCGTTGCTATCCCCTCGCAACAGAATCCTGCATGGGGAGAACCATACTGCTGAGCCCTTAATGGATTCTAAAGGAACAGTCCCACCTTTCTTCCAGGTCGCCAAGCCCATCTGGCCTCAAGGCCGCGAAACTGAAATGAACCTGTTCGTCGGCTTTCGAGCTATCTTCAATTTGCCCCCCGAAAGGCCTGTCATGCTGCGAGTGGCGGCGTCCACGTTATATCGGTTCTTTGTGAATGGCGATTTTCGCGGTTTTGGTCCTGCGCGCGGCCCCCATGGTTATTTCCGCGTGGACGAGTGGGAGATCACGCCAGCCCTTCTCACGCAAAGCAATGCTGTAGCAATCGAAGTCGCGGGATATAATGTGAACAGTTATTACGTTTTGAACCAGCCATCCTTCCTACAGGCGGAAATCACGGCAGGCTCCCAGGTACTGGCTGCGACAGGTGATCGTGAAAAGCCTTTTGAGGCCATAATCCTTTCTCAGAAAGTGCAGAAGGTCGAGCGATATTCCCTTCAGCGAGCCTTCACCGAAGTCTACCACCTTCATTCCGGCATCGACTCCTGGCGCAACGATCCGCAGCAGAAGCTCGCCTCAGAACCCTGCGCCGTTGCAGCAGTAAGGAATCTTATTCCCAGGCGCGTTCCATACCCGCGATTTGAGCGGCGACAACCCGAACGACACGTCATGCAAGGGGATGTCTCCACCCAAGCGCCCGGAGGCAAACTCTGGAGGCCCTACTTTCTCACGCACGTCGGCCCAAAGCTCCTGGGTTTCACCGAACAAGAACTCACCGAGGTTCCCTCCTTTGAATTGCAGCGAGTCGTCAATAAAACGGCTACCCATTTGGAGGAACCTTACTCCTGGCAATCGTCTTTTCCTCTTTCGGAAAACCGCTTCCACCTGTTTGATTTTGGAACAAATTTGACCGGTTTTATCGGCGTTCGGGTCAACGCGAGCAGCAGAACCAGGCTTTTCCTGACGTTCGACGAGATGCTGCTTAATGGTGATGTCGATTTCAAACGAAATAGCACGGTGAACATCATTGCGTATGAATTAGCGCCAGGGACTTACAACCTGGAATCGTTTGAGCCTTATACCCTGCGGTTTCTCAAATTCCTCGCACTGAAAGGCGACTGCGAAATTTCACAAATCTATCTGCGCGAGTACGTCAACCCCAATGTTTGGACTGCGGAGTTTCATTCCAGTGACGAAGACCTGAATCTGCTTTTTACAGCCGGACGAGAGACATTTCGGCAGAACTCGGTCGATCTCCTCACCGACTGTCCCTCGCGCGAACGAGCCGGCTGGCTTTGCGACAGCTTTTTCACCTCGCGCGCGGAGCACAGATTGACTGGCAGCTCAACGGTTGAAGGCGTCTTCTTCGAGAATTATCTGCTTCCTCAGAGCTTTCCTTACCTTCCCGACGGTATGCTGCCCGCATGCTATCCCGCGGACCATTACGGTGCATATTGGGGTTTAAACCCCAACTGGGCGATGTGGTTTGTTCTGCAATTGCGGGAATACGTCAAGCGCAGCGGCGATCGCCACATGCTCGTGGGGCTTCGGCCTAAAATCATGAAGCTATTCGATTATTTCAAGTCATTCCGAAATGAGGACGGATTGCTCGAAAAGCTGAAGGGCCGCGTGTTTATCGAATGGTCGGAGGCGAACAATTTCACGCAGGATGTCAACTATCCGACCAACATGCTCTACGCGGCGGCGCTCCAGGCTGCCGGAGAGATGTACGGAATCCCGGCATGGGTGGATCAGGCACACGCAGTCCGTGAGGTCATCCGGCGCCAGTCGTTTGATGGGCGCTTCTTTGTGGATAACGCGATTCGAAAGGGAGGAAAGCTGATCCCGACAGGCAACCGGACCGAGACCTGCCAGTATTATGCCTTCTATTTTGAGGCCGCAACCCCTGAAACTTTTGGAACACTCTGGAATGTCCTGCTCCATGACTTTGGACCCACACGCAAGCAGACCCAACGCTACCCTGAGATCCCCGCCTCGAATGCGTTTATGGGCCATATCCTGCGCCTCGAGCTGCTATCTCGCTACGGTTCCTGCCGGCAGTTGATCGAAGAATCGAAAGAATACCTGCTTTATATGGCGAAACAGACAGGAACTCTATGGGAAAACGACGATACGAGCGCCAGCCTCGACCATGGCTTTGAATCACACATCGTCAACGTGCTTTACCGCGATGTCCTGGGATTGCATGAAGTTGACTGGGTGAGGAAGAAAGTTCATGTGCGGTTCGCGGATACGGAACTCCGTTCCTGCGAAGGCCGTGTTCCGGTTCCCGATGGTGCGATTTCACTTTGTTGGAGCAAAAGAGACAAGAAGCTGATTTACCAGATGGACATTCCGGCAGGCTACGCAGTGACGATAGAGAACAAAAGCGCTTTACAGCTCGCCGTAAAGGGTTGTTCTGAGGAGAGATAACCCAGAACAAGATCAGCGATGGGATGATTAGCGCGAATCTCGAAATAATGCGGCTTTTTCTGACCATTTTCCATCCCCGCAGCATCGAGGACTCATCCATGTAATTTTCTAACCACTCGATTACTTTCCGGCCCTGGCGCAATTTCCCTTCAGCAAATGCCCGCCAGTAGCGCATACCCCGAATTGAGGCAGTACAAAAAATTCCTAAAAAAGCTTGACAGTCTGCCAGCAATCGTGATATTTGTTCTGTCGAATTAAAGGAATATCGTCCGCATTACGGAATTTCGTTGGACACGGGAGGCTTGGGATAGGGCTAAACTGGTGGTCGACGAGATCGGCAGGGGACAATTGCTGGGCGGACATTGAATTCAGGAAGCATCGGATTGGTTTGTAAACGGGGGAGCACCGATTGGAACAGAAGGTTTGAATTATCTGTAGCTTGAGGCTCTATGTTCCGGTCTTTGTTTGTCCGAGCCAAAGAGGGATGAAATTCAAATGGGAGGAAAGAGAAAGATGTCGCAATTGAAGCATATGCTTTGGGCGCTCGCAGGGTTATTACTGATTGCGGGTTCTGCGTGGACGCAAGTCAGTCGCGGAACGATCACCGGAATCGTCACCGACCCGAGCGGGGCTGTGGTTCCCGGCGTCGAAATCACAGTTACAAATGTAGCCACCGGCGTTACGAATCATGTCACTACCAACTCCAGCGGCAGCTATGCAGTGCCGCTTCTGCCGACGGGCACGTATAACGTAACCGCGGAAAAGACGGGCTTCAGGAAGTACGTTCACTCGAACGTTGTCGTTCCGGTAGGCGAGACAGTGCGCGTGGATGTGGCCATGACGCTTGGCGCAACGACTCAAACTGTTCAAGTGACCGCCGCTCCACTGCTCAAGCGCGACTCTTCGGACCTTGGGACTACGATTACAAGCCGGGAAGTTGAAGAACTGCCGTTGACCAGCTTTGGAGATCAACGGACTCCAGCAACCTTCATGCAACTGGCACCTGGCGTAACGGGGCGCGGACCCTCGAATAGCAATTTCGCCGGGATGTCCCGAACGATGAGCACCAGTGTCAGCGGCAGCGCGGTCAGCAGTACGACCCTGATGCTCGACGGTTCTGACATTCCAACCCTACAGGAATTTGAGGGTGAATTGCGTGCCCTTCAAATCCCCCCGGATGCCATTCAAGAGTTCAAGCTCGAGGCTATCATGGCGCCGGCAGAATACGGCCGAACAGGCGGAGGAACAGCCAGCTTTGTGGTGAAATCGGGGACGAACCAGATTCACGGCTCCGCTTTCGAGTTCCTCCGTAACGACGCCTTAAATGCTCGAAATTTTTTCCAACCGAATGTAACTCCTTACAAACAGAATGAGTTTGGCGTTACAGGCGGTGGGCCAATCAAAAGGGACAAGGCATTTATTTTTGGCTGGTATGATGGCTTCCGTTTGTCCCAAGGAGTATCCACCGGTCTGGCTACTGTGCCGACTGAGGCCATGAAACAGGGGGACTTCACCGACTTTGGCACAACCAATGCGCAGGGGCAGTTTGTGCAGACTCCTCTCTACGACCCCACCACGCATACCACCTGCGGCCCGGAGATTTGCAATAACATTGTGAATCCCAATGCGTTTGACCCGGTGTCAAAGAAGATTCTTCCGTTATTTCCCTCGCCGACGAACCCCAGCCCCTTCGCCGTAGTCAACAATTATACGGCTTCAGTAGTCAATCCTGAACACATTAACCAGTGGGGACTCAAGGGAGACTACGTCATCAATGAGAAGAATCGGCTGAGCGTTTTATATGACTATGGGAACAACACGACTCCCAATAACCCGTTAATACCCGTTCCGCTGGGAGGAGGCGGACAACCAAGTATCAACAAGACTCGGAATGGTCGCATTAACTATAACCTGATCATAAAACCCAATTTAATCAACCAAACCACGCTGTCATATAACTTCTGGGCAAATGGCGTTGAAGCCGTCAGCAGCTATGGTGGGCGATCGGATTGGGACTCGTACCTCGGACTGAAAGGATTTGCTCCCACCTATGGGACGCAGTTCCCCCAAATCGTGATCAACGGCCTCTCGTATAACGGCGGCGGCGGACCCAGTATCCTAAGTACGCACAGCACGGGATTCGACGACGCGCTGACTTGGATCAAGGGAAGGCACACCGCGAAGTTTGGGTTCGAATACATGAAGGGCGCTGACAACAACGTCAGCGTCGGCCGAAGCGCTGGCTTTTTCTCCTTTATGCCCCAGGAGACTGCTCAGCCCGGCAATTCATCCACTGGCATCGCCTTCGCCAGTTTCCTGCTGGGTCTTACCGATGAAACCCAAGGCTATTTCTTCAATGCGCCCGGTTACTCGCGGAATTCCTATTACGGGGCTTTCGCGCAGGATGATTACAAGCTGACCAAAAAGCTCACCCTGAATCTGGGCCTCCGCTGGGATGTGTTCACCCCCGCAGTGGACAAATACAACCGCAAATCTTGGGTGAGCCCCACGCTTCCCAACCCGGGTGCCGTTGCCGGAGGCACCGAGTTGCTTGGAGCGATGCAGTTCGCTACCCCCTCCGACCGCTCGGGCGTGAACACCTATTACAATGACTTGTCACCGCGCATCGGGCTGGCATACGCCCTGAATGACAAAACCGTCATTCGGGCAGGTTACGGGATTTTCTATGCTCAAGGCAACGCCAATCGTCTGTACGGCACAGCGTTCGTTCAGGGATGGAATGGCACAGTCGATTTGACCTCTCCGAATAACGGCCTAACACCAGCCTTTGTTTGGGGGAAGGACACACTTCCTGCCTTTAAACCTAACCTCACCTCTACAGCCTTTAACGGCCTCGGTACTCCTCTCCACTCCGCAGGCTCGCTGATTGAGCTTGACCCAACTGATGGACTTTCACCTTACATGCAGAATTACACCTTCGACGTCGAGCGCGAGTTGCCTGGCCAGATGGTGCTGAGTGTAGCCTATGTCGGTAATAAGGGCACGCATCTGGCAAGCCGGTTAATGCCGTGGGATAAGATGCCCCCGCAATATCTGTCGCTAGGCAACATTAATGTGGACGTAAGTGGCACAGCAACGCCTGCGCTTTTTGCGCCCATCAGCAACCCTGATGTCCAGGCGTTGCCGGTGGTGCAGGCGATGCCGGTCGATCCCACTACGGGACATCACTCCCCGTTTACAGGCTTCGAATCGCTTTATGGAGCCAGTGGCACGCTTGGCCAGTCGTTACGTACTATGCCCCAATATGCTGGCTGGCACCGTTATTATGAGGGGGTGGGAGTGTCAGACTATAACGCACTCCAGGTCAAGTTGGATAAGCGATTTTCGAACGGTCTCACTCTGCTTGTCTCATATGCCTGGTCGAAAACCTTGACCGATTCGGGATCAATTTTTTCGACATTCTCCTCCGAATTCGGCACCACGACGCCTTGGAACCGGAAGGCTCAGAAAGCCGTTTCCTTTGAGGATATTCCCCAGAACGTGGCAATTGCATACGTCTACGACTTGCCGGTTGGCAAGGGAAGAAAATTCCTGAATCGAGGTGGAGTGGTCAACCAGTTTCTGGGCGGCTGGTCCATCTCGGGCATTCATCGATATGAGAGTGGACTGCCCATGAATATTGAAGTTCCCGGCCACACAGCGGGTCTGGAAGATCAAGGCTGGGGAACACCCAATCAGGTGCTGGGGGTTCCCATGGCCTCGGCAGCGTACCGTTCAGGCCACTTTGATCCCGCCATTGATTCCATGCTGAATCCGGCCGCCTTTTCGATGCCGTGCCAATTCTGCTTTGGGACACTCACCCCGACTGAGGGGGTTGTGAGAACCCCTGGTTATCTAAATGAGGAGTTCTCGTTGATGAAGCAGTGGCAGTTCAACGAGCGAATGAGCCTGAAATTCCGCGCCGATTTCTACAACGCCTTTAACCGTGTCGTCTTTGGCGATAATAATGGCGCCTACGCGGCCGAGCCGACTTTTGGGCAGCCCGGTTTTGGTATGCTGAGCGCCCAAACGAATCAGCCGCGAACCATCCAATTCGGCTTACGGCTGAACTGGTGACGCCTCGCGGACCAATTGGTGGTAGGATGGCCCCAATAGCAGGCAGGCATTGAGCCTGCCTGCTATAATCGTCTTGCTTGCAATTTGCCTGACGGCGGGTGTTCAACGCAGCGATTCGCAATCTCTGCGCCTCGATACCCGGGAAGGTAAGTGGTATTCCGGGTAGGAACAGGCTATTCTATTACCGAGAAGCGGTGACGATGCGCGCAAGAATCCTCACGGTCGTCTGTCTTGCTTTGTGTCTTGTGCCAGGGTTTTCTGATGCGCAATCAAGGTATGAAGCCGAAGCTGAGAAAGACGTTCAAGCTGCCAAACAAGCCCAAGAACAAGGCGACTATGCGCGCGCTGCGGCAGGCTATGAAGCAGCTCTTCGGTTGATGCCGGGTGTTGCGGAGCTCTATAGCAACCTCGGCCTCGCCTATTATTACCAAAGGAAGTACGACAAAGCGATTCAGGTTTTTCAGCAAGCCCTCAAACGGAAGCCTGACCTGTTAGGACCCAATCTTTTTCTGGGCATGGCCTATGTTCGAACTGGCCAGTTCCAGGAATCGATCCCACCTCTCAGAAAAGCAATTTCATTGAACCCCAAGCTGCAGCAGGCCTACATTAATTTAAGTGGCAGCTATCACGAACTCGGCAAGGACGAAGAGGCGCTCGAGGTTCTGCAGGAAGCGCAGAAGGCGCTCCCCAACGATGTTGAGGTGCTCTACAGTCTGGGAACGCTTTACTATCAGTTGATGTTTAAAACTTATGGTGAGATGGCGCGGCTGGCGCCCAATTCCTATCGCTACGACCAGGTGATGGGAAAATCCTTCGAAGAGCGTGAGGAGTATCCGGCGGCCATCTATGAATACCAGGAAGCCCTTAAAAAGAATCCGCGAGCTCCAGGCTTACATTACTCACTGGGGAACGTTTATTGGCTCACCGCGCAGCTGGACAAGGCGAAACAGCAATTTGAGGCAGAACTTGAATTATCCCCTGAAGACTATATGGCGACCTGGAAGCTGGGGAATATTTATTTGCAGGAACGACAGTTTGATAAGGCCCTGCCCTATTTACAAAGGGCGATTCAGGAGAAACCAGACCTTGGGCAGGCCTACCAGGATCTGGGCAAATTATATATCGAAACCAACCAGCCTCAGCGCGCCCTCTTCTACCTGAAAAAAGTCGTCGAAATGGCTCCTGACGAACCAGATCCCCGCTATCTGCTCGCCATGCTCTATCGACGCATGGGAAATATTGCGGAGGCGCAGGACGAGATGCGCACGTTCGAGAAGTTGACGAAGGCGGCCAATGAGCGTCGCAGGCCCCCGACTGGGCTGTTGCGGGCAGCCTCCGGCGACCAAACCGAAGCGCAACCCGCTAAAGTGCCCGCTGCCCCCGAGCTTCACTGAGGGTCGCTGAACTCATTGGGGCAATTCCATCGCAACCGATGGCGCATGGTTGAATTTATGTATCATCAGCCCGAGGCGACCCCGCCTTTTCCCTTTGAGGCAGCAGGATGGTCTTCAAAGCTCTTTTGGACGACTTCCCTTCTCCTCTGCCTGCTGCCTCTGACCTCAGCGGCTCAATCAAGCGCTGATCGCCAGGTGGAGCAGCACTTCCTGGCCGCTAAGGAAGCAGCAAAAGCAGGCCATTACGAGCGGGCAGCAGATGAATATCAGGCTGCGCTCAAGCTGGCTCCCACAGTGCCTGAGCTTTATAACGATCTTGGACTCGTCTACTATTTAAGTGGGAAGAATACCCAGGCTATCGGCGCATTTGAACAAGCCCTCAAACTGAAACCTGACCTGCTGGGCGCTAATCTTTTCCTGGGGATGGCTTACCTTCGCATCAATGAGTATGAAAAGTCCCTTGCACCTTTGAAAGAGGCCATTTCCCTGGACCCCAAGCTCCGCCAGGCCTATCTCAATCTCAGTGTGAGCTACAGCGAGTTGGGAAGGTATGAGGATGCACTTGAAGTGTTGCAGCAGGCGGCCAAGCTCTTTCCCAATGATGTCGAAGTACTTTACAGTCTGGGAAAACTTTATACCCGATTGATGACTGATACCTTCAAGAAAATGGCCCTTGCCAGCCCGGATTCCTATCGCTATCACCAGCTTCTGGGTGAGTCCTATGAAGCTCGAAACGAAATGCCTGCCGCCATTGCGGAGTACAAGAAAGCTCTTGAAAAAAATCCGAATGCGCCGGTTCTGCACTATTCTTTGGGGAACGTGTTCTGGAAAGAGGGACAACTTGCCCAGGCGGAAGCGGAATTCAAAGAAGAGTTGCAAGTTTCGCCCGAAAATTATCTGGCGACATGGAAACTGGGGAATATCTATCTCACGAACAGGCAGTATGCTCAGGCCCTAGTCTATCTAAAGAAGGCAGTTCAGCAGAAGCCTGATCTCCCTCAAGCCTACCGGGACATGGGCAGGGTATACCTGCAAACCCATGATTACCCCCGCGCTGTCCTCTGCTTGAAAAGGGTCATTCAACTTTCTCCCGATGAGCCCTCTGCTCACTATCTTTTGGCTCAGACCTACCGAAAGCTCGGAAAAAATGAGGAAGTAAAAACCGAGATGGAGTTGTTTGCCAAGCTGAAAAAAGCTCAAGATGAGCGCGCCATGCCTCCTGACATCACAGGATTGGAATCGAATGACGAAATGAAAGGGTCGCTTCCGGAGAACCTTCCCGCTGTCGGAAACGGAAACGATTCCTCACGCTCGTCGCCCGCGAAATGAATTCAAGCATCATATTCCGAGTGACGGATATTCATCCAAAATTTGTTGACAAGCGCTGATTCCGGATTATAATCGCACTTCGAAGCAAGTTCGGCCCGAGGGGGAGAAGCGCAACAAAGTTCAGAACCGCCAAACCGCGCGACCCGGCTCCTGCCTTCATCCAGAGGAAGCCCAATGAATCGTCGAACCTTCAATACACTCGTCGGCGGCGGAGCTATGAGCATGTGGCTCCCAGCGCAACCCGGAACACTCGCGGAGAGAGAGAAACCCCTTGTCGTGGAAAGCCGCCCCCTGGCGTGGCCTGCTGGCGCCCGCCGCCGGCTGCTGGTGGATACTCACGTACCCGACTGGGACCCGCGGCTGCTTGCCCGCTTTAACGCCTCCGATTATGTGGCAATGATCGATGCGGCTGGTTTTCAATGCGTCATGCAGTATGCTAAATCGCATGTCGGACTATGCCTATGGCAGAGCAAGGTTGGCCCCGTGCATGCCAACATGAAAGGACGCGATTATTTTGGGGAAGTCATAGCCGAGTGCCAACGACGCAAGCTGCGTACGGTCGCTTACTATAGCCTGATTTACGATATCTGGGCTTTCGATCATCACCCCGATTGGAGAATCCTCCCCGAAAACGGGACCGCACAGTTTTTTGAAAGGCGTCCGGGTGTGGTTTGTCCGAACTCTCCTTATCGCGACCAGGCGTTGGCCGAGTTGCGAGAGTTGACCGGGAATTACGAGTTTGACGGGATCTTTCTGGATATGACGTTCTGGCAACAACCCTGTTATTGCGCTCACTGTTCCGAGAGATTCCGCCGCGAGCACCATGCCGAAATACCTCACATTGCAGACTGGAATGACCGAATCTGGAGGAAATTTCAAAAGGCCCGGCAGAATTGGATTCTTGAATTCGCCTTGCTGGTGACAAAAACCATCAAGGGGGTGCGCCCTGTCACGGTTTATCACCAATATTCGACGATCTTTTCGGATTGGAGGCTTGGCATTCCCCTCGAGTTGCGCGATGCCTGCGATTACGTAGGAGGTGACTTCTACGGAGGACCGACGCAGTATTCTCTGGTCTGCAAGACTTATTACGGTCTGACCCGCATGCAGCCCTTCGAGTTTATGACTTCCCGCACCACCGATCTGAGCGATTTTGAAACAACGAAGCCGTTCAAAGAGTTGTCAATTTCCTCCTCTGTCGCCACCCTCCATTCGGCAGCTTATCTCCTGATTGACTCAATCACGCCGGACGGCACACTGAAGCCTGCGGTTTACGACTTTATGGGCAAGGTGAATGCTGAGCAGTCACCGTATGAACCCTTTTTGGGCGGAGATCTACTGGCAGATGTGGCGGTTTATTTCGATCGGGAGTCGGTGTATGACCCGGAGCAAAACGGTCTCCGCGTGTCGGAAATCAAGAACATCCAGCCTCCGCACAGAACCGCACTCATCGGCGCAGCCAGAATCCTGAGAGAAGCGCATATCCCTTACGGCGTCATCACCAACGTCAATCTGGATCAGTTAAGCAGGTTCCGCGCCGTCATGGTTCCAAGCGTTGTCGAGATGACCCAGGAGCAAGCCGCCCAGTTCCGGAAGTTTGTGGAAAACGGAGGTGTCTTGTACATCTCCGGTCCGAGTTCGCTCGATCGCTTCAATCCCACGGGGCCTCGATTCCTTTTGGAAGATGTTTTAGGTCTCCGGTACAAAGGAACTTTGGGATCAACTTGGACTTACTTTTCGCCGCAGGATGACGAACTCCAGAAGGCGATCTGGCCTCAGGATGCCTTGAGCTTTCCGGGGCGGATGATCGAGGCTGAAGCGCTTCCGGGGGTACAAGTTTTGGCGACTGTCACCCTGCCCTTCGTTGACCCTAAGGCAGGCAACTGCTTCAACGTCCGCTTTGCGCAGATATGGAACAACCCTCCTGCGTTCACGCCAGGTACCGCGCCTGGCATCGTCATCCGATCTTTTGGAAAGGGAAAGGTCATCTGGCTGGCCGCTCCGCTCGAGTCAGGCGAATCCCCTGTAAATGCCAGAGTAGTTTCATCACTTTTGCGGCGCGCGCTGCCCGGACCCTATCAATTCGAAGTCGAAACGCATTCGTCAGTTGAAATGACGCTTTTCCATCAACCAGAACAAAAGCGCTTGCTGGCCGGACTTTTAAACATGGAATGGCAGCTTGCAGGGTTGAAACTTGATGCAACCGTGCGTGTTCAACTGCCTGCGGGCCGGCAACCGTCCGCAGTGAGAAGCCTTCCGGACCGCAAAACCATTCCCTTCAGAACGGCAGCCCCCTACGTTGAGTTCAGGGTGGCGCCATTTGAAACCTTGAGCATGGCTCTTGTGGAATATGAGTGAAGATTCGGCAGTGGAACAACTTTCAGGCGTAGCACGCCGTCGCCCCAGGACGTGAGAGCTTGGGCTAGCAGGCTTTAAAAGCAGTGAGGCCAATGGCTCAGCGTCAGCATAGGAGGGTTTTCGGAAGGAAAGAATTTTTTAGCACCCGTGACAGGTTAAAACTGAGGGAGATTCATATTCATATGGCAAAGAAACGAGCCTTGCGCCTTCAACTTTTTCTCATCTTCCTGCTCGTGGCGCGATGCGCTGGCGCAGGTGATTGGCCCACATTTGCACACGATCCACAGCGAACAGGCTGGGCGTTTGACGAAGACGCGATCTCTCCTTCAAACGTTGGCACACTGGAGTTGAAATGGAAAGTCCGGGTTAAAAACGAACCCAAGGCGCTGAGCGATTTGACATCCCCAGTGGTTGCTTCTCACGTAACCACGCCAAATGGCGTCAGAACGGTGGTTTATGTGGGAGGAAGTTCAAATCATCTCTTTGCCCTCGATGCGGAGAGTGGGAAACTCATCTGGAGCCATGAATTCGAGACATACTCCAAACCCACCAATCCGGATTTCTGGCTGTGTCCACAGGGGGTTAATGCGACTCCGGTGATTGATGAATCGACCGGGACCATCTACGAAATCGCAATGGATGGAAAGCTCTTTGGATTGGACCTGGGCACGGGTGCGGTCAAGTTTGGACCCATCCAGTTTGTGCCTCCTTTTTCCAAAAATTGGAGCCTAAACCTGGACGGAGGGGAGGTTTACACATCCATATCACAGGGTTGCGGAGGAGCTCAATCCGGAATTTATGCCATGGATATCCGCAACCCGCTGCACCCTGTCATTCGCGACCTCCTCGTGGCCAGGCAGGGTGGCGGGATTTGGGGAAGAGGCGGGCCCGCCATCGGCCTTGACCATCGTGTCTTCACGGCCAATGGCGACGGGCCGTTCGATCCGGTGCACGGTTACTTTGCGAGCAGTGTGGTGGCGGCCACGTTGGGTGACCTGAATCTGGCCGACTATTTTACCCCGAACAATTACGCCTACCTAAATCAATACGACCTGGATTTCGGTTCGGGCAGCCCTGTTTGGTTTGCCTACAAGAACTACAACCTGATTTGTGTGGGTGGTAAGGAGGGAGTCCTTTACATGCTGGACGCGGACTCGCTGGGCGGCAAGGATCATCATACCCCCCTCTATGCGACGCCTCTGCTTGGCAACGATGCTGCCACATTCGAAGGCCAGGGCATTTGGGGAGCGCCCTCAATGTGGAAGGATCTGCCTCGGGACGAAACGTGGATTTATGTCCCCGTGTTGGGGCCGGTCTCGAAAAAAGCGCCTCAATTCCCGGTTGCAAATGGCGCTCATCCGCACGGCTGTGTTATGGCTTTCAAGGTGGTTGCGAACCCGGCCTCTGGCGCGCCCACTTTGCAACCTGTATGGATCTCAGGAGACTTTAACCTGCCCGAGCCGGTGGCAATCGCTAACGGCGTGGTCTTTGCGCTTTCAACAGGCGAGAATCCAAACCAAGTCACCGGAGATAGTGGGACGGTCATTCACCCAGGCTATACCCTGCTGACCAACGCACAAAGAGAGCAAAACACCTTCCACGCGATTCTCTACGCATTAGATGCGCGCACCGGAAAGCAACTTTACAGTAGCGGAGGTGCGATCACGGGATGGACGCACTTCAGCGGACTGGCGGTGGCAAACGGGCGCGTTTATGCCGTGGATCACGATTCAAACATCTACTGTTTCGGACTCAAAAATGAGAAACCCTGATGGCGGTGGGAATACGCGGATGACAAATGCGCTGCCACGTCGGTCGTACGATGTGGGCAGCTCAATCATCCTAATCGATCAGGTAAATTCATGACGCGTCAACTCCGCCGGCGGGGCTTTCTTAAATCGATGGCCACCGCGATTCCCGTCTCTGCAACATTCCAGCCCCACCAAAGCCTGGCGGCTTCGCTCCGCAAAAAGGTGAAGATTACGAACCTGAAAGCAATGGTCATTCGTGGCGGTGCGGATTGGAACGTGGTCAAGATTGAAACTGATAGCGGCCTGACCGGCATTGGCGAGGCTTACTGGGGAAGCGGCGTTAAGGATGTGATTCTGCGTTACCTTCGTGACGTCGTTGTCGGTCAGGACCCGCTCGATATCGAACCTCTGTACACCAGGATGCTCCGCCATACAGGCGGCGCGGGATCCCAGGCCGGCATAACTGTCAGCGCGATAAGCGGTGTGGAGATCGCCTTGTGGGACCTTGCGGGCAAAATCCTGGGCGCGCCCGTCTGCAAGCTGCTTGGCGGACAGTACCGCGATGGCGTGCGAGCTTATTGGACGTGCAGTCCGGAGAACATCCTCGACCCCCGTTCCTGCCGGCGTTTTGCTGAAGAATTAAAGGACCATCCCTACGGCATTACGGCGATTAAGGTCGACGCCGACCGCATTCCACGCCTGGCTGATCCTGAATTCCGCGAACCTGGCCACGACACCTATGGCCGCAATCTGACCCGCAAGGACCTCGGTCGAATCGCGGCGGGTTTCTCCAACGTGCGCGAAGCGGTGGGAGAAGACATTGATATCGCAGTTCACTGCCATTGGGAGTATGACTGGATTGACGCCCTCGAGCTGGCGGGTGCGGTAGCCCCGATCCGGCCGATGTGGCTGGAAGATCCGATGCCGCCCGCTTACAGCGATTCCTGGGTCAAGCTCACTTCCGAATCGCCGGTTCCCATCCTCACCGGTGAGAACCTTTATCGGTGTGAAGGATTCAAGCCTTTTATTCTCAATCAGGCTTGTCATCTAGTGCAAATCGACATTCCCAAAGCCGGTGGATTGCTGGAGTCGAAGAAAATCGCCAATCTGGCTGCGCTTTTCTACCTGCCTGTATGTGCGCATAACCCTGCCAGCCCTCTCGGGACGGTTGCGTCTGCCCATTGTGCAGCCTCGATTGCGGACTTCCGCGGTCACGAATTTTCCCCAGGGGCGATGCCGACCGAAGCCTGGGAGCGGTTTGTGGTATACGACGGGCCTGTGATCCAAAACGGGAAAATCCGGATTCTCGACAAGCCGGGGTTTGGCATTGAGTTGAACGAAGACTACGTGCGTGCGCACCTTGCGCCGGGTGAAGAGTGGTGGGGCTGAAATCGTTACCTTATTGGGGTTTATTCGCTTTGTCTCTTGCCACGCCCGCAGTATCCTTTGCGATGCGGCCTGCCTTTGCCCCCGATGGCAAGGTGATCTTCAATCGCTCTTGCGCGATATGTCACCGTCCGGATAGTGGGACTCGCGCTCCTCTGCCCGCGGTCCTGCGTGAGATGACGCGGGAAGCGATCCTCCGGACGCTTGAAAGCGGCGCCATGCAGGCCCAAGGGGCAATGCTGACTCCCGCTGAACGGGAAGCGGTGGCCCAGTACCTTGGCAAGCCCACCCTCGTGTCGCCCAAGGTAGGAAATAATTCGTGCACTCCTCGAACACCATGGAACGAGAAGGAAAAAGCCTGGAACGGCTGGAGCCCGTCTTCGGACAATAGTCGGGTTCAACCCGCCGCGGCGGCGGGGCTTAGCCGTTCGGAAGTGCCCCGGCTCAAGCTCAAGTGGGCTTTTGGGTTTCCCCATGATTCTGCCATTAACTCGCAACCTACGGTCTTTGCTGGTCATCTTTTTGTGGGAAGCGAGGACGGAACCGTTTACTCGTTGAGTGCGCGGAACGGATGCGCCGATTGGAGCTTCAAAGCCCTGGCAACCGTGCGGACGGCACCGGTGGTTGACTCTGAAACTCGGCTGGTCTTCTTCGGGGACGTTAAGGGCAACGTGTATGCGGTCCAGGCAGAAAGCGGCAGGCTGGTCTGGCGGAAGCGAGCCGATCCGCATCCGGCGGCAAAAATCACAGGCGCCCCGATTCTTGTCGGCGACTACCTATACGTTCCCGTGTCCTCCAATGAAGAGGGTTGGGCAGACAATCCGCACTACTCGTGCTGTACCTTCCGCGGAGGTGTCACCGCTTTCGAAGCGAGGACCGGGAGAGAACTTTGGGAGGTCCATACCATTCCCGAAGCCCCGCATCGAACCGGAGCGAACCGAGCGGGAATGTCCACCTGGGGACCTTCAGGCGGCGCCGTGTGGTCTCCGCCCACAGTAGACTTGAAACGGCACACCATCTATGTTGGGACGGGCAATTCCTATTCCGGCCCTCCAAGCCCTTACACCGACGCCGTCATCGCTTTTGATCTGAAAACCGGCAAGATGCTGTGGTCGCGGCAATTCATTCCTGGCGATCTCTGGAATGGGGGATGCGTCGTGGAAAAGAAGGATAACTGTCCGCCGGACGCGGGACCTGATTATGACTTTGGCTCGCCGCCCATGCTACGTTCACTGGCCAATGGCCGACGCTTGCTAATCATCGGCCAGAAGTCTGGCGTGATTCACGCGCTCGACCCCGACCGCCAAGGCCAAATTGTCTGGCAAGTGCGGATCGGGCACGGCGGGCCGTTTGGCGGAATTGAATGGGGAGGTGGCGCAGATCAGGATCTCGCCTATTTCCCTTTATCCGACTGGCAGCCATCAAAACCTGACGAAGGTGGCGGATTGTTTGCGCTCCGCATTGCTACCGGCGACAAAGTGTGGTACGCCCCGCCTCCGAAGCCCGAGTGCATGAAACTTGCCGGATGCAACCCCGCGCTGATTGCACCGGTCACTGTCATTCCTGGCGTTGTTTTTTCAGGATCTCAAGATGGACACCTCCGCGCATTTGATTCTCGCAATGGTCAACTTCTCTGGGACTTTAATACCTTACGGAAGTTCAAGACCGCCAATGGGATTACGGCGCATGGGGGAGCGTTCATGTCTATCGGACCCGTGGTGGCTAATGGCATGCTTTTTGTTGAACCGGGATATGGAATGATCCGAGGAAATGTCCTGCTGGCATTTTCTGTCGATGGAAAATGAAAGTGCAATTAGGTAATCAGGCAGCCTCGGTAAAGGCAACCTCATGGTGCGAGCGATGATTCATGGCGCTTCATCGGCCTACGCAAGAGCGCTGATCGGGCTATGCATTGCGATCATAGCGGGAGTGCGAACAGGCCTGGCTGCCCATCAAAAGACCGATCATAGAGGAAATCCACTGAATCCTGGCCTTCATGCTTCAGAAATTCTCAAGTTCGAGAAGTCTCTCGCATCAGCCAATCTGCCAGAAGGCGCCTACCGTCCCTTTGTCAGAATTGCTTTCGGCAACAGCTCTGCCGAGGTACTTGCATTTGAAGAAAATCAGACTTTCATCTATTTAATGGGAGTTCTTCCGTCAGCCCGAGGCGCCCAGGATTCTCCTGCGTCTTGCCGGGCTCCAGCACTTTTCCGTCGATTGATTTTCCTGAAGCCTTCCATCCTCATCGTGGATGATGAGATTATCAACTCCGGTTCGCGGGCTCCGGTGGAATGGCGTTTCTACGCTTCGAAGATATCCGCTCCTTCAAACCATAGAATCCGCGTCATCGAGAGAAATGGCGAGCTTTTTTGCAAGACGCTGTTTCCACAGGATGTGAGTTACCGAATCAGACGAGAGTCTAAAGACAAACTCGAGTCGGTGAGCTGTCTGCTCGAAGCAACCATGCAGGGCCACGCTTCACGGTCTCGATTTCTGCATGTGTTGAGCAAGGCTGAAGGCAACCCTGATGCCTTCCGAATGCAATCCCAGTTGACTGCGGGGGAGGACCCCTGGAGGTTGGCGATCTCAACCGAGCACCGGGTTTTCCGTTTCAATCTTCCCCCTCCGACCGAAGGTGCAGGCAACATCACGATCTCCACCCCGGGCGGGGTAACGTTGCTTAAAAAGCGACCCTTGCCCGCAGGCATCCTGCCACACGGGCCTGCGGGGATTCGCATGCTCGGGAAGTGGGACGAAGCGTATCGCGGCAGACGCCCCCCGGCGTGGGATGTCGGGCGACCTGCTCCTGAACTTCAAACGGCGGTACGGGAAGGTTTGATTCAACCATGTCGCCTGGTGGACCTCTGCTGTGGATCCGGAACGGATGCAGTATTTCTCGCCCGCCATGGATTTCATGTCACAGGAATCGATATTGCCCCCACCGCATTGAGTTTGGCCCAGCAGAAGGCCCAACAGGCCGGGGTTTCAATCCAATGGCTTCTCGCGGATGTCCTGGCGCTTCCCAGATTAAAACCCTTTGATGTCATTTATGATCGGGGTTGCTATCACGTGGTGCGCGATCAGGGCCTTGCCGCTTATCTCGATGCGGTCCGCCATCTCTCCCATCCGGGCACCCAATTTCTCCTCCTGGCTGCCAGGCGCGATGAAATGACAGCGACGGACCCCTCTGGTGTTACTGAAGAAGAGATCCGGTATGATTTTCTCGCTCTGTTTGACCTTGAATGGCTCCGACCCATCCGGCTTGAAAGCAATCAGCCGGGGTCCGGTCCCCCGGGCTGGGAAGTCTTCTTGCGGAGAAAAGCAAAGCCTTGAATGTTAGAACCCCAAAATGACTGAAAATTCGCTGCCTGAAAGGGCTTAAAAATCGCTCAACAGTTGCCACTGTCGAAAGCTGTGGTCGAATATCATATGCGCCATTTTATCGTTTAAAAAAATTTTACTCCGGCATTGATTTACACCTTGACTTCTGAGAAACTTCTAGTTATAGGGAAGATATAGTTTGGTGATTGGAAGTGCTTTTTATTAATAAAACTCGCGACTTATCCCCAGGATGACCTCGTGGCAGTCAGAATTCACAGCCGGTGGAAACGCAGTGCATGGGTGACGGAGAACACCCTTTCCGGTTTAGGGGGCGCGTGGAGAGGGATCCCGGGAAGAAATCAGGCTCAAATGTGCTGAGAGCCTCCTTCTTGATCGAAGAAGCGAATCACGATGCTGCGATTTTCGCGTGCGGTTTAAGACTCTTCAGCAACCTCGAATGCTCTGAAAGAGAGGCCCAGGATGTTCAGACTTGATGCGGATAAGAAGGTACATTTCTGCGACGGGGTCACACGGCGTGACTTTCTTCATGCTGGCGCACTTGGCATGCTCGGTCTGACCTTGCCGCAGTTCATGGGTTTGAAGGCGATGGGCGCTGTCAATCCCCAAAAAGACATCAATTGTATCCAATTGATGCTCGTCGGAGGGCCAAGCCACTTGGACACATGGGACCCCAAGCCCGATGCCCCCGATTCCATTCGCGGCCCGTTCAAGCCCATCCGCACGAACGTCACAGGCATCCAGATTTCCGAGATCTTTCCGCGCATGGCCAAGCACGCGGATAAGTACGCGCTGATCCGCTCAGTCTATCATACTGCTGCGGCGGTGCATGATACCGGATGTCAGATGATGCAGACGGGGCGACTTTTCCGCGGTGGGCTCGAGTCGCCTAACTATGGAAGCGTGTTGAGCAAGGAAAAGGGTCCGAAAGGCGCCATTCCCGCCAACGTCCTTCTGCCTTACCCTATCGGTCAGCTTGGCGGCAACCTACCCCACGGAGACACCGCCGGATTCCTGGGTAAGAAATATGATCCGTTTGTTTTGAACGCTGACCCCGCTGACCCTCACTTCCACGTGCCCGACATGCTGCCTCCGGACTATATTGCCGCTTTGCGCGTAGACCGGCGACGGGACTGGCGGCGGTTGATTGATAACTCCGTTTCCTATTTTGAATCCAGTCAGGATGCGAAGCTGATGGATTCCACGTTCAGCGAGGCCTATACGCTGATGACCTCGTCAAAAGCCCGCGCTGCTTTCGACTTGAATCAGGAGCCAGAAGATGTGCGCAAGAGATATGGGATGAATCGCTTCGGACAGGGATGCCTGCTGGCAAGGCGATTAATTGAGAGTGGCGTCCGCTTTGTGACTGTGAACATGTTTGAGACCGTATTTAATGAAATCACCTGGGATATTCACGGCTCAGCCCCCTTCAGTCCGATCAGTGCGATGAACAGTCTGGTGGGGCCGATGTTTGATAATGCCTTCAGTTCCCTGATCGAGGATTTGAGTGATCGCGGTCTGCTCGATAATACCCTGGTTCTCGCGACGGGTGAATTTGGTCGGACTCCACGCATCAATCCTGCCGGGGGCCGTGACCATTGGCCGCAATGCTGGAGTATCGTGATGGCAGGCGGCGGAATCAAAGGGGGGCAAGTCGTGGGATCCTCCGATTCCATCGGTGCGGCCCCCAAGGACCGCCCGGTGCAGCCTTCGCATGTAGCAGCCACGGTTTACCACGCTTTGGGCATCCCCATCGACCTTATTTTATCGACCCCGGAAGGTAGACAGGTGCGCCTGGTAGACCACGGTTTTGATCCGATCATGGAATTGTTTTCCTGATGTCGCGGGAAGAGTCACTTTCGGAAGTGAGGAGATCCATGAAGCTATTCTCGGGTAAACGGCTCGTTCTGATCCTAGTGTTCGTGATGGGGGTGAGCGCTTCAAGCGCTGTCAATTCACAGGCGCAATCTTCTCAGTCAGGGAGCCCCGGGAAGACACCCAATTCTGAAAGCCCTTATCATCCCTTCGACCGCTCAGAGGCGGCACAACGGAACTGGTACAGCTCAGTTTCAACCCAGACGACTAAAATCCAACCGGTCGCGGCCCATGCCGCTTATAATTCTGCACCGCTGACCGGAATCAGAATTCTGCCCTCTTCAGTTTCTCTCGCCATCCCTCGCCTCAACCAGCGAATTGTCGTCGAAGGCGTATATGCGGACGGGCACGAAGCGGACCTCACTGCGCAGGCGCAGGTCCAAACCTCAAATTCCCGCGTTGCCCTGATCGACAAGGAAGGTTTTGTTCATCCCGAAGGGGATGGTCACACCGTTCTGACAGCTTCCTATCACGGTCTTCATGCTACAGTGCCGGTGGATGTCAAGAACTTTACTGTTCCTTTTGTGTGGAGTTTTCGTAATCATGTTCTGCCCGTGATGACCAAGATGGGCTGCAACTCCGGTCCATGTCATGGCGCCGCCGCTGGGAAAAATGGATTCAAACTGACCTTGCGCGGCTACGATCCCGTCATCGATTACTATACGCTTACCCACCAGGCCATTGGGCGCCGAACGAACCGTCTGGAGCCTGCCAAGAGTCTTATTCTGCTCAAGCCGACGCTCACCATCCCGCATGGCGGCGGCCAACGATTCCCAGTCGGATCGCCGGAATATAAGGTTATTTCAGGATGGATTGCGGCAGGCATGCCGCCGCCGAAGTCTACCGATCCTCGCATTGTGGACCTCCAGGTGTATCCCCATGAGGCTTCGCTGGTCCCGGGGGCTCAACAGCAATTAGTGGTGATGGCCAAATTCTCCGATGGCCATTATGAAGATGTAACTCGCTGGGCCAAGTATTCCAGCGGGGATGAAGGGGTGGCGACCGTGCTTCCTTCCGGCCTGGTCACGATGCACGGCTACGGCGAGGCTCCCGTCACGGTGTGGTATCTAAGCCACGTCACTTTCGCCCGCATGCGCATTCCCTACCCCTATGATATCAATGAAGCCGTTTACCGCCGGGCACCTCGGCACAATTATATCGACGACTACATCCTGGCCCATCTTCAACAATTACACATTCCCCCCTCGCGCCCGGCTACTGACGCCGAGTTCATTCGTCGTGCCTATCTGGATGCGGCAGGAATTCTGCCTACCCCAAAGGAAGTCGAAGCATTTCTGAAGGATAGGTCTCCGAATAAACGCGAACGGCTGATCGAAAGCCTGATCAAGCGACCAGAGTTTGTTGATTACTGGGCTTATAAATGGTCCGACCTTCTCCTGGTCACCAGCAACCGCCTCTCCTACCCGGAGATGTGGAGCTACTATGATTGGATCCGGCAAAGCGTGGCCCAGAATAAACCCTGGGATCAGTTCGTGCGCGAGATTATTACCGCCACTGGAAATACTTTGCAAAATGGAGCGGCGAACTACTGGGTTATTCACCGCGACCCGATCGATATCTCAGAAAACATGACCGAGGCCTTCCTGGGCATCAATATTACTTGCGCACATTGCCACAACCATCCGTTAGCCAAATGGACTCAGAAGGATTATTACGGCATGGCGAACCTCTTCGCCCGCGTCCGACTGAAGATGGGGGCGCCCGCAGGCAACCGTCCGGGATTTGGCCCGATTTTCCGCGATGTTACCGTCTACTCCGGAGTGGCAGGCCAGTACACCGACGACCGCTTCAGTCATCCCCTGCCGCCCAAGCCGCTGGGCGCACCCGCCTTGCCTGTGAATACGACGCAGGATTTGCGCACCTACTTTGCAAAGTGGGTGACATCTGCGGACAATCCCTTTTTTGCGCGCGCCATTGTGAACCGCGTTTGGAAAAACTTCATGGGCAAGGGGCTGGTTGAGCCGGTGGACGATATGCGCGCGACGAATCCTCCCACCAATGAAGCCCTTCTGAACACCTTGGTCAAAGACTTCGTGGCACATCGCTTTGACGTAGACTACCTGATCCGCACAATCATGGAGTCGGCTACTTATCAGACAGCATCCGAACCTACCAAGGAAAATATTGTGGATGAGAAATACTATTCGCATTACCTCATCCGGCGCCTGCCCGCCGAAGTGCTTCTGGATGCCCTCTCGCAGATTACCCGTGAACCCGAGAAATTCGACGGCTACCCCCTGGGGACCCGCGCCCTGCAATTGCCGGATACTGCCGTCCAATCCTACTTCCTTACCGCATTTGGCCGGCCTGTGCGAGAACAAACACAGGAAAGTGAGCGCAGCTCGGTGCCAACCATCACGCAGGCGTTGCACATTATTAACGGCGATACGCTGAATAATAAGCTGCGCGCCAAAGGTAACGTCATCGATCAACTCATCAAGGCGGGAGAACCCGATGCGCAGATCGTCCAGTATCTTTACCTGGCTGCCCTTAGCCGCTATCCAACCGCGGCAGAGAAGCAGGAGTTGGTGAGCCACTTGCGCACCGCAGAAATGCAGAAGGTGCAGGATGTTGCGAATCCCCGGCGTGCTGCGCTTTCAGACCTGGCGTGGGCTATGCTCACCAGCAAGGAGTTCATGTTCGATCACTGAGTCTGGCGCCCCCTTCACCGGCAGCCGTCAGATAGCTGTCGCATGGATGTCTCGCTAATTTAACTCGGAAAGCGGAAAGTGAACATTCACAACTCCAATTCTCAAATTTCAAATTTTCGACGAGCTTGCTCAAAATCCCACCTCGCCCAGAGTGGGCTGCTGATTCTGCGTAGGCCTCATAAGGTTTTAAAACCGGTTCTCCTCATTGCTGCGCTGGCGATAGGCTTTGGAATGGTTCTGAAAATCCGTATTGGCCTTGCCACCCCAGGGCCGGATTCTGAAGGAAGCAATGCGCAGACTGCCCGCACGACCGCTTCCTCAAATTCGGGATCCTATCAGGCTGTTGTCAGCATCCTGCAGCAGAAGTGCTTTGCCTGCCATAGCAGCGCCGCGAAAATGGGCGGGTTCGTCATGGAGTCGTACCAAACGCTCATGAAAGGCGGTAAGCATGGTGTGGAAATCGTTCCTGGAAACAGTGCCAAAAGCCGGCTGGTGCTGATGGTGGAGGGGACGGTGCAACCGCGCATGCCTTTTGGTGGCAATCCGCTCTCCGCTGCTGAAATCGCAACCATCAAGCGTTGGATTGATGCCGGCGCTAAAGGCCCTGCACCCGGTGAGGCGGCTACTTTAAAACCCAAGCTCAACATTCCGGATATCAAACCCCAGGTTCCTGAGAATTCCCCCGTCGGCTCCGTCGCGTTTTCACCGGATGGAAAGCTGCTCGCGGTTGGAGGATACAAAGAGGTTCGCCTCATGGACCCTGCTACCGGCAAGGTTCTGAAAACATTGACCGGGGCCGCGGGCATGGTCCGGTCGATGGCTTTCAGTCCGGATGGGACGAAACTCGCAGCTGGCGGAGGGCTCTGCCAGCGCTGGGGTGAAATCAAACTTTGGGATTTGCGGGCCGATAAGCTACTCCAGACCATGCAGGGACATCACGATTGCATTTACTCAGTGGCTTTCAGCCCTGACGGAAAGCTTTTGGCTTCTGGAAGTTACGACAAACTCATCAAACTTTGGAATCCAGCCACGGGCCAAGAAGTGCGCACCCTGAAGGACCACATCGATGCTGTCTTTGCAGTGGCATTCAGCCCGGACGGGAAATGGCTAGCCTCGGGATCGCAAGACCGGACGGTGAAGATCTGGGATGTGGCTTCCGGCGAACGCCTCTATACATTGAGCGATCCTCTGGATGGCATCAACAGCATTGCGTTTTCTCCATCCGGAAACCAGATCGCTGCTGCTGGCTACGACAAACTCATTTATATATGGAATTTAAACGCCAAGGGCGGCACGCTCGCGCAATCTCTTATCGCGGATGAAGACAGCATTCTGCAGATTGCCTGGTCGCCGGATGGCAAAGAAATCATCACCAGCTCAGCGGATGGCTCAATTCGCATTCGAGATGCCGCGACCCTCAATCCGCTGGGCATGATCGGCCAACAGTCCGATTGGGTGGAAGCCTTAAGCATTAGCCGCGATGGCAAATGGCTGGCGGCAGGACGCTATGATGGAACGCTCAGCATCTATCACATGGGATCTCTGCAACAGGTAGTCGGTCCGCTTCTGGCGTTTCAACCCTATTTGCCGCCCCGAAGGGCGGTCCACGTAGCGGCAGCGCAGGCCAGGACCCATCCGCAACGAACGGAAAATTGAGGAGGAGGGCCTCCAACATGAAAATGAAACTCTGGACATGCTTCTTGACCGTTGCTTGCTTGCTGGGAATCATCCTGACGTCGGGACAAATGGAATCGAAAGGGGCCGCTGCGGCCCAGCAGCAACCCTCATCTGCCGCTTTACCTCAGCAGCCCGCTGCCCTTGCCGGCACTCAGGCGCCAACGATTCCGCCATCGATTTCTACTATCTGGCCTGTGGGAATGAAGTTGGGCACGAGCCAAACCTTTACAGTGGAAGGACGCAATCTGGAAGGAGCGAGGAAGATTCTGTTTGATACGCCAGGGTTTCAGACCAAGGTCCTCTCCATCAAGACACTTCCTGAAAAGGCCCGGAAGATCCGGATCAACGTTGACACGGCGGCAGAGGTGCCTCAGGGGAAGAAGCAGGAAGCTCGTATCCAAGTCACTGCTTCTTTAACAGTTACGCCTGGCATCCACTGGTTCCGCATTCAGACTCCCTTAGGAACGTCGAACATGGCGACGCTGGACGTGGGTGCACTGCCTGAAATTCAGGAAAAGAAGTCGAATCAATCCTCAAAACAGGCTCAACCAGTTATCCTGCCCGCCACACTGGTAGGCATGCTTGACAAACCCGGTGATGTGGATACTTTCCAATTCAGGGGACAGGCAGGCGAAGAGGTTGTTTTTCGAGTCGTGGCCTCTCAGCTAGGCTCAAAACTGCGTTCGGTGCTGACGCTCAAGGATTCCTCGGGCAAGGAGTTGGCTCAGGCAGGCAAATTCTCAGACAAACCAGATGCGGTTCTCACCTACAAGCTTCCGGCAGACGGTCAATATGAAATTACCCTTTCCGATCAGGAAAAACAGGGGGATAAAGATCACTTCTATCGCCTTTATGCCGGAGCGCTGCCTTATATTTCGGGCGTTTTCCCGCTGGGTGTCAGAGCCGGGCACCCTGCGCAGGTGGAAGTGAAAGGCATTAATCTGGGTGGAATTCACGAAGTGCAAGTGGATCCTCCTCCATCGGCTGATGGCTGGACAACCGTTCCGGTTAGAGTCAAAACGGCCCACGGTATCTCACTCAACACAGCCTACGTAACAGTGGACAATGAACCCGAGCTAACCGAAAAGGAACCGAATAACACGGTTGCGCAAGCTGAGTCGATTCAGGTTCCAGCGGCTATCAATGGCCACATCTATAGCCTTCAGAAAAACGGACCGCCCGATGAAGATTACTTCCGGTTTACAGCGCGAAAGGGCGAACATTTGAACATTGAAGTGGCTGCAGCGCGTCTGGGTTCTCCGCTCGATTCTGTCATTGAAGTGCTCGACAGCCAGGGTCATCCCATTCCCCGGGCCATTGTTCGCTGCCTGAACGAAACTTCGCTTACTCTCGCTGACCGGGACTCTCGCACGCGTGGCTACCGGCTGGTCTCACGAACGGGCTTTCATGATAATGACTACCTGATGGTTGGCGAGGAACTCGACCAGATCCAGTTCATTCCTGATCAGCCGGATGCGGATATTCTCCTGAAAGGGTACGGGGATCAGCGCGTGGCACTCCTCGGAACTTCACCTCAAGCGCATTACGTGACAGAGCCGGCATACCGGGCGGAAATCCTGCCGCCGGGATCCGAGTTTCCTTCCAACGGCCTTCCCGTATTCCGCATTGCCTATCGGAATGATGACGGAGGTCCAGGATTCGGCTCTGATTCGCGGCTTGACTTTGTAGCGCCGCAGGATGGCGAATACATCCTTCACATCAAGGATGTTCGCGGCCTTCAAGGCCCGGACTTCGCCTACCAACTGATCATTCGAGACGCTGCTCCGGATTTCACGCTGACGGCTTCGACGGAGAATCCGAATATTCCTCGTGGTGGGCGACTACCGGTTGAAGTAACCGCCAATCGGATGCTGGGATATCAAGGACCTATCGAGATCAGGGCCGTGGGCCTTCCCAGCTGGATTACTGCGCAGGCTGCTACGATTCCGGCAGGGCAGGATTCTGTCACCCTCATCCTTCAAGCAGCCTCGAATGTACCCTCCTGGGAGAATGCTGTCCCCTTCAAAATTGAAGGGCACGCCTGGGTAGGCGGGCATCCACTGATCCGAGTTGCCGATCCTGAGACGCCACTGCGAGTCGCAGCCTTGATGCCGGCCCCCGACCTCCTGATCGCCGCCGAGCCTCGGGAAATTACGCTGAGGCCCGGCCAGACAACCACCGTAACGCTCAGTGTCAGCCGTGAAAACGGCTTTAAGGGACGCGTTCCTTGTCAGATTGATAATCTTCCTCCTGGGGTTCGCGTAGTGAACGTTGGTCTGAATGGCATTCTTGTCCATTCCAACGAAACGATGCACAAGTTCACCCTGAGAGCCGAGGACTGGGCTCGGCCTGTGGACCAGCCGATCTATGCCGTGGGGGAAGTCGAATCCAATTCACCCACACTTCATGCGTCAGCTCCGATTCTTTTAAAAGTGGAAGGGAAACAGGAAATGGCCTCGACTGAAGCAAGACCGTCCCATTTCAAGGGTCAGTCGGGCATTCCTGAGAGTGCCCCACCCTCTTCCTCAGCACACTAGCAGCAGAGCGGCTGGTCTTTATATTACTCAGTCGCAAGCAAAGCTAACGGAAAGCTTTTCAGTGCATCGGCCAATTGCAGCACGGTTTTGCCGTCCTGAACAGAGGTGCTGCACATTTCCTGAGTCAAGATATTGCGCCACTTCTTGGATGATTTTCGGGGTAGCACGATCGCAGTTCTACCCCACACTTTCTGACCGATTGGCGGTTTGAGACTTTTCACCAGCCTTGTCACCCGTCTCGGAGCCACCAGCAAAACGCAGCCGTTCTTGTTGCGACGCGCGAAAGCAATGACACATTCCTTTTTCGCGCCGATCACTTCTCCAGGCAAATAGTCTCCCCCAGAAAACAGTTCCTGATGAGTGCGGCGGAAATTTAGCGCTTTGCTCATGACGTAGAGCTTGATACGCCCATCCTCCCATCGTCCAAGCAAGTTTCGAATCAGTGCCGCAGGGTTCTCTTCTTCCCTCTCTTCAAGTTCCGTAAGCCATTGGATTCTTTTGTCGAAATCCACCGGACCTCTGTTGTCCGGATCAACCAACCGAAGGTCCCAAAGCTCTGATCCCTGGTAGAAATCCGGCACTCCGGGAGCCGCGATTTTTATGAGCAATTGCGAAAGGGCATTGAATACCCCATAGAAAGCAATCTGGTGTTGAAATTCGACGAAGTCTTTAAAAAACAGGTTATCGTCTGAAGTTTTCGTAACCGCCTTGATGAATTCAGCCAGGGCTTTTTCATGGGTCACATTCGGACGAGTCCACCGGGTATGGATTCTCGCTTCACGCGTTGCCTTGATCATGTAATCTCGAAGTCGGTTTCTAAATTCCGGAATTTCTGATTCCTGCAACGGCCAGGCTCCCAGCATGGTTTGATATAGAAGAATCTCTTCATTGCGATCGGGCACCTCTCGCTCTCCTTTCAGAGCCTTCTTCTTGGGGCGATTCCAGCTCATCCAGCGGTTGAGGCGCTTCCTCCACTCCGTGGGGATTTCGGAGAGTATATTAACGCGAGCCCGGACATCCTCCGATCGTTTCGTATCATGCGTCGTGGTGGCGTTCAATGAATGCGGCCACGCGTTCAGCCTTCTTTGCACAAATTCCTGGAACGTCGTCAATGAGACTCCTGAAGAGGCTGGATTTCCTCCAACCTCATTCAGCGAAACGAGCGGGTTATAAATATAAAGCACCGTATCTTCAAATCCCTTCGCCATGATGGGGCCCGTGAACTGCTGCCATCGCATCACGAATGCGAGGCGAGCCTCCCGTTGCGCAGGTGAGAGGTGCACCTTTTCCCGCAAGAGAAGGACGTCGCCCAGGAAATCAAAATAGGCGGGGTTCAGCTTACGGTTTCTTCGGCGGGCGGCTTCGAGAGCTTGAACGATGTAATCCCGATCAGACAAAGCCACCGTGGAATCTCGAGTATAGGTTCGATAAACGGATAGGCAAGCAGTCGTCTCAATCAAGGCCGGGGTCAGCTCTGCCACAGGAAGGTCACGAGCATAGCGATCCTGCTCAGCCATCAGGCTCAGGTGGTGGCCTAGGCTCCGCATCTCCACGGCCAGCAACGAATCCATGACCTCCTTTTTCTTTTCGTAAACCAGGTCTTCAAATCGAATATCCATCCCCAGCAAGTCTCGATAGACTCTATTCAGAACTCTAACCCCTCGCTCACTGACAAAGATTCTGTTCAGAACGTTCAAAAAATCGTATCCGGTAGTCCCACAGATCGGCCAGTTCCCGGGCAGGACTTCGCCTTCTGAAAGAATCTTTTCCACAACCGTGTAAAAGCATTCCTGGCGATCTCCGGAACTCGAGAACCCCAATCTTTCCTGCAATCGCCGGAGGTAACCGAGAGGATCACGTAATCCATCAATATGATCAATTCGCAATCCTGTGACCAGGCCTTTCTCAATAAGGCGGAAGATGGTCGCATGCGTGGCATCAAAGACTAGCGGGTCCTCAACACGAACGCCCACCAAATCGGTGATGGTAAAAAAGCGGCGGTAATTGATCTCTTCGTTTGCAGTTCGCCAGAATGACAGGATGTAAGCCTGATCAGACAACAGTTCATCCAGAAGGCCGAAGCTCTGGGGGTCGCCTTTCCTCCCATTGAAAGCCCTCAAATTCCCATCAATGAAATCGTGAACTTCCTCCGACGTCTGATAAAGCTTCCAAAGCCGTTCCTTAATCCCCTCCCTTTGCAGGCGCCTTTCGCCGACAACTTCCGAGGAGAGTGAGACCCGCTCTGGCAAATCTGCTATCGCGGCCAGAATCCCTTCCAATTCCCGACATGCAGAAGAATCCGACCCTATTTTCTGTTTCAATTCCTCTGACCTGTGCCTCAGAATGTGGAAATAGGATTTGGGCGCGACCGGCAATTTCAGATCTGCGTACTGCAGAAAGAAACCTGACTCTTCATAGACCAACTTGAGCTCTTGATTTTCAAGAACCTCCGCATAAGGACGACCCAAAAGGGGTAAAAGAACTTTGTTCTCAAGCGTCCGGCGCGGCGGATGCCAATCGATATCAAAATAGGTGGCATAAGCCGAGCTTGGACCATTCTCCAGTACATCCATCCACCAGGGGCTCTCACTGCTTGCAGCCATATGATTGGGAACGATATCCAAAATCAGCCCCATTTGATGCCGATGCAACTCCTGCGCGAGTTCCTCAAATTCCTCTTCGGTTCCAATCTCGGGGTTGAGCCGCGAAAGATCCGTCACATCGTAGCCGTGGGTGCTTCCACGCCTGGCTTGCAGCAAGGGCGAGGCATAAAGGTCAGAAATGCCGAGCGCGTGCAGATATGGAATTAACCTACGGGCATCCTGAAAGCGGAACTGCGCATTGAACTGAATGCGATAGGTTGCAGAAGGAATTCGACAAGTGTGCATCAGAATTTCAGGCCCGTCGTGCTGAGCAGTGCTTTCTTATGAACTCACCCTCCCGAATTGACGCGAAGAGACAACTTTTCGGCTACGGCATGAAAGCGCTCCACCCACGCCTTTGCAGATTCGTCTCCTTGTTCAATTTTGGATCGCATCCTGGGGTAGACATCCTGAATAAGTTCAAAGCAGATGTTCTGAGCCTTCCAGAGCCCTACCTCAAAAGGAGCGGTACAAGCCAGGCTTACCGTGGTCTCCAGTTTCTCGAGGCTTGACAAATCATCGGGTTGCGCTGCAAAACTCTCCGCAACCTCTTCCACTCGCCTTCGCAGCGCATATTCCAATGTTGGCGCATCAAATTCCACCTTTACCGACCTGGCTTCTTCAAATAACCGGACGATGCGCTCCGGGTTCAGATCCTTGGTTAAAAATGCCTGGCGCAATTCGCTGTTCAATGCAAACTCCGCCACGGCCCGAAATGCTTTCGGCAGCGGAGTGCCAATATCCGCCAAAAATCGCATCAACGAAGCATGTTGCTCATAAAGGCGACGAAAGTTTTCTTCGGCCTCGGATAGGGTGGATTCCAGAATGATGCTCAGAATCCTGCGTTGTTCATCTTTGAAAAGAGATTTCAGGGAATAGGTTCCACCTTCGAAGTCCCGGTCAAGCAATCGGATGATTGCCGGAATATCTGCCCGTTCGAAAGCTTCGGCCGCTTCTTGGACAGCGCGCTGATATTCCTCAAGCGGGCGGGCAATCCGAACGCCACAGGTCACGTTATGGTCGCCAAAATAGAGCCCGCACAAACTGAGTGTCGCAGCATCGAGAGTAATCTCCGAGGTCAGCCGCACGCGCCCCACCACGAGCTTGGTGTTGCCCGCTTCCAGCATCCTATAATCTTCCCGATCGACGGTATAACAATAGATTCGAGCTTTCTCGGGATAGGAATCAAATAGAGAGCTGACGGCGTAATGGGCAGCAACCTTCGGCAGGTCTACTATGGCTGGCTTGACGAACTTCTCAAAGATTTGCGCGCCGTCGCCATTTTCAGGGATGTTGCTCTTGGCGCGTGCTAATCGCTCGAGAAAAGGCGACTCATCGAACTCGCCGAAAGCTTCCTTCGCCAGTTGAATGGCTCGGCCGGCATATTGAATTACCTGTACGGTTTCAAGGCCTGAGAGTTCGTCAAAAAACCATCCGCAACTGGTGTACATCAGCATGGTGTGCCGTTGGAGTTCCAGCAGTTTCAATGCGAGGATTTTTTCGGAATCGCTGAGCGGATGTGAAGCGGATTTCTCCCAAAATTTTTCCAGGCTCCCCTCGGAGCGATCCAGGATGACATCGATATAATCATTCCGCGCTTTCCAAGGATCTTTCAGAGTTTCTCGCGCCTTTGTCCCGTACCGCGAGGCCAAATCATCCCGAAGCCAGTCCAGAGCTTCACGCAACGGAGCTCTCCATTCCTGATTCCAGCCGGGGTGACCGGCATTGCATCCGCAGTTACTCTTCCAACGCTCGACCCCATGCACGCAACTCCAGGAGCTATTCTCGAAGATCTCAACCTGATGAGTGGCCGGATGCCTTTCAAGATATTCCCCATAGTTGGTGATTTGCGCAAGTTGGTTGGATTCAATGTAATGAAGAGCATAGGTCAGGGCCATCTCTCCGTGATGAAAGTGGTGACCGTAAGTTTCACCATCCGTAGCAATGTGCACAAGCTGTGGCCACGGCCGGACGCTTTCATCGGCAAAGCCGCTCATCAAACGATTGGCAAAAGTCTCGCCATTATTCAGCAGCCCTTCAAATGCAACAGCGCGGGAAATGGGCCCATCGTAGAAGAAGACGTGAATCTTGCGGCGTGACGGCAAGCGGATCAGATAGGCACGGGTGGGATCAATCCGGTCGCCGCTGACATCATGCCACGTGCGCCCCCCGATCTTCCTCACCCGCGCGGCCTGACGTGGCGCGAGAATCGTGAACAGAATCCCTCTTTCCGCCATGATTTCAAGCGTTGCAAGATCCACCGCCGTCTCCGGCAGCCACATTCCTTCCGGCGCCCGCCCAAACCGATGTTCAAAGTCGCGGATACCCCAGATGACCTGGGTGTATTTGTCTGCGCTGTTCGCAAGAGGCATGATCATGTGGTTGTAGCACTGTGCCAGTGCCGAGCCGTGTCCGGAAAACGTTTCGCGGCTGATTCGGTCTGCATCCAGGATCGCCTGATAAACTTTGGGAGCCTTTTCTTCCATCCAGGAGAGAAGGGTCGGCCCGAAGTTAAAACTGATCCGGGCGTAATTGTTCACAATGTTGACGATTCGGTTCTCGTTGTCCAGTATGCGTGATGCTGCATTGGGAGCATAACACTCAGCCGTAATTCTTTCGTTCCAATCGTGATACGGGTAAGCTGAATCCTGAAGCTCAATCGATTCGAGCGAGGGGTTTTCTCGGGGAGGTTGATAAAAGTGGCAATGGATGCACACATATCTCATAAAGTTCTCCTTCAAGCTCTTCAGAACGTTTTCAACTTAGCCTTTATCCGTTGATCGTTCATCGCCAGACATCCCGACTGATCCCATGAGCGGAGACACACAATGCCACTCTCATGTTTATTGATCCATCGATTAGCCTAACAGATTCGGGAACTTAAAGAGAAGGAAGGTGAGAGATGATCTGATTGGAAAGAAGAAGGAGAGAACACACTTTGGCTTCTTGAGTTACATAAAATTCTTCGGAGCTTGATTTCATAGTACCCATGATTCTGTGCCTGCAATCGCCCGCCGCGAAAATATCTCAGAGGCCAGGCGAAGGATGCCTGCGTCAATCCCGCGGCGCCAGTATGGCGCCACTCGGCCCGGCCTCCGCTTCCGAGAAGAACGGAGTTCCGCACCCTGATTCCCCAGCAAACGGTGTGCCGCATCTGATGTCGAGGAGCGAATGCGAATACTCGCATTCGTCACCGATCTTACCGGGAATTACGGCTTGGGCGTACCCTCAACGCGGAGAGTGAGGATTTGAAACGGACTTATCGAAAAGCTAACGCTGTCAGGAGATGCCGAGAGCGCTTTCTGATTTTGCTCGACGGCATTGCACTGCCACGCAGACGTGATTTCCAGATGTGGGATCTGAACACTCACCGTGGTTTTCCTCCCGGCGGTTTCGATAAAGCGCAGGATAGTTCCCTGGTTGTTTTCAGCGTGTTTCCAGTTGACCAGCACGAGATTCGGTTCACGGGTCTTGAGGAAACTGCCTTCGACTCCGCTGAGGGGTGCAGGGCGGCTCACCGCCTTGTCATTCGAAATGATTTCATTCACTTCAAATGGCGTCATCTCCGCCCATCCCATCTGGCTCAGCGCAGCGGGGCTGATATTTTGCCCGCTGGTCACAACATAACGGAAAGTAAAGTCTCCGCCTTGGTCGGCTCGATAGTTGGTGAACCAATAGT
>Ga0209581_1000463_pt1 | contig 86980 bp, 114 predicted proteins | sample Coa_R2_FD_187160 | JGI IMG/M metagenome (GOLD analysis project Ga0209581, IMG submission 187160) | Surface soil microbial communities from Centralia Pennsylvania, which are recovering from an underground coalmine fire - Coalmine... | ecosystem: Environmental > Terrestrial > Soil > Unclassified ...
ACACCTGATCGGACGGAGGACAGTCGTTGCTGAAAACAAAGATCGCCGTTGCACTCACGTCGTAGGTAAAACCGGCGCCAACCTTCTCGCGTCCTTGCCGGTCTTTCCAGCGGAATGTTACCGGCAGGTCGAGCCGATATCTGGTCATTGCCCTCAATTCCAAATGGCACCTTCCGCTCGCAAAATGGCAAAGCGTGGTTCCGTGGCGCGCAAACTAGGATGACTAAATGCTAAACATGCGACAAGCAAAGGAAGTTGGGAGCGAGCAATGACTTATGTACGAGGCTCCGTACGGGCAATCGCTTCTGATCGACTACCAACTTTCGCCTGTATCGAAGTTCATACCAAAGGCAGAAGGGAAGACGAACCGCAGTCGGAGTGATTGCGGCAAAGCTGTAAAGTTTCCAATGGCTCAGACGAAAAACCGCGAGAATTGACACAGACTAAAAATTTTTCAGCAACACACAACTTGTGCAGCCAACCCGCAAGCAGCTACTTACCTCGAAACGATTGGTCAGTGGGAACGAAAATGGCCGAGGGCTCTCCGATTCGGGTTTTGGTAGCGGACATCTCGAGGATGACTTCTCAGTTAATGGCTGCATCCTTGAAACGCAATCGCAGTCCGCGCTTCGAAGTTCTGCTGCCGGCCGATTTCACTTCCTCCGATGTGATCAAAGAAATCACATCCTCAGCTCCCGACGTAGCCCTGGTCAGCACTTCGTTGCTCGATGGCCCGTTCGCCGGATATGCGGTCCTGCGCGATATCCAGCCACGGCAATTGCGTACACGAATGGTGCTTCTGCTCGATGACCCTGAGCGCGACCTGGTCATCGACGCCTTCCGTGGCGGAGCTCGCGGCGTCTTTATGCACTCGGAACCCTCCTCTAGGCTCCCGCGCTGCATAGAGAGCGTCCACAACGGACAAATATGGGCGAGCACTAAAGAGCTCGAATACCTGGTCAGCGCCGTGGCCAGCAGCCGGCTTGTTCGTGTGGTCGATGCTCACGGCCGCAACATCCTCTCCAAGCGCGAAGACGAAGTGGTCGCACTCGTAGCCGATGGTCTGACCAACCGCGAAGTATCCGAAAAACTGAAACTCAGCGAGCATACGGTGAAGAGCTACCTGTTCAAGATCTTTGAAAAACTCGGAATCTCCACTCGCGTAGAACTGGTGCTTTACGCTTTAGCAGAGCAGCGCCGCGAGTCCTCTTCCCCCGAAAGAACGCCACTTCTGCCAGGCAGATAGCAAGTTAACTTGTCATAGTCACCGAAAGACGACGAAACGCGCCTTCGCTTTACCATCTGTGCGTGAGCGATTTGCAATCCCATGTTGATTTCTCGTAGAGAGTTCGTTCGCGATTGCGCTATGGCAGGAGCTGCGGCGGCATTCATGCCTGTGCTGCGTTGGCAAACTATTTCTGCTGCTAACGCTGCCCTAAGCGGTCCCGCCAGTCGAATCGTAAACTTCGATCGCGACTGGTTATTCGGTGGAAAGCTAAATCAAACTGCGACCAATTCGCGCAACGCTGAGCACGAGTTTTCTCCGATTACTCTGCCTCACTGCGTCGCTAAGCTCGGCTGGGAGAACTGGGATCCAGCAAGTTGGCAGGACCTCTGGTTGTATCGACGAAATTTCACCCTTCCCGACGAATTAAACAAGTTACGTATCTTCCTTCAGTTTGATGGGGCAATGGTTGGAGCAACGCCCAATATCAATGGTCATGAGTTGCCCTCCCACTTAGGAGGTTATCTCCCATTTCAGTATGAAATCACTGAGTGGTTAAAAGACGACGAGAACGTGCTGAACGTGACGGTGGATTCGCGCTGGAGCAACGTGCCGCCGGAAGGTTCTCCCGAGGGTGCAAAACGGATCGATTACTTAGAAGCGGGAGGAATCTATCGCTCTGTCTGGTTAAAGGCTGTACCGCAAGTGTTCATCAGTGATCTATTTGCGAAACCCGTAAAGGTACTCGATAAGGGTCGAAGAATTGAAGTTCAATGCACTCTCGACGCCGCGACCGCTCCGGAAAAGCCTGTTCAACTCCACGTTGAATTGAGGAATGGATCGCGCATTCTTTCGCGCGCGACAGAGGAAGTCCGGCTCGAGAAAACAGGGCAGAAAAGTGTGAGCCTTACACTTTCGAACCTAGGTGACGTTGCTTTGTGGGATGTCGATGCGCCGCATCTCTATGACGTAGTTGCGACACTCCTCGTGAATGGCAAGCCCACGCACGATTACCGTGTGCGTATCGGACTGCGAGACGCCCGGTTCGAATTGAATGGCTTCTTCTTAAATGGCCGGCGGTTGCAGCTCTTTGGACTGAATCGCCATGAGATCTACCCCTACGTGGGCGGCGCAATGCCGCCACGAGTGATGCGCCACGACGCAGAAATGCTTCGTCATGAATTCAATTGCAATATCGTTCGTTGTTCTCACTATCCTCAATCGGAGGCGTTCCTGAACGCCTGCGATGAATTGGGGCTGATGGTTTGGGAAGAGACTCCAGGATGGGGTTACATAGGAGATGAAACCTGGAAGGAACTCCTCGTCCGTGATGTTAAAGACATGATTCTCCGCGACCGCAATCGCCCTTCGATTGTGATCTGGGGAGTACGAGCCAATGAGACGAAGAACGATGTTGATCTCTACCGGCGTAGCACTGCAGTCGCCAGGTCTCTCGACGACTCCCGCCCGGCATCTGGATCGATGACCTCGGGGACGCGAAAGGACTTACAGAACTGGCACGAGGATGTCTTTGCTTTCGACGACTATCATGCCGAGCCCGACGGTTCCGTCGGTATCGAGGACCCCGTTCCGGGAGTGCCGTACATGCTGGCCGAAGCGGTCGGCCAGTTTGACTATGCAAAGCGCAGCGGCTTTGGCGTTAAATATCGACGTGCCGGCGATATAAGTGTTCAGGAAGTGCAGGCTGTAAGGCACGCTCAGGCGCACAGCAGAGCTGGGGCCAATCCACGCATTTGCGGCGTGATTGCCTGGTGCGCATTCGATTATGAGAGCTTAATTAACTCATATAACACCATCAAGACTCCAGGGGTTGCCGACATCTGCCGCATTCCCAAATTGGGCGCATCGTTTTATCAGGCGCAGTGCGATCCTAAAGTTCGCGTTGTCATTCAGCCCAGTTTCTATTGGGACTTTGGTCCCCGCACGCCGCATGGCCCAGGAGACAAAGCTGCCATTTTTTCCAACTGCGACCGCCTGGAATTATTCATCGCGGGTCAGAAACACGCGACGCTGCAGCCCGATCGCGCGAATTTTCCCAATTTGAAGCACCCGCCGTTTTTCGCCGATCTCGACATTGACGGAACGGCCAAACCTGAACTCCGGATTGACGGGTATGTCGGAGATCGCATTGCGTCGTCGCGGACCTTCTCCTCGGATTCTTCTTCGGACGAGCTTGCGCTTGCAGCAGACCACGACGCACTAGTAGCCGACGGCTCCGACGCCACGCGCGTGGTATTCAAAGTCACCGACAAATTTGGAGCCGAAAGAGCATTTGCCAACGGCGAGGTCTCCTTCGAACTCACTGGTCCGGGGCTGATCGTCGGTGACAATCCGTTCTCGCTGGCCGACAGCGGAGGTGTAGGCGCCATCTGGATCAGGACGCTTGCAGAAAGAACAGGATCAATCCGGGTAACTGCCAAGCACTCAACGCTAGGCGCAAAGACCGTGGAAATCGCCGTCCATACCACAGGAAACATAAAGAAGGAATACCAAAATGGGAAATGAAAATCAAAGAGCAATCGGCCTTCGCTGCCCTGGATTCCTTATCGCCACAAAGCGCATGTCGCCTTTAGCTTTGGGAAGAAGTATCCCAAATAGGTTATTCGCGTTCTCGGCTTTTGGCTGCTGATCACTTGAGCCGATCCAGAACATCTTGCATTTCTTCGGCGAGACGCTCGACCAGTTCGGTGGCCGATTGCCGGCGCGCCAGACGCACTCCTTGGCCGACCCATAGCGAAAGGAACTCGGCGCGTCCTTGCTTGGCGGCGGCGGTTCTCAGGGGACGCGTGAGGGAGTTCTGAATTGGGAATTCTGGGATGGAGGCCGGATCCTGATCAATGTCGGCCATGAACCGATTCACGATTCCGCGGGCAGGGCGACCGGAGAAGGCGCGGGTTATGCGCGTCTGGTCTTCTTGCGCGTTCAGGATCGCCTGTTTATAGACCTCGGGCACTCCGGCCTCTTTGCACGTGAGAAATGCTGTTCCCATCTGAACCGCCTGTGCCCCCACTGCGAGCGCCGCCACGATGCCACGCCCGTCCATGATGCCTCCCGATGCGATTACCGGCACCCGGACGGCATCGACCACCTGCGGCACAAGCGAAATCGTGCCAATCATCGCCTGGGTGAATTCCGTCGCAAAGCTTCCGCGGTGTCCTCCGGCTTCGCTGCCCTGAGTCACAATCGCGTCCACACCCAGCTTCTCAAGTTGAACAGCCTCGTCCACAGTCGTGGCAGTTCCAATCAGGAACATATTGCGGGCTTTAATTTGAGCAACGACTTTTGAGGGAAGTAATCCGAAGGTAAAGCTGAAGCAAGAGGCACCACTCTCCAGCGCGGCTGCGAGTTGCTCATCGAAGCGACTTGTTGGAGAGGAGGCGGAAGTCGGCATCGGCGCTCCAAGCTCGGCGAAGTATGGACGGAGTCGAGCCAACATCGTTTGCGGAATGCCAGGGCCTGCAGGAGCGGGCAGCGGTGCGAATAAGTTGATTCCGAACGGGCGCGAAGTTTTCGCACGGACTGCAGCGGCAGCGCTGTCAATCTGCTCTGGAGTCAGATATGCGGCGCCGATGAACCCAAGTCCGCCGGCGTTCGAAACCGCCGCCACTAGCTCCGGTGTATCTCCGCCGCCGGCCAATGGCGCTTGAATGATCGGATGCGACAACCCAAGACGCCGCGAGAGGGTGCTGGTGAGTGCCATAGAAACAAGGTATCAATTCGCTCGACTTCTCGCCGATAAAGAGCGTTGCAAAACAAGAGCTCAGCACACGTTCTTTGTTTACTCGATAATAATTCTCGCTGTTCCCGAGTTAGGAACAGTCCGTCTGTCCCCATGTTCCCCCATGTTTCCCATCTCCGTTCCCGTTTTGGATTTGTAGGTTTTTGTGGACTCATCATTGAAGCTGATCGACCAAAGTGTCGGCCATCGTTCCGAAGGCACCACACAATCGTTCGGCGGCCCCAAAGAGCCAGGCTGGGAGCCGATCAGGCGCGAGGCCCGCAAGGCCATTGCACGCAGAAACAGCGCTGGATGATCCGAGTTGCCCTGGTGAAGCGCGCATTCTGAAATCGCACTTCGCGAAGACGCGCGGAGTGCGGCACCCATGCCAGGGTTCGCACCCAAAAAAGAAAACCATGAACGAAGAACAGGGTGCGCCGCCGCCCACCGAACGCAATGCATCCACGCGGCATCCAAAGCGGCAATAAGGTGCATCTCTGCTTTTCAGTCGCGATGGAAGCAGTGATAGGCTCCAATCGTAAGCCTTGAGCATTGAAACGCGGATCACAACGTAATGCTGCGAACGAATACGTGACCTCCCCTTCCAAATACCTCCTCGCGGCGCTGTTGGTATGCGGGAGTGCGGTCGCCATTGCACAAGAGCCCGCCGGGTGCCCGCAGCGAAGTGGAGCGGAATTAGTCTCACCCAAACCCGAGGTTGAGAACTTCAAATTCTCCAAGCCTGACCTCCAACTTCTTCGACAGGTTGACGCCTTGGACCAGCAGATTGCCGATCATGGTCTGCTCTACGTCGATCCCGAAGTGGAAGCGTACATTCAGCGCATCGGTTGTTCTGTCGTGCCGGCTCATGTTCCCGAACACGTGATGTGGCGCTTCCGGGTTCTGCGCGATCCTGTACCCAATGCCTTCGCGCTAGCGAACGGATCCGTTTACATCAACACGGGCATGCTTTCCCGACTCGAGAACGAGGCCCAGTTGGCTGGCGTACTCGCACATGAGGTCACGCATGTGGTGAATCGCCACACGTACCGCTCGTTTAACGACATGCGCAGGAAATACGTAATGATGGACGTGTTTGAGGCAGCGACGAGTGCGGCTCCGCTTGCAGGAGCGAACTATCCGGCCATGCTCGCTCTGGGAAACGTGGTTCCGCTAGCCGTTGTGCAAACTACGTTCGGATATCGGCGTGAGTTAGAGCACGAGGCAGACGACTACGCAGTGCGTCTGCTATACAAGGCTGGGTATGATCCGAAGCAAATGGCACATGCGCTTGATTTGCTGCGCCATGGACCGGAGGTAGATCTCAGCGTTCGTCCGATCTTCTGGGCCGACCATCCCCGACTGGAAACGCGCGTAAAAGATACGACTGTATTAGCAGATCAGTTGCAAGGGCAGGGCGACACTGGCCGGCTAGAAGACGCCGCGTACATGGCTGCGACCAAAAACGCAATTCGTCATGACGCGAATCTCGATCTCCTCCTGGGGCGTCCACGCAGCGCTCTTGCGATCGCAAAGCGTCTGATTTCGTTCGAACCTAGGAATGCCGAGAATTACGCGCTTCTCGGCGAAGCCTATCGTGCGCTCGGCGGCCGTGCTCCGGAGCCTAGTCCGGAGGAACTAACAAGCAAAGGAAAAGATGAAGCGCGCAGAAATCTCCAGAAACTGACGCCGGCCGAATACGAGAAGGCATTACTCACTCGTCCGGGAGGCTTGGAGCAGTGGCACGTCAACTCCGCCTCGGCGGAGCGAGCCTTTGCGCAGGCCCTTGAACTGGACTCGAAAAATCCGGCGGCACACCGTGGCTTGGGATTTCTCTACCAGGATGAGGACCGACCTGCAGATGCCATCGCGCAGCTCAAATCGTATCTTGAACTCGCGCCTGAAGCTCGCGATGCTCACCAGGTTGAGCTGCGTATTAAGTCGCTGCAGCAGAACGCTGCCGCGAAAAAATCAGCAACAGAAGGCCCTCAATGAAGAGATTTGTCCTGTTCGTCGTCGCACTGAGCAATGCCGTCGCCTGGGCTCAGGTCGTACACCCCGACTTGAAATCGGGCAAGGAGCACGTGAACCGAATCGTCATCATGCCCGTGCAGGCGGAAATCGATAAGCAAAGCATGAAAGGCGGCGAGCCTATGACGGAGCAAGCGAGGGAGCTCGAGAAATCGCTCACTCCGGTTATCGCCGATGTGCTTCGCAAAATGAACGTCACTGTGGACGACACGGCATTTGCGTCCGCAGCATTCGACAAAGATCCCGACTTCCGTTACACAACTGACGATCTGCAGAAGAAGTTTGATGCCATACTCGGCCAGCTCACGCGCAAACCGAATGACGTACGCAAAGGACGTTTCACTCTGGGCGACTCCGTCGCCAAGCTCGGAGACCTTAACGCCGATGCTTTGTTGTTTGTGCGAGCCTCAGGCAGCGTGCTCACGGGCGCCAGAAAGGTCTGGAGCTTCCCGCTAAGCTATGATCGACTGCGCCTCCGCATGGCCCTCGTCGATGCTCGTACCGGCACAGTGCTGTATTTTGCCAAGCAGACAATCTTGAAGAACGTGACCAAAGACCCCAACAACGCAAAAGAGGACATTCAGGCTTTATTCAAGGACTTTGGAAAAGCTAATAAGGGGAAAACATTGATCAAACCGGAAGGACGGCAGAATGTATCTTGGTCGATTCCTATTCGGGAGACATCTCTGGTCGCCCATGTTTTGACCCTATTCACTTCGGTTGAGGTTTAGTTTCTAAGTCGCCATTCTGAAATTCCGCTGCCCCGGCACGCGGAACGGGTAGGGCGGGTCAGGCTGTCCCTGATTTCCCCCTGATTTCCCGCGTTGTTCGCGTTGTTCCTCGGGGGTTTCCCTTCGTCCGCTGCGTTGCTCGCAGTTTGCTTAGAATTGAAAAGATGAAGTGCTACGCGTACGCAGATGAATCCGGGAACTCAGGTCTGAGGCTTTTTGACAACGATCAGGATACCTTCTGGACGGGAACTCTGATCGCGTTTGCGGACGTAGATCGCAAATACCTGGCCTTTCACAAGGAACTGCTTCAAACGGTCGAAAAGAGCGAACTGAAGGGTAGTGAGCTAGGTCGTGGACGTATTGAGAAGATCGCTGGGCGATTGGCTTGGTTCATCCGCGAGAAGAAGCTCAGGTTTTCTTTTGTCCGTATCTTCAAGCCGTACCTCGCCACCACTAAACAGTTTGATCTCGTTTTCGATTCTGGCGCAAATCCAGCAGTTCCGCCTCAGGCCTATGCAGTCCGCCAGCTGCGCCTGATAAACGTGATGCACTTCGGCCAGATGGTCGGCGCGGATGAGCTAACGGAATTTTGGGATCTGTTCCAGAAGCAAGATGCCGCACGATTTGGCAAACTGCTTGCGGTTCTTCGTGACCGGGTAAACCACATGCCTTATGACGCTCGGAGCATTCAGATACTTTCGGAGTCTCTCGACTGGGCGAGCAAACATCCTAAAGAAGTACTCGATCCTTTCGACGAAGGTGATGCACCGAATTTCGTTGCATTTACGGCCCTGTTTGACCACCTCCATAGGTTTCATAAGGAACGTGGACACACAATAGGCTGCTTCGTTCATGACGAACAGGATCAGTTTGTTCCTCACTTCGCGAAGGGTTGGGAGTACCTAACGAAGTTTCACGCCGATGAAAGTTCCCCGCTAGCTATCATGTCTGACATCCATCCTGTCTCAAGCTTCGACTGCACGCTGGAAGTTCGCTCTTCTGAGACGAGCTTCGGCTTACAGCTGGTCGATGTGTGCATGTGGGTATTGAGGCGGGCAATGGAGAAAAAGGATCAGCTTCGGGGACAGTGCGCTGCGCTATTGGATTGCTTGATCGGAAGCAGCTATATCAAAGATTACGACTTTGATGCCCTGATACGAGAAGTTCAAGCTGGAGCGAGATTTCTCGCGCAGCGCGATTACACAGATGAAGAATTGGCTCAGGCGAGGAAGACACTGGGACAGATCGAAGAGAGCCGGCGAAAACGCGTGTTGGCGAGCTAGCATAGACAGGCGTGGCGATTGCCTTTCGTCCTCATCAATTCGCAGTCCCCAAGAATTGCCAAGCCGCATATTTTGGCTTGACACTTATATCATGCACTCTTATAGTCATCACGTAATTGCTTCTGTGAAAACGCCAGGGGCAATGATACAGTGTGCAAGCGATGACCAAAGCCACTCTGCTGCACTTGGCGACAGAAGACGTTGTCAACGTGGCCGCAGTTACTCACCGCAGCCCCTTTCGATATCCAGGCGGCAAGACTTGGCTCGTCCCTACAGTTCGACTGTGGCTCCGGACCCGAAAAAATCGCCCCAAAATTCTGGCGGAGCCATTCGCTGGCGGGGCGATTGTCTCTCTTTCTGCGCTCTTTGAGAATCTGGTAAACCAAATCGTCCTAGTCGAAAAAGACGAAGATGTGGGCGCTGTTTGGAAAGAGATTATCTATGGCGATGGCGTTCGACTTGCCCGCGAAATCCTGTTTTTCGATCTGTCGGAGGATTCGGCAAGGGCCTTGCTCTCGAGGCAGCCCGCAACTCAGTTTGAACGCGCATTTTCGACAATCGTGCGGAACCGTGTGCAACGAGGCGGAATTATTGCGCCGGGTGCCAGTTTCATCAAGAACGGAGAGAACGGAAAGGGCATTCGGTCACGCTGGTATCCGAACACTCTTCGCAAGAGGATCGAGGCCATTGTTCACGTCGCGAATGACATTGCCTTTATTCAAGGCGATGGGATCGACTTCATCCGGTATAACGCATACAGAACAGATACAGCCTTTTTCATCGATCCCCCTTACACGGTGGCGGCACGAAGGCTCTACCGGCATGCTGATCTTGATCACAGAGCTTTATTCCAGTGCGCACGTCAGATCGTTGGCGACTTTCTCATGACATACGATGACACGGAAGAGATTCGAGAACTAGCATCTGAGTTCGGATTTCAGACGCGTTTACTACGGATGAAGAATACGCACCACGAGATCATGAACGAATTGCTGGTGGGAAAAGACCTGTCTTGGATCAGCGACTGAGTCGTTCCGCTTTACCTGCGATCATTTCTTCGAATCTGTCTTGGGGCAGTGCTTCCGCTGCGATCAAACCTCGGACTGAAGCATCGAGTGTTGTTAATACCCGACGGGATGGTCGAAGTCTGATCGATTCACCCTCTTCTGCGTATGTGACAATGAACCACACAACCTCGGCATTCGATAAATGATTGACAGGCGGAATGTCGCCAAGATTCTTGAAGAAATCTTCGTCAACTACAACCGCCATCTTCTTACCCCATCTGCTGAGTGTTGGCACCTTGACTTGCAATTGAGGCATCAGGCGCTTCGGACCACTGCTGCGGTAATCAGGTCTGCGGATTGTCGTAGGAAAAGGTAGCCGATCGTTTTTCGAATGCGACATCTCGGTAAAGTCCAGTTGCATTTTCTTTCCCGAAAAGTAGACTGCTTGTTTTTCTACCGGGCACCAGCTCAATGGCTTCGTGCCCGGAACAACAAGAACGCGGTCAATTCGTCCAACCTCTCGTCCGGTCTTCTTGATTTCCTGGTTCGCGCCAGAAACAGGTGTTAGGAAAGGCATCTCGCCGACTACGAGGGCTTCCTCAGTGCTCAATAGCTCGGAGGATATCCAGCGGTAGACTATGTCATCTTCATCGAACCTATTCGGACAGGTCGTGCGAATAGAACTGCCGGCTGCGCTTGGAAACACATTACCGTCGCCATCTCGATCATATTGCCGGAGTGAACAAATTCCGCTCGGCTTTGTACAGTTAATTATCTTTCCTGGTCTCGATAGAAACGGACAAGGCAAGCTTGGTCGACTCTCCGTCAGTTGACCTGCTGCAAAGGCACGGCGTTCATCAGCGGGAATGTGGACGAACGAACGACCATACCACTCCGCGATCCCAAAACGTCTCTGTGGCTCTTTCGCCTTGCTCTGCAAAAGGTCCTGACCGACGCGCTTCGGTGCCATTAGGATCTTTCTTCCATGTTCAACACAACCTGGCTCAGGGGAACTCCAAGGGCTTTTGCGATACGCGTCATGTTCTGCAAGCAGACGTTTCTGGCGCCGCGTTCAATATCCCCGATATAAGTACGATGAATCTCCGCTAGGTCAGCTAGAGCTTCCTGTGAAAGACCCTTTGCTCGCCGCAATTCCCGAACGGCTTCTCCAAAAGCTTTCCGCGCATCCACATGCTTGCGGCGATTCACGCGCGCATCCTACAGACTTGAAGATTATGAGTCCACAGACTATCAGTGACACAGGAATCTGGAAGCAGACGGAACGTATTCTTGTGCAATTCACAAAACAAGCTGCTGAGCCGCTAAGCTTCTAAGCTGCTAAACAGAAGCTACCGGCTGCCAGCTACCAGCTGCCAGCCAAGACAACTGCAACAGAAAACGCAAAACAAACACGCTCGCCGCCAAGCTACGGAGCTTCGAAGCGAAAGAGGTGTTCAGGTGGGAGCCAACGGATTCATCCGTTGGCGATGCTTTGGCATCGTGTTGCAAGCAAGAGCAGATTGCGGCTTTTAGCCGCGGGTTTGGATGTGTTGAGCAGATTTGAGACGAAAAAGCCACGGCTGAAGCCGCAGACCAAGAACTCGCATATATAAACGAGGCTGAAGCCTCGCCCACGGATGAATCCGTGGGCTTTCGCCGAAACCCTCGCCTACTCTTGCTGCCCTCCCGGCCTCGGCCGTTCGATGCCGTTGTCGATGACCTTCTTGAGTCGCGGCAACACCGTCTGTTCTCATCCGTGAAATCCGTGCCCGACGGGTCCGTGCAACCACCCCACCCAACCGCAACTGCGGCGCTTGCTGGGGACCCCGGTGCAATCCGTGTCATGTTTTGGTTTTGCTCTGCTTTAGCCGAAAGCCGAGTGCCGAAAGCCGAGCGCCGCTCTTTCACGAACGACGGATCAAAATACCGTCGGTCTAAGCTCCGCAACTCGCTGAATCTCCGTTGAGATTTCCACATTATTTTTTTCAAATCGGCGGCTCATTTCCGGTTCCATTCCGGTACAATCATGAAGCGAACAAAAGGAGAATATCACGTGAAACGAGAAGAACCGCGAACCGGCCGGATTGCCGACTTTGAGTTTCAGTTTTGGGAATGCTGGGAGTCTGACGACAGCGTTCCGCAGGCGCCGGAACGGCATTGGTTCCGGTCCGACACTGGCCTGGAAGCGCCGACCTATGACCACATGCTCCAGACGCTGTATCGCCACAAGATGGGTTTGCTGGTCACGCAGCCGCAGACGAACCATCCTCAACCTTCGTGTACGAGCGAGTGGGACAAGAGAACTTGCCACACCGTGCGTGTGAAAGGAGAGGAGGTCCTGATCACAATCTGTGAGCATTTCACCGAGGCCAGCGGCGGCGCTCCGGTGAGCACAAAGATTGTCGGTCCGAATGGGCTGATCACATCCTCTTATCCGGAGATGCTCGAGCGGCTGGGAATTGCGCCGAAGAAGCGGCATTCGGCTGTCGGCACTCGGCGTTCGGCCGAAGCGCGAGGCTTGGCGTCGGCAATCGATCCTCAACAACCGGCTGCCGCGACCGAAAACGGAAATAGCGATCCTCGACTTGTCATTTCCCAGGATGGGAACCTGGTTGCACCTTCTGCGCCAGAGGCTCCCATTCCCGTCGTTGAAGATGGTCAACCAGCGGTGGTGCAGCCATCGGCTGTGGGCACGAGCGATACGGAGCAATCCGCATCGGGTGGATCACTGGAGAAGCAAGAGCTGCAGTCGGTAGTCGGTCTCTCTCGTGCGAACCTGGGCTCTGCCAAGACCGATAGCAGAACTGAGGCTGTTGCAGCTTCCCACAACGGGAAGTCGGAAGCGGAAAACCTCTGCCCACGGGACGCCAAAGATATGGAGGAAGCGAAGACGAGAGGGGAGGAGTTCGAGAAGCGGCATCCGTGGCTCTGGGAGGATCCGGACCAGGAAGAAGAGGAGCCAATCAACTCGATGCGCCTGGTGTGGTGGGGCGAGTACATCAAGACCGTCTATCCCGAGCTTGCTGCCGCTGCGCTTGATCCTGCGAGGTATGAGGCTTACATCCAAAACTACGATTACGAGAAGCCGATCCCGCTGAACGAGTCTAACGAAGACGGCGAGCAGCAAGTTGGCGCGGAAGCTCCTCGCTGCCAGTACATCAAAGCCGATGGCGAGCAATGTGGATGTCCCGCGCTGAAGAGGAAGCGGCTGTGCTACTTCCACTCCAAGACCGCCGACGGCCGTAAGCGCAGGAAGAACGCATCGGCTGATCCGCAGCCGGACAGGAGCTCCGATCTGGAGGTGCCGGTGCTCGAAAACGATCGCGCGATCCAGATGGCAGTGACGAACATCTGCCGTCAATTGGCGAAGGAGAGCATCGAACCGAAACGCGCCTCGACGCTCCTCTATGGACTTCAAGTGGCGGCAGTGGCCGTACGCAGAACCGCGCAAAAAGGCCACGGAACGATTTTCTAAACACAAGATATTCTGATTCCCAAACTGAAATCACAATATGTTGTGTTCAAAAACGGGACAGAAGTAACAAAAACAGAGCTAAGACGTACATGCAAAAGAATTTGAAAAAGGGGAGGGAGGGGGGAGGGGAGGGCGTCGGATCGAGTCAAAAAACATAAACAGTCAGGACGGAATCGGAGTCGAGGCTACTAATGGTGGCCGGGAACGGAATCGAACCGCCGGTGTCGGGCTGCTCTAGCAGGTGCTCACTCGATGTGATGAGCTGCCGCAGGCTTTTGCTGCGCAGGTGCGCAGGGAATGCCAATGCGCTTCGCCTCCTTCCATTCCATATCCCCCTTGAAGTACTGCCACATGCCCTGAAGACGCCACCACATATTCATTTGTCGATAGGGAAAATGTTCGATGAAACAGTAGAGGATGAGCTTGGCGACATGACGCCACCGGTTGTAGCGGCGATAGGTCATCTCCTCGAGAAGTATTGCGCCGATGGAAATCAGCGTGGCGAATGCATATCCGTAGAACATGATCTCAAAAAAAACGGCAAAGCGCAGCGCATGCAGCAGCCAAGCTGCCGTGATCGACAGATATCCCAGGAGCTCCACCGCAGGTTCAAAGAGTTCATAGACCCACAGATAAGGAAGCATGATCGACCCCAGTCGCCCGTAGCGACGCTTGAACAGCATGTCCCGGTTGGGCCACAACACGTCGAGCAGACCTTTCTGCCAACGCGCCCGCTGCCGCGCCAACGAGCGCAGATCGTTGGGTACTTCGGTCCAGCATGCGGGGTCGGGCACGAACATGATCGAGTAGTCTGTGCCTTCTTCCAGCAGCGTGCGGTGCATTCTCACCACCAGGTCGAGATCTTCTCCGATCGCGCTGGTGCGAAATCCCCCGATCCGCCGCACCAGCTCGGTTTTGAAGACCCCAAATGCGCCGGAGATGATCGGCAGCATTTTAAACATGGCCCAGCCCTCGCGCCCGATCAGAAACGCGCGCAGGTACTCGATGATCTGCAGCACCTCTACCGGGGATGGCGGCAGGTGAACGTCCGCGATACGCGCGCCCTCGACGGAGCATCCGTTCAGAATGCGGACGATGCCGCCGATGGCTACTACCGGCGCATCGGACGCGGTGCGGAGGCCAGACATGATGCGGAGGAGCGCATCGTTTTCCAGCAGCGAATCGGCGTCGATGACACACACATATTGTCCGCTCGCGAGGTTGAGACCGCAGTTGATGGCGTCGGCTTTGCTACGGCGGTTTTCTTTATCGACTACGAGAAGCGCCGGACGCGTGTTGCTGGCGTAGATGCCTCGTACGGGCCCGCTTGGACATTCCTGGAAATACAGCATGTTTGCCGGGCGGAGCTGAAACGTCTCCTGGAGTAATTGCAGAGTGCGGTCGGTCGATCCATCGTTCACGACCACGACTTCCAACTGGGGATAATCAAGATTCAGCAGAGCCTCGACGCTGGCAATGATGCTCGCGGCTTCGTTGCGAGCCGGGCAAATCACCGAAATCGGCGGAGTAAACGGGGAGCTCGTGATCAGGTCGAGGCCGCGCGTTGAAAGCCGGTCGCGGTGTCTGGAAGTCGAGATCAGCGCCGCGATCAGCAACACCAGGTACACGCCGTTTGAGAGCAGGTAGTAAGCGAAAAAAAAGTAGCTTACCCACAACAGCATGTTAAGCATTGCCGGCCGCCACTTCGCTCGCGCCTTGTCGCGCGTTTCGCTGGTGCTCGATCTGGCGACGAGCCTCTTCGACGGCGCGCAGGAGGTTCCGTCCGCTATCGGAGATCAGGGCCTCCCTGTCGCTGAGCTGCAACATCAGCCCGGAGCACTCGCCGATTCGCTCCAGCTCGGAAATTAGCGCATGCAATGCGTATTTGTCGCCAGTCGCCGCAACCCGATCGACGATCACGGGAAGCAGATCCTTCGGCAGTTGGGCGAGAGCCGAGGCGGACCGGTGCCGCACCGTGCGATTGATATCGCAAATGGTCGAGAGCAATGCCGGCAAGCTGGCGGGATGGCGGAGAGCGGCCAGAGAAACGACAGCCCTTAGCCGAACAAACCAGACTTCGTCCATGGCCAGTTCGGAGAGAGCCGCGATTCCCACCAGGGGCTCGGCGTGGGCCAAACCGCGCGCCGAGGAAGCGCGAACCTCCGGGTCCGTGTCCTTTGCGAGTACGGCCAGATCATGGGCGACCTCTGGAGTAGCAACTTCTCCGAGAATTCGCGCAAGAAAGAGATGAGTGGTTCTTTCCAGATGCAGATAGGGAACCAGCAGGTCGGGGCGATTGCGGCAGCAGCGCAGCAACGCATCCTTGATCGAGACCTGCGAGACCTTCAGCGTTCCCGATGCCAGACACTGAAGGATGACGACCGCGGCTTCCGCCGTTCCCATGTAGCCGAGCGCGCGAATCCCAGCATCCTGGATCATTCGATCGTCGCATTCGGCGGCGTCGGCCAGCAGGTCGAGGACTTCAGGGAGTCGGCTGCGGCCCAATACCAGGAGCGCTTCCCGTCTCTGATGCCGAGCGCCGGACGATGCCTGCCAAATACGCTTTTCCAGCAGCCCGGAGCGGCGGATGAACTCCCGGATTTCATCGCCCTGCGATTCCGAGCAATTCCCAATTCGGTCCAACACCAGGCGCTCGACCACCGCCCGTTTGAATCGGTTACGCCGCCAACTGTTCACGGCGATGTCAGCGCTCAACAATTTCTTCCAATCACGACGGAAGGCGAATGCCAACGCGTCCAGCCGGCGAAAATAAAAATCGCGATAGAGCCGCCGCACGCCAATGAAGACCAGCAGAGAAAGGATGCTCCCCACGCAGATGAGCGCCGCGCGAAGGGCGAAGGTCGCCAAGGGGTTAGAAGCGGAGCTCATATCCCACACTGGTATCGAGTTCCATCGCTCCATGGGAGCGCTGCTGGTAAGCGGCGGAGGCTGAGAACTCCTGCGCCCGGCTCAACGAATAATGAACCCCGCCGGCATAAGTGCGTGCAGAGATTTGCCCTATCTGATCCTGGTTGGAGTAATTCTCGGCTCCGGTCCCGGCGCCGATGTCGGCGCGTAGTCGAGAGAGCACAGGAAGCGAGAGCTTGAGAAACAAGGCGGGTGCCCAGCCCGCCCCGGCGTTCGCGAATCTAGTTCGCGCGGCGTTTCCGGAAAACGTACACATCCAGTCTCGGGACAGATACCCAACGGCACTTCCACCCAGCACCGTGACGGCCGCGCCGTCAAACCAGATGGAGGCGGAGTGCGCCACGAACTCCATGCCTTTCAGCGTGCCTGCATGCAAACGTGTCCCATGGTCGTAGTCGAAAGCGAACTGGCGAACAGGAGCGAACTGCTGATGATTGGCAGCAGCAAAAGACGCGGCCAGCGACTGGTCGGCGGAGATGCGGTAGCTTACAGCCGTCCCCCATTGCCCGGCGGATTCCGAGAAGCGCCGGTACGAGGTCGCCAGCAGCCGTGAGCTCCAGCGGGAATTCCACCTTACCCCGAATTCAACCATCTGGGTTTGCGCAGCCGAGGAATAACTAAATAAATCAGTTTCGCTGCCGAGCCGAAGTGAGTAGCGGTAGAGATCGGACTCGGTCTCCCAAGCGGACGCGACCGAGTTTCTGGAAGAATCCTGATCCTGGATCGCCTGCTGGTTGCGTCGGCGCCGTTGTTCGACCTCCAGACTGGCCGGCCGTAATCGCTCGGCTCGCTCGAGCATCGCGGAGGATTCGTTCACCTTTCCTTCCCAAAACAGAACATCAGCCAGGCCGATCGCGACATCGGCGTCCTGCGGCGCCTGCTGCTCGACCTGCCGATACACAGCTTCCGCCTCGCGCAGATGCCCGGTCCATGACAGGATGCGCGCGCGCCACGTGCTCGCCTCCAGGTCCGCCGGCTGAATGGCGAGCCTGGCGCTCACGGTCGCAGCCGCACCGGAGAGATCGTGAGCCGCGACCTGCTCGCGAACTCTCGCCAGCCACTCGGAATCATCCACCGCCTGAAGCTGTCGCGGCAGAAACACAAGGAGGCATAACGCTGCCAAGCAGGCGCCATGAAAGGCGGCCCTGCTGCTCCCGCGTTTTGTGGTGGTCACTGGCATGGTCTTCATCTCCCGCCGCTCCATGCAAACGCCTCGGGAGCAGAAGTGAGAATCGTCCTCAGCTATTTCGTAGTTTTCAGCAATTCCCAAAATGGGTTACTACGCTCGGCGGTTAATTTGCCGCAAAGACGACCTCAATCGCGCGCGCCGACCCGTCTCACCTGCAGACCTGCTCTTTGCGGCGGTACGCCTGCGGCACGGACGGCTTCTACCCGGTTCCGCCCTTTGTTCTTGGCGCGATAGAGAGCCTCGTCAGCATGCTGCAACAGCTCTTCCACCCCGGCACAGCGAACCGTGTCTGTGGCTGCAACTCCCATACTGAGAGTGACCGGCACCTTGGCGAACGTCGTAGTGACAGCCTCGCGGGACACGAGCCCGCGGATCTCGTCTGCGCGGCGCGCAGCCACCGCCGAACCACATCCCGGTAGCACCAGCAGAAACTCTTCTCCGCCATAGCGGCCGGCCAGGTCGTAGTCTCTGAGATCGCATTGCAGGCGGCGAGCTACTTCCTGCAGCACGATGTCGCCAGCCGCGTGGCCGAGCGAGTCATTGATCTTCTTAAAGTGATCGATGTCGGCAAGCAGAATAGAGACGGGCTTGTTTTCGCGTTCACCGCGCGACAACTCGCGCTTGAGCGCCGCCATAACCTCCGCGCGATTGAAGAGCTTGGTAAGAAAATCGTGCGTGGCGGCGAACCTGAGCGACTGCTGCAGCTCGATGATCCTCTTGCCGACCATGATCTTGGCTCGCAATTCGGAGGGTTCGACCGGCTTCGTCAGGTAATCATCGGCACCAGCCGCCATGGCAGTCAGCAGATCTGCCTTCTTTTGCTTCGCGGTGAGCATCACGGTGTAGATGTAGCTGCCGTTTCCCCCAAGGGTGCGCAGCTTGCGGCAAAGCTCTAGACCATCCATTCCCGGCAGCATCCAGTCGAGCAGTACCAAATCGGGAGGATGAGGATCCTGCAGCAACGTCCAGGCTTCCGCGCCGTCGCCTACAGAGCTGAAGTCCAGGTGCCAGGCCTTCAGGTATTCGGCGACCTGGCGGCGCTCCAGCTTTGAATCCTCTACGAGCAGTATGCGCATGATGAAATTTGAGAAGCCTCAGCTCTTGCCTACCAACGCCGGCCGTGGAGCTGCGACCGGCTGCAGCAGGCTGTACAGAGTCGATCGGCTGATGCCCAGAATCTCGGCGGCGCGAAGCTTGTTGCCGCCAACCGCATCCAGCACGCGCTGTGCATGCTGTCTTTGAATTTCCGCCAGCGATAGGGAGAGCGGAAAACCGATCCCACTGCCGCTTTCACCGCTGAGCCGCATTTCCGCAGGAAGATGAGCGATGTCGATCACCGGTCCATCCGCCATCATGCAGGCATTTCCGATCACATTTTCAAGCTCGCGGATGTTGCCCGGCCAGTGATAAGCGGAGAGCACATTCTGCGCCCGGCGGCTGATGCCGCGGATATTCTTGCCGTACTCAGACGCGAACTTCTCCACGAAATACTGCTGCAGCAACGGCAGGTCTTCTCTGCGTTCACTGAGAGGAGGGAGAGAGAGGGTGACGGCGCTCAAGCGATAGAAGAGGTCCTCGCGGAATCGCCCTTCGAGCACTTCTTGCCGGAGATCGCGATTGGTAGCGGCGATTACACGGAGGTTGAGCTTGTGAGCAGTGGCGCAGCCGACCTTCTGTATCTCGTGGTTCTGCAGTACCCGCAGTAGCTTCGCCTGCAGTGGGAGAGACATTTCTCCGATCTCATCCAGGAAGACCACTCCGTCATTGGCGTGCTCAAACAATCCACTGCGGTCCCGATTGGCACCGGTGAACGATCCCCTGACGTATCCGAACCACTCGCTCTCGGCAAGGGTTTCGGGAACACCGGCGCAGTTGCAGACAACGAATGGTCCCGCCTGCGCGGGCGACATCTGATGCAGCGCCTTGGCGACCAACTCCTTGCCCGTTCCTGAACGTCCGGTCAGGAGAACGCTGCGAAAATGCGGAGCAATGCGGCGCATGCTGGAGAAGATCTCCAACATCTTGGGGCTGCGTGCGACCATGCCCTGAAATTGAAACGACAAGGCGAGCTTCTTATCCAGGAGGTGGGTGGTTCGCTTGATCTGCATCTCCTCGAGCGATCGGCTAACTCGATCGCGCAGGGCCGACATCGAGATCGGTTTGGTCAGGTAATCTGCAGCGCCTTTCTTGATTGCCTCCACCGCAGCGGTAGTCGAGTAATCGCCGGTGAGAAGAAATACCTCGATGGCGGCGTCAAAGTTAACCACGGCTTCGAGCAGCTCCATTCCGTTCATCTTCGGCATGTGAAGGTCCGCCAGGACGATCGCCGGGCGGCGAGACTTGATGCTCTCTAAAGCGGCGTGTGGATCGGTGTAGGCCGCGGTCTCCACCCCGAGATCGCTCAAGCCTTCAAGGATGACCTCAAGCACCTGGGGCTCATCATCGACCACAACTACCAGGGCCCGACTTTGGCTGTCGCAGCTCAGATGACCTCCTTAATCGGGCCGGCATGCACAGAACTCACCGGATCGCATCCAAAGTTCGGTTCTCTCGAGGTGAAGTCGAACTCCCCGCAGTGCGACTCGCGCGCGGCCTCGACTCGATCGGCCAAAGCGAGCTCAACGAGCGATTCGATTTCCCGTTCCAGGAAAAGCAGCCAGGCCGAGAGCCGGTCGCATCGATCGAAGACTTTGTCGTCGGCCAGAATCCAGACGATGCGGGAGATGAAGTACTGCGCCTGCGGGCTGTCGCACAGGGGGAGATCTCGGACCATCTGGGCGGCGATTCGTCGCGCCTCCGGTAAATGGCGTTGCTGCAGCATGCAGATCAGCTCGCCGACGGCGGCAAGTAGCGAACGATGGAGATGCTCTCTGAGATCCTCCTGCAACAGCTGCACATCTGCCGGGCTGATTTTTCGCGCCATGCCTGCCTCCGTGCTGCAGTCATGATGCAAGTTTCGTGCCATTGCCCTGCGACCCGGGTAAATGCTTACGCAATCCGAGCGCTTCGCCTTAGAACTTGAGGTGACGGCATGGACGCAATTGCCTCATCGCGCTGTTAATGGAGAAAAATCGCGGCTTTTGCCGCACATTGGGTAGCTCTGGTGGGCCGAAAATGGTAGCCAGCAGGAGCGGAAAGCAACGTGAGTGTCCGAAGATCGTACACGATTCCAGATTTCAGACAGCCTCGTCGGCCGCGCGCCAAGCCGTCCATGGCGAAATAACCCTTTATCAATAAAAGGTTTACGCTTTCCCGACAGCTTGTGGCCGCCGGATTGCAAAAAAACAAGAGCAGCAGGGGCGGACTCGTCGTTTCGTTTTGGGAATTTACCTCGAGAAGAAGAACGTGTCTGGCGATCACGATTCTCGCTTTTGTGGCGTGCGCATGGCCGGGAAACGCGCAGGCGCAATCACTCCGAGAGGGCGGGCAAAAGGCCTGCGCGACCTTGCATTATAAGCGTGGTGGTAATACCGGTCGCCCAGACGACGGTGGCGGCTCCGGCGACCCAGGAATCGGGAGCCGCTATCTACTACCTCAAATCGCCTGCCATGTCTGAGAACTCCCAGATCCGCATGCTTCCCCCAGAGGCACAGAGGGAAAGAGGCCAGCGATCCTAAAGACCCTGGTTGTGGTCCCGCGCTGAGCGATCCCGCACCACAAATTTTGCCGGAGAACACAAGATATGAATGCGTCCAGTGTGCTACAAGCGGTGATCGTTTCCGCCGATCCTTCCGTGCTCGAGACCATGCCCGTTTGTCTCGGCGAACTTGGCATAGACGCCAGCGTTCACCAGCCCTCCTCGCTCATTGACGCACTTGCAACCGGCAAAACCGATGTCTTCTTCGTGGATCAGGATAGCGATCCGGCGCTATCGCTGATACAGCACGTGCGCACGTCCTCGTCCAGTCGGACGGCGCTCATTTTTGCTCTGGCACGCCGCTCCAGGATCAGCTCGCTCGCGTTTGGCGGAGCCGACTTTGTTATCGACAAGCCGCTGATTCAGGAACACGTGAGCCGTTCACTGCGCGCCGCCTACGGAATCATGCTGAAGGAGCGCCGGCGTTACACGCGCTACGCTTTAGCTTGCCGGGCCATCGTTCAAGATTCGACTTCGCGGCGATTTCTCGCCGCCACAACCAACATCAGCCAAACCGGACTGGCGCTCGAATGCGCCGCCCCACTGGTTGCGGGAGAAAAGGTGAAGGTGCGCCTCCGGCTGCCGCATTGCCGGCATGTCTCCAACTTTGGAGCCCAGGTTATCTGGACGGTCGCAAACGCAAAAGTGGGGCTGACCTTTACCGGAATGAGTCTGCCGGATCGGCAACGGCTCAGCGAATGGATTGATGGCGAGTTCCTTCGCCAATGGCATGCTCTGATCCCGGACGCGGTCGCCGAGAGGTTCACGCATGCAGCGCGGTGAACAGCCCCCGCAGTCGAAGAATGCCGAGCAAATGGATCGCGCCTGCCCGTGGCCATCTCCGCGAAAACTCCGGAAAGCCATTTGCACACGCCGCACCGTCGCAAACCCAGGGTGCGCAGCGGATATCGGCCGGGTGGTGACCGTGACGGGTCAAGCTGGACCTGAGATCGTGGTGAATGAGCACAGCCGCTCGCCCGCGCCGCAGCGGATGGTTTCTCACGCGCGGCAGTTATCCCATTTTGGAATGGGAATTAATTCTGGGCAATCGAGCGCCAACTTTCGAGAGCGACAGGCGACCAACAAGATTGCTGGGCGGGGGTGCGAGCGATGAGTATGAACTCATTGCCCGGCTACGGTGCGGCGGGATCGGCGCTTGCGCCCCAGCGCAGGACAAAGAGCTCTCCCATTGTGGCACTGATTAACCTAGATCCATCCAGCAGCGACACGGTTCAGCGAGCCTTTGCGCAATGCGGGATCAGCGCCGTGCCGGTGGTCGAAGACTTCTCCCGCCGCGTGCGACAGGAGAAATTCGAGGGAGGCGTCCTCCAGCTCAACGAGCGCGCCATTCCTGTTCTGGAAGCGATTCGCTCGTCGTCCTCCAATCGCCGCATGATCGTGTACGGAATAGCGGCAAAAGGTCTGGAAATGCGGCCTTTCTCCAGCTTCGGCATCAACGCCGTCTTCGATCTTCCCCTGGACCGAGCTGCAGTTTCGCGAACGGCACGCGCAACCTGCGCCCTGCTGCTGCAGGAATTGCGGCGCTATGTCCGCGTCCCTCTCGTGACCGACGTAGGCATTCAAGGTGCGGAGGGCAGTTTTCGCGGCTGCAGCCGGGAAATCAGCGGCGGGGGAATGTCGGTGCAGTTTTCCGGGGCGCTGAGCAACAGCGGTCCGCGGTTGCGGCTCTCGTTTGCTCTGCCCGGCCGGCCTGCGTTGACAATTGCGGCGGCTGTCTGCTGGAAGAGCGATTCCCTTTGTGGATTTCAGTTTGAGGACGCCGATCCAGCGCGGCAGATGGTGAAGGAATGGATCGATTCGTTCTTAGGTGTGGCATAAATGATGACTAAGCGCACAAGTTTGAGAGAGCAACCGCCACACGAAACAACGGCGAGCGGACCAGTGACGCTTTTGCGAAAGCTCGAGGGCCGGGAATGGTGGCTATGGGCATTTGCCGTTACCGTGACGCTGGTGCTGACTGCGGGCATCGTCTCGCTGACCTTTACGGGCTTCCGTCCCGATTCGGAAAGCTATTGGACGGATCTGAAGGAATGGGTCAGGGCGCTGGCGGCTCTGGTGCTCCTGTTCGACATCTACACCGTCTATCAGCAGCTGCTGCTGCACCGAATACGGCGGCGCCTGGCCGAGCGCGATCAGCTTTTTCAGGTGATCACCGAGAACGCCGCCGACATGATTGCGGTCATCGACTCTGAGGGCCGGCGCATCTACAACAGCCCGGCATACGAAAAGGTTCTGGGCTACTCCCTGGAAGAGCTGAAGTCCACTTCTTCGATTGAACAGGTCCACCCCGAAGACCGTCCCCGGGTGATCGAAGCCGCCGCAAAAGCCCAGGTCACCGGCCGCGGAGAGCGGCTCGAATACCGCATCCGTCACAAGGATGGGAGCTGGCGAATTCTGGAATCGACCGCGAGCGTAATTCAAGGCACGTCGGGAAAGGTGCAGAGCCTGGTGGTGGTCAACCGCGATATCAGTGAGCGCAAATGGGCGGAGAATCAGCTCGCCCACAACGCTCTCCATGACACTCTCACCAATCTTCCCAATCGCGCACTGTTTCTCGATCGCGTGCAGCATAGCCTCACCCTGTCACAGCGGCATCCCCGCTACCTGTTTGCCGTGCTGTTCATCGACATCGACCAGTTCAAACTCTTAAACGACAGCCTGGGCCACCGAGCGGGCGACGAGCTGTTGATCCAAATCGGGAAACGCTTGAGCGCATCTTTGCGCGGCAGCGACACCATCTCCCGCTCCGGACTGCCTGAGGAAAGTGAAACCTTCAGCGAGGGCGGGCTGGCCAGGCTGGGCGGTGATGAATTTACCGTACTGCTTGAAGACATTCGCGACTCCAGCGATGCCATACGGGTTGCCGAGCGGATCCAGGAGAGGCTGGCGCTGCCATTCGAGGTGAACGCGCACGAAGTGATCACTAGTGCGAGCATCGGCATCGCCTTCGGATCTCCCTCGAACACCGCGGCTGAGGAACTGATTCGCGATGCGGAGATCGCGATGTATCGTGCCAAGCGCGAGGGAAAAGCTCAGTCGCGGGTTTTTGATCAGGGTATGCATGAGTCGGCGATGCGTCGGCTGCGCCTGGAAACGGAGCTGCGCCAGGCATTGGAATTAGGAGAGTTCCGGGTTCATTATCAACCTATCGTCTCTCTGCAAGACGACAGGGTGGTGGGATTCGAAGCTCTGAGCCGGTGGCAGCGTCCCAGTGGACTGGTGTCGCCGGCAGAATTCATCCCCGTTGCGGATGAGACGGGAATCATCCTTCCGCTCAACCGCGCGCTGCTGCGGGACGCATGCCAGCAGATACGGATGTGGCATGCCGATTTTGCCTCCGAACCCGCGCTGCGGATCAGTATCAACATCACGCCCAAGCAATTTGCCCAGCCCGATCTAGCCTCACAGATTGCCGACGTGCTCAACGAAACTGGAATCGCACCCCAAGATGTTGACGTGGAGATCACGGAAACAATCGCCATGGGCGACGCGGAAAGATCGGCGGGCCTGCTCGGGGAACTCAAAGCTCTCGGCGTCCATTTGAGCATCGATGATTTCGGTACGGGTTACTCCTCTTTGAGCAGATTGCAGGGCTTTCCTGTTGACACCATAAAAATCGACCGCGCATTCATCTCCAAAATCTGCGAGGATGCGGAGAGCTCGGAAATCGTGCGCATCATCATTATGTTGGCGCACAATCTAGGTCTGTCGGTGGTGGCAGAAGGGGTGGAGACCGCGGCGCAATTGGAACAGCTGCGCTCGTTCGGCTGCGAAAAGGCCCAAGGCTATTTTTTCTCGCGACCTGGCGATTCAGAGTCGATCAGCGCTTTTCTGCACAGCCGCAGTTTAGGGCAACGCAGCTTCTCGAAAGCGTGACACACAATTCGCCTCGATAGCGACATGTTTCACACTCTGGTCAACTTTATGCACGAAAGACCAGACACAGTGCAGCAAGCTTTGGACGCGCTACTGATTGGACGGGCACTAGAATGCATAGGCGATCACGCCACGAACGTTGCCGAAGACGTGATTTTTTGGGTCGGTGGGCTGATGTCCGTCACCACGCCGCGATTCAGACTGAGTAGCGGAATCTGTGGTCTTCGCGCCGCATGTGAGCGGGCAGCTTAGCTTGCTGTCTTTGCGCGCGAACTTCCCAATTACCGATAGCAGCTAACCTGTTCGTTGATGGACGAGCTCAGTTCAACGTGACCTGGTCGTCATTGCAACAAAAGTAACAAATGTAACGGTTGCATTTGTTCCATCCGCTCCAAAGCAGTGTGGTGAACGCGGTGAATGTTCGCCGACATTCACCGCCAAAGGCGTCGCGTTGCGACGCCTTTAACCATTCCATTAACGGGGTGTCCTCTGTGACAGGTAAAAGAGGACACGTCTGGGGACAGTGCGGTTTATTGGAACCATAATGGAACCAAAGATTTCGGCTCGCCGGATCTCGCCTCAAACGATCATTGCATCAAACGGTTAAAAGTTTTTCCTGAATTAGAACGTGCGAGTAAACAAGCAGCAGAATCTTTAGCGCAATGGTAGCGAGTCGATGCTGTCGGAAACGGTCCTTGGTGTCGGCAGGATAATCGGCAGTTCGAAAGGGGGCCGTCTCGAAGTCGGATCGAGCCCGTTGGAGCGCTCGAGAATTTTCATGTGGCAAACTCCTCATTGGAAAACAACCGCGTGTCGTACATGCACAGTGCAATCGCAGGAATCTCTTTATCGCGTCACGTAGTGAGTAGTTTCAATCACCTGCTTTAACATCGCGTTAGTCAGCCAGCGTCCCCGTATCATGACTCCAAGCGGATCGTCGAGAGCACGAAGATTTTCTAGCGGATTGGCTGGGAGCAGGAGCAAATCGGCTCGCTTTCCCACTTCCACCGTACCAAATTCACTATCCTTCCTGAGAAACTTGGCCGGATTGACGGTAGCCGTACGCAAGACTTCGTAGGGAGTCAAGCCACTATCGTTGAGCAGTTTCAGCTCATCGTGGGCAGATTTTCCGGGAGCACAAAGTGGGATTCCGAAGGTGTCAGTGCCGAGTATTAATGGTACCCCTTGCTTCTGCAGTGCAAGAGTTGTTCTTTCTGAAACGGCCAACGTGCGGCGAAATAAGAATTCCACCAACCTTGACTGGAGAGGCTGCTTAACCTTCGGAATCGTTGCCCATCGGTCCCTGAGTGTTGGAGCTATGTGACTCATAACGGGATCTGAGAGGAGATCTCGACTGCGGCCTTCCAGAATCATGGAACCCGTCTTGTAGACCACGAGAGTGGGTTCAAGTGAAATTCCAGCTTGTCTCAACTTAATCGCTAACCTACGGATTCCGGGGTCGCTTGCTCGCCAGGCAATCGGCACCCAATAAAACAGGCTGGCACCGAAAGCCATGGAAGCTGTTACTACGACAGTCAAGGCGAACAACGAGAAGACGCCGGCGGTTCTTTCACTCTTCCATTTGCGCAAGCATTCGAAAACAGAGGCACCTGAAAGAAGAATCACACTCAAGCAGAGAATCGAGAGAAATATCAGAAAGACCAGTGAGCCAGAAAGCAAACCTAGTCCAGGCCATAAAACAATGATGAAAAGGGAGGCACCAAGAAGCGACGCCGACCGTACCAGTTCGGGCTTGTAGAAGACTCTGCGCTCCCGCAACCACCGAAATGCGGCAGCTACAAATAACGTGACTGTAAAAAAACACATCAAGCCGAGCGCAGTTAGACTCCATAGCCCAAATGTAAGCAGACCCTTTCGGGGAAAGAAGTACAGTGGGACCAGCAGGCCAGCGTGTGCCAACGATTGATGGTTGTCCAGCAATGCCTGAAGGCCCAGTAAATCAGGGGCGTGGCCAATGAGAGGAATTGAAAGTGATCGTGCGATTGCATTCATCTCGTCGTAGGCAGGCCGTGACAATCCGTGAGTGGTTACGGATCGGCCGTTTCTTATCTCATGGAACTTGATGACATCGTATCCAGCGTTTTTCTGACGCATCACTTCACGCCGAACCTCTTCTGGCGAATTCTCCAATGGCTCATTTATGAACTCCCCAGCCGTGTAGAGGTTGGGACCCAACAGGACGCCATCTTGTATGCGACGCCGCCATTCAAGTTGTTGCGGTCCTCCGCGAAGATTAACTACGCTTGTTATTCCGTATAAAAGAAACACAGGCCCATCTCCGAAATCTGGTCGCGCATGACTGAGTGCATCAAGGTGAATGTGTGCATCAGTTAGACCCGGCATCAAGAAACGACCGCTGCCGTCCACTACATTGGCTTGCTGAGGGATCGGGGTATTCTGGGCAGGTCCGATTTGTGAAATCACTCCGTTACGCACCACGACTGTTTGCCCGAAAAGGATCGCATTAGAGTTCATTGGAACTACATTGACATTGACGAAGACGGTTGGCAGATCCGTATTGGAACTTCTCGGAGCGGCCCATACGACGCCGGGAAGAATGAGCGCTGTCCCAACGGCGATTAGGAAACAATTGTAGAGATGTGTGGATCGCATCTTGACATCTACGCAAGGCCGCGATTCCGAGTTCCAGACAACTGTATCAATCATTAATGTCTGTATAGTGTTCTTCGCGCGCGTACTAGCCATTCGTAGTTAGGCAAAAGCTAGGAATATCGAACAGGTATTTCTTGTATGCATCACACGATTCAGACATTCGTCCCAGCAACAATGCAGCTCGCGACAACAGTTTGCGGGTCGTCCCGAGTACCTGTCAGAATCGACGGAAGCGCGGTCGCAGTTGAGGGACCAAAAGCGGTTCCTCGTGTGGCGAATGCGATCACAAAGTCTTGGCATATGTTGCAGCGGACGCTCTGACGAGAAACTAACAAACTGTTTACTTTGACATGACACTTCGCCTTCCTGCTCTCTCTAACTTGTAACGAAAGGCAAAATCATTCGCAGTAGGAGAAGCACGATGAAGCATGTCGAATTGGATGAGAAGCCGACGGCAAGTCGGCGTTCATTTCTGAAAAAGAGCGCCTTCGGGGCCGGCACGGCAGTGCTCGGCGCTGCTCTCTTCCCGCGTGGAGTAGCTGCGCTGGATGATCACGATGAAGACAATGGTGTGCCAGTCACGAAAGACGATATTGCAATTCTCACATTTTTGAGCGCCGTGGAGCAGGTTGAAGCCGACTTGTGGATTCAATATGCCGAGTTAGGCGGAGCGACGAACCAGGGGCTTTCGCCGATCGACTTAGAGTTAAACGGTCGCAAGATCGTGACCGGTCTCGCACCCAATTACACAACCGCGCTCTTAGCGCTCGATAGCGACATGCCGCAATATATTGCCGACAACACCGATGATGAGATAAGCCATCATCGTTTCCTCAACAACTTTCTTGTTGCGGTGGGGGGCGAGCCGATTGATCTGAGCTCTTTTGCCGTACTGCCGCCTAGCCAAGTGACAGGAGTCCCACAAACTGGTCGGCTCACAAATCTCAAGCAATTGACCGTTGAAACGAGTTGGTGGACTCGTTATCGCAGTGCTACCGCCAATCCTGATCTGGGAGGAGATTTCGAGAATGCGGTGCCTGATCTTGCGCGCGGACAGCATCCAGCGATCCCTCGCAACAACGATGACCTTGCGTTGAATCCGGACGGCACGCCAACCAATCATCTCCAGGCGATTGCGAATACCGCCGGCTTCCACTTCGCCTTCATTGAGCAGGGTGGCACCAGCCTGTATCCAACGCTGGCACAGAAGGTGAGCAATGTCGAGGTACTGCGGGTGCTGCTGAGCATTGGCGGTACGGAAATCATGCACTTCCAAACGTGGCAGGACAAGGCAGGCAATGCGCCGAATATCAGCGATGGCGACCTCTCCTTTCCTGATCTCAACGCAGGTGTCGATCCAAACACAGGCGCATCGGGTTCCGATGTTGCTGACCTGTTCCAAACCAACTTGATCATGCCAGAACCAACATTGTTCCTGAATCGCAAACTTGGCCCGGTATCGATCATTCGACCTACTTCCAGGCAACAATCGGGAGCAGTGGCTGCGGTGGTTGGTCTCACGAAAGACGGGCTATTTCTTGATCCTTCAACAGGTCAGAACACTGGAATCGTGCCCGTGCTCATGCGACTGGCAGAAAAAGCTGACGCAGCGCGGCGCATTACCTAAATAGGCGCAGTAGCTAAATAGAAGAAGGAGCTTCAATCTGTCGCCTCGAAGGACGGGACCAGCTCATTTTGGTCTCGCGAGGATTGAATTTCCTATTTATAGAATTTCCTAGCCAACGCGGCTAGCCGCCTAGGACGTCCGCCAACAGGTCTTGATAAACATATCTCTGCATATGTAGAGAGTTACAGCATGGCCGCGCGCCTGATACGCGATGCAAACAGCAACTTGCATTCGCGATCCGTTCAATTCTTCAGGAAGCTTCCTGCTCCTGCCACGCATGGAAGTGCAGCATGTCTTCTGACCTGTGTCCCGACCGACTCCCAAAGACCCTATTGAAACGAGGAGCAATTCCACTGCTATCGGTATATGACGCAGCCACGCGACTCAAGAGATTCGAACCAATTCAACTCAGGCAAGGAATTCACCCAGCGCAAATCCAATTTCTCCAGTTTAGGCAATGCGGCGATTGCTGACGGCAGTGACCGAAGCGGGTTCGCACGAAGATCAAGCTGACGGAGTTCGGACAGCTCTCCGATGGCGGTCGGCAATGTTGTCAGGCGGTTGTTTCGCAGATGAAGTTCGCGCAAGCGCGGGAGTCGCGCCAGGCTCTCCGGTAACGTTGTGAGCTGATTGTCGGTTGCGCGCAGTTCAACAAGGTTCGACAGGTTGCAGATAGACTCTGGAAAAGTGGAGATTGAGTTCTCGCTGATGTTTAGGTAGCGCAAGAGCTGAAGCCTCTGAATGGATGACGGAATGTGCGTCAGTTTGTTGTCATGGAGGTAAAGGAAATCGCTCAATTCTTTGAGTTCGCCCAAACTCTCTGGAAGATTGGTTAATCGGTTGTGGCCGAGGTCGAGAGTGCGTAGCCGCTTAAGTTGGCCGATCTGTTCGGAGATCTCTTCTAATTCGTTTTCTGCAAGAATCAATGTTTCCAGCGTGATTCGCTCCCAGACCCAATCTGGCACTTTGCGCAGATTCTTCTTCCGCAGATCGAGCACCGCATTGTCAGCGATTGTCATCATGCAAACAAATGGGCAAGCAGCCGAGCGTCAGACGCAACTTCGGGAACTTGCACGGTCGCGGCAAGAAGCATTTCGATTCTCGAAGAATTTTCGTGCCATCAGATTTCGGGCGAGCTTAACGCGATCTCAAAGTCATCGATCGCATCGACGGCAAGGTCCTCTTGCAGCTCAAACTCAGCAAGTGCCGCATGGTAGAAGGGATATAAAGCGTTCTAATTGGGAATCGTACGCAGCTCTTTGAGTCCGCTCCTGGCCCCGTCTCGCTGCCTTACCGCAATGACGCAATTCAATGTTCGCATGCATAAGCCACGTCTGTAATTAGGCGCCTTTGCTGCGCTCGTTCTCATCGCCATTTAATCCGGCACGCTGAGTATCGCGATCGCCGTGTAATAGCGTGTTGCGCGTTCAGAGCCGCCGCACAACAGCCACTGTAATATCGTCATCCGGCGCTGCACGGCATGAAAATTCCCGTACTGCATCGAGAAGGCCCGTCGCAATCTCGACTGCAGAGCGGCGTCGAAGGGACTCAACGCAGCAAACCATGCGTTCTTCCCCAAATTCCTCGCCTGCTGCATTGCGTGATTCGATCACACCATCGGTGAACAACACCAGCGCATCACCAGGTTCCGTTCGCAGCGTTTGCTCTTCAAACGCAGTGTCGCGGAATGCTCCCAGAAGCGGTCCACCTATTTCACAATGTCGAATTCCTGAGCCGCCAAGCAATATCGGTGGGTTATGCCCGGCATTGGAATACGTGAAGTTGCCGTCGCGCGAGAGCACACCGTAAACCAGCGTGGCGAAGCGCGGCGCCAATGGTTTTGCTGAGAGCACAGCGTTTGCATTGGCAAGAGCCCGACGTGGTGTACTGGCAATTCTGCCTTCAACGGTAAACATTCCTTGCAGCATGGCCGCCAGCAGTGCCGCGGGAGGCCCTTTGCCCGCGACATCGCCGAGCACTATGCCCAAGTCGCCCGATGGAAGTTCCAACGCTTCGTAGAAATCTCCTCCGATCGTGCGGCACGCAATCGAATCACCGAATGCCTCGTAATGCTCGCCGGTTTGTAGCCTGCGGCTCAGGAGAGCGCTCTGGACCTGGCCCGCGGTTTTCAGTTCGCGATCAACTTGAGTTTTTTCGAGATGTTCGAGAACGCTCGTCAAGTCATACATCCGTTGGTCGCGAACAATCTTGTCGTCGCGCAAGGTGAGTAGGATGACAGCGCGATAGCTAAAAGTCTCACCCGTCGGAGGCAGGCCAAACCAGCCGTTTCGATCGGTTGCCGTGCATGTGCCCACAAACGCTAGGCGATCGCCATCCACCAACAACTCCAGAGTCTTCACCTGCCAGTCTGGAAATCTGTTGAATATCTCTTCCCACGATCTCCGAATCGCGGCGCGTCCAACCGTCTCGCGGAACACTGGGCTGATTAGGACGGCATTTTCAGCGTAGCGATCCGTGAGCGCGGCGACATCGTGTGCATTCACCGCAGTTTCCAGCCATCGGGCAAGTGCCAGCGCTTCGCTACGCGAGGTGGGGTTTCCGCCTTCGATCACACCACTATTATCGCTTCTGGTTTCTTTCAGCGGGAGTACGCCGGCTGTCTAAATCCCGCATTCGGTCGCAATCGCTTTTCCGGATCACCCGAAAATCATAGCCTTGCGTTTTTGAGGTAATGCGCGGCAGAGTGGCTCCACGCATGGAAAAACCGCAACTCGAAAGTCCACCTCAGTCGGAATGTGATTGTAAGTTTTGTTTTTGGCCGACACGATCTTGACATTCCCAACTCAACATATGTAGAGTTGTCACATGGCCGATGACATCATTGTAGGAATTCTCGTCTTGCCCTCTATTCGGAATGTATTTAGGCCTCCTCCGATTACTTTGAGTCTCAACAGTTAACCCGAAGGCAATTTGAAAGGTATGCTACGCATGCGCAATCTACGTGTGTCTCTAATATCCGCGAGCGTTGTGCTGCTCCTGATCGCCGGGGCTGGATACTGTTATGACCGGCTCGCAACTTCCCGTGAGAAGGCGCAGTCTCCATTCCAGGGCCAACTCGTCGATTTGGGCAGCTTTCGCCTTCACCTGTATTGCATCGGAGCAGGCAAACCCACGGTTTTACTGGATGCAGGAGCCTTTGACTCTCTGGAGCAGTGGGCGTTGGTACAGCCTCGAGTCGCAAAGTTCACTCAAGTTTGTTCTTACGACCGGCCCGGCGTGGGCTATAGCGATCCAAGCCCCGATCCACAAACTAGTCGCAACATTGCCGAAGAACTGCACCAGGCCTTGGTTCGCGCCGGTATCGCCGCTCCATATCTACCGGTTGGACATTCCATTGCGGGGCTGTACGCGCGCGTGTTTGCATCTCGATTTCGAGACCAGGTTGTCGGACTCGTGCTGGAAGACTCCGTCCATCCCAACGAATTGAAGCAGTTCCCCACACATTTTCCCAACCACCCCGTCTTATTTACTGCGCTTCGTCTGACAGCTCCTTTTGGCGCAGCGCGTCTGTTCCACATTGGCTGTCGCCAAACGGGAGCGCATCCCGACTGCTCAAAATTTGTGGTGAATTTAATGCGCCAAATGAGTGTTCTCAAAACGAGCTACGCCGAAGCAGGCGAAGTCACAAGCTTAGGCACGTTGCCCGTTGTCGTCATCACACACGATCCGCACGTCGGCCTTTCCAAAATCAGGAATGAGCGTGAAGAGCAAGCATGGAGCCAATGGCAGGAAGACCTTGCGAGGCTGTCATCTCGCTCCACGCTCGTGATGGTGAGCGGCGTTGGACATGAGATCCAAACTGAGAAGCCAGAAGTCGTTGTGAACGAGATCGAACGCTTGGTTATGCAATGGCGCGATCGTAACGAGTGAGCGTATGAATCGAAGAACGGTGGCCTTTCTCTTCTATGGTCTGATTATTCTCCTTGCGGTGGGTATTTCATTCGCAATGAGAAGACCTTCCGACGAGGGAAAAGCCCGAAATGCGGTGGATGGGATCAATCAGGAGATTGTGCGCGCTTGCCAACAGAGGGATTTCGACGCTACTGCAGCGCTTTGGGCAGAAGATGGCGCCGATCTGCTTCCCGGATTGGCCCCCATGGTGGGAAAGTCCAAGATCACTGCTTGGCTGGATAGTCTCCGTCCGAACTTGCAGGGCGCAAAAATGGCTTATTGCACGATCGACTGGCAGGATATCCAGATTCATGGAGACGTTGCTTACGAGTGGGGCATCAATCGGCAACTGATTGAATACCCGTCACCAAGAAAATCTACTCCGACTGAAGGAAAGATCGTGTTCATTTTGAAACGCCAGGGAGGCGGCGCATGGAAAATCGTACTTGAGTCCTGGAACAGTAACCCACAGAGTCAGCAAAAAGAGTAGCCGCCAGAGCAACAACTCGCAAAGCTCAGCAAGCTTCAGGGCTTGGTTCGCCGGGTCATCAAAGGCTACAGCATAGAAAGAGGTACTTAAAGGCATGAGTCACGAATTTATTAAGCTCACAAAATCATCCATCTTTATGCTCGCGGTGATGGGAGCGACATTGGCGCCGCCCAGCGCAGACGCTGGGTCCGCTCCTGGCAGCAATCCCGATGTCATTAATGTCGGCAGTAAGCTGGAGCGGTTTGACCTGCTAAAACCCGCAACTCGCCTCTACCTGCGGTACAAGATCGGCAAAGATGGAAGCCGGGCCACCATGGACATCTGGCGGCGAACCATCAGCTACGAGGAACGTGATGGCCGCCAGCTTCTTCACATCGTTCAGCGTTGGGATGGTGTTGTGCCTCCAACTTACACGCTCCTGCAAGATTCCTGGTTTGAGCCGAAAACGTTTCGTCCGTTAACCCACGACCGTCAACTCACGCGCGACGGCAAGACTATAAAACGCCACTATCAGTATTTCGACGATCACATCTTGCTCGGTCCCGACCCGAACGTCGAAGGTGCGAAAGAAACGGTTGTGTCCTCGCCGGAGCCCGCTTACAACTTCGAAACCGATATTGAAATCTTTCAGACTCTGCCTCTGGCGCAGGGCTACGAGGCAAGCTTGAATTTCTACGACCCTGGCCAGGCGCCGCCGAAGCGCTACATCTTCAAAGTAACGGGTGATGAAACAATTAATACTGCGGACGGGCGGCAGGTGCCGTGCTGGGTTTTGTCAAGCGATTACGGAGATCCCAAGGGCCCGGTTGCACGGTTCTGGTTCGCTAAATCAACCCAAGTACTAATGCGCGAACAAACGCGCCTTTTGGACGGGTCGATTCTGGTCAAGACCCTGCTGACAGAAGAAGCAAGTGATCTCTCGAACTAAATTGTATCCGCATTCGATGAGCATCCTAAATGCCCCTGCAATCGAATAGCTGGTCTTGAGGAGGTCCAAATGAAATATTTTTTGCTCCGTCTCAATCCGCCACGGCCTACGTTTGCGAACGACATGAGCGAGCCCGAAAAACAAGTGATGGGGCAACATTTCTCATATTGGGCTCGCTTGGCGGAAGAAGGAAGAAGCATCCTTTACGGTCCGGTTGCTGATCCCGCTGGGGGTTGGGGCATTGCCATCATCGCGGTGGGGGATGCGGCAGACGCAACCGAAATCACTGCAAAAGATCCAGCTATCAAGTCCGGACTCGGGTTCCACTACACCACTTTGCCAATGCCGCAGGTATTGGTTGCGCGTACGCCAAAGCTGGAATGACGAACGGCTTCTGGAAAGCGTGATGCTCTGAGACCAGGCAGAGATACAAGGAGAAATCAGTGAGGCGCGTCGGGATAGCGGGCAGAGGAAGAAACAGCACAATGGGAGCGATTTGCAACGTGTTGACCGTAGCTGTGCTGTTAGCCGCCATTAATGGCTGGCCAGCAGATGACTATCGAGCCGGCAGAGGAAGCGACGATCCTGTTCGGCCGGTGACATTCGGCCTTTTTAGCGACATTGTGGATTTATCAAACACAATCAACGCATCGTTCTCTCCCGACGGCAACACGGTGTATTTCAGCAAGAGCCAGCCGGGCTGGAGCGGGTTGACGATATTTGTCGCTCATCTAAAGAATCAAAAGTGGTCTGAGCCGCAGGTGGCCAGTTTCTCGGGCGTTTATCGCGATACAGATCCAGCGATCTCTCCTGACGGACGCGCATTGATCTTTTCATCTATGCGTGCGGCCGCTGTAGACAAAGCTTCGACTTATGCTTTGTATCGTGTTTCTCTGACGGGATCAGACTCAGGGCGCGTTGACGCTCTTCCAGAATCGATTAATCAGGCCGGAACCAACAATCTGTATCCCAGCCTAGTATCTGATGGCACTCTTTATTTCATGCGCGCGGAAGGCAAGGTCGCCCGAATCTATCGATCAAGGTTACTAGGGGGCATTTATCAGCCTCCAGAGGCTGTTCACTTGCCCGGGGATTCAGAATCGATTAGCGATTCCGATCCAACGATCTCAGTCGATCAGCGATTTATTCTCTTCAGCAGCAATCGCCCCGACTCGCTCGGCGGCAATGATCTCTACATTGCATTTCGGCACGGAGATGAATGGTGCAAACCGCTACATCTCGATGCGCCAATCAATTCCGCATCGCCTGAGATCGCCACGGGTTTGTCCCCTGATGGCCGCACGCTTTATTTTGCCAGCGCGCGTAGCGCTGTTGCGCAGCCCCGAGCAGAGCGAGCGGATGCGACGGAATTCAAATCCGAGTTGAACAGCTATCGCAACGGCACTCTTAAGACGTACCAGGCAAACGTCGGGGCGTGGCTTGATTCGCACGCGCCTGCGGGAAGCTGTAATTGACTTCAGGTCGAGTAAACGAATTGCCAATGTTCGTGACACATGGTGAAACTGCTTGCGGCATCAATTCCCCGCGGTGAGCGCCACGAACGAGCGGCGGCTGGCCGGAATTGCGGGATTATGCGGAGCACTGCTGTTCTTTGCCGGAGACATGCTGTTTTACGGACATCTTGGTTCGGCAGGCGATTTTCATCAGGGAATGCTGACGACGGTTAGGAACATGTCCGTAGCTCGGCTTTACACGGGCGGCCTAGTCGCCCCTTTTGCGGCATGCCTCTGCACCTTAGGGTTCTGGCATGTGTACCTCAACGTTCGGGTTTTTCACGACCGAATTGGTCGAATCATGCTCGCTGCTTTTGCTGTGCTAATGGTTGCGGGCAGCGCTATCCATGCACTCTGGGCAACCAGAGGATTGGCTCTGAAGTTCTGTTACGGCAATGGTGACGTGGGATGCCGTGCGGTCCTCCAGGCAATCAATCAATACTGGAACATAGCGTATTACGTTGGCGCCGTGCCGGGCTTCTTTGCATTCGTGCTGCTGTTTTGCCTGGTGCTCTTCGGAAAGAGTTGCTATCCGCGATGGACGGTTCTGGTGAATCCAGCGGTGCTTCTGTTGCTCTCCCCCGTCGCAGATAGAATGCCTGCGCCCGGCGGAGCGATTCTGTCGGGAGGATTCACGAACCTGTCGATTGCTCTGTTCTTTGCAGTTTCACTCTGGACAACTTGGCAGCCCACAAGGTCGGAAGCTGGGGCTGAGTAGATCGCGCCGGTTCGCGGAATCAGATTCGTACTGCGGCGGGGTTGTATTGAAATCTGGCGGGAAGCAACGCGGGGAGTTCTAAAAACATGACTCGATCGGAGTTGGTGTTCAGTGCGGCTGTGACGCTGGTTGCAAGCGGACTCGCAGCCGTTATCGGCGTTCGGATGTCCGCTCATGGGCAAGATAGCATCACGACACACGGCCTCACTCTACTCGACAGCCGCAACCAACCCATTGCGGTGCTGTCTTCGCAAGATGGTGGAGGCGCGCTCGTTTTCTACGATCAGCAGCACCGGAAGCGCTCCATCTTGTTCCTGGAACCGAACGGCACGCCAGACCTTTACTTCTACGATGCTGAAGGAACGCCACGCGCCGCATTCGATCTGTATGACTCAGGTGTTCCAAACATGGGGTTCGGGGGAGGGCCGGGCCACCCGAGTGTTCTGCTCGAATCGACAAAAGAAGGAAACATCAGGCTCGCTTTTTATCAAAATCAAAACGGGAAACGGAACAGAGCAGCGAGCCTTGAGTTCAACTTGGTTGCTAACCGGCCGGTATTGCAGTTGCTCGATCAATCTGGGAAAACCGTGTGGAAGGCGCGGTGAGCAGAGGAGAAGCCCGCCTGCGTGAGGACCCTTGCTACTAATGTAGTGAATTCTGTTGCGGCGATTCCTTCTTTAATCCACTCGCATTTTCTCTTAATAGCACCGCCACTGGACGAGAAAGGAGTAACGACCAGTGCCAGCCGTGCGTTAGGCGGGAGGAAAGAAGCACATGAATGAATCCGAAATTACGCGCGAAACCCTCCGAGGCTGAGCAGAAGGTCGCCAGGGTCGTTAAAGCGTTTTCTCGAGAGCCCGACGTCACCGTCGGAGAGGGCAAGGGCTTTGGATCAGGCACGCTTAAAATCAATGGCAAAATCTTTGCCATGTTGTCCTCAGGTGCTCAGTTTGTGGTGAAGCTCCCCAAGAGACGCGTGGACGAGCTCGTTGCCTCGGGCAAGGGAATGCGTTTTGAACCGCGGCCTGCGAAAGCAATGAAAGAGTGGCTGGCTGTGACAGCAGATGGAATCGATTGGGCCGAGCTTGCGAAAGAGGCTCGCGATTTCGTCCTGGGCAGGGCAAATGCCGGACACCCCCCGAACTCTGGCCGGGGCCTTTGATTGACCCTATACGCCAGTACAGGGTGGAGAATTCCTGCATGCAGATTGGGGAGCTTGCGCGCGCCGCAGGCGTAAACATTCAGACGATCCGCTTCTATGAACGCGAAGGGCTGCTGCGTCAGCCGCCGCGCACAACGTCAGGGTACCGGCAGTACGAGCAACGCGACCTTGACCGCGTGATGTTCATTCGTCGCAATCATGCGATCGGATTCACTCTGGCCGAGGTACGGCAGTTGCTCGATCTGCACAGTGCTTTAGAACTCATGCCGCGTCCGCTGGGGAAGCCCGCAGAGGTCAGAGCGATCATCACGCTCGGGCGGGAACGCCTTGCTGAAGTCAATCAGAAGATTCGCGTGCTGAGGGCTATGAAGAAGCAGCTCGAATTCCTGGTTCAGCATCTGGAGCAATCGCGTCCAACGACGTGTCCTGTCGGTGTAGCCCCGCGTTTGAAAAATCCGCGAGGACGTTGATCTTTCCACTTAAACAAAATCTATACAGCGCCCTTGACATTACACCGCGGTACAGGCTTCACGATTCCCTTGCGATCTGACTCACGTTGACCCCGCACTCTACCCAGGCGGGAAAGACGAGGAGCGCGCGGGAGAGCTCTAATGAAACGCAATTCTTTCGTGAGCTTGGTCATTGTCCTTTGTCTTGCTCTCATTCTCGCGGTCGGATTCTTGCAGGCTGATGTCTCGAGTGAAGCGGAGCCGACGCGGTTGGAAGCCGTCGTGGCGTCAGGACTGCTGAGCGCCAAGCTGCATTTAAGCGATCACGAGCGCAAGAGTCCCATTTCGGCATCGAGTAGCGACCTAGAGAAAGGAAAGCAGTATTACCAGGAGCAATGCTCGTTTTGCCACGGCGAGCCTACGGGGAAACCGGCTATGCTGGCGAACGCTTTCTCTCCCCGTCCTCCACAATTCGTCACAAATCCCACAAAGCGTGAGACGTGGATGAACGCCTATTTAATACGGCACGGCATACGATGGAGTGCGATGCCAGCGTTCGGAAATCTGTCCGAGGCGGATGCGTGGCGCATTGCACTGTATCTCGATACGTTGAAGTCGAAGGCCCGCCAGAATCGCTGAAGGACTGACAAGCTCCGCACTTGCTCTTTCATCCCTACAAACAAAAGTCTCGTATTGACACTATACGCAGGTACAAGGTTGACACTTTGGGAAGCGCGGAATTCGGCGAATAGCCTGTTCACCCGTTTACAAGGAGGAAAGGATGAAACGCAAATTGCTGGCTGTGGGGATGTGTCTTGTCGCGGTGGCAGCGCTTGCCGCCAAACACACTGACTTTTCTGGCACATGGCAGTTGAATCCTGACAAGAGCAAGAACATCGGCATGATGGCGCAGATGGAGATGACACAAACGATCGCTCAGACCGATACGGCCCTCGATGTGACCACCCACACGAAATTTCAAGGACGCGACGACGACAGCAAGACTCATTTCGACCTTACAGGGAAGGAGGTTACGAATGAGGCGCCAATGCAAGGGCCGAGCCAAACCGTCAGCAAATGGAGCGGCGCCAACCTCGTCACCACGTGGACAAGTGAGAGCGCGGTGGCTGGCGGCGCCAAGGTCGTGCGTACCCAGACGCTATCACTTTCCCCTGACGGTAAGACCATGACCTTGGAATCCGTGAGGGGATCCAACTCACCGATTGTGATGGTGTTCGACAGAAAGTAGGAGTCATGGCTCGTTGGCTCGGCGTGTGCTTGCTGCTACTGATTGCAGCAGTCGGCACGGGCTTCTACGTTGTGCGTTCGACTGAGCGCCGTCCTCCAAGGCAGCACATGCGTATTGTGGAGCCCGAGCGACGGATGATTGGCAACACTGTGAACGCTACCGGAACCGTGCGACTGCGCGTTGGTTCCGAAGTCAGGGTGGGTTCACAGCTGTCTGGAATCGTGAAGAAACTGAATGTCACAGTTGGATCGCATGTAAGTACCGGCGACGTTATAGCGGAGATTGACGATGCTCCGGTTCAGGCGCGATTAGCCCAGGCGAATGCCCAGGCAGAACTCGATCGCGCGACCATGGAACGAGCCAAGGTCAATGCTGACCGGGCACAACAGCTCGGATCTCAAGAACTGATTCCCGTCCAGCAGCAGCAAGACTTGCAGCTTGCATTCCAGGAAGCAAAAGCGAAATACGAGAAATCGCTGCGCGATCGTGACCTCGTCAAGGTCGATTTGGGATATGTCCAGATCCGGGCGCCGATCACGGGAACGGTTGCGTCGGTCTCGACGCAGGAAGGTGAAACGGTAGCCGCATCGTTCACGGCTCCGACATTCGTCACGATCATCGCTGACAACGCGCTGCAACTTGTGGCGATGGTGGACGAGACCGATATCGCCAATGTGAAAGCCGGAAATCCGGTTTCATTTACGGTTGATTCGTACCCATCTCAGGATTTTCCGGGCAGGGTAGAAAGCATCGCCCCCAAAGCCACGATTGTGTCCGGTGTCGTCAATTACGAAGTCACAATCGAGATCCGCAAAAATGCAAAGCTACTGAAACTGGATATGACCGCAAATGTCACGATTCAGACTGCCCGGCATCTTGCGCTCCTATTACCCACTGCGGCTGTGCAGCGCGAGGGGGACCTGTCGTTCGTCTATGTTCCTGGCAAAAACGGCGCTGAACGTAGGTCGATTGTGGTAGGAAGCAAAGACGGAGGACAGATTGAGATCAAAAAGGGGTTAACCGGAGATGACGAGGTGTTGATTGTCTCCGATACGCCAAGGGGTAACGGTCCGCAACGCGAAGCAAAACCATCATCGTGAGTTGCAGAAATGATTCGAGTCGAGGAATTAAGCAAAACGTATATGCGGGGTGAGGGCACGCGCGTCGAAGCACTGAAGCGAATTTCATTCCAGATTGAGCTGGGAGAATTCGTGGTGGTGCGAGGCAGTTCAGGATCGGGAAAGTCAACGCTACTTAATGTCATCGGCTGCCTTGATCGACCAACCTCCGGCCGCTATTGGTTGGATGGTGAGGATGTTGCGTCATACAGCGACAAGCAACTCTCTCGAATACGGAATGCGAAGATCGGATTCATCTTTCAGTCGTTCAATCTTCTGCCCCGAACTACGTCGATAGAAAATGTTGAAATTCCGATGGTTTATGGCGACGGTCACGTAGACCGGAAGAAAGCGCTTGCCGTGTTGGAACGGGTCGGCCTGGGTAGCCGCTCCAATCACTTCGCAACGGAGCTTTCTGGAGGCGAGCAGCAGCGCGTCGCCATAGCGCGCGCACTGATTAACGACCCTGCACTGATCCTTGCTGATGAACCTACCGGCAACCTTGACCTGAATTCCGGACGAGAGGTCATGTCGTTGTTGCAGGGTTTGAACCGCGACGGCCGAACCATTCTGCTTGTGACACATGACGATTCGATTGCGGCCTACGGCTCACGTGAAATTCGGTTGAAAGATGGCTCAGTTGCTGCTGATTCGTCTATCTCGCGCTTACTCGCAATGAGAAGGGACGATGCATAGATGAGGAACGGCAAAGTTGCTACTCAAGCAATGCGGAGCATGGGTCGCTATCGGCTTCGCACCACATTAATGATGCTTGGGATCGTCGTGGGAATCGCCTCGCTTGCCATTTTGACCTCGATTGGCGAGGCCACAAAGCGTGAAACCATGCAGCGCTTCAAGAACATGATCGGAACCTTTGACACCATCATTGTCAGACCGGGCGGAGGCCGTTCGCGGGGCATGCCCACGCTGGTGAACGTTCCACCTACACTTCGCTTCGAAGACGCCGATGCGATTGCACAAATGTCCGATATCAAAACGGTAGCTGAGATGCAGGGCGCATTCGATATTGATATCAAGTACCGCGACCACGCAGCTTCGCCCGCTGTATTCGGCGTCAGCCCAAATTGGCTCGACCTGCGATCGGACAAAGTAGCCGATGGAAATTTCTTTACGGCAGATCAGGACAAGTCCCTGGCACGAGTCGCAGTGATCGGGATGGACGTGCGGAGCGCTCTTTTTCCAGATGAAGATCCGCTCGGGAAGACCATTCGAATAGCCGATGTACCGTTCCAGGTAATTGGGTTGCTGAAATCACGTGGTGCCGGTCCCGCAGGTGGCAGTCTCGACAATTTAATTCTGATTCCGGTCAATACCGCCTCCCGCCGGCTCTTTAACCGTGACTACTTGACCATGGTCATTGCTCAGGTCACGAACCCAGAGCGGAGTACGGAGACTGCTGACAAGGTTGCAGCGCTGCTGCGAGAGCGGCATCACATTCAGCCGCCGGCGCTGGATGATTTCGCTTTGACGAATCCCGCCGCAACGATGGCCCAGGTCACAAAGGCTGGCAGCACCTTGACGAAAATTCTCACCGGTGTGGCCGCCATGGCATTGCTGATTGGCGGCATCGTCATCATGAGTCTTATGTCTATAGCAGTTTCAGAGCGGCGCAAAGAGATCGGCGTCAGGCGCTCTGTCGGAGCAGCTCGAAATGACATTGTGACCCAATTTCTTTTTGAGGCAACGTTCGTTGCGTTCGTCGGTGGAATCATCGGAGTTGTGATTGGCTGGGGCGGAATGCAGATCGCTACTCGGGTTCAGAAGTTGCCGCAAATACTTGTCTGGCAGCCGTTCGCGATTGCTATTTTGCTGTCCATCGTCATAGGAATCAGCTTCGGTATCTATCCAGCTTGGAAAGCATCGCGTGTTGATCCCATTCAGGCACTGCGATCCTGAGATGAGCTTTCGTACGCTTCAAATTCTGCTCCGCGCATTTCGACTGTTGTGCCGATATCCCTTGCGTTCGTCTTTGCTACTGCTGAGTGCAGTCTTAGGAGTCGCTGGCGTTGTTTGCTCAGTTAACTACGGAGCAAGCGGTACGCAGCAGATCCTCGATCAGATTCGCCGGATGGGTACGAATGTGCTCATCGTCACGCCTGCCCAGAGCCAAGTGATTGCTGGCCGGGGACGCACCGGAGCGGCAGTAACGACACTGGTTGAACGAGACTATGACGCAATCAAACGGGATGTGACGACGCGCACTCGTTCATCGGCACTGGTGAGTCAAAGTTTCTGGAACAAAGCCGGCGATCTCTCCAAGAATGCTGTCGTAGTTGGTTGCGAACCCGATTACTTCGCAATCAAAGATTGGAGAGTTGAAGCAGGCGAGGGATTCGATGCGCGCGAGGAGCGGACATCGGCCCGAGTCGTCTTGCTCGGCCACACAGTTGCTTCCGACCTGTACGGACAAGCATCGCCGATTGGCCAACGCGTAATGATCAATCGGGTGCCGTTCATGGTTATCGGAGTACTGGCTGAACGCGGTCAGGGGCTTGATGTCAGCAATGAAGATAATCAACTTTATGTACCGCTCACGACAGCAATGCGTCGGCTGATGAATACAGACCACTACGCGGGAATTGTGGTCGAAATCGACACGCTGAATTCAATGGATGCCGCCGCCAAGCACATTCGGACCTTACTGCACCAACTGCATCACATTCAGGCAAATCGCCCGGACGACTTTCAGGTTCAGAATCAGAAGAGCCTGCTGGACACGGAGTTGGCCGCAGCAGATCGGCTGAATTTTTTCCTGCGCTGGATTGCGGCCAGTGCGTTAGCAGTCTCTGGTCTTGGAATTGTCGCGATCACATCGATTGCTGTTAAAGAACGCACGCACGAGATTGGGACTCGCCGCGCTCTGGGTGCTACAGCCACGGACATATTTCTGCAGGTGACATGCGAAACCGCAGTTCTCGCATTCATAGGCGGACTACTTGGGATAGCACTTTCATGGCCCGCCTCCCGATTCATTAGCGACTCTGTTGGTCTGCCGTTTGTGTTTGATCGCCAGAGCGCCACTCTCGCTTTCATTGCCGCTGGCACTCTGAATCTCACATTTTCAATATTGCCGTCCCGCCGGGCCGCATTGATTAGCCCAATTGAGGCGCTGCGGTACGAATGACGCCGCGAATACTCCGTTCGCGGCGTCAGGCGCTAAACCCTATTCGGTCATTCCTTTACAACCTCAATATGTTCAACCGAAATGGCTTTCGAGCCGCCGCGCTCGTAAACATGCCCGGTTACCTTCACCAGCTTTCCCGCAAAAGGAAGCAATTTCTGCCGGATGTCGGTATCGGGAATTTCGGATGACATTGGGTGATAGACCTCTTCGTCTTTGGTTAAGATAACCAGCGGTGAGCCCGCGCGGATACAGGCTTCAAGGCATCCGTTTGGTAGCGGCTTCACTACCTCATGGAAGCGATGAACGCATCCGGCGTCTCGCAAATAACCGACAACACTCTTTGTCGGAGCATCGCCCTGTTTGGACGACTCTCCGAACAACGCGATGGCTGCGATCATGACCACGGTGAAACGAATTAGATTCTTCACTTGTTTTTTCTCCGATTCGGCACTGATATAAAAATTGTTGTCCCTTACTGTGCTCCAACAGTTCAGATATCATCGAAGTATGAATGCAACGAAATCGCTCTCCAAGGCGGCATCGTTAATTGCTGACCCATCCCGTTCCGCCATGCTCTGGAGCTTGCTCGGAGGAGAGTCCCGTCCCGCGAGTGAACTCGCGATGATTGCGAATGTTTCGCCTCAAACGGCGAGTAATCACCTAAAGCTTCTCCTTGACGCCGGGTTTTTGAACGCTAAACACGTTGGGAGGAACAGGTTCTATAAGTTGGGAGCACCTACAGTTGGCATTGCGCTCGAATCGCTAGCTGCCGCCGCAGGAGGCAAGGTGAACGGCATTGCCCAACAGACCGCCCCCGAGATCGTCTTCGCGCGGACCTGTTATGACCATCTTGCTGGAGAACTTGGCGTAGCAATTCTGAAGCGCTTGCTACACCTCAAGTACATGCTGGAGGACGGGAAAAATTATCGGCTAACCAGTCGCGGTGAGGAATTCTTTGATGACCTCTTGAAAGACGGAGGGATGGAAGTCAGGCGGCGTCGGCTTGCGTATCCCTGCCTTGATTGGAGCGAGCGTGTCCCACACCTGGGCGGCGCGTTAGGAGCCGTTCTGCTCTCATGGCTGCTTCGCTCCAACGCGATCGCTCGACACCGTGGCACTCGCGCAGTCCGCGTGACCGATATGGGACGCAATTTGCTGAATGAAGTCCTTGGAATAAAACTGAACAGAATGGGAACAGCAATCCTCGCGCAAAAATGAGTCGCGTCATTCGATCCTTAAGCAAGGCTTCCCTGTTGTGGCTGGGCATCATGAAGGCGGTGTAACAGCTAGCAGGCAAGAACAAGGTGCTGAAGTGTTCATCTCCGGGCAGGAGGAAATTTTGGGAGCGATTGTTGCCCTGTTCGTGCTTTGGTAACAGGGTTACGAACTCTGACGTCCTTAGCTTCTGCAGGAGGCGGTTACTTGTGGTCACTTCTGCAAATCTGTACCCAGTCCCAATTCTTTTGCTTTTTGGATTAAGTCTTGGTGGTCAATTTGGAACACAATCTCAAACGAGTCGCCACTGACAGCTAAGATGTACGTCGCGAAATTTCGGCAATCTACGGACTCGCCTGTGCTCCTCACGAATCGCATTTTCCAAACGGTCTTCACCAAAACGTAATGTGAGTCCAGCTCGATTGCGTCAGTAGACTCGATGATCGACGAAATCAATCCCAGCGACTTAAAGAACTCCTTTCTCCGTGGAAGAACTTTTAGAAAGTCTTCCTTTTTTACAGATCGGACGCCTTTTGGATCTGCAAACATGAAAACGTCGGCGTAAGAAGTCGCGATTCGCTGAAGCTCAAAGTTGATGTTTGCCGTCTGATATTCCTCGAAGAACCGTCGTACCCTTTCCTCCAAGTCGGTCACTCGAACTCCTATAGTCGCAGTCAGTTGCAGTCGAAAGAAAACGTTACGGGACAGTCCACTCGTCCTCTCACGTCAGGCTGACCTTATGTGCGCTTTGTTTGAAACGCGCCGCAGATGCTAGTTTGGTTGCAATCCGCCAACAATCGCTGACACGACATGTTTAATGAAAACTTCATCGGCCGGCCCAACCAGCTGGCCCAGGAAGTGAGAAATAAACACTCGGTGTAAGCAAGCACCAAAAAGAAGAGAGTAGATCGCCTTTGGATTCACCCGATGATCAATACGCCCGAGTTTCTGTTCCGCGCGAATATATTTTTCCAGAGCAGCCATGGACAGATGCGGGCCTTCATTACGGCGACTCAATTCCTCTCGATGAGCACGCAACAATTCCGGTTCCGCAAACAATGAAGCGGCTAATGGGACCACCTGGCGCATAAAAGCCAGCGCACCGCGAACCACAGTCTCTAGATTGGCTCGCACCGTTTGTCGTCCAGCAAGATATTCAAGCTCCCGCAGCGGACCGGTCATGGGTGGCAGACTTTGCCGAAGCAAAGCAAGAAACAGGTCCACGCGGTCTGCGAAGTGAACGTAGAGCGTGCCATCCGCACAGCCGACTTCACGAGCAATCTCGCGAGTCGTTGCACGCGCTAAACCCTTTTCCTGTACCACTCTTTTCGCCCCATCCAAAATTAGCTGCCGAGTTTCGGCTTTGTCGCTGGGCATCAGATTGTGACCTCTCGCTCGTGAAGACTGCAAAACATAAAGAAGAAGTTAATGAGCATACGCTCACTTGTACGGTTAGATCTTAACACGAAGTGTAGCGATTATCGCTGACGACCGGGGCCGCCAACTCGTGAATCTTAGGCTTGACATGAGCAGTTGCTCATTTATAATGAGCAAATGCTCATATTTTGGGAGGTGGAATGAAATCCGCATTCTTCATCGTTGGCATTGTCCCGTTGCTGTTCTCAAACAGCGCCCTCTATGGTCAACACACAGTTGAGAACAGCCCGACACGGGCTATTTGTCGCGCGCGACTCGCGCTTTCCGCGTCGGCCAATGAGCCGGTTGATCTTAAAGACGTTCCTGATCCGTCCAGCCGCATTGAAACGACAAGTGTCTCAGGCGGAATGTGCGCCGGGAGATTAGGTGTAGGTGCAAAGGCGCGATACTTTGCGCAGCACTCATTCACGCCCGGGGCTTTCGCTAGCCCGCTGTTCACAGTCGCGCCTGAACTCGCGAAGCCACCCTCTCGCTATCCGAGGCAATGGCGAGACGGCGTAGCGGGTTTCGGCAGGATGTATGGGGATGCCCTTGCGTTTCAGACGGCCGCGCAAACTGGAAGATTTTTGACTGGCGCTGCTTTCCACGAAGACCCGTGCTATTCGCTTTCAACGAATCGAAACCCACTGGCACGAGCGATATATGCCATCAGGTTCACCGCACTCGACAAATCAGATTCTGGTCACACGACCTTTGCGCTCTCAAATTTCGTCGGCGCCGCTTCTGCTGGATTCGTTGGAGGTGCTTACCTACCTGCTGGCTACAACGACAGGAGTCACGCCCTCAGCCGAATGGGCATCGCATTCGGCGGTTTTGCTGCGGCAAATCTGGCATCTGAGTTCAGTCCCGAATTGCGCTGGATCGGGAAGAGATTGCACCTCCCGCGATTGATCGTGGGGACGAGTGGCATTAAAGAGGATGCGCTTGCTGAGCGGGAAGCTGGAACTGTTTGGAAACAGATGTGAGGAGATACCCAAAGGTCAGGAGCTTATTGCTGTGAGAACCCTCTTAATTCGAATGCCAACAATTGGTATTTTTCTGTTCTCAACGTCGCTTTTCGCGCAGTCTGGAGCGGCGCGAGAAAACGTGCTCCGCGTCGAGATTGACGGGCTACGCAATGCACGAGGACAGGTGGTATGTGCGTTGTTTTCGTCGGCGCATGATTTTCCGAAAAAGGCCGAAAAGGCTGTCGCACACGCGAGGTCCGACATCGTTCATGGACAGGCGACGTGTGAATTTCCAAGCATCGCGCCTGGAACGTATGCCGTGTCGGTTTTTCATGACGAGAATTCCAACGGCAAGTTGGACACAAACTTTATGGGAATTCCGCGTGAGGGCGTAGGCGCCTCGAACAACGCGAAGGGGCGGTTTGGACCTCCTAAATTCGCTGCAGCCGCGTTTCAATATTCAGGTGGTCTCATGCCGCTGAAGATCACAATGATCTACCTGTAGAACGTCCTATGAGCAAAATCGCGACCATCAAACAATCAACTTGCATTCTCAGTGGAGTGGCTGGCGTCTGTGGCGTTCTTCTGCTGGCGGGCTCGTTCGCTCTCGTCACTGGTCCGCCTGCAGGGGCCAATAGCACGCAACTAGCTGAATTCGCCCAGCAAAACTACGCGCGGGTATTGTGGGGAGCCTGGATGCAGGCAGTGGGGCCTGTGTTGATCGTTCTTTTCGCCTTCTCACTGGTTCATGCAGCCAGAGCGACCCAACAACTCGCAGGATGGATGACTTTCTTCGGAGCCAGCGTGCTGATGACGGTGAGTCTCATCGAAATCACGTTCTACATCAGTGCTCTCAATCGGCAGCCCGAGATGATGCCATTCATAAGTCTGAAGTTCATTGCTGCGGTGCAGCACCTTTACTTCATGGTCGCCGCCCCGGCGTTGTTCTTACCGTTGGGCATCATCCTTGTCCGCTCTCGAATTCTTCCGAAGTTGTTCGGATATTTGGCGATCGCGCTGGCGGCCACGTTTGCAGCTTTGGCTGGAATTTTTCTGTTGAATCTGACCCTGCCCGACGCGGTCACTGCGTTCGGGGGGATTCAGGCTCTTTGGTGGCTAGCTGGCGCCATTACCCTCATTATCCGCAGTGGAAGGATCTCTAGCGAATCAGGCGACGGCTCGATTTTTACCTCGGCGTGACACATAAACCGGAGGTCCATCTGCCGACCAGCAAAAGAGGAAAGCGCAAAACGAAACCACACATCACACCAGAGCAGTTTGAGCAGCTCGTGAACGAAATTCCAGAACCGTACTCCACGATGGTTTATGTGGCGGTTTACTCGGGATTGCGGGTAAGCGAGTTGATCGGATTGCGATGGGAAGATGTGCATGCCGATTCAATTACAGTTGATGAACGCTACTGCCGTGGTGATTGGGGAGAACCCAAGAGCGACTGCAGCAACGCCACCATTGGAGTGGATCGGTCGGTTATTGACCGCATCCAGCGGTTGAAATCTTTGATCGTGATCGTGAGAGCAGGCCGGGCAAAGCGGCGCTACAAAGCTGTGAAGTCCGCCCCACCGAATGATCTCGTTTTCCAGTCCATCAAAGATGGAAAACCGATGCGCGATAACAATGTGCTGGTTCGGTTCATTAAACCCGCTGCGCGAAAGCTTGGCATCGAGTTTGTGAACTGGCGCTCGTTGCGCACCTCTTACGCGACTTGGCTGATCGAGGCCGGGGCAAATCCCAAAGATGTACAAGGCCAGATGCGACACTCGCGCATTGCCGCGACGATGGACATCTACGCACAATTTGTTCCTGAGTCGCAGCAACGCGCAATTAGCAAAATGAGTGCGATGGTTCAGCAGCGCTTGGCAGCGAAACACGCCACCGAAACGCAGGCCTCGCAAGTGATTTATGGATCGCAGTTGGTGCAGTGAATTGGAACCAAACGGAACCAAATGGAACCAAAACGGCGGAAAGGGCACTGCCAAGTGCTTGAAAACATGGTGGCCAGGGACGGAATCGAACCGCCGACGCCAGCCTTTTCAGGGCTGGACTCGGAAAAAGTCATCTTGTTGATTAGGCACTGGTTAGCCCTCTCCATTGCACCGGTTTCAGTGCGGTTTATTGGAACCATAGTGGAACCAAAATTTCGGCTCGCCGGAACGCCTCAGTTCCATTTCATTGCTTCTTGCGCATCCACGGCGGAGCAGTCGAATCCGCTTGAAAACATAAACGCAAGTACTTACGCAGCGCGAGCGGCAACAAAAGTACACGCCAGCAGCAGTAGTAGTCCAGGTTCACTGGTTTGCAAAAATTAGCGGAGGCGCATGGAAAATCTCACGTGGTTTCCGCACGTGATCGCTAAGCCAAAGAGGTTCTTGGCGGAGTCAACTCTCGCAGCTTCGCTGTCTTAATCTGCTTTGCGAGACCGAGAATTTTGAGCAGCCAGATGCCGTACCAGTTCATATCAACTTCGTACCACTTCAGGCCGTGACGCGATGAAGTCGGATGAGCATGGTGGTTGTTGTGCCAACCTTCGCCGAACGTTAACAGCGCGACTAGCCAGTTGTTGGTGGACATGTCGTGCGTGGGAAAACGCCGGGAACCCCAGACGTGCGTGGCTGAGTTCACCAGCCAAGTGGCATGCAGACCAACAACAGTACGGAGGAAGATACCCAACAACAAAAACGGCAGTCCGCCGAGCGCCAACAGCACGATCCCAAGGACGATCATGGGAAGGTAATGGAATTTGGTGATCCAGACATAGAACTTGTCTTTCGCGAGATCGGGCACGTAGTGCGCCAAGGTAGAAGTGTCGTGGTGCATGGATCTGCCGGTCAGAATCCACCCCATGTGTGCCCACCACTTGCCATCTACGGGAGAGTGCGGATCGCCTGGCTTGTCGGAATACTGATGATGAATGCGATGCGTTGCAACCCAGAATATCGGCCCACCCTCAAGTGCCAGGGTTGCGCAGATGGTAAGGAAGTATTCAACCCATTTTGGGGTCCTGTAGCCTCGATGGGTGAGCAGCCGATGATAGCCCATACCAATTCCGAGACTTCCAGACACCCACCACAAGAAGACCGCCACGAAGAATGCTTTCCACGTAAAGAAAAACAGAGCCGCAAGCGCTCCGATGTGAAATGCGATCATGAAAAAGGCGGTAATCCAGTTAATTTGATTGTCGGCGGACGGTTTCTTGGCTATGGCCTCGATGTGCATGGTTTCCTTCTCTATCTTAATTAGATATCGAGCCACACAAATGAAGCCCCTCTTTCTGTAATACTTGCGTAATACCGATTCGGGTCGATGCGAATGCAAACAAGTAGAAATTAGTCTTTTAATCGAAAATTGCTTCCGCTATTTCATCTGATCAGTGAGTTACTCGTGCAACCCAAAGCGGCAGCTTTAGAACATTGAAAGAAGGCTATAAGGTCGAATATGACGCCGGACAAGGATAGAAACGACCGCCTGCTAGCATCGGCCTGCAAAACTGGGCATCTCTGCCGAACATCTACTTGCTTCCGATATCCCTCCGGCTCAGTTGCGACTTGTTGATTGAGCGCCCAGGATCCTACGCTCTGGGTGGGAGAGATTGATCATCTGTGGATTGCTGCGGTTTCTCCCGAGCTTCGTTAACTGTAAGCGAGCGGCCGTTAATATCTTTTCCATTCAGCAGCTTCATGGCCTGTTCAGCTTCGCCGTCAGACATTTCAACAAATCCGAATCCTCTTCCTTTTCCCGTGTCTCGTCGCACCACTTTGGCGCTGTTCACAGTCCCATGCTGTGCGAATATCGCTTCCAGTTGCTCGTCTGTGAGCGTGAAGCCGAGATTACCTACGTATAGTCTCATCCTGTCGCCTCGATAAGGCGTTTCCGTGAAGCGATCACCGCGGAAGCACCCGTCCAAAAAGCAGTTATCTGTAACGTTTCGGAGATCCTCTTGCCGGATTACAGTTCTCGGCCTGGGTGAGCGACTTCCATTCGCTGGAGTTGCTCGCGCCATTCATCGCGCTTGGCTCGCAAAGAGCTAATGAATTGACAATCTCCATCCTGCAGATTCGGATGTCCTTCATAGACCTGGGCTTCAGTTTCACACACATTCGCCAGGCGCTCACAAAAGTTGCGGTACAGCTTCTCGACAGGTCGCACCGTCTTTTCCCTTCAAATTGCTTATCAAAAAGTTCCGATGCCAGCCATGCTCCCTGGCTACGGATCGTACTGCCCTCAGCCACAAGTCACTAAGCATAAATGTTTTGTTGCCACTGCCGCTGTTCAATTTTGCTCATGCACACTTGTATGGAAATGAAGGCAGGAGAAGAAACGTGTTCGAGGCATTCGGAAAATTGCATCCTTGCTCAGCAGACTTGAAGATGCCATCTGTCGAATTATTGGCTGTCACATGCTCGAAGTTTTGGGAAAGCCTTCTCGACATCCTCCCAGGCCAGGCGCATCGCCTCTAACTCGGTCTTTCCGATGAACCGGTAAAAGTCCATCGCCCTGTCCCTGGCTCGTTCCTCTTCAGCTGTCAATTGCGTTCTTGTTTGCATAAAACTCTTTTCATAACGATTGAGTGCTGCGATGAGTGATCTGCGCCGCACGTATTTGATCGCGCCTTGCCTCACCGCTGCACAAAAGGTTGAGTGATTCTTGCACGTCCAAGCGGAATCATTCGTAAGAATTTCCAATTGCGGAGCAGAGGGCATTTTGGGTGCTCAACAGCGTCATCCGCAACATCTCAGGTGAAGTGGGTAGGTTTGCCAACTTGCTATAGCAGCCCGACAAACGCAACAGCACGGTAAAGAGATCTGCGTCTCCGTCAGCGGGAATGATCATTTTACGATTGCCGGAGCAGATACGGTCGTAGCATTTATTTTGCCGGAAGTCGAACTCGGCACAATTTGCGCGGCCTGGTGAATCCTTTCGGCGATGCTTTGCAACACTGTGCTCTGCTGCAAGTGCCGCGAATGTCCAGTCACGACTACATACGGTATTCCAAGAAAGCGTCGGGCATGAATGCCAGTGATCTCGAACGCGTTGAACTTGGACGCTCGCGTCTTTTTTAAGACGCGAATAGCTGCACAGCGTATGGCAGTACCGCTCCAGGATCCCCAAGACGTGCCGCTGACAGCTCCTCCCATAAACATGAGGTTCCAACCATCTTCACGAATCTGCCGATCCAGATCGTCGCCGCCCAAGTTCGTGATCGCCTGCCATTCATCGCAGAAAGTTTCTCTTTGCACCCAGACGGATTCCGGAACGAACGTATCCGTCCGTACCAAAACAGTTCCAATTCTCAAAGGATTTGACATCTGGCAAACTCCTTGGGCCGCGTGTGGCTGAGGCTTCGCGCACCATTCCGCGAGTGGCGTCTAAACCGCGGCGGCTAAACCCTCGATCTTTCGTTGCCGGTTTGTAGCGAGGCTTTCTTGAGTTACTCCCAGCAGCAATGCCAGCTCTGCAATGTCCAAATCTGTCGGGGCGCTAATTCCTTTTGCTAAATCGCTCACATGTTGGATCGTACAGCCAAGACTCACGGCAACGTCGTAGTTGCTCAGATGAAGTTGTTGCATTCGACGGCGCAGGAGTTGGTGGAAAGACATTTCGTTCTGTTCTTCCTCGGGAATGCGGTATTGCGTGTCGGCGTCCTGGGATAGCTCCGCAGCCAAGTCGTTCTCCGCCGCAGCTATTGGGCTTCTCCCATCGATCTCTTGTCTAAGAAACTCGCGTGTGCTGGTCAAGGTGGCTAGAACGCGGGGTGGAAGATGCTCTCGTAAACCCAACGACTTGGGATTTCGAATCAATTGGCCCAATATTTCGTAGATATCGTTAAGTTGCGTCGTTCTCGCCGGAGCTAGCATATTGATCTCCAATCGGCCGACTACTGCAGAATCCTTATTAACTTATACGGCATCCATCGACGTATGCCTGAGCCGTTTTATACAACCTTCGAAGCGGTCCGCAAATCGAAATGCCCTCATTCCGCCATCGTGATCCCGCTTAAGGTGTCGGATGAGAAGTCGCTCGACTGACGGCTCTCATCCGCACTGATGATGCTTAAGCGACTGCAGCCTGGGTTGCGGTTACATTATGTGATATGGAACTGATCACGCCTGAAACGCGCACTTTGGGCGGACCGTCCAGGTACTTATCCAGCGTCTTCAACACGGTGGGATAGGTACTGCTGTTGTAAGCGTCGGCCTGCTCCTTCGAATCCCAGAAGCTGATCGCGGTCACATAACTATCATTGTCACCCGACAGAGCAAGTTCGTCGCGGAATCCCGCCTGTTTGCGCAGCATGGGTACGATTTCCTTTTCGAAGGTCTGTTTGAAATCACTGAGAGTATTCGGCTTCAGGTGAATGGAAACGTTTCGAGCAAACATGGCAACCTCCTTAAGGTTGTAGTCGGTTGCTAAGAGGGAAAACTTCAGAAGGACTGACTTAGTTCAGAGGATCTGAAAGAGGATAGGAAGTCTCACTCATCTGTGACCGTACGCTTCCATAAGACAATAGTCAAACGCAGCACTAATAATCTGCAGGCATTCATTCACCAGACTTATTGGGTACCACCGGGTTTCCGTTTAGCGCGTGCTGCTGCCGGCCACGATACTCGGCGGCGATAACCTGGGCGTCCAGAATTCCGTTTCCATCGCACCGTGGACAAACCATAGCGTGATTGATTGTTCCGATACCCCGACACAAAGGGCACTGCGCAATGTTTTCCGCAGTCATGACGCAACGATACTCTGACCGGAGGCTCTGGTCTGAGCAAAAGTGCACAGGTCATGAAGCGATTCACTCCGTGACATTTTGATTCGATTCGCCTGTTGCGCCTGGGAACAGCAAGCCTATGCCGCTGCTTCGGGACGAAGCACCGGTGAAATCATTCGGAGGATTGCCATCAGCTCTGAAGTGAGAATGCGAGCATCCTCCCTGCTGATACCTGCTTTTGCAGCTCGCGCATATTTTACCCGAGCGCGGTCAAGCCTGGCGGTAATGACGGCAGGCAGGAAGTGCGTGTGCTGTAACAGTGCAGATACGTATTTTTCGTAACAGAGCCGGAGCGCGTCGGGGCGCGCGATTGCGTGATTATTCAACAATTGCGCTGCGGCACAAGCTTGTTCAGCAGCAAAGGCAAGAGTGACTACGCTATCCCAATTTGGACTCGTCATTTATTTATCCTGCCATCGTCCCATGTGACACTTCGGGCCCAGGGTAGAGCAGCACAAGTTGGGACCGGACATCGACACTATCCCGCTGCCCTTTTCAGGGAACTCGACGCCTTTGCTGCGATCGGAGGAGCACTCTTCTTGGGCGACGCCACTGACAGCGAAAAGTCAATGATGTATCGCACCGCATTGAGGCAGAAGATGCAGGGCGTCTCCATTACCGTAGCTCCAATTTCAGACTCCACGTTCAATGGGAATGAACGCAAACATTCGGTGCATGTCAATACGATGTAAGGGACGCCACGGGCATCTTTGCCATTGCGGGGAACCCACACGGGAGTGGATTGCCTGGTGTGAGTGCTGGCCTGTGAAGCTGCGGTTAAAAGCAAATCAGCGACGAGTCTCAACAGAATCTCTGGATTGTTCGCGCCTTTTGCATAAAACGCGTCAGCGATGACACCGCCCGGCACGGGATCTCCAGCTTCAAAGGCGCCGCTCATGGCGACCACCAGAATTTGTGGGAAGCGGCGGCGGATCACCGACAGGAACTCGAATCCTGACATCTGCGGCATATTCAGATCGGAAATAATCAATTCCGGCATATGAGTCTTAATCTGCAGCAGCGCGTCAAAGCCATTTTCTGCAGCTTTGACGTCGTATCCGCGAGCTGCCAACAACATCGACATGGTAGCGCGAATGCTCGGATCGTCGTCGACAATGAGAATTCGCTCTTTGGGAGTGTTCAACATGGGGATCTCCTCACCGCAATTGCAGCGGCAAGAGAGTCTCTCATTCGGAGACTCCGGAATCTGTTCAACTTTGAACAGCTCAGAAAACTTCGGCGAGAAAGTGATTATGCTTTGCCGATGTGCAGGATAATTGGTTTCTTTACTTTCTTCGGGCGTCTCTTGCTTTTCTGTAATCTTCTCGACATAGCGCGATCATAGCCAAAAGAGTCGACAGATACTGTGCAACTTTGTACAGACTGATTTCTGGGATTGCGGAATATCCAGACCGTATCACCGAATCGCGCTGTATAAAACAGCTCAGCGAAACTTGCGTTAAAAGATCCAAACTAGTGACTGAGTTCGTTCCAGCAGCACGGAGGGCGAGGCCCTGGAGGCTATTTGTGGTTTTGATTATGGGCGCAGTCGCAGTTACGGGGATTGGAATTGCTATTGTAGTCGGCCTAGTGCTTTTTCTTCTAATTCTGCTGAAGCTGAGTTTTAGAGGATTGCCAGTCAAGAGCGCAGTTATTGAGATACAGCCGAAGCCTAAGACAGCACGCAAATAGCAATTACCACGCTCACCTTGTGATGATCTTAGGAATCACTGGGCGGACTGCGCTTTTCAGGCCGCAGGCCGAGATCTGATGCCCCACAATCGAACCTGTGGGCTTCTGGTACACGGGGATGTCACAATCTCTCCAACTCCGCCACATCGCAGGCAGAGTGGACCACTTCCGCCTGTCCGTCGGTTCTTGCATACTGGGCACTTCTGATTCATGCTCATAATTCAACTATGGCTCACTCCAGAGGAGCTTTGCGTGATTTCACCGGGGAGGCCCTTCGAGTGTCTCGTCCCGCGCTGCTGCCGCAGATTCGTCCTTCAGCTTCGTGGCCACACTAAAAACATCGCCGAGTAAGGCCTCGTCCGCAGGCAGAACGGGCCGCCCCATAGCGTAGTCCACCGCGCGCATAAGGTCGTCCCCTCCTAGAGAGTACTCCTGGTTATCGATCGATAACTTCACAAAACTCAAGAACCGATGATGCGAGGTGATATAGATCTTTTGTGCGCCGGTGTACTTTATGCCGTTCATTTCGTAAATAGTGACCGCATTCATGATTTCTGAGCCCATAAGTCTCCTGACTTCCTCATTCCATTCGGCGCAGTGGGCCAACGAGAGCGGAACCAGCTCACTCGGTAAAGCAGCAACTATGCTGCTAAGGAAAACGATCGCATTGGCAAGCGACCTGCGCCAAATGTATTAAAAGGCTGAATTCAGGTCCCGCGCTGTGCAAAACAGCTCAGCGGGTTTTGCCGGCAAGGTCCACAGTAGTAGTTAGAGTGCCTTGACTCATTTCTCCGCACAGAGGATCACGATATGTCATTGACAGAAGGCAATCTTCGCATTCACCAGGTGTATCGCGAGTTAGACAGCATCCTGGGTACTGGCAGCTTGGTTTCCCGGCTGCCTCAAGCTCTGGTGGACCGCCTGAATGCCATGCGAGGGATGCTGCTAGAAGCATTGATCAACTCGACTGAAGCGGATTCGTATGGCGATTTGCTCGCTGCAGAACTATCGGAGAATGTAACCGCCGAACGTTCGTCGCTCGATGTTCCACGTCCATCTTCGCAAACGGCTGGTGTTCACTGTTGATCAGTGCGCAATGTTCAAACAGAACATAATCTGTGACTGAGAACCTCCGAAAGAAGCAACTAAGCTGAATTGCGCTAATCGCCTTTTGTTCTATCGAATGTTTCACCATCTTTCAAGGAAGGACCAAATGAAAACACTTCAAAAGCAGTTGTTGTGGACTCTAGCTCTGGCTGTAGGCAGCACCACGGTAGGCGTTATGCAAGTCACCGCTCAGGACGGCGGCCGTGGTCAGGACCAAGGCTCCCACAGGTCTTATAGCGAAAGATCCGGCAGTCCTGCGTATCAACAAGGCATGCAGCAGGGACAGCAAGATCGAAACGAGAATCGTGATCGGCAATACCGGGGACAGTATCAAAACCCTAATGACCGAGCAGACTATCAGGCAGGTTATGACCAGGGCTACAGCGGCAACAGCCCAAACAATCGCGACGCCAGACGCAGTCACGGACGCGAGGACCGCGACGCGTACGACTCCCGAAACGGAACTTACAACCACTCGGACAGCCAGGCGCAGAAGGTCGGCTATCAAGACGGAATAAACGACGGCAGCGCCGATCGCCGATCTGGGCACAGCTCCCGGGCCACGCAGCAGCAGGCCTACAAACATGCCGATCACAACTACAGCGTGATTTATGGCGACCGGCAGCAGTATAAGAACGTGTACCGTCAGGCTTACCAACAAGGCTATCAGCAAGGGTATAACGCCGGAGTTTCTTACCGTCGTTAAAAGTGCGCTATCAGGATCGGCGTGGCGTTGCCCCGCGAACAAGAGCAGCGTCCCCAGTCCACGACAACCGAGTGGCCGGTAATCCGAAAGCAGAACTCAGCGAGGCGATCGGCTTACTCGTATTGCAATCTAAAAAGGGAAACAACATGATTTCAGACGCAGCAATCGAAATCTTCAAGAGCGCGTCCATTCAGCCGAGATTTCTGACATTAACGCAGAATGATGTGATCAAACTCGAATTACTTGCTAAAGAAGTGAAGGAGATTCTGGCTCGAGGCGTGGCCAGCGACAACACGCCCGAATGGCTGAAGCCTCATGCCAATGGAAACGGTTCTGCCAAGTGAGACCGGCCTGGATATGACATACTCCGCATAAAATTCGGGAATTCCAAAAATGGGCATCGTGACAAACCGAGGTAAAGCGTGCAGCCGGTTTGGCGCATCTCGAGCACCCGTAGGCCGAAGTTGGCGTACACTTGATTATGCACGTACGGAAGGAGGCTGTGCCGTGGCACGCCGCTCACCAAAGACCCTACTCGAAGCTCCCACCTCGAATGCGCGCATCCAGGAACTCGACGAGAAGAACGCCGAACGGACTCCCCGTATCCGTCTGGCGTTCGATCCAGACTTGCTCTTAAAGAAGCTCGGCAACGGAAAAACTGTTCAGAGTTATCGCGACAAGCAGTCGATATTCTCTCAGGGCGACCTTGCCGATGCAGTCTTTTACATTCAAAAAGGAAAAGTGAAGATCACCGTGGTCTCCAAACGGGGAAAAGAAGCGGTGATAGCTATTCTCCAGGAAGGCGATTTCTTCGGCGAGGGGTGTTTGTCAGCTCAAGCTTTGAGGATTTCCACAGCCAGCGCCATGCAACGTGCTGATGTTGTGCGGCTGGATAAAAAAATGACCGTCGGCCTGCTCCAGAAAGATCCGCAATTTGCCGAGATGTTCATTGCCTACCTTCTCTCCCGCAACATTCGCGTTGAGGAAGATTTGGTGGATCAGTTGTTCAACTCCAGTGAAAAACGGCTTGCCCGGCTGCTGCTTCTTCTTGCCCATTATGGAAAGGATTCAAAGCCGGAAACGGTAATTCCCAAAATGAGCCAGGAGACGCTGGCGGAAATGGTCGGCACCACACGCTCGCGCGTCAGCTACTTCATGAACAAGTTCAGGAAGATGGGCTTCATTGACTACAACGGCAGCCTGCACGTGCACAGTGCCCTTCTCACGGTAGTGCTTCGCGACTGACTTTCCGGCGGTGGCTGCCCCAATGGAGGCTCCGAGCGTAAATCACGTCATTGCTGTCATTCGAGCAGAATCTCGTCAGCTCCGTCGTGCAACTTTGTCGCCACGAGGATGGCCAAAACAGTAGCGACATCGCGAACATTTCCTGCGATGCTTATCAGCGCCTCTGACACGCGCGGATGCTCTTCGGCCAGTGCTTCAAGGCGCGTACCGATGTTGTGAAGCTGCTCAACTTCGTCCAGGATCGCATGGAAAGCCATTGTTGCCCGTTTTCATTTGCAGGCTAAGCGAGGGAAGACTTCAGATGGACTGCTTAGTTCAGAGAACCTGAAAGAGGAAAGATAGTAACTGCCTCATTTCTAATGTAGCAGGTTAGGAAGTCTCCTGGATGGTTCAAATTGACCTTCTATTCCCTGGCAATCTTGAGATCATAAAGACGTGGGCAAGAAGAAAATCACGAAGCGATCGACGAAGGCGACTCTCGCCGACGTCGCCAGGGAAATGGCCAAGTCCAGAGTGGCTACATCTGCACGAAGCCTGCATTTACGTTCCAAGAAAACTATCTATGGCGAGTGGCGTTCCACAGGCCCGACGTCCGAGTCGTGTGGAACGAAGTCCGACTATCTGGGAGTTTTGCCCGACAACGAGGCTGCTGATCCCCTCAGGTCCGACCAGTAACTCAAATCCCGGTGAGTCGATGATGTGTGAGCCACCTCGTTGAGGCACAATATGCAACACGGCTTCGCAGGCCGATGCCCATTTCCTTTCCTGGAGCGGCCCGTGGGATGGAGCGAAACGGGTTGCCGGCATTGCTAACTCATGAGCTTCTTTGACAAGCGCACGGCATGTGTCCTCAGCACGATTGTGCTGTTCGCGCTGGTGGCAGGATTCATTTACGGTGCTCGTCGTATTCTCATTGTCTTCTTGTTCGCGGTTCTCTTTGCTTACTTGCTGGAGCCTTCGGTATCGCTGGTTCAACGTCGCTCGAGGCTCTCGCGAGGCTCGCGCTCGCTAGCGATTCTCCAGGTTTATGTAATCCTGCTGCTCATCATCTCAGGAATCACAGTAGGGATTGGTCCCCGCGTGGCAGATGAAGGCCGAAGGCTTGCGGCCGCTCTTCCCAGTCTGTTGGATCAGAGGGAGGTATTGCTTTGAGCTTTCGTGAAGTCTTTCCAGTTGACCGTCACAGCGCACTCCAAAATCCGATCAATGGTGGTTCGCCTAACAACGCGTCCGTTACTGCTGCCTGGATTCATGTGTCCGCCTCCCCAAGACTTGGCTGGAGCTAAATCCATTGTGCTCTCAGACACGGGCACAACACTGTGCAAGATTGCTCAGATGTAAATCCTCGGAGACTTCATTATGAAATCCATCGGAAGTTTGGATCGGAAAAGTGCTTGAACTCGGCGCAAAGGTAAACCAACTCCGCCGCGAGCACATCATAATAGGGAGCAGTTCTCAAGCACGAATTGGATCCCTGGTAAATCAAAAAAATGTCAATCCACAAGCACTCTGAAGAGACAAGAAAGCGAATCAAAGCGAACTCAGAAGCCGCCAAGAGACGCCTTGCAAGATTGAACGAGGAATATCAGGTACGTGAGCAGGTGCGCCGCACCAAGATTAAGCCGGTGACAAAGCCAGAAAGTTTCGGGGCGGCTGTAGCAAGAATTGCGCGAGAAAACCAACTGAGTATATAAAGACTTCGTCACGTTGTGTAACTTGGCATCCTGCGATGCCGAATACAAGATGACCTCTTCCCGAATAAGAAGCAAATCCGAATATCAAGCCTGCTCCTATATATCGAAGAACACCCCTCTAGCTTTCCGCGAGAAGAGATCTCTGCATAGAACACCGGAATTTTCGAAGGTGCTGCCATGAGCGTGCACCTGGTGAATCCCAGCGATGCTTCGTTCGGAACCGCTGTAATCACGCCACGCTGGCTTTTCGTGTTAGCTGCAGCCACTCCGGAGTCCTTTGGAGATCCGATTCTTTGCGATGAAACTTTGCGCCATTGGGACCCGGCGAGCACCCGCGCAGGCGATGTGGTTGGCATTGGGATTCATACCGGCAATGCATTGCGCGGATATACAGTAGGCCGTCTCGCGCGTGAGCGTGGCGCCTGGGTAATCTTTGGCGGCGTCCACCCAACGCTCTATCCAGAAGAGGCATTCGAGCGCGGCGGCGCCCACGCCGTAGTTCGCGGAGACGGTGATCTCGCATGGGGAATAGCGCTCACCGATTGCGCCAATGGACGACTGAAGAAAATGTACGAAGGCGGTCGCGTTGAGGCAAGTCAGTTCAAAGCAGCGCGGTGGGACCTTCTGCCGCCCAACCGATACATGTGGGCTTCGGTGCAGACCGTTCGCGGCTGCCCCAAGCACTGCTCATTCTGCTCAGTCTGGCGAACCGATGGACAGCGACCTCGACAGCGTTCGACGGACGCCGTAGTGGATGAAATCGTCGATTTGCGGCGACGAGGATTCAGGTTCATAGCTCTTGCCGATGACAATTTCTATCCTGTCTCTCTTACCGATTTGAAACTTGCTGAGCAGCAGAACAACCAGACAAGAGTCTCGCAACTGCGAGCGATTCGTGAAGAGCGGTTCGAACTCATGGAGCGACTTTCTGAGCTTCCGGCAGCAGACATGAATTTCTTTACCCAGATCACGATGGAAGCCGCGGAAGATCCTCAATTCCTCATGGCCATGAAGCGGGCCAATATCAAGGGAGCGTTAGTCGGAGTCGAGGCGGTCACTCCAGAAGGACTGAAATCCGTTTACAAGGACTTTAATCAGTCTGGAGAAAACCTGGTTCGCCAACTGCAAACCTTTCGCGCCCAAGGAATACATGTTCTCGGCTCCTTCATTTTTGGATTACCAACCGACCGTAAGGACACATTCGACGCAACGCTTGAAGTGGCGCAACGCGCCAATTTGACGTTCGCGCAATTCGTGATGCTCACGCCGTTTCCAGGAACGGTTGACTTCGAGCGCTGGGAGAAAACCCAAGGAAAACAACTGCCGAATATCGGAGACGTTCCACTCACAAGGTATTGGCTGATTCCTCCTGAAATCAGACCCAAGATGTTCATGCCGCATCCAACGATGAGTTCGGATGAGCTGCGCCGGAGAACGCAGGAGGTCTGGGACCGCTTCTACAGCTTCGCTGCCATCTGGAAGCGATCGAGCTGCGCCACCTCTTTTAAGGCTCGGCTCATTCTAGTTTTCATCTCGAAACTCTACCGGCAAATGTATGCCAATACCGGCATAGCCACAGACAGCGCGCGAAGGAGCCGCGCAACCAAAGTGGCCACATGGCTGGCGAAACCCTGCCGGCGTCTATTTCAAGCGAAACCAATGCCGGAGTTGCGGCTCGGTACGACGAGAAAAACATCGGCGGCGGTAAACGGCTCTCTGACTTCAATCCTCAATCAACGCTCACACTAGCACGGCGGTTCCGCGCCAAATGGACAGACGTGCCTCGCAGCAACTCACTTGCTCTTTTATTTGGCTGTTCTCTTTTGCTCATCAGGACGCGTCGGGAGCGCATGTAATTAAGACACATGACTCCATATGGAACGATCGTGAATTCAAGAAATGAAGTCTCAGACAAGGCAAGCATCCGCCATCTGAGCCGGTTGCCAGAACTGGCCATTGCCATTTCGCAGTTTGATCTTCGTCAGGAAATACGATTGCTCCGTAAGGAAGAGTCGTGGCAGCGGGGCATAGGTCGCAGCTCGAGAACGCTTGTCAAGCAGCAGGACTTTCGCATCGTGTTAGTTCTAATGAAGGGCAAAACGAGTCTGACCGAGCATCAGGCGAACGCAAGAATCTCGATTCAAACGATCTCGGGACGCATCCGAGTACGGGTTCGGAATGAGAACCTGATCGAACTGCCGGTTGCGGGATTGCTCGCACTGGATTCGTCAATCCCATATGACATTGAGTCGATGAGAGAAAGCGCATTCCTGCTCACGATTTCATGGCCGAAGCAATATGCGACTGGAAACAGAGAAGACCCTTTTGGGGAATGATGATTGAAGCACGGGATATCGCCTCGACCGTTCGAATAGCCGGGCGCACAATTTTGAAGACTCGACAAAGATCACTCTTACATATCGCTATATGTGTGGTTGTTGCTCCGCTTTTGTTGCGTGCGCAGGAGATACGTCCCGTTTCTCCTGTGGGCCAGGCGGCCGCTAACGGTTCTTTACTTCTCTCTGAGGTCGTGGCAAATCTTGTAGCAAGGAATGCCGAACGAGCGAAGGCGTTGGAGAGCTATACAGGCCACCGCATTTATCAGTTGGATTACCACGGGTTTCCTGGAAACCTGCAGTCGCAGATGATCGTTAAGATCGTTTATCGAGCTCCTTCAACAAAGAAATTTACGATCATCTCCGAGAGCGGCTCCAAGCTCCTAATCAATCGAGTCTTACATAAGCTGTTAGAGAGTGAGGAGGAGGCGCTCAAGGCTAATAACCGCCAGGAAAGCGCGCTGAATGAGCTCAATTACGACTTCACCTTGATAGGAGTCGAGCGCACTGCAGAAAGATCTTGCTACGTTTTGGCTGTTCGTCCGAAGATCAACAATAAGTTTCTATATCGCGGAACCATTTGGGTAGATGCCACCGATTTCGCCGTCCGGCGAATCGAAGCTGAGCCTGCGAAAAACCCGTCTTTTTGGACAAAGAAACGCCAGGTAGTTCAGACATACGCTAAAGCTGGACGTTTCTGGATGCCATCCAATAACCACACTACCACCACAGTACGGTTTGGAGGTAAGGCAGTACTGAACATCGACTATGACGATTACGCCCTTAGCGAATCACATTTCGTTGCGGCAGACACTCAATGACTTGGTCTTTAGCAAAGGTGTTGGGGGAATTCGCAAAATGTTCAAGCAGACGAGGTCGAGTCCGAGGAAGCCTCGGCGCAAATGCGCCGCAAAGACTGAAGCCAGACACAAAGAGAGCGTCGACGATTTTCGCGTGCGCCGTGATGAAGAAATCCCAGACGAGCGCTATCTCGAAGTAGTCGAGGAGATGCTAAAACGGCGAGAGAACAACGGACGGGATCGGGACGAGCTATCGCGTTGGAATGATGACGGCGGGCTCAATCCCGCCGTTGTACCTCCCACCGACATCTAATGCCAATAGGATGTGGGCAACTTGATCACTTGTGCCGGCTCCGCGCCTGTTGGTTGCTCAACCTGTTCCAGCGCGTGCAGACCCATGCCAAGATCGGCAGCCGCTTGGGCCACGAATGCGTCGATGTAGTAGAAGCGAGCGTACTGGTCTCCCCAGCGAAGCTGGCGGTGTCGTGCCGCCTTTGCAACGGTCACATAAAAGAGGACACTCGGTCGAGGATTATCCCCAAGCTTCCATGCAGCGTTGCGAAAAGATTCGAGGAAGAGAGGGGTGCCTTCACCGTCCAATTCCTCTTTCTTAATTCCGATGAGCCAATAACTCACAGCCCGAGATTAGCACGTTCGACTCTGTGAGCTGTTTTGACCAGATCGCCTATGCAAGATTGTCCATAATCAGAATGAGTGAAGCTATGCAGGTATTTTGGGAGAAGATAGGGATTCTTGGTCCCGTTTACCGTTTAATGGGACGTGGCCTGAGTGATAGTGAGATCGCCTACGATCTTGATATCTCCGAAGTGCGAGTCCACGACTGCATAGATTGGATGCAGCATTTTCTGCACTGCAAAGATCGCAACGAAATAGCGCAGGAGGCTTCCCGCGCTCGAGCGATGTAGAAAGCGTTGAATCTTCTCAAGTAATCCGGTTGCGAATCTCGTGCGATTCTAAGTGTTCCAAGAAAGTAATAAATATGAGCATTAAGGTGCGCAGCACGCTGCGGCTTACAATAGCCACCATCATACTGGCCCAAGTTGCAGCCATTGCGCAGTTATCTCCTCATGATCAAAATCTCGCCGCTTGCAAGGATGGCTGGTCCTTGTGTGATCGAACAACTCTCTCAGCCACTGAGCTTGCCGATGTCGGCAGAGCACGTCATTACAAGAACATTGATGATTGCAGGAACGGGCTACCCTCGTGTGATCTGTCGCAACTCACTCCTCGCGAAGCAAATTCGGCAGCAGTTGCAGACTATCAACGTAATCTCTCGGACTGCATGCTTGGTTTGCAGTCTTGCGATCATTCGAAGCTAAATCGACGGGAAGCGACTAGAGTCTCCGCCGGCGAACTCGAGCGGAATCGCTCCGATTGTATGGACGATCTCGGTACCTGCGACACGGCGCGGCTTACGTCCACTCAAAGAAACCAGGTAATCCGCGCGGCGCAGCAGCGAAACTTGTCCAACTGCAAAAATGGCTGGGATCTCTGCGATTACTCTAAACTCACACCTTCAGAGTCCAGGCTGGCGCAAACATTCGAGCATCAGCGGAATCTCGACCACTGCCAAAATGGCTGGGGAGCTTGTGATCACTCGAAGTTGTCTCCGTTAGAACTGAAGCAAGTGCTCGCAGTGGAGCACGAGCGCAATTTGACCGATTGCAGAGAAGGCAACGGTTCATGCAACTTTAGCGACCTCACTAAAAGTGAGATGACCGCATTGGAAGCAAGAGATCACCTGCGAAATCTCAAGGCGTGCACTCTCGGGATCGGCTATTGCAACCGTTCTCTTCTAACCGAAGAGGAACTCCGGTCGATTCCTGCCTCAGCTCCGCCGAGAAAGTAATCGTGGGCTTAATCGGATGCCGACAGAAAACAGAGGCTGTTTGCTAAACGCAAAACAGGACGTAGGCAAGTTATCGAATGTGGTAGCCGCCAAGGTGCGCATCGGCGAAATGTTTATTGCTCTGCGGGCCGAAGGTTTCATCTCAGCGCACGTGGTGCGGTGTCCAGGTTGCGAGTGCAGCTATCGTATTTTCTACCGCTATCCCGAAGCTGGCCCATCAGCACGTGAGCGACAAACGAGGGCCGTATTTTTCGGTACCCGCATTGCCAAGTCACATCCAGACCACATCGAAGAGCTGATCCAAGCCGAAGAATAAAGGATCCTATGAGTGCAACACAAGGATTTCTAAATCAGAATCGGCACAATACGCTGTCGTGAAAAATGGGAAAGCCCCGTCACTGTTAACGGCTTCGGAACTTCGACAACTCTGCCAAACCATAGGTGAGCGATATGCCCATCTGATCGCCGAATTGGATAAGGCTGACGTAGTAGAGCTTTCGGTCGCCTATGGCAAAGTTCAGACCTTTACCTCCGATCGATTTGGACAGAGATCTGTAACATCATGGAGAAAATATGGAAATGTCAGCAATACGTGATGAACAACAAAAAGAAAGCCAAGCTAAGCCGCCTGTTAAGGATGTCAGTTCGGAAAGCGAGAACTTACCTGGATCTGCTGATCGAGGAAATAGCGGGCGCGCACTTCGTAAAAACCAGCATGCTGCACAAAAGCTTGCTAGAAAAAAGAGATTAAAGGCAGCACATCGCCGCAGGTTAAAAGCTTCCCACACGAAAGGATAGTTCTTAATCTCATGCAACGCACGTGACCTGAGGTGCGAATCGGTTTGGAAACCTAGTCGATCGAGACTTTTCTTAGCAATCTGAAGTCGTCGAGCATCTTCCCCACACCCAGCCCTACGCTGCAAAGGGGGTTATCTGCGATGAAAGCCGGAAGTCCGGTTTCTTCTCGAATCCGCTTATCCAGATTTTCCAGCAATGCCCCACCCCCGGCGAGAAGGATGCCGCGATCACTGACGTCTGCTGAAAGCTTAGGTGGAGTACGCTCTAACACGGCCCGAATTGCGTTCATAATGGTCGAAACGCATTCCGCCAGTGATTCTCGAATCTCGGCGTCGTCTACTGTGACTGCTTTGGGCACACCCTCAACGAGGTTGCGTCCTCTGATTTCCATCGTACGTGGCTTATCCGGCGGATAAGCTGTCCCAATCTCAATTTTTATTTGCTCGGTAGTGCGCTCACCGATGAGCAAGTTATATTTCCGCTTTACGTAGTTAGTGATAGCTTCATCCATTTGATTGCCGGCCATACGTAGCGACCGAGAATAGACGATACCGCCGAGCGATATCACTGCGATGTCAGTGGTACCGCCTCCGATGTCGACGACCATGTTGCCTCTAGGCTCGCTGATCTTTAATCCAGCCCCGATGGCGGCCGCCATAGCCTGTTCCACTAAGTGGACTTCTCTAGCGCCCGCACGATATGCAGAATCGGTAACAGCGCGCCTTTCCACTTGGCTGATTTCCGAAGGAACGGCGACAACCATGCGTGGGTGCAAATACAACTGGCGCTTGCATGCTTTGCGAATGAAGTAGCTCAGCATTCTTTCAGTGACCTTGAAGTCAGCGATTACGCCGTCCTTCATGGGCTTGATGGCTACGATGTTCGCCGGAGTGCGCCCCAGCATTTCCTTTGCTTCTTTGCCGACTGCTTCGACTTCGCCCGTATTCTTGTCGATTGCCACAATTGACGGCTCATTGACGACGATTCCTCTGCCGTGCACGTAGACGAGCGTGTTGGCGGTGCCGAGATCGATGGCAACATCATTAGCCAGAACTGTCGATAACGAAGGGATTCTTAAAAACCGCCATCCTGAATAGTGCCCATTAACTGACATCGTATGTTGCCCAGGATCGGAGTCGTCGATCTATGAACGGAAGACTAAGAGCTACGATCATTCAGATGAAGTGACGAAGGCGGACGGAAGACCGAGTCATGCGGCACACCGGATCGACTCCTCGCCACTTCTTCCATTCGCCAAAGAAATGCAAGCCAGGGATCCAGACACTTCAATCTTCCCATTCACGATGAGGGGATGTGGAAAGAGGCGGACTTCATGAAAGTTCTGGCGCGATTGAAGGACAAATTCCATGGTCAGTTATTGAGAGCACGGACATCCGTGGGAGAGTCTTCAACAACAGCAGTGAAGTGGCGAACAAACCAGCGCAGACAAGGTTGGCCATCAAATGTATGTTCCGGGACATAGCTACCGGAAACACGGGATTGAAAATTGCGCAAATCCCGAGGAAGACAGCCACCCAGATGTAGTTTTTCAATTGAATTGCCTGCCCGACGACTACCAGTGCTGCCACACATACGAAGAACGACAACAACTCTTGGTAATTCGGAGATTGCCAAAACAATGCAATGAGCAGTCCTACTACCGCGATTGCTTTTAAGATTGCTGTAAACATCAGAGACTCCTTGGTGTCTTCTGTTGTCAATTACATGCTTTTTAGAGATCGACGACTGTATAGAACGGCTCACTCTTGCTGGCGTCGTCTTGGCTCTTAACTGATCTGGGAAGAACCGCTTTGAGCGAACCAACCAGAGGAGAGGCGTACGCATTCAGGGAAAGAACTGAGAGGGCAGATTAGAAGGGGTGATGACAGAGGGAGAGACATTTTGGAACTTCCTTAGCTGCATCCGAAAGCGTTAGCGCTCGCCGGCGGCGATCTCGATGCGGTGTTTTTCTGGTCTGTCCCGACTGAAAATTGCAGTTCTCTCCCGGTTTCGCGCCACAGGTGGCACACGGGATCGCCAACATTTGCTTTCCGGACACTCGAACGCCGCCCATGCTTTAGGCATTCTGCCAAAGCAGAAGAACGAATACTGGTCAATTGTGCACACTCGGGACTTAGGTTCGAAAATGTACGGCCGACCAAGGTATTTTCCAGTCCGCACAGAGGTATCATCAGTTATGACTATGAATCAGAAATGCCCAGCTTGCAGGGGACGGAAAACAAACGGAAATGGTAGAACCTGCGAGGAATGCGGGGGTACGGGCGAGATCACGCCACGCTCAATCGAACGAGAAGAGCAGATGCACGTTCCATTTCGGCATCGCAATTCAGCGCAGGAGGCAAATTCTATGCGAAAACGCCTGATCACCCCAATTCGGAACGCCGTGCAGGCCGCGGAGCCCCGATGGTTAGAACTGGATAGAGCCGCGGCGGTCGAGGTCACTTCCGAGGATCCCCAGCATCCGATTGAAGGCGCATTGGTCAGGAACGACAAGCGTGGATGGCGTGCCTTGGAGCCCGGTACACAAACCGTACGGCTCATCTTCGATCGGCCACGAAATATAGAACGCATTCAACTAGCCTTCGACGAGAACGAGTCGGTTCGGACACAGGAGTTTGTCCTGCGATGGACGCCCAATACGGGACAGTTCCATGAGATCGTCCGCCAGCAGTGGAATTTTACCCCTCCAGCCACTGTGCATGAGGCTGAGACCTTCTCCGTCCAGCTTTCCGGAGTGAGTACGCTCGAACTTATCATCATTCCCGATATCGGCGGCGGACCGGCTCACGCCTCGCTGTCGCAACTGCGTTTAGCTTGAACCTTGAGTTTGTCTTCCGACGTTCGATCCGCCGAAGCTTTGCCTTACACCCAATAAGAAGACGAGTCTCGAAGTGGCGACCGTTCAAACGTGTGCCATCTCTTACGCTCCAGGGTTGCTTCGACTTATATACGGCGTTTCAGTTTGTTAGCTCCTATTGTCGTGCTCTGCGAGTGTGAGGTAAAGCGCTCTGTATGGCATGCAGCCAGTCAACTAGAGTAGGGGCACAGCCGGTAGGGCATTGCCGCGCGGGCCGCGATCACCGCCGTAAATCGTCAACCTACCATTCTCGGTTCAAGCAGAAAAGTCGTACACCAACGCGAATTCCCAATTGAGAGTATGATCGAAGTACATCGCACCTCTCCGCCACGCAAATTCTGTGACGGTCTTCTGCGAAGGTTTCGCGGAAACGTCCACTGGACCATTTCTCGTCCCTACCATCATGGCACCGGATTTCCCGCAATTGTGTCTTGCTCGAAACTATGGGTCCGCCTGTTAATGTCCCCGATTTCGGCGTGTTGTAGCAACACGACTAACAGGTTTGCGCTTCACGAACTTCGCAAATGTAGGAGGAAACGTGAGAGAAGAAAAGCCCAGATGTGAAACCTGTACCTACGATACCAGGTGCGATCCCATAAGCCCTGTGAGTAAGTGTTTGTATTGCGGAAACTACCCTCTGCCAAAGACTGCGCCGGAGACGGCGCGGAAACCAAAGTGAAATTCTCAAGTCGAAATACGGATGCCCCGGCGAAATTGAGCTAATCCATGGCAACACAAAAATGCAGCTGCGGACACCTCAAACGCGATCACACGATTGTGAAATCCAGCAGCTCGGGATCTTGCAAGATTTGCCTTTGCGATGCATACAAAGCGGCTGGCTCCAAGGTAGTCGAGCAGGTTCCCGTTGTGGCAAATAATCTAGGTTAGGCGACCGCAATGCAGAGGTGAGGTGTCAATGCTTGCACGGCACAAAAAAGCGCTCTCAGATATGAAGTCTGCGGAGAAGAAGCTGAAGGACGCTCGCATCAAATACGTTAAAACAAAACAAGCATTGGCAAAGGCGCAAAAAGGAGTTGCCGATGCCAAGGCCCGTCTGGCCACTGCGCAGGAACTCTGGGAATCTTGACCATAGCTAGACTCTTCACTTTCCCAAAATGAAATATGGCATCAAAGCGAACACTCAACAGTAAGTCTCCATTGGACACGGCAGAATCTCGCAAGATTCTGGCATCGATCAAGCGCGGTTTGCGGCGCGTGAAGCGCGACGTGCAGGCGCTTCAACCTGCGGCGAACCTTGAACCCGAGCAGCCCATCAGCTGGGAAGCAGAACAACACCCTGCTCAAGCCAATTCGATTTTTGTTTCGAATTTGGGAAAGGCATCATGACCATGCGAGGAACATTGACGCGCTTCAATCAAGACAGCGGAATTGGAAGAATCACCAGCGAGCAGGGAATGGACTTGCAGGTGCATAAGTCCTCCATCGACCCGAGTCGCTCACCGCTTTGTCAGGGACAGAGCGTGGAATTTCGGGTCTACTACGGTCCAAATGGTCCAATTGCCGAAAACGTTCATCGGCTGCGCTCATGGTTTCATATCTGAGTTCTCCTTTCCCACTTGTTTGCTCCGAGGTTCATTTTGACGAAGCCCCGCACAATCTTGCTGATCGACCGCGATCAGTCCACGCGTCGCCAGCGTGTAGTCATGTTGCTTACGCATGGGTATCTAGTGCAGTCCGCGGAAACTGTAGAAGACTTGAAGCTTCCATTTATCGGATCTCCGCCGGATCTGATCCTATTGCGGCTGAAGGAACCGCACGACCATCCGAAAAGCGACTATGCAGCGATCCGGAAGGCTTTGCCCAATCAGAGGATTGGAGTTATCTTCGACGATGGTCACGAGCTCTGTGAGGTTTTTGTAGATGGGGTCTTGGCGCGGCCGCGAGAAGAACTCGTGGACGACCTGATGGACGCTGTGAAATCGATGTTCGAAACAGGAACTATCGCGAAACACGCAATTCTTGGGAGTTGACCCATGCCTTTGTTTTCCTTCCGAATGAGAGATGGTAATTCCGTGATTATCTACGCACAAGATAGACGCGACGCGGAACAGATTTTGAGCAGAATGGGAATGCAAAGCACTGCGGCAAACATCCGCGAACTCACCCGGTTTGTCGCCAACTTCGCCCTCACCGATGATGGAGATCTACACGCGACCCTGCTCGATCGCGAAACTCTCAATGAGGTCTCGCCAGATTATCCTTTGCTTCAATCCGCGCGTGCACATTCTTATGCTGATTTCGGTACATCGAGCGCTGGAGATCCCCCAGAACCTAACCTGTTCAATGATTTGGTACGGCAGGATGCGCACAACTGGGATAAGCGCGATAAAGATCTCATCACTTATGCCGTGCAGAAAGAACGGGAACGTTTCTCGAATTGACTGCTTGATTTCATTGGAGCTTTAGACAAACTTCCCATAATCGCTGTTGCTTTGACAAAACAGGAAACGAAGTGTAGTCTCAAAAAAGAGTGAGCGTTTTCCCGTCCCTCGTTCAGATCTCCTGAACTAAGTCAGCCCATCTGAAGCTCTCCTTCTTAGCTAACTGTCATCGATTGGCAGAATCGAGCTCACCGATGCTCGCAAACTTTATGAAGCGGGGATCTATCATGGCCCTGCTGATTGCTGTATTTGTCTCTACGTCCCCGAAGATCGGACTGCTGCTTTGCGGAATCATATCTCTCGGAGCCTGGATTACCTGCGCCGAAGCCTTTCGATCTAGAGAATATGGCTGGTCAACCTCGTTCCTGGTGGTTGCATTAGCTTTCAGCGCTTTGTTCATGATGACGCTGCCACAGAGCTATACTCTCATCATCAATTTTCTCTGCCTGGGCCTCTTCGTAAGTTCTGTTGTTCATTCACGAGAACTCTTGACATCGCAAGTTGCCGCGAAGATATATCCGTAAAAGTTACAACATTAAAACTCCGGGAGATCTGACATGCACAACGGGAAGGATTCACAGGCGGCTAACGCAATCGACCGCATTTTAGAGTGCGCTCTTTATTTGAACTGGAAAGACTTCGCAGGCGGTTCGTCGCCAGTGGCAGTGCGGATGGAATATCGAACAGGATCCACACGGTGGTTGAAATGCCTGAAGCTTTGGTCATCCGCTTCGCGAGGACATTGGAAGTTAGTCTGCGAGTACTGGATGGAAGCGAATCCAACACAGCGGCAAGGAATCACGTTTAGTAAGAGTTACTCGTCCCCGGGATTCGCGCGCATGCTCGATGCAATTATGCAGCACCAGGGAGCGTTTGCGGTTACCAACCGGGAGCTACGCGACCGCGTAGTTTTGATTGCTTCGCCAGACGAAGCACAATGCGCCGTGGCCAGGCGCGAGATGACTGAGGCGTTGCAGCGCATTACCTCGCATCATGCTCCGGGGACGCTCAGCGTAGCAATCCGGTTCGCGGCGGATCATCCCGCCCACGCAACACCAAATTCTAGCCAGCGTATTAATTAGGAGAAAACAATGAAACTTTATGTCGGCAATCTTGCCTCCACTGTCACCGATGCTGAACTGCAAAAGCTGTTCGCTGTGCACGGATCTGTAAGCAGCGCCCAAGTAGTACGCGATCAGCACTCAGGCCAGCCGCGAGGCTTCGGATTTGTCGAAATGGAAGATGTCGAGGCAAAACGGGCAATGGAATTGCTGAATGGAAAAGACATGGAAGGAAAGCCTCTTACGGTAAATGAGGCTCGCCCAACCCGGCAACACTCTACAGCACGATCGCGCGGTGGATTTCAGAGGCGGAGCTACTAGGCTTTGTCAATTCTCTTCCGGCGCTTGAGGGCAAACGCGATCTTCAAAAGCCAGCGGGAGATGAATAATGTAGTGGAATCGCGGTAAACATGAAGGTCCGAAGGGCTATGGGCCATGAAAGATGTGCGGTCCTCGCTTTCTCGGACGAACTCGACGCATGGTTGCAAGCTCGACCTATGCGAAAGCAACTCCCAATCAGCGATACTGCAGGAAATGGCTCGTTGGCCAGGTTCAAGATCGCAGATTCCCATTTAAGATTTCGGATTGAAACGAAATTGAGTTGTTCAGTAAGGCCCCGGATGCTTTTTGCCTTCGCGATATGCGGAAGCAACGATGCTGAAATTCTGCGGCTTATGGTTTGCTGATTGCCCGAATGGTATGGCAGAGCCCTCGAAGCGCGCTCTGGGCCTCGGCGCGTTCGCTACGAATCCCAGCTCTGATGCGCGTTGCGTGTGATGAACAATGTTGGTCGATCGATCTCAGTAGTAGCCGAGCTAAACGAGAAATCTCATCAGCTACGTGGCGAGGCATCTTCTCGGCTTTGACCAGGTGCTGCGCGGCCTCAACCTCGGAAAGACGCTGCATCCCGAAATTGGAGTCGCTTCGTATCTAACCCGAAGTCACTGGAGAATTATGTTTCCGGGGGGGCGCTGTCTGTTCGGTACTGAACATATATGTTCCGCATTGAACGTGCCTGTTCGAGCTAAACATCAGGGGCGCCTACTCGCCGGGCTTGCCGTCGAGCAATCCGAGACGGCGATACTCATCACGCACGGTTGCGTAGCATTCGCACGCAGTATTCTCAAGACCTGCGCGATTTTCAATGGTTACGTGGCCGCGAGAGTAAGCGATGAGACCCGCTTTTTGCAGAGCGCCGGCCGCCAGCGTAACCGTCGTCCGCCGAGTGCCCAACATGATTGCCAGGAATTCATGGGTCAGCGGCATGCGGTCATAGTCGAGCCGATCGCGGCAGGTCAACAACCAACGAGCCAGTCGCTCTGGAAGATCATGAATGCGGATTACAAGCGGCGGACTGGGAAGTCATGGCCAGCAGTCCTTGAACCGATCTCTGCAAGCATAATTTCAATTCGCTTGAGCGCTCAGCCTGGGCACTCTCATCGGCGCCGGCGACAAGGCAAAGCATGCGTTTTTCGTGGAGGAAGGCATTTGTTCTCTCGTCGTCGAGATGAAGGAGTTTCATGCACGTTCAATTTGACAGGCGTGAGCTGCGGTTCCAGCCGCCTAAGTTCTTCCTTCGGCAAACACAAGAGAGTGCGGTTGGAGTACGAGCGTGTGCGAGGAGGTTTCATTTTGGGGCTGGCGGCTTCCCATTCGTAAGTCTGCTCAGTGTTGTATGGACAACATTACGGATGTTTTATGTGCAACAAGTATATGCTTTTCGCAAGCCTGCGTATGTTCGATACACAACATAAGGGGAGGGCTGCAGGCGGCATGGGAAATTCGGTTTCTAGTTTATGAGTGTGTGGCTGCGGTTCCAGGAATGGGCAGCTCAACCGAGCAGCGTGTTTAGGAACGGCGAATTGTGGAACTCGGTTACACGGCTACAACAATGATCATATACAGGCAATAGAACCGCTATCCGCGTCTGGTTCCGCGATTCGATTCGAGAACGTTTCGGAAGTGGCCGCGCACGATCCTATAGCAACTGCAACTCACTTGTTCCAGGCGTTTCCGATCGACGACGGCGACCCTGGCGCGGGTATAGTGGATCAGGCCTGACTCCTTTAACTTTAAGGCGGCCAGTGTGAGGTTCGCCCGGTTTACAGCCAGCATTTTTGCCAAAAACTCGTGCTTCAGTGGCAGTTCTTTGGCGCGCACACGATCCTGGCTGATGAGCAGCCAACGCGCCAGCCGCTCCTCAATGGTGTGGATACGGTTGCAGAGCGCTGTCTGAGACACTTGGGCTAACAGACTGCTTACGTATTTCAACAGAATTTTCTGAACTCTCGCATCCCGTTGAAACTCGGATTGCAGTGCCCTCACGCGTAACTTCGTCGCGCTGCCCGGTATTTGCGCGATGACTTGGTGCGGGCTTACGTCGCTACCTAAAATCCCAGGAACGCCAACAAAGCCTTCCGATCCGGTTACGCCGATTTCAACAAAGGTTGCTTCTGTGCTGCAGAGCAGGGAGAACATCGTATTTCTGTGAGGGAAATACACGAACTCAACCGCATCGCCGGGGTTAAAGAGAACATCTCCCGCCTCGAAATGTATCACTTCCATTTCTGATGAAAGCCGTTTCCGAACGCCTGAAGGAAGGGCGGCCAGCAGATGGTTCTGCCTTCGTTCCTTCTGCGGACCTGAGGCGCGTAGATACTTCTTTGCCATGAGCCTGCTGCGGAGGGCGAATGATCCCTGAAGGCAATTCGCTCTTTCAAATCATATTTATTTTCTTGTGCCTGCTCAGCCAAGAGCAAGCGCGAAGCTACGTGAGTCTCGAGGTCCCGCTTTGTCACCCATCAAATATTGGTTATGTTCGACATCGAACAGAGTGCTAGAATCCTCGTTAGACCTCCGCCTGTGAAGGAGGAGGGCTCACGTAATGCCACCATCGTCGCAGTCCCCCAACATCCTCTGCGTTGACGACGAACCCAACGCTCTCATTATCCGCAAGCTACTACTGCAGCGCGCCGGATACACCGTATTTGCGGCCCTCAACTGCGAAACCGCCCTCCAACTTTTCAAAGAGCACCACTTTGACCTCGTCGTCTCCGATCACTTCTTGTCAGGGGAGCGTGGAGCCATTCTGGCGCGCGAACTGAGGCTTTTCAGACCAACAATACCCATTGTGCTTTTGTCAGGATCGATCGAACCGCCAGAGCATAGCGAAGTTGCGGACGCGTTCATCGTTAAAGGCGATGATCCTTCATTACTTCTGGAACGCGTGGCATCTGTTCTCAAGACCGCTTCGCAATCTGACGATCCGGAAGCGCAATCGAGAAGCTTGTGCTCGCACATTTTGCACTTCCGGGACGGAGATCACGTTTGCTTTCCTTACGACAACGAATCGGAGCAAATGAAAGCCGTAGTCCAATGGATCCACGCAGGGTTGAGGCATGAGGAAAAGTGCAGATACTTCGCCGATGATAATAGCGTGGCTGAAGTGATGCATCACTTGGAAACCGCTGGTATGAATGTTCAACGCGAATGCAAACGGGGAGCATTGGCATTTGCGACGAAGCATGACACGTATCTGCGCAGCGGTCGTTTCGAGCCGAATGAGATGGTCGACCTGTTGCAGCAGGATGTTGCTGACTCTGCGAAGAACGGCTTCAGGAACTACCGAGTGAGTGGCGAGATGACCTGGGCTCTGGGAGTCGAGCCAGGGTGCGATCGCTTAATCGAATATGAGAATAAGCTGGATCGTCTTTTCAACGAGACTCGTGCGCTGTGTCTGTGCCAGTATTCGCGAAATCGCTTTTCCTCATCTTTGCTGACGGAGGTCGCCGCGGTGCACCATCTCGGGCTCAGCAAAAGCAAAAACAGTGATCGATGGAACTTGAGGGTTCGCAGGAATCAGTTCTATGCCGACATGGTTGAAGATCGTGAACCCCAGCAGTTTCAATACTGTTTTCAGCGTGACGGATCGCGCGATGTGATCGAGCTCGGCACCGGCAGTGGGCTCAAAGAGACTCGGAGAGCAATTGAAGCTCGCCTGAGAGCCATTGCCGCGCAAAATTAGATCGCTTTCGCGGTCAGGATGAGTTCGCCTCGCTAACATTGCTGTCGCCCGTTGGGCCTTTCTGGGTACCAACCGCGTTCGCGAGGCATCATCTCGTCGCAAAAGCGGAAAAGCCGATCTGACTTTGCGCTCAAACTCACGAGCGTGTTTTTATCATCCATCCAACTGGCGCGTGAGAACTCTGCTTCTGATCGCGCACTCTCTTATGTTCTTTGTCGAACATAAGAGTTAAACTGACATCAGAACGGAAAGAGTAGATCAGAACGACAAAGCTTCCGCGCCGCGTGACCTGAAAGGGACGAGCGCCGCCGAAAGCGTCTCCAAACCGAACAGCGCGGCCAGCTCGCCTGTTCGGACGTGCCTCCGGTCTCGCTTTAGCCTCAGTGCTACCGAACGTCGCCGGAGGCTTTCTCTTTCAGTCGGTGCGTGCGCCGGCACAGGTCTCCGCCCTCGCAGCCAAAAAGCTCCTCGCCAGAAATGTCAGCAATCTCCGATTGCCAAATTATGACCGCTAGCCTAGTTCATCCCTGGCAAGAAATCGCGATTACAGCCACAAAGCTCCAAAATTTGGGCTGCGGGTCGCGACGGGGAAGTAATCATTGGCCCGCTGCCCACATCTTGACGCGTTAATGCTTCCCGGCTATTCCTGTGGAAGAATTTCCCCTAACGGCCCGGAACGGGCTTGAGCCAAGGACTTTAAGGATAGTTCACTGTCGCAGGAGTGCGTAGGCTACAACCGTGGCGCCCTTACGTCTACTCGATCCGAGGCGGTCCGAAGAGCTTGGTGACAGCCGAGAGCAACGTTTGGGGATCGTTGCCGTTGACCACGTAGTCGGCGCACTTGGGCACATGGCCATCGCTCGCCGAATCCGTAACGACGGCGAAGAGGGGACGATTGGGATGTCGCTCCTTCAAAGATTCGCAGATCTCAGATGACAGGGCGTCTCCAGGCGGGCAATCAATCACGTAAGCATCGACTTCGAACTTCTCCGCCGTCTCATCCAGCTCCTCGGCGCTCAGTGCGGTAAGCACGTTGAACTTGCCGACTTCAAGCACAAGTTTGCGATTGGAGATGCTTGCTTGCGTTGGCAGATCGAGGACCAGCAGAACTCGTCGAACGTGCCGATGGTTCTTCATTGGAGAGCGATTGAGCCACTGATCCAGCTCATCGGAAAACGCCATCACCGAGCTGCGGTCCTTTCCGGCTGGGCGCCGAACCGGGAGACCAAGTTGGGACTCGTACCGCTGCAGCGTGCGCACTCCACGACCGATGTAACTGGCGATTTCTTTCCAACCCGAGAGAATCCTTCGATTTCGCGGAGCGCCGTCGTTCGCGGCAGATCCTTTCGCTGGTGCAGACTCGTCTAAGATAGGAGGGCGTGCAGATCTCATAACAGTTCTCTGGCTGCTCGCAAGAGACCGTTGCCAAGAAACATTTGCAAGGTACTGAAAGTATACGCTGCGTCCCGTCCGGACTGCGTTTCTCTATCGTCGTCTTGCTGCTCCAGAGTAGCCAGTTGTCACTGTTCTGTCTAACCACTCATGTGCGTTCTTTCGATGCACTGAGACAACGTGCTTAAGAACATCTCACAAAAATGTCCAACAAAAGCACCAAGAGGTTAGGTGTAAGAACTGCGCATGGGCATTCTCTCTATAGATGGAGTCGATTCGGACTGGGGTGACGAGGTGGATTGGGTATGCTGCGCGTTGTGAGTTTTGGTTTTACTTGCAGTCGAGAGACTCAGACTCGAACTCGGCACACAATCTACATTGAGGACGCGGATCAGGCTGTCTCGCGTCTTCGGCAAAACGGGAGGAACGGCGAATCGGGCGATCGGGTCAAGGTCGCTGTTCCCGGCCCGTGGGTCTTTGCCCTCGACTCGGGCTTAAGTTACAACAAAAGCAGCGGAGCTGCTGGTTCGCGGCATCCCACTAGGGGTTTGAAGCACTGCAGGCTTGATTGTTGAATTGATAGAAATGCGAGGAGCGCGTGAGTTCTTCCGGCGTACGCAAAAAAGCAAAAAAGGAGTCGACCGGGAAGGCTGCAGGTAAGCCGCCGGATGCCCCCGCGTCGCCTGCGAAGCTAATCGAGGAGCTCGAGCGTGCCCTCCGGGAGAGCGAACAACGCTTCAAGGTGATTACCGAGGCCATGCCCGTCATGGTTTGGATGTCGGGAACGGATAAGCTTTGCACGTACTTCAATAAGAGCTGGCTGGATTTCGTCGGCCGTACGCTAGAGCAGGAATTGGGCAACGCCTGGGCGGAAAACGTGCACCCAGATGACTTCGAACGATGTCTGCAAATCTATGTAAGTTCCTTTGATGCGCGTCAGCCATTTGAAATGCACTACCGGTTGCGGCATCACACCGGCGAATTTCGCTGGATTCTCGATCATGGCGTTCCCCGATATGCCCTGGACGGAACCTTCGAGGGCTATGTGGGCGGGTGTTTGGACATCCACGAGCAAAAGGAAGCGGCGGAAAAGATCAAAGCTGCTTTTCTGGTTTCACAGCGGCTGGCAGCCATCGTCGAGTCGTCGAACGATGCCATTGTGAGCAAAGACCTGAATGGGATCGTAACCAGTTGGAATCCAGCCGCAGAGAAAATTTTTGGCTATAAGTCGGAAGAGATAATTGGACATTCCATCCGTAAGGTGGTTCCTCCAGAACTCCAGGATGACGAAGACCGCATCCTCGCATGTATTGGAGGAGGCGAACGCATCGAGCACTTCCAGACGGTACGGCTAACCAAGAGCGGCAAACGGATCGACGTTTCTCTGACCATCTCGCCGCTGAAAGACGACGCGGGGCGCATTGTCGGAGCTGCGAAAATCGCACGCGACATTACAGAACAGAAGAAGGCTGAGCATGTGTTACGAACCGCTGAGAAGCTAGCGTCAGTTGGAAAGCTGGCCGCGACTGTCGCTCACGAAGTCAACAATCCGCTGGAAGCTGTCACCAACCTTGTTTATCTCGCAAAAGAGCTCGCTGTTCGCGAAGAGGTGCGCCAGTTTCTTGCCGATGCAGAACGAGAGCTGGACCGCGTCGCGCATATCACTAAGCAGACGCTTGGTTTTTATCGCGACAGCACGAAGCCGAGCGTAGTAAGGATCAGCGAACTGCTGAATCCGCTCATTGCCGTATTTGGATCTCGCAGTCGCAACAAAGAAGTCGAAATTCGTCCGGAAATTTTCGACGACCCTGAGATTTCCGCGGTTGCAGGTGAAATCCGGCAGCTCATTGCGAACCTTGTGAGCAACAGTATGGACGCAGTACATCGTGGCGGGCAGATTCGCATTCGAGTCTCTGGACACGGTGATCACAGCGCCAAGCCGTTGGCTGGCGTGCGGATCACCATCGCCGATTCCGGTCCAGGCATTTCCACAGAAGATCGCCAGCATCTTTTCGAACCCTTCTTCTCGACCAAGAAAGATGTCGGCACCGGTTTGGGCCTGTGGGTCTGCAAGACCATCGTGGACAAACATCGTGGATCGATTCGAGTGAAGAGCAGCACGGAGCCCGGCAGGAGCTGGACAGTGTTTTCTGTGTTTCTGCCGTCGCTTCCGGCCGAAGCTTCGGAAGACGCCCTTAAGCGGGCAGTGTGAACACTAGACATATGTGTCTTCGTTCTAGGTGCTAGGCTCGTCTAGATGTTTGTTGGGCTCATCAGCTGGCGGCCGCTTCTGAACGTGCTAGCTGGTCCGAAAAGCTGGCCATCGTCTGCTTGAGTTGCGAGTCCACTTCATCCGCGATGGTCATTACATCCGTCAGCACGAGGGACAAATCCAAAGCACTCAGGTTAGTGCGCAGGGTTTTGAAGATGCAGACCTGAAGGATCCGTGACTCCTCCACGAGCATTGCCGCAGTGTAGCCCTGTTGGCTGCGCACTCTTCCATGAGCAACAGCAGCCAGAGAGACCTTTGCCTTACCTTCATCCACATGGGGCGCTCGCAGCCTGCGAACAAGTTCGTTGAGTAAAGTGGGTAGATGGCCGGTTCGTCCTTGTTCACTAAGCTTGATACTTACTAGATCTTTGCTGCCGTTCACGCGAGCCAGCCAGTCCGAGATGGTCTTGGACGAGTGACGCTCCAACACGGTGGCCACCGGTTCAGGGGGCTTCATGTCCCGGTGCTTCGGTTCCCGGAGCCTGTTCTTCAGCAACGTGACGATGTGTTCAGGTGCGACCGGAGTCACAAGAATCTCATCGGCTTGAGGAAGAAGCGCCGATATCGACTCCCTCAATGCGGGATAGTGACTCATGATCATCGTGATGGCATCTGGATGAAAGTGCCGCATTGCGTTTACCAATGTGAATCCATCACCGGGTGCAGGAATGTGAAGATCGCAAACCAGGGCGGAGAACTTCTTGGCCGTGAGAAGAATTACGGCTTGCTTGACCGTGGAAGTCGCAATTACTTCGAAGCCGTTCCTTGTGAAAGCATTGTAGAGAGCACTTGATCCCGGCGAGTCCACTTGAACCAAAAGGATTCTAGGTGGAGCGGTCTTCTGAGCTGGGAGGCGGGGGAGTGTTGAAAGTTTCACATGTCGGCTTCCTTTGCGCCGAAGTCTAAATGTAGGCTTTTCATAAATGGGAATCTGAGCAAAAATGAGCAACTCTGCAATTTCGAAATCAGCTAAGCCGCGATTCGGAGTTTCAGTGCAGCCAACAGATTTGAAACGTCCCGCAGTATCATTAGCAAGCGCGACGCCAGGCAATCGCAACGGGCTTTGCTGACATTCGACGGCTGCATCTGCAGGTATTCTTCCCGTGCATCGCGCAGACCGATGGCCACACGGTTGGGAAGCAGGCCTTCGTGCTGCAGGATGGAAGAAATGCACTTCAGATAGGAGCTGCTTAGCACTTCGGTGGACGGCACCGCCCCGCAGTTTATAGGTTGAGATACCTTAGACAACTGTTCCACCGCATATTCGAGTGCAACGGTGCAATCCCAATCCCAGGATCCACGATGATGTACAGTTTGGGCCACCACTCAATTCCAGACCCAGGAATTCTTGAATTCACCTTCTAGCCAGGCAGCGACTTCCGTGTGAAGGCGAAAATGCCAGCGTATTTCGTCATCTGTAAGAATGCGCCAGGTTCCTGTACCAATTCGGAACTCGACCGAAGCATCCACGATGCGATATTCGTTTCCTGACGCAACGCTATTAGCATCGATTATGAATCGCGGGATTTTGTCTGTGAGAATGCTCTGGCCCATGCCTGGTTGGATGCCATTGACTTAAAGCGGGCGCGAGCCACGCCGCAAATGTGCAAATCCTGAGGCGGTCAATATTGAACAGACAAAATCTCTCGTTCTTCTCCCACTGGAAACATGAGTGGACTAAAAGCAAGCTTGCTGCGCTGCTGAGAATTACTCCTTAGTAACGCGTGACGTGCGCGCGTTCATGCTGCGACGCGGGCGCTCTCTTCGGCGCTGTAGCTTCGCATCGTTTGGGCTAACTGTGAGTCGACTTCGTCGGCGATGCACATCACATCCATCAAGACAAGACTGAAATCGATGCTGGTCAAATGACTTTGAAGCGTTTGAAAGATGCTTACCTGAAGCATCCTCGATTCCTCGACGAGCATGGCTGCTGAGTAGCCCTGCGAGTGCCGCAATTTTCCGTGCTGCCATGCAGAATCGGATTCTTCGTTGCTTGCGCCGAGATTTTGCCTTTTGCGCAAACGCGAAACCAGATCGCGCAGCAATTGAGGGAGATGCCCGGTACGTTCCTCAAAGCTCATGGAGATTCGAGTGAGATCTTCGTCATGTTGCACGCGGAGTAACCAGTCCTGTATGGTTGCGCCGCATTCGCGCTCAAGTATCGTCGCGACGCTTTCTAAAACTTTCGTCTCGGAGCGATTGCCGGTTGCCAACCTCTTGGTGATCAATTCAATAAGAGCTGGAATGCCGACCGGCTTTACCAATATTTCATCGGCTTGGACGAGGATCGCTGACAGAGCCTCCTTCATTTCCGGATAGCCGCTGAAGACTATTGTCAGGGCTTCCGCATTCGCATGCCGCATGGCGCTGACGACGGTCAGCCCGTCGCCTCGGCCGGGCATATGCAGGTCGCACAGCAGCACACCGAATTTCTCCGCTGCGATGCGACTGAGCGCCTCATTGACGCTCGATGCCGAAATTACCTCGAAATTGTTGAGTTCCAGGATCGTTTGCATCGTGGAGCGGACAAGGTCGTTATCGTCTACGAGTAAAACTCTGGCTAGCGACATCAGGCGTAAGTACTCCTGAAGTTCAGTGTGCAGGAGATTTCGTTGTGAATCTGAGCAACCTTGAACACCCACGACGAACCGGCTCCAGCTTTGAAGAGGCGCTGCAGATTTGTCGAAAAAACGGCTTGGGCTTCTTACATGTGTTGACCTTCCACTCCCGAAAGGAGCACGGCGGAAAGTTTCCAAACGAGGCAAAGAAGCTGTGATCGCAATCTTGCAGGAAGGAGATTTCTTTGGCAACAGCTGCCTTGTCGGCTCAGCCTTTGCGGATTTCCACCGCCAGTGCTCTGCGGAGGACCACCGTTACGCAAAGATGATGGTGGACTTGCTCCACAAGGACCAGAGTTTGCGGAGATGTTCATTGCCTATCTGCTCTCCCGCAACATTCGCATTGAAGAAGACTTGGTAAACCCGTTGTCTAATTCTAGTGAGAGCGGCTCGCACGCCTGCTTCTCATCCTTGCCAACTATGGGAAGGATTTAAAGCCGGAGACTGTTGTCCCAAAGATGAGCCAGGAGACTCTCGCCGAAATGGTCGCTACTACTCGGTCACGAGTCAGCTACTTCATGACCAAGTTCAGGAAGATGGGTTTCATTCACTACAATGGCAGTCTGCACGCGCACACTGCGCTGCTCACGGTGGTCCTTCGCGACTAAGTTTCTGCCTTCTGCGAGCCCCCGGCCTTGCAATGGTTGCCTGAATCGCTTATGTGCCTTCCAAGCTCGTGATGGCAGCGGGTCCGCCTGCAATCCAGGAATTCCTGTTTTGGTTCTTTTTCCTCTTTTGACTGCCGTCCAGTTCCGCCAACTCTGCTTTGCGGCGGAGAAGAAGACGATGGGCCTCTAGCCGCGCTGTTTCGATCCGCAGTGCTTCAGCTCTGGCATCCCGAGCCATTTCATCCAATAGTTTTGAGATTTTCACAATATCTAGAAAGTATTCTTTCTGCTCATCCAAGTATGAGCAATGGTGCACATCTCGCCCGATCAGCCAAACCGAAAACCAACAGCAAAGGCCAGAACCGGCTATCACCTCGCAAGGATATTCGGTGCAGTTTCGAGGTTCGCGCGCCAGTTGCTCTCCATGTGTCAGATCAGAACCGAATCGGCCTGAGCTTCTAGTTGCGAGTCTTGCTCCTGGTCCAACGCACGAAGCATGTGCTGCGCACAGAAGAAGATCAGCCGGAATGCAAGCCCGTTGGCTCTTTTGCATTTTTTCACAATACATTAAGTCCGCGGAGGCTGGGTTCGGGCCTGTGAGAAGATGATATCCACTTCACCAGCAATTGAATGGGTCGTTCGAAGAAAAGTGGGCTTGTGCGGTGCCCGGTCTGCCGTGGCACTGGCCGCGTGGACGGAAAGAAAGTGTGTTCTTTATGCGAAGGCGCGGGAGAAATAGCCCAGGCGCCGCGCAAGAAGAAAGATCCTCAGAATTGAAGCTAGTCCGCAGCTCTGGTCATCTTGTGTGCCAAAGAATTATCGTCGAATGCTGCATCTTCGGGTATCTTGCTGGCCTCCTAATAAACACCTTGAATTACCTGCCTACCCTTCGTTTGTTCTTTGACGATGGGGTGTGCAATGACTACCGTCTGCGGGAGCGCCGCGTCGAGTTCCGCATCAATGAAGGCCCGTGGCGAATCCTCGATGATTCGGATGTTGCGATGCACTACCGCTTCAACACCGAAGTAGCGCATTGGCTGCACAGCCATTTGCAGCCGGTCAATACGAACGTCAGCTAATTCCATGCTTTCAGGATCCTACCGGCAGGCCAGAGAGCAGCAAAGCACCGTCGAGCACATGCCGACTAACAGCCGGTTCACCGTGCATGGACGCCCGGGAACCTTAGGAACCTCAAGCGTATTCTCGTCTCATTCCCGAATCGGAAGGGCAATAGCCGCTAACATGCGTTCTTAGGTTTCCGCGGGAGCGCTTCAATGGACTTCAGGAAATCTTCGGCGCGTTTGGACTCGTGCGCGTATACATTTCGCTCGACCAGTTCGGGAGCTCCATCTCGGTGCAATTCATAGTTGCCTCAAAGCTTCCTTCCTGCGAAATACACCTTCGAATCCCACGAACGTTCTGGCTTTGGTCCATTGTGGGGACCGGCGCAGAGTATCTTTCAGAGAACAATTGCCGCTTTGTGGGCTTTTGTTGGGACGGTATCGGGGCTTTTACTATCGCGCATGGATTTCACGCGTTTCGAAATCTCCTCGCGCAATGTGTGGCTGTCCGCTATGAGTCGTTTGGAATTTTGAATCAGGGCGGTTGACTCCCTTACGAGTCGCCGCGATTCGGAAACCAATCCATTGGAGAGGTTCTTCCGCATTTTCCACGGCCTTTCTGGCTGCGCAGAAAACTGTCGCCGATGGCGGAAGAATGCGAAGTTGCTCACTATTATAGCTCTTAATTCCTTCCATCCAAGAAAGCAGTAGGGCACATGGAGCATACGGCATCATTGAGATGGCCGGGCTGACGCCGACATGGGCAAGGAGGAACGTGGAATCGAGCAGATGCAACGCGGCCTCGCATTGCAGGAATCGATGGGATCGAGGCTGCGTCTGCTATTGCGTTTGTTACATCCGTTTTAGAGGCTGTGTGTGGTGATCGCGGTGAATGTCGGCTGACATTCACCGCCAAAGGCATCGCGTTGCGACGCCTTTAACCATTCCATTTACGGCCAGTCCTCGGGGACAAGTAAACGAGGACAGGTTTGGGGACATGGGACCTGTCCCCAATTTCATGTTGAGGCAAAGCAAGAACGTGACGTACGCGAGCCCGACGGCTCGCCTCCAACGCGCGATTGCACACTTCTGAAAAATCTGCGCCTGAGCGGGCACTGACTACATCTGTTCCGCTTGAGGTCATGTCTGCCTTGGGAATCGAACGGTTTCAGGTCCACGTCGCCGACTCTGTGCTCGAGGAAATATCGCGGCACATCCATCCGGCGTCCTCGTTGCTGCGCCGACTGCCGAGGAGTTTATAAAGCACCTCATCGAGAACGTGGTTCTTAATCTAAGCTAGACAGACTGCAGGTTTTGCTACTGTTTCAGGAGCTCAGGATGGGTCTTTTGCAACCATAAGAGAACTCCAGTCTGCAGTTCGGACGCTGTCCTGATCGCCAATTCCAATTCCTGGTTTGAGACATTGCCCGCCGCGTCGTAGCTTGTCGCGTTCCGTTTCTTTGAGAGAACCTTCATCCTTTGGACCAGCTTCTCATCGGCCTTAATGGTGAATTCGAGAGACTCGATACTTTTCAAGTGATGTCCAGTTTGAGCCGAGGTGCGATACCCAGAGGCTCGTAGTGCGATTATGGCGGCCGTTCGAGCCGCATTGAGCCGCTTCGAATCGTCTATCCTGCGAGACCGCGGCGACGCTTGCGTCCTTCAAGTCACGATCAACGATCGCAAGCAGGTTCTTAATCTCATCGCGACTTGTCGGTTCCGTTTTGAGCCAGCCGAATTCCGCCCACTTTTCTAAGCTCATCTTCGTCTCCGATCAGGAATATCTTCTCGCCGCGTAACACCGAGTACAGGAAATGATTTCCGCTTGCGAGCTTCGTCTGTAAGCGTCCGGGCGAGGCCCTCTTGACGCCATGAATAAGTATGGTTTAGGTGTCCACGTAAATAAGTGGACACCTATTAAGAGACGGTCTCGGTTGTGAGCAGG
>Ga0209581_1000464_pt1 | contig 86968 bp, 57 predicted proteins | sample Coa_R2_FD_187160 | JGI IMG/M metagenome (GOLD analysis project Ga0209581, IMG submission 187160) | Surface soil microbial communities from Centralia Pennsylvania, which are recovering from an underground coalmine fire - Coalmine... | ecosystem: Environmental > Terrestrial > Soil > Unclassified ...
GTCACCCGCAACGCTATCCAGTCCAATGAAAACGTGCGGGCCGTTGACCCCGCCACGTTGGTCACCCGGATCCGGAAATTCGCGTTCGACAGATCGCCGGCCGTCCACGTCCGGCCCCAGACGTCCGTAGGACCGCCCAATACGTACGTCGCCGTGGCCGTGGTCAGCGTGGGCGTGCTTTTAGCCGCCGTCCACGTCGCACCCCCGTCCCAGGAAAGCTGTACGCACATCTTCGGCGCGTTCGCCGCGCTGTTCACCTTGGCATCCAGCCGGACTTCAATGCCCCCAATAGACGCCCCAGCCGGCAGGCTGACGTTGTAATTGAAGAAATCGTGCCTGTCCTTGCCCGCATCCGCGCACGACGTGCTCGTCGTCGTCCCGCTGTTGGCGTCCACCGCAAATAACCCGTCCAGCGCCGAAGCGTTATTCGGCGTGGTCTCGAATCCGTTGTTGTCCCCCGACCCGGTCGCCACTCGCGCATTCCCGCCCGGAGCTAAAAAGCCCGTGTTCGGCGGCCCCGGCGCCGAGCTGAACACTACGTCCACCCAGTAGTTCGAGGAGTTGTAACCCTGATTGGGGAAGTTGCTCCCCGACCCGTATGCGTACACCCCATTAAAGCCGGATACGCCATCCTGCAAGGCATGCAGCGGCGCACTGTCCACCCCGCCGCCGGCAAAGTAGCCCTGATCGTCCGCATAGTGGCCCACATTGGTGTGGTACGAGGCGATGTACACCGTGTTGGCGGTGATCGGCACCGGATTGGCGAAGTTCACCTGCTGCCAGCCCGACCCCGTCTCTCCGGTGAAGGTCGCCGACGCCAGCAGCTGCCCGCTGGCCGACCACAGATTCCCTACATGCGTCCCCGTGTTCGCGCTCGATTTATAAAAGCGAATACCGCTGATCACGCCGTTCACATCCGCCTTGAACTTGACCCCTATCTCCACCGCGCTGTCCGGACCCCCGTCGGGCGTCGTCGGAATCGTCGCGGCCGGCCAGAGAGTGCAATTGCTCACGCACCCCGTCGCCGCCGCCGTGGTGAACGACCACGTGTAGTTGCTGGTAAGCGATGTTCCGTTCACATCCTTGACGCCTGTGGTGAGCGTGGCCGTGTAGGTCGTCGACGCCGCCAGCGCGCTGCTGGGCGTAAATGTCGCCGTGTTGCCGCTCACGCTGTAGGAGCCCGATACCGTCGCGTTGCTGCTGTCCTTCAACGTGAACGTCGATGCGTTCACCGTCGCCCCATTCAAAGCATTGCTGAAGACGGCGCTCACCGTCGTCGTCGAACTGACGCCCGTGGCCCCGCTGGCCGGCGTCGTCCCTGTCACACTCAGCGGCGGCGGAGTGGCGGCGATCGTGATGCTCAAACTCTTGCTGGCCGCGCCCGCCGCCGAATCCGTCGCCTGCACCGTAAAGCTGAATGCGCCGCTGGCGTTGGGCGTCCCCGTAATGCTCCCATTCGTGTTCAGACTCAGACCCCCCGGCAGCGCGCCGGCGGCGATGGACCACGTATACGGGGGCGTTCCCCCGCTGGCCGTCAGCGTCGCCGAGTAGGCTGCCCCTACCGTTCCGCCCGGCAGCGATGTGGTCGTAATCGTCAGCGCCGCCGCCTGCACCGTCAAGCCGGTGCTGCCGCTGATGCCCCCTTTGGTCGCCGTTATAGTCGCCGTCCCGGCTCCTGCCCCCGTCGCCAGACCTGCCGAATTAATCGTGGCGACCGCACTGTTCGAAGAACTCCAGGCCACCTGGCTGGTGATGTTCTGCGTGCTGTTGTCCGAGTACCGGCCCGTGGCCGTGAACTGCTGCGTCCCCCCGGCCGGGATCGTCGGATTCGCCGGCGTCACCGTAATCGAGGTCAGCGTCGGCGCAGCCCCTGAGCTGAACACTACGTCCACCCAGTAGTTCGAGGAGTTGTAACCCTGATTGGGGAAGTTGCTCCCCGACCCGTATGCGTACACCCCATTAAAGCCGGATACGCCATCCTGCAAGGCATGCAGCGGCGCACTGTCCACCCCGCCGCCGGCAAAGTAGCCCTGATCGTCCGCATAGTGGCCCACATTGGTGTGGTACGAGGCGATGTACACCGTGTTGGCGGTGATCGGCACCGGATTGGCGAAGTTCACCTGCTGCCAGCCCGACCCCGTCTCTCCGGTGAAGGTCGCCGACGCCAGCAGCTGCCCGCTGGCCGACCACAGATTCCCTACATGCGTCCCCGTGTTCGCGCTCGATTTATAAAAGCGAATACCGCTGATCACGCCGTTCACATCCGCCTTGAACTTGACCCCTATCTCCACCGCGCTGTCCGGACCCCCGTCGGGCGTCGTCGGAATCGTCGCGGCCGGCCAGAGAGTGCAATTGCTCACGCACCCCGTCGCCGCCGCCGTGGTGAACGACCACGTGTAGTTGCTGGTAAGCGATGTTCCGTTCACATCCTTGACGCCTGTGGTGAGCGTGGCCGTGTAGGTCGTCGACGCCGCCAGCGCGCTGCTGGGCGTAAATGTCGCCGTGTTGCCGCTCACGCTGTAGGAGCCCGATACCGTCGCGTTGCTGCTGTCCTTCAACGTGAACGTCGATGCGTTCACCGTCGCCCCATTCAAAGCATTGCTGAAGACGGCGCTCACCGTCGTCGTCGAACTGACGCCCGTGGCCCCGCTGGCCGGCGTCGTCCCTGTCACACTCAGCGGCGGCGGAGTGGCGGCGATCGTGATGCTCAAACTCTTGCTGGCCGCGCCCGCCGCCGAATCCGTCGCCTGCACCGTAAAGCTGAATGCGCCGCTGGCGTTGGGCGTCCCCGTAATGCTCCCATTCGTGTTCAGACTCAGACCCCCCGGCAGCGCGCCGGCGGCGATGGACCACGTATACGGGGGCGTTCCCCCGCTGGCCGTCAGCGTCGCCGAGTAGGCTGCCCCTACCGTTCCGCCCGGCAGCGATGTGGTCGTAATCGTCAGCGCCGCCGCCTGCACCGTCAAGCCGGTGCTGCCGCTGATGCCCCCTTTGGTCGCCGTTATAGTCGCCGTCCCGGCTCCTGCCCCCGTCGCCAGACCTGCCGAATTAATCGTGGCGACCGCACTGTTCGAAGAACTCCAGGCCACCTGGCTGGTGATGTTCTGCGTGCTGTTGTCCGAGTACCGGCCCGTGGCCGTGAACTGCTGCGTCCCCCCGGCCGGGATCGTCGGATTCGCCGGCGTCACCGTAATCGAGGTCAGCGTGGCGGTGGTAAATACCACATCCACCCAGTAGTTGCTCGACAGATACGTATTTGTGGGGAAGACGCTGCTGGCGCTATATGCGTACACCCCATTCCCCCCGCTCGCTCCATCCTGAAGCGCGTGTACTGGAGGATTATCAACCCCAGCCGCAGAAAAATACCCGTTATCCCCGGCATAATTTCCGGCGCTGGCAAAATATGACGCCACGTACACCGTATTTGGCGTAACCGGGACCGGGTTGGCAAAGTTCACCTGCTGCCAGCCCGAAGCCGTTTCGTTTGTAAAGGTCGCAGTCGCAAGCAACTGACCGGAGCTGCTCCACAGATTTCCTACATGAGTGCCAGTATTCGCGGCTCCCTTGTAGAAGCGGATGCCCGTGATAAAACCAGTCAGGTCGACCTTGAACTTCACGCCGAGTTCAACCGGATTCGGGTCGTTCACGGACGGGTTGGCTGGCGCGCTCGAGCTGCTCCAGATCGTACATGGGCACGAAGGCGGCGCTGCGGTCGTAAACGACCACGTATAATTGGCCGCGAGCGTGTTTCCCGAGAGATCCTTTACTCCCGTGGTGATCGTTGCAGTATAGGTCGTTGATGCGGCCAGAGGACTATTCGGCGTCAATGTTGCCGTATGACTGGCCGCAGTATAGCTGACCGTCGCCGGCACGGTTGCGTTGGAGGGATCACGAAGCACGATGGTGCTCGTATTGATCGTGGCCGGATCCATTGCCTCGCTGAACGTCGCGGCGACGCTCGCAGCCTGATTCACAGCGGAGGCGCCATTGGACGGCGACGTCGATGTGACCGTTGGACGGGTCGTATCGGCCGCATAGGTGACGGTATAGCTGCCTGCGACGGCGGGAAAGAACGCATATTCGATGCCCTTGATCGTATCGACGGTGAACGCCACAGGGCCCCCTGGGCCCGTCACGCCGGTCAGCACGCCGGCGGCGGAGTGAGTGGGCGCCATGGCTTGCAGTCCGTTCGCGCCCGTTCCCGGCGTAATGCTGAAGCTCAGAGTGGCGCCGGTCGATGTGATGCCGCTGAAAGAGGAACTGTTGCGGCCATCCAGCCACTTCAGCAGCTGACTGCCCGATACAACCGGTACGCCGCGGGAAAGCGCCGAAGAAAGCGCCCCATCGGACACAGGGTTACTAGCGGTATCGGTATGCGCGTTCACTGTATAAACTCCGTAATAACCCTGCGGCCCCACCGCCGCGCCCAACAATGCGTCGCTGGTAAACGGGTACGTCTGACCCGACTCATCCGTCATCTGAGTCGGCACGTTGTAGACGTCAATGATCGTTCCGTCCAGGTCGGCGAAACGCATCGGCATAGCCGATCCGGTGAAATGACCAGGACGATTTTGCACCCAGCCGGGAGGCCAAAAATAATAGCTGGCGTCCAGCCGTATTCCGTACCGTAGTTGCGTTTTTGCGGCAGTGACCCAGTCGCTCCAGACAATGCAATGATGCCGCTCGGTGGCGAGCGCCGGAACGCTCGGATAGGAATTCCTAAAGTCGGCGACCTGCTGGCTATAAAATGCGTCCAGAGAGGCCGGCGTGAAATCGGCGCAATTCGTGTTGATGTGCAGCCCCACTTCGAAGCCCTGCGCCGCATAGTTGGCCGCCTGAGCATTGGAGAGATTTTGGGGCTCGACGAAAATATAAGAGGTTGACCGAATACACTCCCAGTTCGCAACATTGCAACCCGCAGGACTGGCCGCAATGTACTGATCAAAACGGCCTGCCGTTCCCCCGTTCCCGTGATCATCGCCGGTCATGAGCATGACCGCCTTCTTGCCGCGAGGGAAGTACCAGAAGCGCGGCAGCGGCTTTTTCGCAAGATTCATTTGCAAAATGAGGTTTGCGAGCAGTCGCTGCTGTTCGTCAGCTTGCGGGATCGAAACCTCGTTGTTCAAGTCGACCCAATCCGGCTGAGGGTCGCCTGCAGCAGCGCCATAAAATTTGTCGTCGGGGCGAATCGGCGCCGATCCATCCCGCTCTTGTGCGGCCCACGCCGGATTCCCCTGACGCGTATACACGATAGAGGTCGCCAGATCATAGGCAAAGGCCGCCGCGTGTCCCCCGCTCGTACCCACGCTGCGCAGGGTTACGGCTGGATTCGATGTCGCCGTGAGCGGATCCGTATAGAGCGTTGCAATGCTCGAAGCCCCGCTCAGCGTATAGCGATTCGCCACGCCGTGAAACTGCATGGCCTGATTGACGATGCCATTTCCAGCCGGCGTGGACGCGTCGACTACAAGGTAGGCGTTGGAGAGCGTAGACCCCGCAGAAGTCAGCCCGAGCAGGCTGTTGAGCTGGGAGTCGGGTTGCATCGCGATTAAATTGCCGCCGGCGTTCACCCAGCTGCTCAGCATGGTGACCTGAGCCGCTGTGAGCGCAGCCGGAGCGAGGATCACCACATCGTAGGCAGTCAGCGTCGCGGCGGTGACTGCTCCGATGTCCATAACGGCGAATTCATTCAACCCTTCGGTTCGCAGGATTTCCGCGTAATACTTGCCGTAAGTGGAGGAGGCGGACGTGATCACAAGAATAGGGCCGCCTGGACCTTGAGTGGGGTCTGGCTGTGCAGCGGCCGGGCAAGCCAAGGCGAGCAGCCCCATGCATACGATGACTGCTTCATTAAGACAACTGATTACTCGCCGTAGATAGGTCATTTTTGCGAAGTTCGTGATCACAGCAGCATCACGGAGCCGTCGGCGCCGTGATGGTTAGCAGTTGAATTCCGGTCGCCACATTCCACAGGGTGATCTTTCCTGCATCTGTGGCGCTCGCCAGAAATCCGCCTAACGGGCCCGGGCCAAACAGGAGGACATTAATCGCCCCGGATGAGCCCACGAGCATTTTGAGCAGCGCTCCGGTTGCGACGTTCCACACCAGAATTTGAGCGTCCTGCCCACCGCTTGCGAGGGATTTGCCGTCAGAGCTGAAAGCGATGGTTTCGACAGGCGCGGCGTGCCCTCTCAGGGCATAGCGCTGCCGCCCGGTGGCCGGATTCCACAAGTGAATAACTGTATCCTGGCCAGCGCTCGCCAACGTTGTCCCGTCAGGACTGAATGCCACCGCATCCACGGGTCCGGAATGGCCGAGCAGCGTGTATAGAGATTTGCCGGCTGCGACATCGAAAATAATGACGCGGGCGTCTTCACCCCCGCTTGCCAGCAGCCGGCTATCCGGACTGAAGGACAATGCGTTTACAAAATCCCTGGATCCGTAAAGGATCTTGCTCAATTTGCGGCTGGCGAGATCCCACAGCAAAATGCGGCTGTCTTCGCCCGCGGTAGCGAGGTATTTGCCGTTCGGACTCACAGCGATAGCCCGGATGGACTGCGCATGACCGTTCAGATTGGCGAGCAACGACCCTGTGGCAGCATTCCATATGCGGACGACGCTGTCTCGGCCGATGCTGCTCAACAGCGCGCCGTCGGGGCTGAACACGACGCCTGCCGGAAAACCGGCAGAATCCGGAAAAACAAGGGTTTGTCGTCCTGTGAGAGGGCTCCAGATGCGGATCTTGTTGTCCGTACCGGCAGTCGCAAGAGCGCTGCCGTCTGGCTTTATGGCAAGAGCGGTGACGCCCTTACGCACAAACGGGCGAACCACATTCAGATTGACGGGTGGTCGCGGCGTCTGCGCCAGCTGCGCGCTTGACATCGGGACTGCGCTGCTGGTCCGATCAGCGCTCGCGAGGGCGCGAGCCGGCTGGATCTGCGCAGTCGCCGTCTGCCGCTCTGGCCTCTCGCTGTTTGACAAATCATCCGCAGCGCCGCAGCCCGCCGTTGCGCCGCCGTTGTTATACGCCTCGAGCATCCTCGCCGCGCCGATCATCTTTTCCCGGGTCAGTGAAGACGACGCTATGCGGTACGGCAGCTTCCCGTCGAATGCCCGGAGCAATTGGTCCGCCTTCACGATCGCACTCAGCACTGGCGCTCTGTCGGCGCCGCGAGCCAGATTGAGCCGGGCTGTAATCAGCTCGGCTGCGAGCGTTATACTGGCATCCTCAACCGCTCCGGTCATGCCGGAGGCGCTGAGCACGGTCAACAGTTCGCGTTTCGTGTAGATCTGACCGCCCACGCCGAGAACCGAGACGGGCCAGGTCTGAGGCGCGCTGGTCCAGAAGGCTCGGCCCGCAGGGCAGCTATATGGCGCAACCGGAACTCGATTCCCTCCCAGGATGTCGATATAGAAAGCCGTTGCGATAGGATCAGCGACGTATGAAGTTCCGTCCCAACTGCCGTCAACTTTCTGGTGTTTTACGAGCCAGTGGTTGTAATCTTCTGACCACGTGCACGTAACTGCCCCGGATGCATCTCCAGGCGCTTCGTTCGTGCTTCCGCCGCAGTCGGTCAGCAGATTTACGATCCGGGCGGCGTCCGTCAGACCAATGGCCGCTTCCAGGCCAGTGTAAATCGCCCACATCGCCGCTGGACGTCCGAACGTCGCCTTCGATTCGCCGCCAGTTCCTTGCCAGTGTTGGTTGAGAAATGCCAGCGCTGACTGCAGTTGCGAATTGGCTAGGTCATAACCGGTAAGCTTCATGGCGAGCAGCATCGCCGCCATGTCCGCCGGTCCGCACGGCTCAGCGCCAAGCCGGTAACATGCCGGAACTGACCCATTCTGGACGCGATTCAGCCAGCTTTTCAGCTCGTTCCTGATCGCCTCCGGCGTAATCGCGCCTAAAGCTTCGTTGTACAGGAGCGCCGTCAATACTAACTGCACATTCGAGGAATCAGGAGCTCCACTGGTCGGAATGAAATACGGCCAGCCACTCTGCCCGCTGCCGTTATCACTGCGATATGCTGCAATTGCGTTCGTAATTCCTTGTGCAATCTCGCCCCACGTCATGCCCGCCAGCGGGCCGCTCGGGGTTGCAACGGCGTCGCGACCCATGATCAGGCCGTAGGCTGCTATCGCCGGCGCCGCCATCGCGGTGGCATATATCGACTCCGCATTGTTACTCCAATACACTCCTTTACAGGATCCTGCGGCGCCAGGGCATATATTCAGGCCGTCATTGCCCGGGCTGACATCCGAAACGGTCGCCGATTTCAACAGATACCCCATGGCCTTTTCGACCGCGGCTTGATAGATTGCGGCGTTGTCCCCCCACTTGTCCTGTTGACTGAGAAAAGCAAACGCCGCCGCGCCCGTCGCGGCCTTCTCGTTGTCTGGAGCGCTCCAGTATCCGCCAGCCTGCTGCGTGTTGTACAAATACGCGAGGCCCCTCTGGATTGCCGTAATCTTTTGCTCCTCAGTCGCCGCTCTGGCCGTTTGTATGGATACTGCACACGCCAGGAGGATCGCGCCAGGCGCGAGTATTGCTGCTTTGGTCAGAAATCACCTCCACACATGCCCACCTCCAGTCTGAGCACTGGTCGCCTCCGGCGATGTACGACGGTCGGATATCGTTCGACGTTGCATTCGAGCTACCAGTGTCCGCATTGTGACGATCTGGCGTCTGATGGTTGACCTGCGGCGAGACGTCGATCAAGCAAGGCGCACGCAAACAGTCCCGAAGTGTTGGGCCGTTTGGGTCAACCTCGGGTCCTGCGCTGTAGTACCGCATGCCAAATCGATAATTGCCGCCGTACTAGTACGGTGGGCTTCAGCGTCGCTGCCAGCGCCTATGAACTCTACCTCTCACACAAACGCGCAGTGTGTTGCATTGACCGATTGCGTTGATCTGGCCCATCATCGCTATGCGAATCAGGAGTACTGGTTTTTTGATCGATGCGGCAGGCTGACGCTGGGCTGGCTCGCGCTGCCCTAACAGCGGATCGGATGATTTCGCTGGTGTTGGAGACAAAACTCAACTCTTCCGGCAGGACGTTCAAGATCGACCGCGCTTATCCCAAAGCTTTGGCTTTTTTCTTGTCCTTTTGGGATTCTCAAGGCGACGCTGCCGCAGGACTTAAATATTCTCACCGCGGAAAGCTGAAGAACGGCGATAACTGGCCAGTTCACTTTGGGCAATCACGTGCTCATGAAGACAGCGACATCAGTTCACATTCCCTGTGATTAAACCGGACGTTGTATTAGGAAAGAATACTGTCATTTTTCAGCCGGATTTGGTCAACCTTTACGGCTGCCGGATTGGCGATGGAACCCGTATCGGCCCCTTTGTGGAGATTCAGGCGGATGCGGAGATTGGCCGCAATTGCAAGATTTCGAGCCATAGTTTCGTCTGCTCCGGGGTCACGATCGAAGATGGGGTCTTCATCGGCCATGGCGTGATGTTCATTAACGACATGTATCCCTGCGCCGTGACTGCGGATGGCGCGCTTCAAACTGCGGCTGACTGGACGTGTATTCCGACGCGAATCCGGCGGTTTGCATCGATCGGCAGCAATGCCACCATTCTTGCGGGCGTCACCGTTGGCGAGCGCGCCCTCGTCGGAGCTGGCGCCGTGGTCACGCATGACGTTCCCGACTTTGCCATAGTTGCCGGCGTGCCGGCCCGGATCGTGGGGGACGTGCGGCATAAGCGTATTCAGCAACAGAGCGTGACCGCGTAATGCGGCGCGGCTGGATGCAGTGGGAGGCTTTCGTTGATTCGACTTGGAGTTATTGGATACGGCTATTGGGGGCCGAATCTTGTCCGGAATTTTTTTGAAACGCCGGATATCGAGGTAGTCGCGGTAGCAGACCTGAAAAGCGACCGGCTGCAGGCTGTGCAGCGGCGTTATCCCTCCATTGAAACTACCACCGACGTACGCGGTTTGATTTGCGACCCGCGCATTGACGCCATCGCGATTGCGACGCCGGTATCGACGCACTTTGAACTCGCACGTCAGGCGCTTGAGGCCGGCAAGCACGTCTTTGTCGAAAAACCGATGACGGCAAGCTCGGATCAGGCCTTGCGGCTGATCGAAGAGGCTGAGAGCCGGAATCTTGTTCTCATGGTCGATCACACCTTCGTCTACACCGGCGCCGTACGTAAAATTCGGGAACTGATTGACCGGGGAACGATCGGCGAGCTGTATTACTACGACTCGACGCGCGTGAATCTTGGGCTGTTTCAGCGCGATGTCGATGTGATCTGGGACCTGGCCGTTCACGATCTCTCAATCATGGACTACATCCTGCCTGACCTGCCCACGGCAGTCTCAGCGACCGGAAGCAGTCACGTCAAAGGAGCGGCGGAGAACATTGCGTATGTGACCGTGTTTTACGACAGCTCTCTGATCGCTCATCTGAATGTGAACTGGCTGTCGCCCGTAAAACTCCGGCGCACGCTCATCGGCGGCAGTAAACAGATGATCGTCTACGACGATATGGAAAGCAGCGAGAAAATCAAGGTCTACGACAAAGGCATCACTGTCAACAACGACCCGGATGCATTGTACAAGCTGCTCGTCGGATACCGCTCCGGCGACATGTATGCGCCGCAGTTGGATATCACCGAGGCCTTACGCGTCGAGGCGCAGCATTTCGCCGATTGCATCCAGCATGGGCGTACGCCGCTCACGAGCGGGTATTCCGGCCTGCACGTGGTCAGCGTGCTCGAGGCGGCTACTCGGTCCATGCGCGAACGCGGGCGCTCTGTACCGCTTCAGTCCTATGCGCGCCCCCAGGCCGCATTGGCGTAAAGGCCGCATTGGCGTAAAGGAAGAGCATGACGGTTCCGTTTATAGATCTCAAAAGACAATATTTAGATATAAAGGACGAAATACTGTCCGCCGTCGCCAACGTATTTGAATCAACACAGTTCGTGCTCGGGAAAGAGGTTGCCGCTTTCGAGGAGGAATTTGCGGCGTACTGCGGCGTCAGGCATGCGGTCGCGGTTAACAGCGGCACCAGCGCGCTTCACCTGGCGCTGTTGGCCGCCGGCGTCGGTCCTGGAGACGAGGTCATCACTGTTGCGTGCACCTTCGTCGCGACGGTTGCCGCCGTCGTGTATTCGGGAGCAAAGCCGGTTTTGATCGATGTCAATCCCGTCACGTATACCATGGATCCGGATCGCATTGAAGCGGCGATCACGCCAAGAACAAAAGCGATCTTGCCGGTTCATCTGTACGGCCACCCGGCCGACATGGATCCAATACTGGAGCTGGCGCGCCGGCGCGGTCTGACCGTCATCGAAGACGCTGCGCAAGCGCACGGCGCCGAATACCGGGGCCGTCGTTGCGGATCGATGGGCGAATTGGGCTGCTTCAGCTTCTATCCCGGCAAGAATCTCGGCGCATATGGAGAGGGCGGGCTGGTGACAACAAACAGCCCGGAGCTGGCCCGCAAACTTCGCATGCTCCGCGATTGGGGCGCCGAGAAGAAGTATCAGCATGTTCTGAAGGGCTTTAACTATCGAATGGAAGGGGTCCAAGGCGCCGTCTTACGAGTCAAGCTCCGGCGCCTCGAGGCCTGGACAGAAGCCCGACGCGCTCATGCGCGCGCGTACTCCGAACTGCTTCGCGATTGTGGCCTGAAATTGCCGGCCGAAACCCCAGGCAACCGGCACGTTTATCACATCTATCCGGTTCTCACGCCCCAACGCCAGGCGTTTACGGACGCGCTCAACCATGCGGGCATCCAGACCGGCATTCATTATCCGATTCCGGTGCATTTGTTGCCGGCATACGCGGATTTAGGATACAAGCCAGGCGATTTGCCCATAACCGAACAGATCGCCGCTGAAGAAGTCTCTCTGCCGATGTTCCCGGAACTGACCAGCGCTCAGATTCACGCCGTCTGCCAGGCCGCTAGCGAGTTCACCAGTGTCTACCAGTGTTGATCAACTTTCGAGGACAGTTGCGGCTGTGCACGGCAAGCGCGTGCGACGGCCGGATCCGCCGTTCGAAACCGCCCTCTCGCAGCACTTGCGCGATGCATATTCGAGCAGTGCGCTGCTTGAGCAGTACCAGCGCTTCGCAATCGGCGATGGCGAACTCGACCATCTGATGCGCCGCGCGATCTGGAGAGCCGTAGCCCGGACCTTCGGGCACGATGTCCGGATCGGCCCAGGCGTCGGATTCAAGCATCTCGAGACGTTCGAGATTGGAGATGGCGTCTTCATCGGCGCGAACACTTATATTCAGGGCCGGTTTGACGGCGTCACGCGAATCGGCAATTTCGTGTGGATCGGACCGCAAGCTTACTTCGATGCGCGTCATCTCATCCTGGAAGACTACGTCGGATGGGGACCTGGCGCGAAAGTCCTGGGGTCGGTGCATTCGGGCGTCCCCATCGATCAGCCCATCATTCAGACCGATCTCGAGATCCGGCCTGTCAAGGTGGAAGCATGGGCGGACATCGGAACTGCGGCGGTTCTGCTGCCCGGAGTGACGGTGGGGAAGGGCAGCATCGTGGGCGCCGGCGCTGTTGTGACGCGCGATGTGCCGCCATTTGCGATCGTCGCGGGCGTTCCTGCGCGATTCGTGCGGTGGCGGGACGGATATACGCCAGATAGCGAGGGGAAGTGAAATACAGAAGAGCGCTTATTACCGGCGGCGCCGGCCTCATCGGGTCGCATATCGCCGATCAGCTTGCCGCCCGGGGATTGGACGAAATCGTCGTTGTTGACAACTTTACCCGGGGGCGCCGGGAGAATTTGGCGGAAGCCATGGCCGCCGGCAATCTCACTATCGTCGACGGGGATATTCGCGATCGAAGACTGCTGACCGAGCTAATGGCGGGCGTGGATGTCGTATTTCACCAGGCGGCAATACGCATCACCCAGTGTGCGGAAGATCCGCGGCTTGCGCTGGAGGTGCTCGCAGACGGGACATTTAACGTACTTGAGGCCGCCGTCCAGGCCAACGTGAAAAAAGTGGTTGCGGCCTCCTCAGCCTCGGTCTACGGACTCGCCGAAGAATTCCCTACTCCGGAGCGTCACCACGGCTACGGAAACCGTACGATCTATGGCGCGGCCAAACTCTTCAACGAAGGTTTGCTGCGCAGCTTCCACGACATGTATGGACTCAATTACGTCGCGCTCCGGTACTTCAATGTGTACGGCCCACGAATGGACATCCATGGCGTCTATACGGAGGTGCTGATCCGTTGGATGGGCCGGCTCGCCGCCGGTCTTCCTTGCCTCATCTTTGGCGACGGCAGCCAGAGCATGGACTTTATCTTTGTTGAAGACGTCGCGCGGGCAAACGTCCTTGCCGCCGAAGCGGACATTGCCGATGAAGTATTCAATATTGCAAGCGGCGTCGAGACAACGCTCCACGAATTGGCGACGTCGCTCGGGCAAGTCATGGGTTCGACGCTCAAGCCCAGCTATGGGCCCGAACGGAAGGTCAATCCCGTCCCACGCAGGTTGGCCGACACTACAAAGGCGGAACGCTTGCTCGGATTCAAGGCGCGGGTGACGCTGGAAGAAGGCCTTCGGCGTTTGGTGGATTGGTGGCGCCGAGAGCAGGCGACGGAGCCGCAACACACGGCCTCCTTCGGTGCAAAAGCGTGATACCGATTATCAAACCCTGGATGGATGAACGCGAAGCCGATGCTGCCCGTCGGCCCATCCTGTCAGGTTGGATTACTCAAGGGCCGGAGGTCGCCGCATTCGAGCGGGAATTTGCAGAATTTGTGGGCGCTCCACACGCCTGCGCGGTCTCCAACTGCACGACCGCGCTGCATTTGGCGTTGCTCGCAGCCGGCGTCAGACCGGAGGATGAGGTCATCACGGTCAGTCACTCGTATATCGCCACGGCGAATGCGATTCGCTACTGTGGCGCTGTTCCGGTCTTTGTCGATATTCAGCCGGAAACGTTCAATATCGATCCTGAGCTGGTCGCTGCGGCGGTTACGCCCCGCACCCGTGCGATTTTATGCGTGCACCAAATGGGTATGCCCTGCGATCTGAGTAAACTCGCGCGCATTGCAACAGCGCACGGGATTCCACTGGTCGAGGATGCAGCCTGCGCAGCCGGAAGCGAGATTTTCTGGAACGGCGCCTGGGAACGAATCGGCCGGCCGCACGGCGATGTCGCGTGCTTCTCTTTCCACCCGCGAAAGATCGTCTCAACCGGCGACGGCGGCATGATTACAACCCGTCATCGCGATTGGGACGCGAAATTCCGGCTGTGGCGTCAGCATGGGATGTCTGTGCCGGATACGGTCCGCCACGGTTCCAATCAGGTGATCTTTGAAACCTATCCTGTGCTCGGATACAACTATCGCATGACAGACATTCAGGCCGCCGTCGGCCGTGAACAATTGAAACGTTTGCCACAGATTGTGCAGCGCCGGCGCCAACTGGCCAGCGCGTACAGGCGTTTGTTGCAGGACATCCCGGGTCTCCTGCTCCCGGATGAGCCGGACTGGGCGCGCACCAACTGGCAAAGCTTTTGTGTGCGACTGCCGCAATGGTGCGATCAACGGGAGACGATGCAGACAATGCTTGATCACGGCATTGCCACGCGGCGCGCCATTATGTGCTCACATCGCGAGCCTGCGTATAAAAACGAGAACTGGCGCGCAAGCGGAACACTCGAGCACAGCGAGCGAGCTCAGGATTCAGCCATCATCCTACCGATGTTCCATGAAATGGATGCTGAACAACAGAAGTTTGTGGCTGATACGCTCCGAGCCTCGGTGGCGATGGCCTGCCAATCCCCGGCTTGTACGTCATGATCCTGATCTCAGCATGAGATTGCGCCTAACCTCGCGTACCGGCGCACACCCCCAAAGAGCGATCCAGCGGCATTGAATCATATTCCGCTATCCCATCTCAAGCGGCAGTAGGGCACGTGTAGGCGTATCTAGTTTTGTAATGGCCATTTGTTATGGCACGGTTGCGCCATATAGACGCGACTGTGAATGATCGATAAGAATTGTTATCGTTCATTACTAAACCGTAAAAACCGACCGGAGCTTTCCTGCGGCCGTGCGTGCAGATACCGCCCGGTCGTCGTGATACTGGCGTGCCCCAGCGTCGCCTGCACCAGATGAATCGGAGCGCCATGGTCGAGCGCATGGGAAGCGTGTGCATGGCGAAACCAGTGCGGCGAGACCGGCAACTCAATTCCGGCGCGCGCTGCGGCGCTGCGCACGATTCTCAGCACCGCAAGCGGCCTTAAACGACCCCCGCTCTTTTTCTTCCGCGACACAAACACGGGATCCTCCGCCGCCGCCCGCAAGGGGCGTAACCGGACCAGGAGATTCCAGACGGATTCAGGCAACTGCACAGTGCGCGTCTTGCCCCCCTTGCCGAACACGGTGATCTGGCCGCCCTCGCCGTTTGACTGTACGTCCCGCCAGCAAAGCCCGCACAATTCACTGACCCGGACTCCGGAGGCATACAACAGCGTCAGTATGGCGCGGTTCCGCAGGTTCGACTCGAGGCTTAGGATGCGATGGAGGTCCCCTTCGGGCAGAATGCGCTCGTTGAGACGGTTGCGGACGGCGGGAAGCCGCAGCGCGCGGCCGACGTCAAATGCCAGGTATCCGATTTGATGGCCGAACCCTAGCAGCGACTTTATCGCCGACAGGGTGCGGTAGCGGCTGGCCGGCGAAAGACCGCCCAAGGAGTCCGCAAAGTCTTGCAGATCCAAGAGAGTAACCATATGGAGCGGCTTCCCCGTCGCAGCGCGAAACCGTTCGATGTCGGCCCGGTAGGCGCGCACGGTATGTTCCGACCGGCCGTGTAGCCAGATTTGAACGAGCTGGTCATCCGAGGAGGCTTGCGGCGCCTCCAGCTGCCCCGAATTCGTGAGTTCTGCGCTCATTTCGTCGACTGTATTACGAAATGAACAATTAACACCGATCCCTCACGCCGGTTGCGAAGCGCTGCGCGGTTTGCCCACCCCGCGCATGATGACTTCCGCGGGATTGCCCATCGCCAGGCAATACGGCGGGATATTCGTTACCACTACGCTGTATGCCGAAACGATCGCGCCTTCCCCGACGGTAACGCCTTTCATGATTTGCGCGCCGCGGCCGATCCAGGCGTGGCGACAGATGCGGACCGGACGAATGTCGCGCTCGGCAAGCGGAGCGTTCTGGGCGCGCAAATCCGCGGCTCGCGGGTGGCCGTCGTTATCGGCGACCACGCAGTTGTTGCCAATAATCACATCCTCCTCAATGATCACTTCCTTGTTTACGGAAAGGATCGTGTTATGACCGATCCTGGACCGGTCCTTAATAATAAGGACCGGATTGTCGGTAAATCTTCCGCTGTAAATGCCGGCCTTCCCAGTGAATGTCACGTCATCGCCCAGATAAATCCTGGCGTGCCCTTCCACCTCCGGCATGCGCTCCAGCCGCAGCCGCCGGCCCACGGATTCGCACCGGCCGCGAAACAGCGGTTCGCGATACAGGAAAGTGATCATACGCTGGATCAGACCATACATGCCAAAATGCAGCCTGTACAGGAGCCCCAAAAAGGGCAGCAGAACGCGCGGAACGGGCAGGTTCGCCTCCCGCACAGCCTGCGCGAACCTCTTGATTGCCCGATAGAAAGGCGTGTCGCCGCGCCTTACTTTCAAGAGCAATGCGTTCAACATGTCCTCATGCTAACGTATTGATCCGCAACAGATCTGCTCTTTGCCACGGCAGCCGCCACGGCCCATCGCCCACGCCGGGCGTTCGAAGCTATGACACAATACAGCGAATATGACCCCGCAACAATCCGCAGCCCACATAATCCGGCTCCAGGTGCATTCCACCGATCCCGGCCGTTCCACGCCAAAGCTCATCGAAGAGATCCAGCAATCGGCGCCAGCGCTCGCCCGGCGTCTTGAAGCCGGCCAAGTCCAGGTCGAGCGTGAGCAGGCTATCCCGCTCGATCCAGCCACCCAGATTCTCATCATCAAAGTGCTGCATTATGTAACTCCAATCGTAATTTCTGAGCTCACAAAGCGCGCCGTAAACGCGCTCCTCGATATGTTCGAGGACGCCATCATCGAGCCGGTCAATGCGGAAGACCATTCCAAGGAGCGCAAAACGCCGGAGAAGTAAGTGACGGCCGCGGTTTCCTCGATCCTGACGGGGCGCGGCATCGCCGCGCTCTCGTTCCGCGTATCCCATCAGTTGTACGCGGCTCTCCAGCCCCGCCTCGGCCGCATCCGCGAAGCAATCGTCAATCCGGATGAAGAAGATCTTCCAGAGCTCATCCAGCTCATTTCCCAGAAGTGCCTGGAGCAGTTGGAGCCTCCCAAGCAGCGTTCGCCCGAAACATTTCTTGAAGAGCCGCGGCGCGCGCTCGCCGAAATCATTCGTAAATTGCGCGTTCAGCAAAAGAACGCGCTGGTTATCCCGATCCTCGAAGAGGTCGAACACGAGCTCGCCCAGCCGCTGGCGCCCGAAGCGTGCCTTCAAACAATGCAGGAATTCTGTGGGCAAGGCTGGACGCTGCTTGGCAAACTGATCGAGTGCTGGGGCGGTCCACTGGCCCGCGCGCGCCTTTGCGAATGCCGGCAGGCGACGCCGGCATTCGCCATTAATAACCGACTGGACCGGCCGGATCTCACCTACCCGTCCACCCACCGCGAGCGAAATGAAATCATCTGGACTCTCGGCCATCGCCCGCCGCGCGTCGAAGCTTTTCTGGGCTACGTTTTCTATTTCCTGCACGAATATCTCTCGCACCTGTTCCATGCCTGGGATGGCGTCGATCCCACGCTGGCCGAAACGCACCTGCTCCGCGCCGCCCTGCTCTTTCTCGAGACCCGGCCGGATCTCGCCGAGCCGCCATCCCCGCTCGACGCCCTGTTTCTCGCGCGCGACTTCGATGCGCTGCGCACCCCGGACCCGAGATACCTGCGGATCGAGAAGAACTTCAAGGAACTGCTCGATTACGCCGGTACGCCCTTGCTGACGTTCCTGCTCGAATGGGCGGCGCAAGGCGCTGATACTGCTCGAACAAAGGAGGATGAGTACAAGCTCGTCCTGAAGGGTCTCTACGGCCTGAAGGATCGCGAGACGGCCCAGGCTTTGATCTGGGGAGGCGCACGGCTTCCTTCCGATTGGAAACCGGAATTACTCGATTTCTCAAAAACTTACGCACGTTTGCACGCGCACGCAGCGCAATACGAGAAGCAGACGGCTGAGCGCCTGAATGGGCTTGCATCGCAACGCCGAGCATAGTAAACTTACATGTGTAAGTTAATTGGTCCGACGCCATGCCTGAACTCTCCACCAAGCTCCAGATCCTCGCCGCCCTGGCCCGGACCAGCAACCATCATTTCTCTGTTGCGGAATTGATGGCTTGGACGGGCTTGCGTAAAGATCAGATCGAGCCGCAGATCGCCCGCTTGAAGGAACAGAAGATCATTGAAGACGCGCCAGTTCAGCAGACGGGACCGGAAAAGCCGTCGCGCGGGCGGCCGCCCAAACTGTATCGCTGTTTTGGAGGCGACCGGACGGGCGGCCGGATATATCAAGAGCTTGCCAGAGTCCGTCGCCACCTGGGGCTGCCCGATCCCCTGTCGCCGCAACTGGAGCGCGGCCTGGAGCTGCTGGGCAAGCTTGAAGCAGTATTGAGTTTTACCGAAGCCCGCCAAACGCCGCTCACCGCCCGCGAGCATGACACGCTGGCTGCGCAAATTGACGAAATCGAACGGACGTTGCGACTGGCCGGCATGGAGGCCGATCTCGACGACGAAGAGTCCGAGGAACGGCGGAGACTGATCGAAGCATGGCGGCGCAAACAGGAGTACGCGGCCAGGATTGAAAAACTCCGGCAACCCGAGCCCGCCGAAGAGCCCATAGGCCAAAGCCGCGGCTGGAGGGCTGAGCCTGTCTATGCTCAACCGGTCTACGCCGCGGCTTATCCCCCCGTCCGGATGACGCGCGCCTGGCGCGAGTGGCTGAATGTTTTGGGACAGGCCGGTAAACCCATAACGCGCCTGCGCGGCCCTGACGTCTGGCATCCTTTTTATGACAGCGCGCATCGTCTTGCGGACGAACAGTCGAAAGAAATCGTGATCGGCTTTCTCAATGAAGCCCGGGACGAACTGAGAACGCTCGAATGCATCGGATCGAACCTGGATGTGCTCGATCTCCGCAATTATGCCATCGCGAAAACGGCCGCGCGCTATTTGCCGGATCCCGATATCCCGCTGAATTTCGGGGTCGCCTCGGGCCGGGCGAACGCGGCTCTTGCAGAGATTCCTCTGAACGAGGCGCTGTTTCTGGTGCGAGCCCAACGGCCGGCCGAGGAAGCGTACCTGTTGTGGCAGGAAGCGGCGCGCTATAAACCCCGCGTTGTTCCCGTTCGCCTTGAAGTTGCCGCTATTGTGCAGCTCGGGCGCTTGAATCCGCATTCCTGGCAGCGCCTGGAGTCCGCCGCAGGCGCTGCGGGAGCGTTCTCATTTGTTTCGCGGCGCCAGCTCGGCTTTGTTCACCGGCCTTGTGAGCCCATGATCCCGCTGCTGGAGAGCACTGTTGCCGGACCGGTGGAATTCGCGCATCCCGTCGAGCCCAGTTACTACCTGTACGGATCCTCCATCAAGGATTTGCTGTCCCATAATGCCGGCTTCGATTACCTGCAATTGGCGCAGGCCATGGTTTCGGTAGGCGCGCCGCAATCGCTGGCCTGGCGCATCGCCCGAAAAATTGATGACCGGCATGGTCTCGTTTTGCTGATCAGCCCCGCCGCTCATGTTGCGCACGAGACCACCAAATTCGCGGCATTACGGCGAATGCTGGAGGCCGAGTTCGGGGCCGAGGTGCTTTCTCCGCCGGCCCGCGCCGGCGACGTAACGGCGCGGTAAACGCTACCCTGAAACTGAATGCCCAAACCCTGGCCCGTGCTGGTGATGACGCAGGACCTGGATATAGGCGGCTGCCAGCGGGATCTCACCAAGCTCGCTCTCGGCATCGACCGCGGCCGGTTTGAACCGCACGTCGGCTGCTTCCGTTTCACCGGCGTTCGTTTGGAAGAGCTGCGACGAAACGGAATACCGATTGTTCACTTTCCTGTGTATTCGTTTCGTTCGCCGCACGCCTTGAGAGCCGCGCGACAGATGGGGCGCTATATCCGTGAGCACGGGATTCAGCTTGTCCACACCTTCGATGTGCCCACAACGGTATTCGGCGCCCCCGTTGCGCGCTGGTACAGAACTCCTGCGTTTGTGAGCAGCCAGCTTTCATTCCGCGATCTCTACAGCGGCTTTTTTCAGCGGCTGCTTCGCGTGAGCGACCGTCTTTCGGACCGCATCGTCATCAACTGCGAAGCCGTAGGCCGCGATCTCGAGCGCCGGGGCGCGCCTCGCGAACGTCTTTATCTTTGCTACAACGGCGTGGATACGTCCCGGTTTTATCCCGACCGCAGCAGCCGTCCGCACCCCGGCGCCAGCCTGGTTATCGGGGTCGCCGCGGGGTTGCGGCCCGAAAAAGGCGTCGATCTTCTGATTCGCGCCTTTGCCGCCATCGCTGCTGACAATCGCGACATTAAATTGCTTATTGTCGGCGATGGACCGCTCCGCGCCGAGCTCGCGAATCTGTCCGACAGCCTCGGCGTGCGCGATCAAGTGCTATTACAGCCCGGCGCGCCGAATGTTGAAGACTGGCTGCGCGAGGTCGATATTTTTGTCCTGCCATCGCATTCTGAATCGTTCTCGAATGCGCTGCTGGAGGCCATGGCCTGCGGCTGTTGCGCGATTGGATCGCGCGTCGGCGGCACGCCGGAACTGATCGCCGACGGCCGCACGGGCCTGCTGTTTGCGCCCGGCGATGTGGACGACCTTGCTCGTAAACTGCGTCTCGCGATTGAAGATCGAAGCCTGCGAGAGCGCCTTGGCGCCGCCGCTGCTTCATTCGCACATCAATCGTTGTCGCTTGAGCGCTTTGTGCGACGGCTGGAGGATCTGTACGCGGGTCTGATTGAGGGAGCGATGGCCGGAAGGTCGCGCCGCCCCGCCGCCGCCTGACGCAGCTGAGGCCGGCGCGTACTCTACAATCGAGAGTATGGCGGCCACGACCCGTCACCTGATGACCGTCGAGGAGTTCCGCAAGCTGCCTGAAGATTCCGGCCCCGTTTACCATGAGCTCCGCCATGGCGAACTTGTTCCAGTGACTCGACCCAAACTGAAACACACGCTCATTCAGCGCAACTTACGGCGCCTTCTCGAACAATGGGCGGATGCTCAGAGCTTCGTGGACACCGAGGTTCCATTTCGCGCCGTGGCTGAACATGATTTGCGCTCCGCTGATGTCGCTTATTTATCGGCGGAGCGTTTCGCGACCATCGACCCTGACGATAATATCCACGGGGCGCCGGACCTAGTGATTGAAGTTCTTTCGCCCTCCAACACCGCCGCTGAGATCTACGACAAAGAAAAGCTCTGTCTTGAAAATGGCGCCCGGGAATTCTGGGTCGTGGATCCGGATCTCCGGCAGGTCAAGGTTTCCACCCCGGACGGTCGCACCGTCACCTATCGATCCGGACAGGAAATTCCACTCCCCTTCGCCTCTGCGAAAATCGCCGTCGACGCCATCTTCGCCTGACCTGCATCCGGCTTGCGCTCTGTTTGAGAAAGATTGGGCGGCTTCCTGACTATTTCTTTGTTCTTGTTGAAACAACGCCTATAATGGTCACCATTATTCAGCGGTCAAAAATCGCCTCCCTGCGCTGTATGCGCGTCTTCCTCGCTTCTCCAACCGCTATCGTTTTGATCTGCGCGCCGCTGCTGGCGCAACGTCCGTCTACGGTTTTCCAGGGCAAGCGCGTCGTGGCCAACGAAATCATCGTACGCCTGGGGTCCAACGCCCCGTTGTCTCGCATTGCCGGCGCCGCTGCGTCCGGTGAAGTCCTCAAGCCGATCGGCAACGGACTCGGCTTACACTTGCTCCATTCCGACACGCGTGATGTCGCAGCTTTGCTGAGCGCCTTCTCCAGAGACCCCAATGTGCTCTATGCCGAGCCCAACTATATCCTCACGGCTAATGCCGTCCCGAATGATGCGAGCTGGCCGCAACTCTGGGGGCTGCAACAGATCTTCGCGCCGGCGGCGTGGAACATAACCACTGGCTCGACGACCTATGTGGCGGGCGTGGTCGATACTGGCATCGATTACACGCATCCGGACCTCGCCGCGAATGTATGGACCGCCCCGTCTTCGTTCACTGTGAACATCAATGGCGCAAGCATAACCTGTCCAGCAGGATCGCATGGATTCAACGCCATCGCTCTGAGCTGCGACCCTATGGACGACAACAATCACGGCACCCACGTTTCCGGCACAATCGCTGCGGTCGGAAACAACAGCCTCGGGGTTGCCGGGGTGAACTGGAACGCGCGGGTCATGGGTCTGAAATTCTTGGATTCGACCGGCTCGGGCGCGATCAGCGATGCAATCAACGCTATCGAATTTGCCATCCAGGTGAAGGCGCTGTTTCCATCGGCGGCCAATGTGCGCGTGCTCTCGAACAGCTACGGAGGCGGCAGCTATTCGCAAGCGTTTCTGGATGAAATCAACAGAGCCGGGGCGAGCGAGATCCTGTTTGTCGCCGCTGCGGGCAACTCGTCGACCAACGACGACCTGGCGCGGTTTTATCCGGCCGCATACAATGCCCCCAACGAGATTGCTGTCGCCGCCACCGACGGCGCTGACTCGCTGGCCTCGTTCTCCAATTACGGCGCGTCGACCGTGCAGCTCGGCGCTCCCGGCGTCAGCATTCTTTCGACCGTGCGGGGCGGCGGATATGCGTATTTCAGCGGCACCTCCATGGCGACGCCGCACGTGTCGGGCGCGGTTCTTTTAACGCTTGCCGCCTGCCCGTCCCTCAATACCGCCGCGGTGCGGTCCGCCATCTTGAACGGAGTCGATAAAGTGAATGCGCTCGCGGGCAAGACCGCTACGGGCGGCCGGCTCAATGTCGCCAACGCGATCCAGTCCTGCGCCGCCGTTTCGCAGCCCCCGCCGCCTGCAAACGCCGTCAATATCTGGCCGAATGCAGTGGCGCCTGCGCTCCCATTCTGGGCGGATAGCCCCGTGGAATTGGGCGTGAAGTTCCGTTCCGATGTCGCGGGCGTGATTACCGGCATCCGGTTTTATAAAGGCTCCGCCGCTATTACAGGCGTTCATACCGGGTCGCTGTGGAGCTCGACCGGCGCGCTTCTTGCAACCGGAACGTTTACGAATGAGACCGCTTCAGGGTGGCAGCAGATGACATTTTCCAACCCCGTTCCGATCGCAGCCAATACCACTTATATCGCCTCGTACCACACCAATACGGGATTTTCCGTGGACGTCGGCTATTTTGTTTCACAAGGAACGGGCAATGGGCCGTTGCACGCTCTACAGTCCGGCGTCGATGGCGCAAACGGCGTATTCATCTACGGCCCCGGCGGACAGTTCCCCTCTTACGGCTCTTCGGGGCAGAACTACTGGGTTGACGTGGCCTTCGTTCCGTCGACGGGCTCATTACCCACAACCATCTGGTCCAATTCGGCTTCTCCGTCCATTCCGTTGTACCTGGATAGCCCGGTGGAACTGGGGGTCAAATTCCGATCCGATGTGGCCGGCTCGATCACTGGCATCCGTTTTTATAAGGCGCCGGGCAACACGGGCGCTCATACCGGATCACTGTGGACTTCCACTGGAACGTTGCTCGCCACCGGAACCTTCACCAACGAGACGGCGTCCGGATGGCAGCAAATGACGTTCGCCACTCCTGTCCCGATCGCGGCGAATACGACCTACATCGCGTCATATCATACAAATACCGGCTTTTCCGTGGATATCTTTTATTTCGTTTCGCACGGGGTCGATAATGCTCCGCTGCACGCGCTTCAGCATGGCATTGACGGGGCGAACGGCGTGTTTGTGTATGGGCCGGGAGGCCAGTTCCCGATAAATGGCTCAAACGGGCACAACTACTGGGTGGATGTAATGTTCACTCACTAATCGGCCCTTCACAACTGCGAATCTACCCATAACCGCATTGCTGCATTTTAGGCTTGCCTGCAACTGGTACTGTGGTACTATACCCAATTAGTATTGCAGACCTATTACCTTCATGCAGACCAATCGCCTCGGACGATGGAGCGCCCGCATTGTACTGTCGCTTGCCTCCGTAACTTGTTGTTTTAATTGCTGTTTTGGCGCTACGTCGATGTTGACGGCCTCCTCCGCCGCCGCCTCACCGGGATCCACCATCTCGATATCCATTTCCTTTACCCCGGGTTCAGGGAGCGCCGGAGCCCTTCAGTGGACACTGAACATGCCGCCCGCCGTGGCATCCTATACCGTCCAATCGGGACCAGCCGCTTCCAGCGCTGGCAAGTCATTGTCCTGTAATGGCAATACTTGCCTGTTGGCCGGCTTGAACAGAAGCCCCATCGGCGCGGGCGTCGTGGCTACCATTACCGCTGCCATCGCCCCTAGGGCCGCCGGTTCCTCTCTGCTACAACTTTCCAATCCTGTCGAGGCCGAACTTGACGGATCGGCCGGATCCATTGCGACCACTCCGGGCTCCCTCACCATTAGCAATCCCGTCAGCGTGGCCATCACCCTCTCCCCCTCACTGGCCACCCTCTCCGCCGGTCAGACGGCGCAGTTCTCCGCTACGGTCAGCGGCGCCAGCAACACCGCCGTCACCTGGTCCTTGAATCCACCGCTCGGATCGGTCAATGCAGGCCTCTATACCGCCCCTACCGTGATCACCTCAACCCAGACGGTGACGGTGACCGCCACCAGCGTCGCCGACGCCACCAAGTCGGCGTCCGCGATCGTGACCTTGACGCCGCCGGCTTCGTTATCATCATCGGCCCCGGCAGGCATCAGCATCTGGCCGGCTTCGGCGACGCCGGCGATATTCATACCGACTTACGCGCCGATCGAACTCGGCGTGAAGTTCCGTTCCGACGTGGCTGGGACAATCACCGGGATCCGGTTTTATAAAGCGCCCGGCGACAACAGCCAGCATACCGGATCGCTGTGGAGTTCCACCGGCGCGCTGCTCGCCGCCGGCGTCTTTACCAACGAGACCGCGTCCGGCTGGCAGCAACTGACGTTTACAACACCGGTCGCGATTAATGCGAACACCACGTATATCGCCTCCTATCACACCAGCGGCCTGGCCATCGATGTGGGATATTTCCGGACGCACGGGTTCGACAACAGGCCATTGCACGCGCTCCAAAGCGGAGTAGACGGCGCAAATGGAGTATACCTATACGGACCGGGCGGACAATTCCCCTCCAACTCATCCGATAACAATAATTACTGGGTCGACGTAACATTCACGCCCGGCGCCGTTGACGCTCCGCCGCCTGAATTCAGCATCTGGCCGAACAGCGCAACGCCGTCGGTTCCGTTTTATTCCGATAGCCCCGTCGAATTGGGCATAAAGTTCCGCTCTGATGTGGCCGGCATAATCACGGGCATCCGTTTCTACAAAGGCGCGGGCAATACCGGCGTGCATACCGGATCCTTGTGGAGTTCGGCCGGCGCGCTGCTGGCCACCGGCACGTTTACCAATGAGACCGCAACCGGATGGCAGACCCTGACATTTGCCACTCCTGTCGCCATTGCGGCCAATACCACTTACATCGCCTCCTATCACACCAACACCGGATTCGCCTATGACGCTTCGTACTTTGCGACTCAGGGAGTCGATAACCCGCCGCTGCACGCCTTGAAGTACGGAGTCGATGGCGGCAACGGCGTATATATCTATGGACCGGGCGGGAAATTCCCAACCAGTTTCACCTCGAACAACTACTGGGTCGATGTTGTCTTCTCTACCACATCGGGGAATTCGCCAGCGTTTTCGAGCATCTGGCCGAATGACGTAAGTCCCTCTCTGCCGTTCTATGCCGACAATCCGGTCGAGCTTGGCGTCAAGTTCCGCTCCGATGTCGCAGGAAAGATCGCTGGCATTCGCTTCTACAAGAACCCGTCGAACACCGGCGTGCACACCGGCTCGCTCTGGAGTGCGAATGGGACGCTGCTCGCCACTGGCACGTTCACCAAAGAAACAGCCAGCGGTTGGCAGACCTTGTGGTTCACCACGCCGGTCGCGATTGCCGCAAACACGACTTATATCGCGTCCTATCACACCAACACCGGATTCAGCGTCGATGTCGGATCTTTTCAGATACAGGGCGCTGACAATCCACCGCTGCATGCCTTACAGGTCGGCGTAGACGGCGCAAATGGAGTATTCCGGTACGGCCCGGGCGGAGTGTTCCCGTCCAGCGCCTCAACCGGATCGAACTACTGGGTGGACGTTATCTTCACTCAATAACCTGCTGACGGTCCTGCTGCTTCCGTCCGGCAAGGCGGCCGAGCTTGAAGCGCAGCCGGCGAAATGTCAGGGCGGGAATGAAGGTCATGCGCTTTCCGTCCAGCGCGGTGACGCCCTCAGCGCCCGAAAGCGTGTGGACGCCATGCGGGTACGGCGCGCGCGGGTCGATGTGCGCCGCGGGCTCTTCTTCGAAGCGATCGGCGCTCAATTCCAACACGCGATTGATGGTCAGCGCGCCGCCGTAGCTTTTCGAAGAATCCTGCGCCGGCCGGTACAGCGACCCATTCCACCAGAACGGCGTCCCGCCCGGGCGGCTGGAACGGACGTCGCACTTGACGGGATTGAAGCGGTGCGGCTGCCAGGGCCCGAACAGATCGTCGGCGAGCCACAGGTAGAGTTTGCATTCCGGCAGATCGTCCTGACACGTGCAGAATAACCACCAGCGGCCATCGTGCTGGATGACGGTGGAATCGAGCGCCGCAAAATCGTTGATGAGCGTCCGCACTCGCCGCCAGATATTTTCCCTGGCATCGAAGCGGTACAGCGCGACCGAGCGGTTGCGGCGGCTTTCCGGGATGCAGTACAGCTCGCCGCCATATCGTATCGGGAACGGATACGACATGTGGACGCCCTCATCGATCAACACGCGCGCGGATGCAAATTCAGAGCCGCAGCTTGAAACCGACGCAATGTAGCCCTGGTTGCGCGCATAATCGAACTCCTCGAGCAGCACCTCGAACCGCCCGTCATGGACGAGGGGGAAGGGATCGGCATAAAAACGGCCCGGGCCTGGCGCAGGCAGCCATTGGACATGAGGCTTGTATTGCGGGTCGAGAAACGATGACAGGGGCGCCTGAACGACGCCTACGTTCCACATCTCCGTCATCAGAGTCAGATAGACCTGCGACGCCGCCCATGCGCCGGCGATGCGCAGACGGGCGACGCCCTGTCGAATCGCGTTCAGTCGCTGGCGCGGTCCGGAGGGTGGCTCTGGTTCAAGCCGGCCGCCATCAGCGAGGCGCTTGGCGCACCATGCCGGGAAATCGACTCCGGCCGCCATCGCGGATTCGACGGTATTGCGGTACGACGTCAGATCGGTATTGATGACGCCGCGCCGCAACACGCCGGGCCGGGACCCAAGCCGTTCGAGCGTAACCTCGACCAGCCTGCCGCCGGAATCAATTTCGCGAAGGCAGGGCTGGTCCTTAGCGCCCGCGCCATAGAACCACGACCAGACGCCGTGGCGCGGCGCTTCCAGACCCTCGCCCGCAATCAAACCGGCGCTCAAATCAAGCGCAAAATCGAGATCCAGCGCGCGAATGCGTTCTGCGATGTCGCAGCCCAGCGGCAGCGGACCTGCGCGCGGAGCTGCGATCCGGACGATCGTTCTTGAAGCCGGAAGGGAGGCGGCGCCGGGCGCTTTCGTGAAACCTTCCGCAATAATCGTCAGCTCACACTTCGCGCCCAGACGGAGCAACTGCTCAACGGAGCGGGCGTGCGCCGGTGAAATGGTTTCGCCGCCGGCAATGACGCCAAAGCGAAGCGTCATCAGGCAGCCGCTTTCCGGGCGGCGCTTTTCCACAGCGATTGGGTGGGGACGAAGAAAATAGCGATGGCGCACAGCGCCGCCGCGACCAGGACCACGAAGGTGCAGGCTGGCGAGGACAGCCGCTTGAGGGGCAGGGAATCGGGCAATCTCCGGTCGATGGCGGCGAGCGCATAAAATCCCGCTTGCGATCCAAGGGCCAGCGTGCGCCACGGCGCAGGCAGCCAGAACGACGATATGGCCAGCGCAAGGAGCGCATAGGGCAGAAACAACCGCCCGATCTTGTGCGATAGGAAATGAAACCACATTCGATTTTGGAAACTGATCAAGTGTGGAAAATATCTGACGATCTGGTAGACCCCGGCCAGCGTGCGGACTTTGCGCCGGAACTCGGTATCGAGGACCGTGGCCCGGTCGTAGGCGATGGCGCTTTCCTCGAAGACGACGCGATACCCCGAAAAGAACGCCCCGAGCGGCAGATAGACGTCATCCAGAAGCGTGCTAGGGGGCATGGGCCGCGCCAGGCTTTTGCGAATGATATAGATCGCTCCGGTCGCGCCCAGCACGGAATCGACTTGGCTCAGCCTCTTCCGAATCCACTTCTCGTAGCGCCAGTACAGGCCGACATTGGCTTTCTCCCGCGTGTCGTCGTCCAGAATCACGAGCTCGCCGCTGACTGCGCCGACGGCCGGATCGGCCAGGCAGGCGGTCAGGTTCCGCAGGCTCTCGGGCTCAAGCGGCTGGCGCACGTCGGTGAGAAACAGGACTTCGCCAGAGGCGCGCTTCATGCCGGCATTCAGCGCCTGGGCCTTTCCGCCGCGCGGCAAGCGCAATAATTCGACTCCCTGCGCCGCATATTGCCGGGCGATTTCTTCGGTGCGGTCTGTCGATCCGTCAGAAATTACGATGATTTGCAGGCGGTCGCGGGGATAATCGAGCGCCAGCAGGGAGTCGAGCTTGGCCGCAATCCACGGTTCTCCGTTGTGCACCGGCAGGAGCACGGATACAGTGGGCTCACAGGGGGCGCGTTTCACCGGCCGGCAGCGCCATCGGGCGAGCAATCCGAGTATGGCCGGGTACCCGAACAGGACATAGCCGATATATGCCGCGCTGAGCAGAAAAATAATCAGGGCCGCCATGCGACGTCGTCAGCCCGTGTAGAATGATTTGATCTCGCAGACAACGCGCTTGATCTGCTCCTCAGAGAGCTCGGGAAACACCGGCAAGGCCAGCGCTTCAGCGGCGAGTTGTTCGCTGGCGGGAAAATCGCCGCGGCGGTAGCCAAGAGCGTTGAAGCACGGCTGCAAATGCAGCGGCAGCGGGTAGTACACCGCCGTGGCGACGCCCCGCGCCGCCAGGTGCGCGCGCAGCTGGTCGCGGTTTGCGGCGCGAATGACGAACTGATTGAATACGTGGCGCGTTTGAAAGGTCGCCGGCTCGGGCGCAACCACCGGGATATCGCAAGCCTGAAGCAATTGGCGGTACAGGCGGGCGTTGTGCTGGCGCCGCCCGATCCAGTCATCGAGCTTCCGTAACTTAACGCGCAGGATGACCGCTTGCAGCGCGTCCAGCCGCGAATTGACGCCGATCCATTCATGTATGTATTCGCCGGTTCTGCCATGCACGCGCAGAGCGCGCAGCCGCGCCGCCAGATCCGCATCATCGGTTGTAATGATGCCGCCGTCGCCGAACCCGCCGAGGTTTTTGCTCGGAAAGAAACTGAAGCACCCGGCGCGTCCAAGGGTTCCGGCGCGCCGGCCATTATATTCCGCCCCAATCGCCTGGGCAGCATCTTCGATGACGGGGATCCCGCGCTCGTCCGCGAGCCGCCGCACATTATTCATATCGGCGCAACCGCCGAACAGGTGGACCGGTACAATGGCGCGGATGCGCGGATGCCGCTTCAACGCACAGCCAACCGAATCAACATCGAGGTTGAATGTCGCAGGATCCACATCCGCAAACACAGGCACAGCTTTGAGGTGAGCGATGCTGCCCGCTGTGGCGAAAAACGTGTATGGCGAGGTCAGCACTTCATCGCCGGGTTCGATTCCCAGCGCCATGAGCGCCAGCATGATGGCATCAGAACCGGACGCGCAGCCGACGGCAAAGCGGGCGCCGCAATAGGCCGCGATCTCGTCCTCAAACTGCTCGACGGCTTCGCCCAGGATAAACTGCTGGGACTCGAACAGCCGGCCGACCTCGGCCAGGACGGAATCCCGGATATCGCGGTATTGACGTGCAAGATCGAGAAACGGAATCGGCGTTTGCGCCGAAGCCGCCTGCGCTCCGACGGTGTTCATAGCGCTATCCCAATGATGGCCCGCCGGTTTGGTCCGGAGCAAACGCGCAGGCGCTTGCGGCGTCTTTCACCCGCTATAGTACTTATGCGCCAAAACTTACCGGCCAAAACGGTCAGACGCTTGTCTGCGGCCATCGCGAAACGGGTTGCATTACGGGCGCCAGGCAAGCAGAGCATCCACAATGCGTTCAGCCGCATGGCCGTCCCACTTTGCTGGCGTCGATCCCCCGCCGGAGCGGCCGTTCAGCGCGGCAAAGGCTGCATTACGAATTTTGTCCGGATCGGAGCCGACCAGCATATTCGTCCCTATCCGGCAGGTGATCGGCCGTTCCGTGTTTGAGCGCATGGTCAGACACGGTACGCCAAGGTACGTTGTCTCTTCCTGGATGCCGCCGCTGTCGGTCAATACAAAGCGCGATCGCGCCACCAGACCGATGAACTGCACATAACCCATGGGCGGCATGAGTCTTAGCGCATTGGAGCGGATCAGCCGGTCAGCGAGATCAAAGCGCTCCAGGTTCTTTTGCGTTCTGGGGTGGGCCGGGAAAACGAGCGGAATCCGGCTCGCAACCGCTTCGAGGGCATGAAGGATATTTGACAGGCGCTCCGGATCATCCACGTTCGCAGGTCGGTGCAGGGTAACGACCGCGTATTCGCCTTGCAGCACGCCTTCAGGCAGAGGGGTTGCCAGCGCCTGGTCCAAATGGCGGACCAGCGTGTCGATCATGGTGTTGCCGACGAAACGAATTCGCTCCGCTGGAATGCCTTCCCGCAGGAGATTGTCGCTGGCCAGCTCATCGGTTGTAAACAACAGATCCGAAATGGCATCCGTGCAGATGCGGTTAATCTCCTCCGGCATTGTCCGGTCGCCGGAGCGCAGACCGGCTTCTACATGCGCCACCGCGATGCCGAGTTTCTTGGCCACCAGCGAACAGGCAAGCGTGGAGTTCACGTCGCCGACCACAATCACCCAGTCCGGGCGTCTTTCGATGCACACGGGCTCAAAGGCCAGCATTACTCGCGCGGTTTGCTCGGCATGGCTGCCCGACCCTACACGAAGATTCACATCGGGTTGGCGGATGCCGAGGTCCCGGAAGAAGTCTTCCGACATGGCGGCGTCGTAATGTTGCCCGGTGTGGATCAGAAGCGCCGCTGCATCCTTCGGCGCCTTCTGGTCAAACGCCCTCAACAGCGGCGCGACTTTCATGAAATTGGGCCGGGCGCCCGCTACGATAGCGAAGGTCAGCGGCATGATTCAGGCGGTCTACTAACCGTTGTAACAGACAGCCGGCGCGCAGCAGTCCGATACAATCGGAAAAGCCCTTATCGTGGACCTGTTGAATCTTTCCAAGCGCGCTCTCCGGCAAGGCCTCGAAACGCTGAATGGCCTGCGGCCGAAGCACCAGGACGCCACACGGCTCAGCGCGGCGCAGCGGCGATCAGAGCTAGATCCCCTACCGCTTTCCGCGGAAAACCTGCAAGCCGCTATCGAATGGCTGGCGCGCGCACAGGATGCCGCTGGCAACGGAGGAGTTTCGTGGGGCTACCGCGCGCGAACGCCCCTTCGAGGCGGCGCACGGACCGGCTGGATGCCGGCCTATCCCGAAACAACCGGGTATATCATCGAAACCATGTTGCGGTACGCCCGGATGTCCGGAGACCGGGAGCTTATGGACCGCGCACGGCGCATGGCGGACTGGGAAGTCTCGATTCAGTTGCCGGACGGCGGAATTCAGGGCGGTATGTATGGCCAGGAGCCCGTGGCTTCGAGCACATTTGTGACCGGCCAGGTATTATTCGGATTTCTGGCGGCGCACCAGCAGTTCAACGACGACAAGTATTTGAGCGCCGCGTTCCGCGCCGGCGATTATCTGCTCGATTGTCTGGATGACCAAGGCCGGTTCACCAGGGGCTATTCGCATTTCTGCGAATCGGGCCCCAAGGCGTACGAGGCGCGGACCGGATGGGCGCTAGCCCAACTGGGCGCATGGACCGGGCGGGAACAGTATTTGGACGCGGGCAGGAGAATGGCTGCGTTCGCCATTTCCTGCCAGCGCCCTAACGGCTGGTTTGATCAGAACGATCTCGATTACCACGCGATTCCGCTGACGCACACTATCGGGTACGTGCTGGAAGGCCTGCTTGGGATTGCGTCGCTGTCGCCCGAGTATGGCTTTGAGGAGGCCGTATTCCGGACGCTGGATAAAATTGCGCCGCTGGTTCGGCCGAACGGATTTCTCGCCGGCCGGTGGGATGCGAACTGGCAGCCGGCTGTCGATTGGTGCTGTCTGACAGGTTCGGCGCAGCTTGCCATTGTGTTCTACCGCGCATCACGGATCGAGCCGAACGCGGAATGGACGAACGCGGCGGCGCGGCTGCTCGGATTCGTTGCCGCCACGCAGCCGTTGACCGGACCCGCGGGGCGACGGGGCGGCATTCAAGGCTCCTATCCGTTCGACGGCGATTACGGGAAGTGGTGCGTTCTCAACTGGGCCGCGAAATTCTATGCCGACGCGATTATGGAATCGGGAGCGCTCGAATCCAATCCCGCGCCGGTCTCCTCGGCCGCTGTCGAGTGATGCCGCAATTTCTGCCTTATCGAACTGGCGCTGCGGCCGCGCGTCTCCCGGATGGGGTCATTAATACGACAGAATCACATCGATCCAGTAGTTTTGCCCGCTTGACGCCATGGACGGGAACTGGCCGCCGGGACCGTAGATGAACACGCCATTGGCGCCATCGACGCCGGCCTTTAATGCGTGCAGCGGTCCGTTGTCGGCGCCGCGCCCGACAAAGTAGCCCACATCTACGGCGAATCCAACCGTGGCGTGATACGACGCGATGTAGGTGGTATTCGGCGCGATGGCGACGGGCGTCGCAAACGTCAGCTGCTGCCACCCCGAGGCGGTCTCGTTGGTGAAGGTCCCGGCGGCAAGCAGCGCGCCGCTTGCACTCCACAACGATCCGGTGTGCGTTCCCGTGTCGCCGGGGCCTTTGTAAAAGCGGAGTCCGGTGATGACGCCCGCGACATCGGAGCGGAACTTGACGCCGAGCTCCACCGGACTGTCGGAATAGAACGGAAGCGACGGAGTGGCGCTCGCGGGCCAGATGCTTGATCCGGCGCCAGCGGGAGCCGGCGAGGGCGCTGGCGCGGATGAGCCGGGGTTGAAAACCACGTCGACCCAATAATTGTTCCCGCTGCTGTTTGAAGGGAACTGGCCGCCCGGCCCCAGAATAAACAGACCGTTCGGCCCGTCGACGCCGGACTGTAATGCATGGAGCGGCGCATTGTCCACGCCCTGGGCGGCGAAGAAGCCGACGTTCATCGAGAATGCGCCGGTATCGGTGTGATAGGAGGCGACGTAGGTTGTGTTTGCGGAAATCGCAACGGGGGCAGCGAAAGTGAGTTGTTGCCATCCGGCCGCGGTTTCGTTCACGAACGTTCCCGTGGCGAGCAGCGCGCCGGTGGATGTCCACAGCGACCCGGTATGGGTTCCGGTGTTGCCAGCGCCCTTATAAAAGCGGATGCCTAGAATCGAGCCGGCGACATCGGAGCGGAATTTCACGCCCAGCTCGACGGGGGAGTAAAACACGGCGGAGGCGATTGCCGGATACGCGGTGTTCGGCCAAATCGTGGCGCCGGCGGCCTGCGGCGGCGGGGCGCCCGTAATGGTCAATACAGCGCTGATGATCTCGGCGGATCCGTTTTGCAAATAGCGAAACACGTATTGCCCGGTCTGTTGAGGCGCGGTGAGGGTCATCGATCCGGAAAGCGCTCCGCCGGTGGATTGCGACCATAGGGTCGACGACGATCCTGCGACGCTGAGCGCGATCGCGTCGGCGGCGGATGCTCCGGATGGCGCCGTCCAGCTGACGGTGACGGGCGCGCCGGCGGCGACGCTGGACGAGGAGAGCGTGAGCGTATACGACACAACGGTGACAACGGCCGATTGAGCGATGGCCACGCTGCCGTCTCGCGGTAAATACCGGAATTGGTATTGTCCGGGTTGCGAAGGCGCGGACAAGGCAACACTGCCGGATCTACGTCCGGCGACATTCGTTGACCACACAATGGAATTCGTACCGGACTGATACAGGGCGATCCAGTCCGTGCCGTAAGCGATGCCAACATTCCAGGAGACCGTCAGCGGCGCGTTGACGGAGACGGAGGTCGCCGAGGCGGTAAGCGTGGGCGTGACGCTCGGATCGGTGGGCGCGATGGTCACCAGCGCCGAGCCGGATTTGGCGCCGTCGGCGGAACTTGTGGCGGTGAGCCGTACGGTCTGCGGCGCGGCCAGCGTTGACGGAGCAGTGTAGAGTCCGCCGGGGGTCAGCGTTCCAATCGACGGGCTCATGCTCCACGAAACGGCCGTGTTCTCCGAACCCACAATGTCGGCCGTGAACTGAATGGAAGCGCCATTAAAAAGAGTTGCGGCGCCGGGCGCCGGCGACACCTGTACGCCAGTTCTGTTCGGATTGTGCGCGGCGACAATGGCGTCGGCGTTGATGCCGACATCCTGGCCATCCGTCGCGGCGCGCACATACGGGCTCGACGAGCTGAGCCGGTAATTGCCGTGGGCTGCATCCACGAAGCCGACCGAGTCCAGGCTCTGCGCCATGAAATTTCCCGGAGGAAACGGATATGACGCCGGAATGCCGCCGATCACGTTGCCTTTCACTATGGCGCCGGGAGCGCAAGAATCGAGCGTCGCCGCGCCCATCTGCGAGACCCCGTTATTGATGCCGCCGGGCCCGAAATCAATGTTGTTGGTGAATACAAAATTCGTCTCCGGACCGCAGTTGAATGCAATGGTATAGGAGCCGTGCACGGAGGTATTGTGATCGATGACGATGCCGTCCGATCCGCCGAGTATTTGATACAGGCGGCCATCGCCGCCCCAGACGGCGCTGAGATCCTCGAACAGGTTGTTTTTGATCGTTACGCGCCTTAGTCCCTGGCCCTCGCTCGTGTAAATGTTGATGCCGGCGCCGCTGTGACGCACGATGTTGTTCGAAAAGGTCACGTCCTGGATGACCGCCCACGGCGCCGCTCCATTTTCATCGCGCACGGTGAACTGCACCGCAAACCCATGCTGATCCGCCTGAACCCAGTTGTTCTCAAATACGTTGCCGTCGATGAGCACGCGTTGCGCGAATTTCAGCTCGAGATGGTTCTTCACCATCCAGGAATCGCCGGCGAAACTGGGATCGCCGGTCCGCCATGATAACGGCTTGTAGAAATGATTTCCGCGGATTTCGATGTCGGAAGGCAGGATGTTCTGGATGACGGGCGTCGCTCCGCCGAAGCCGACCGATTCACCGCTCGCTTCAATGTGATTGTTAATGATGTGGTAGGGTCCGGGACCGGCCCAGCCTGCAATGGCCTGCGTGTCCTGCCAGGTGCTCTTGAAATCGGACAGGTACGAATTGCGGATGGTGGTATCGCGTCCCTGGAGCGCGACTCCGCGCTTGGACCCGACTTCCAGGTCCCCATGGATATAAACGCGGTCGAAGTCGAGGTACTGCGGCATTGCCGCAACGCTCGATTCATACGCGCCGAGCAAGAGCAGGTCGTTGACATACACGCCCTGAGCGGGCATGAACTCGATGCCAATGAATCTGAAGTGGTGGGCGCCGTTGGTGGCCACCAGAACCGCGCTCGAGTCGGGAGTAACGAGCTTGGGCATATTCGCCGCGTCTGCGGGAGACACGCGAACCCCGTCTGGAGGAAGTTGCGCCAGGGCGGAGGATTGGACGATGATGTACTGCGATCCGGGCGTATTCGGAAGCGTGAAGTGCCCTACATAAGTGGCGCCCGCCTGTAACACAATCGTGTCGCCGGGCGCCGCTGCATTGAGAGCCGCCTGAAAATCTCCTCCGGCCGGTACGGTAACGATTGCGGCGCGCGCAATGATCGAGACACAGAATAGTCCTGTATATAAAACGAGGCGCATAAAAGTGTAGTGTCGAAGTACCAACTATAGTACTAGAACTATTGTTATCAAGTACTATAAACAGGGCGGCCTGCTGTTCGAGGATGCTTGCTCTGAGCCGCGTGAAGGGCGTTTCAGTCCGGCGGTTTATGGCCTGCTACAATCGCCCTTGGGCGGGTGGACGCCCTTGCGCCGACGGATGCCCCCTGGTTTTATCGCCCAACGCATGCCGGACAGCGAGGCCTGCCGGCGGCTGATGGAGCTGGACCCGCTGAATCCGTTCGCCACGCCCGCGTATCTGGAAGCAGAAACAGCGCTGGGAGCGGAGCCGTGGCTTTTCGGTTTCGAGCGTGACGGCTCGTTCACCGGGTGTCTGGCGTTTATCCGATCCGGACGGCTGAACCGCAGTCTCACCATTGCATCGGCGCCGGATGCGCCGCCGGAATTCTGGGAAGGGGTAAAAACCTTTTCGAAGGATGAACGGATTACCGCAATTGCAGTGAACACGTTCGCTTCCCGCGCGGCATGCATTCCTGAGCTTGGGGAGGAAACGTCGCGGATAGAGAGATTCGAGTTTCTTGTGGCGCTGGACGGTTCGCCCGAACAGTTGCTTGAGAGAATGCGCGTAAATCACCGGCAAAGCGTGCGCAAGGGCATCAAGCAGGGACTGACGGTCCGCGCCGGCGATGTTTGCAGTCTCACGGAGCATATACAGCTCATGGCGGCATCGATGGAGCGCCGCCAGTTACGCGGCGAGAACGCCGTTTGCGAAGCGTCCGTCGAGAGTTTACGCCCGTACGTGGAATCGGGATTTTGCCGGCTGTTCCAGGCCGTTCTCGACGGGAGGGTGGTTTCTTCGATGACGGTGGCATGTGCGCCGCGCGCCTTCTATTTGCATACCTCGGGAACGAATGCTGCGGGGATGGCGGCGGGGGCGTCGCATTTTCTGCTGTACGAAATCATGAAGGCCGGCCAGATGGAGCAGCTTTCGAAATTCAATCTTGGCGGCGTGGCCGATCGGGATTCCGGGCTGGCGCAATACAAGGAGCGCTTCGGCGCGGAGGTTGTGCGGCTGGAAGCGGCGGAGTTTTATACCGGCAATGCGCTGCATAAAGCCGTATCGGCGTCGGCGCGACTGATGAAACATGCGCTGGATCGCGCGCGCACGCTGGGCGGAGGCGGCCGTTGAACGCGATGCTGCGAAAGCTGCTGCGTCTGCGCTCGTACTGGTTCCAGGTTCCCTGGTGCGTACCGCCTTGGGGTTGGAGAGAATTCCGCATCACCATCGGCTGCGTGCTCCAAGGCGCGGTGGCGCGAGGTCCGACGCCGGAACGTTTTGCTTCCACGGTAAAGGCTCTACTGGGACGGAAGTTCGCTATCCCCGCAGGGCGTGGGCGTGATGCTTTGTGGCTTGCGCTGCGGGCGCTCGAGGTCGAAGCTGATGACGAGGTTGTCATTCCTTCCTACATTTGTCCGTCTGTGCTGGAAGCGGTTTGGATGTCGGGAGCCCGCCCGGTTTTTGCGGATGTGGACGAATCGCTGCACGTGACGGGGAAGAGCATCGAAGCTGTTCTCTCCCCGAAAACGCGTTGCGTTATTGTTCCGCACCTGTTTGGCAATTGCGCTCGGATTGAAGAAATTGAGCCGCTGCTGCGGCGTTGCGGAATACCGCTGATTGACGACGCCGCGCAATCGTTTGGCGCGCGCCGCGCGGGCCGCTGGACGGGGTCTTTCGGCGAATTCGGGGTTGTGTGCGGGGGGCCGGGGAAGCCTCTTGCGGTTCCCTATGGAGCGGTTCTGGTCATGGACGACGCGGCGCTGTATCGCGCCGCGACCCGCATTGCATTGCCCACCGAACATGCCTCAGCGGTGTTGCGCCGCGTTCTTGGATTCTGGTTCTGGCGCCGCTTCCGCCGATATACGGTCGTGCTCGAAAAGATCGCCGATTATTATTTTGGCGATTCCAGGGCCGATCCTGCCGCTCACGCCCTTTCGAATCTGGAGGCTGCCCTGCTTTGCGAGCAGGTCCGCAAGCTCGAGCGCCAGCGCGCTATACGGCAGGACGCTGCGCGGCGGTGGCTCACCATACTGGCGCCGCTCGGGTGGCGCAACCTGTCTGATCTCGGGTCCGACGCCATGACCGTGAAGCTGATCCTGCTGTCGCCGGAATCCGGTCCGGACATGGCGGAAATTCTCGAGGCGTTTGCGCAGGCGGGCATCGAATGCCAGGCGGGGTATACGCCGCGCCATCACCAGGTCAGTCCGGCAGCCAGCGTCCCTGTAACCGAATCTATATGGGCGCGCGTTCTGTGCATTCCCGTGGACGCCCCGCCGGGCGACATACGGCGATTGGAGCGGCTGGTGGGGCGCTGGTCGCCGCAGCCCGCCATGACCGGTCATGACGCCTCCCACGCTCATTCTCGGTAACGAGCCGCGCGTTGTCGCGCCGGTTGCGCGCTCGCTTCACCGTCAGGGGGTGCCGGTTCTGGCGGCGGCATTCGGCCCTGATGCGCCGCCTGTCCGGTCGCGCGCCATACAACGATTTTTTTGGATCGACGGCGGCGCCGATTCGGACGCGGGGGTTCGGGCGGCGCTGGATCTGATCCGGCGGGAGTCCGTGGATTGGGTTATTCCTTCCAATGATTCGGCGATGGCATTGCTCGCCGCGCACTATGACCAATTCCGGACGGCGGCGCGTCTGGCGTGTCCTCCGCCGGCGGTGACCGCGCGCGTGCTCGACAAGCAGCAAACACTGCGCGCAGCGGCCGAGTGCGGCATCGACATCCCTCGAAATCTTCGATTCGCATCGATCGCTGAACTGCGCGCGGCGCGCGCGACGCTGCGATTTCCGCTGATCGCCAAACCGCTGAGCAAGCTGGCGGATGCGGCATTCAAGATCCGGTATTACCTCGACTTCGACGCGCTGGAGCGCGACTTCAGCAACGATGCGGCCTATAGTTCGAAATATCTGTTGCAGGAGTACGCCGAGGGCGAAGGGTTCGGCGTCGAGCTGCTGATGGATGGCGGCGAGCCGCTACTTGTATTTGCGCACCGGCGTATTCTTGAACACCCGAGCACGGGCGGCGTGAGCGTGCTTGCCGAGGCGGCGCCGCTCATCCCCGAGCTTGTCGACAGCTCGGTGCGCCTGTTGAATCACATCGGCTGGGAGGGCGTCGCCATGGTGGAATTCCGGTACGATCGCGCCGCGCGCCGCGCCACGCTGATGGAGATCAACGGGCGGTATTGGGGTTCGCTGGGGCTTTCCGTGGCGGCGGGCGTTGATTTTCCGTTTGCGGCCTGGCAGACAGCGCACGGGCTTGCGGTAACGGCGGCGCGCGAGTACCGGCGCGGCGTTCGGGCGCGCTGGACGCCGGGCGTGCTGCTAAGGACCTACGATCTGTTTGTCGCAAAAGACGATGGAATGCCGCGGCCGTCGCCATGGCGCGAATTGTGGAGTGGAGCGCGCGCGTTCCGACCGGGCATTCGCGACATGCTGTGGTCATGGACAGATCCGCGCCCGGCTTTGGATGAGACGCGCCGGGTGTCGGCCGCCATTGTGCGGGCGATGATCCAAACCGCAGCCCGGCGCGCGCTTCCCTCGCGGCTTCTCCAGAAGCTGCGCGTGTATCGATCGCTGGAGGGGGACCTGGCGCGGGTCTACGCGCGATGCCAGATTCGCCGCGCATTGTTTCCGGTCCCTACCACACTGCCCGGCGACGTGCGGTCTGTGCTGTTTGTGTGCCACGGAAACATCATTCGCAGCCCGATGGCGGAAGCGCTGTTGCGGCGCTCGTGCGCGGTTTTGGCGCGCTCGGCGGGATTACAGGCCAGCAACGGCCGCGCGGCGGATCCCCGCGCGATCCGCATCGCGCCGGAGTTTGGCGTTTCTCTCGACCGGCACGCCGCAGCGCCGCTTACCGAAGATCTGGTCCGCGAGGCGGACGTCATTTTCGTCATGGACGGCCTCAATGAAGCCCGCCTGCTTGAGCGCTTTCCCGCCGTGCGCGGCAAGGTGCGGCTGCTCGGCGCCTTTGCGCCGCAAGCGATGGGGGACTGCGAAATTCCGGATCCGTATGAAGGCCGCGAGCAGGACGTGCGCGATTGCTATCGCATTCTCGAGAGATGCGTTGCGGCGGTCGCGGCGCAGATCAACGCGCGCCTAAGCGCAGCGCAAGCCGGCGCGCCGGCAGCGACGGCCCGGCGGCGAAACGGACCCGGCGGCGATTAACCGAGCGCGGCCGCGTTCGGCCTTTGTGGCCAGGTGGGGGCTGTCGTGCGCTATGATAACGAGGCGATTGGAGCCGATCACATTCAACGACGGACAGCTTACGCCAGCCGATTTAGAGCAGCTCAAGCACAGACTGCTGTTCAAAATCCGCCGGCATATCGGGACATTTTGCCCCGATGCTCTGGATCTCGTTCAGGAGACCTTGGCCCGCTTTCTAGCGGCGGTAAACGCCGGATCGTTGCGTAATCCGGAGCGCATCGGGCCGTTTATTAATGGAATTTGTAACAACGTGATTCACGAATACCGGCGCAACCTGTGGCGGCAAGTGGATTACGAGGCCACAGCGCCGGAGGAGCGCGCCGTGGCGCCGGACGCCGAAGACGCGATCCGGGCCGCCGAGGTGCGGGCTGTATTATTAAAACTGTCCGCCCGCGACGCCCGTTTGCTCAGCGACTTTTATCTGAGCGGCAAGAGCAGGGAGGAGATCTGCCAGGAGATGGAGGTCACCAATGATCAGTTGCGGGTGATGCTTTTTCGGGCGAAGGCGCGGTTCCGTAAGGCAATGCATCAAACCTCATGAAACAAAACGGATACGGCCGTCACTCACAACTGGGGAGAAGCGTAAGCGGAACAGGGGGAGGCGTAATCAGTGTGACATGGATCTGCATGCAGAACCGTTAGAACGAGAGAGAGTGATTGTTGAATATCTGCAAAACCGGCTGGACCAGCCGGCGCTTGAAGAATTCGAAGATCACTACATCGGCTGTCAGGAATGTTTCGAAGAGCTGCGGCTGGCGGATGCGCTGAGGAAGGCTTTGGCGGAAACGGCGGTGCAGCGCCGGGACGTGGGGGAAATTACCGTATTGGGGTTCGCCGCGCCGACGGAACTGATCGCCGGCTCCCGACCCTATGACGAGCTGTCGCGGAGCATTCTCGAACAGAAGGACACGAAGGTTCTGATCGACATGAGCAAAGTGAGCCGGATCGACAGCGCCGGACTGGGTTTGCTGATGAGCTGCTATTCCCACGTGGTGCGCAATCGCGGCTCTCTCAAGCTGCTGAACCCGAGCGCCAACGTCGAAAATATGCTGGCGATCACCAGGATCAATTCTGTGCTGGAGACCTACTCAGACTTGCCGGAAGCGGTGCACAGCTTTCAAAAAGGCGCGCGCTAAGTCAGGCGGACGGGCAGGCGCGTGGGCGGCGCCGGGTAACGTTCGCGTCACGCTGGAGGCTGCGAATTCGCATTCACGTCTGCGAGAGCCATGGACTGGGCGGCCTACAATGGTTCTGATGGCGCCAGCGGAGCAAGCCCATGCAGGCGTGGGGGCGACGAAAAATACTGCGCTCCATGATCTGAGCGGCGTCGGCCGGTATGCAGCAGTTTTGCTCGCGCTGCTGGCTTTAATTTTGGGATTTGCATATCACAGCGGCGCATTTCAATCAGAATTAGGGTCGGAATCCGACGAATCAGCCCACTATATAACGGGGCTGATGGTCCATGACTATTTTGCGAACGCGCTGGGCCAGCCGCCCCTGGCGTACGCAGCCAATTATTACCTGCATTATCCGAAAGTCGCGTTGGGGCACTGGCCGCCGGTGTTTTATATCATGCAGGCGGGCTGGGGCTTCGTGTGCTCGCCCTCGCGCAACGGCATTCTCGTGCTGATGGGCGTGTGCACGGCCCTGATCGCATTCACGCTGTACCGCATGGTGGAGCGGGAATTCCGGACCACAGCCGGCGGCGTCGCAACGGCCGCGCTGTTTGCTTCCATACCGCTGGTTCAGATGTATTCCGCCCTGATCATGTCCGACATGATTGTCGCCATGTTCAGCTTGTGGGCGCTGTGCGCCTGGGCCCGCTATCTCGAGCGCGAACGCGCGCGCGACGCGCTATGGTTCGCCCTGGCGACTTCCGCCGCCATTCTGACCAAAGGCAACGGGTTCGCTGTCACGCTGATGGCGCCGCTATCGATTCTCATTTTGAGGCGACCGCGCATATTCCGCGGCCGCGCGTTCTGGATGGCCGCGCTGTTTATCGGCGCAGCCTGCATTCCATGGAATATCGCCACGCGAAGCCTGATTACGCCCACCATGCAATTTGAAGCGGGCGCGCCGTTTTTTCTGCGCGCGAACCGGTTCTATGCAATAGAGCTGTTCAAATCGGTCGGCCCGGCGATTGCGGCATTGGCTGTGATCGGCGTGATAGTGAAGGTGGTTCTGCCGTTCCTACAGAACCGCGTCGCCCCGCTTTGGGCTGCCGCCCTGGCGTTGATCCTGGGGGTGCAACTGTTTCACGCAACGGCGCCTGCGGGCCTGGAAAAGCGGTATCTTCTGGCTTCACTTCCTCCGGTCCTGCTGTTCCTGTGCGCGGGGGTGGAGTGGGCCGCGCGGCGCATGAGCGTGCGTCTATCGCTGCGCAACCGCGTGATCGCGGTCGCGGCCATGGCAGCCGTCGTATTTTTCGCCGGCACATTCCGCCTGACGCACAAGACGCATATCGGCCTGGACGAGGCGGCCAGCGCGGTGGCGCAAGACGCAGCAGACCGCGACGCGATCATTCTGTGCTCTTCGAACGGCAACGGCGAAGGCGTGTTTATCTCCGAACTGGCGATGCGCGAGCGGCGGCCGGCGCACATCGTGTTGCGGGCAAGCCTGGTGCTGGCAAACAGCGACTGGAACGGTCGTGGTTACCATCTCCTGAAATCCACGCCCGAAGAAGTCAATGCGTTTCTTACCTCGATTCCGGTCGGAATGGTTGTGTTGGACCGGTCGCCGGGTTTTGCGCGCTGGCCGCATCAGGACATGCTCGCGCAGGCGATGCGCAGTCCCGAGTGGCAGCTGGCGGGGTCGTATCCGCGGGGCGGCCCCCATGCGGGTCAGGTGCAGCTTTATCGCTATACCGGCTCGCGCGTTCTGCGGGCGCGGATACGCGTGGACATGACGGCGGATAAGCCGCGCATCGTCATCGAGAACTGAGCCGGGTTGCCGTGACGTCCGCAGCCAGCGTCTTGCCGGAAAGCTGCTCGTACAGTCTGAGCCATTGCGGCCGCACAGCGTCCCATACATAACGCGCGGCGCACTCGGCGCGCGCCCGAGCAGCGATCTGCCGAGCCACAGCAGGGTTTTCCAGCAGCATCAGCGCGCGCTCGGCGAGCGCGGCGTGATCATTGGGCGGGACGAGGAATCCGGTAACTCCATCGGCGACGATATACGGGATGCCGCCCACCTTGGTGGCGATTACCGGCAGGCCGGATGCAAAGCACTCCAGCAAGGAGCCGGGCATATTGTCGACATTCGGGCTGGTGAGATAGATGTCCGCCTCGTCATACAGATCAGCGATCCGCTCCGGCGGCACCTTTCCGAGAAACCGGACATTCCGAAGTTGCAGCTCGGCGGCGAGCGCTTCCAGCTCGCGGCGGCACGGGCCATCATGAGCGACGGTCAGCGAGGCGTCCGGATAAGAACGCTGGATGAGGGCGAACGCCCGCAACACGCATCCGACGTTGTACAAGGGCTCAAGCCCGCGATTGGTCATAAAAACCGGCCGGAGCGGGGTGCGATCGCGAAAGCGAAAGCGGGCCGCGTCAATGAAGTTGGGGATCGAGACGGCTCTGAGGCCGAAGCCGGCGAATACATCAACCAGGTAATCCGAAGGCGCAACGACGGCATCGGGAAGACGAAGCGTCGCGACCGCAAGACGAGAGCGCCTCAGGTGATCGCCGCCCTGGCCGTCGCGATAATTAACGATCACCTTTTTACCCAACAGCTTTCCGGCTACGGTCGCAGGCACAGTCCACAAGAAGTAGGAGGAGTATGCCGCTGTAAAGACGTGCATGACGTCGCAGGACGGAGCGCGGCGAATCAGCAGGATCGCAAACACCAAAAAATTGACGACTGTCCGCACGTATTTGAGTTTTCTGATAAACGCGGGCAGCCGGGGATTAATCGGCAGAAAGGAGACCTCAATGCCGTCCTCAGCGCGAAGGCGCTCCAGCAGACGACTGGCCTGGACAGCCTGACCGCCGATAATTTCAAGCGTAGGAGCGATTAAGAGCAGCCGCAGCCGGCCATCGCTCAATGGCATGGGCACTTTGCCTCAGTGTACCAAGGCGGTCCGAGACATCCGTCCATTCTCGGCTGGCGGCTGGCCGGGAGGGCTCTGGCGAGGGCGCAAAACCGGCGTTCCCGAAACTGGCAAAAATATATCTCTCGCCGCGAGAATGCGATGCGTCCGGGCCAGGGCGGGGCGCCGCAATTCTGTCCACAACACTGAGAGTGGGGACACACATGAGCAGTCTATTTCGAATGCGTGCGACGTCAATTCTTTTGTGGACGGCGACTCTGGCGGCGCAGGGCCAGACTCTGCTTGATTTGAAATCGCAGGGGCGCAACGTAGATTTTTCAGGCGCTGTTGCAACCAAGCCCTTCCGGGTAGGCACGGCGCTGCCGGCGATCTGCAACGTTGGCGAGGCGTTCTTCAAGTCCGACGCCGCTCCCGGATCCAATCTGTATACATGTACGGCGACCAACACCTGGACGGTTCAGAGCGGCGCAGGCGGAGGGGCCGCGCTGCCGTCGACAACGAACCTGGTGAAGGGCAACGGGTCGGGCGGCGGATTGGCGGCTAATCCCGGCGTGGATTACTACAAGCCCGGCATGTCGATTTCGACACTGGACTTGCCGCCGAATATCGTGACCACGGATGCGCAAAACACGTTCACGGACCCAGGAAACGAATATCTCGGCAAATACGACGTGGCTTGTGACGCGACGGGGGTCTCCGCGGACAACCTACTGGTGAAAAAGGATTCCACCGGAAAATGCGTTGCCCTAACCACCTCAGACGCCTCGATCTCCAGTGGATTTGTTGGCGTACTGGTCAGCGGCTCGACGACCGTCAACGGGCGCGTGCGCAAACTGGGAGTGGGGGACGTAAAGGCGTACGGGACTATCAATACAGGAGACTGGATCTTCGCGAGCACGCACACGGGTGGATATGTCGAAGGCTCTTCTTCCCGACCGGCTCCCGGGACGTTCATTGTCGGCCGGGCCAATGCTCCCGCGGGCGCGACGGTTCCGGTGGATATAAATATTGATCCGAACGCCGGGAGCGCATCGGCGATAACGCTCCAGACCAACGGCGCGAACAACGGCTCGCAGACAATTCTCAACCTTAAGGCTGGCCCGGGCGTAAACATCACCGACGACGGATCGGGCGGAGTCACTGTGGCTGCTGTGGGCGCCGGAGGGGCCTCCATCACGCGCGGCGCATTCGCCGCCAGGCCCGTGTGCAACAGCGCCAATAACGGGGCGATGTACATCTACACGGACTCGCGGATGGAATACGCCCTGTGCGACGGAACCAGCTGGCATAGCGTCTTCCGCGGCATCGAAATGACGCCCATGGCGGCTTTTGGATCCTATAGCTGGGCCGACGCTCGCAATCAGACGCCCGCGGTGACGACCTCGCACGGAACGCTTGAGTTTCTGACCACCGCGGCGAATGGGACGTATGGCGATGGATACCGGCGGAACGGCATTCAGTGCGTCGCGCGGCCGGCGGCGCCGTTCACCAAGACATTCGCTCTGGAAGTCGGGTACATGCCTCCAACCGGCTCGGTGGACTACCTGCTGGGATGGTTCGAATCGGCCAGCAACAAATACCAGTTTCTCGGATTCAGCGCCAACTGGGGCGCCTCCAGCACGCCATTTCTTTCCTGGATGAACGGCGATAATACATCGGATGCGTCGCCGGCGCGAACGACATGGGCGATGAATGACAACAGCGCTTTCATGGCTGCGCCGTGGGGCGCTTTTCCGCGCGGCGCAACCCAGTTTATCCAGTTGACCGACGACGGATCGACCATGAGCGTCAGGGTTTCAACCGACGGGCGCTTCTTCAGCAACGCCTTTTCGCAGACCTACGCGGCGGCGGGTTTTGTCGGCGCGCCCGATAAGTTGTGTTTTGGCATAACCGGCTTTGCCCAAGGCCTGTATGTGAACTTCATTGGAGCCTACTGATGCGGGTTCTCATTGTCATAGCGGCGCTTTTGGCCGGTTCGGCTTTCTCTCAAAGCGTTCTTACCGTTCCCAGCGGTTCGTATCCGGCAACGGGCGACGGGCTGCAAAACGCGATCAACGCTCTGCCAGGACTCGGCTGCGGCAGCACGGTTCGCGTAGCCGCCGGCGTGTATGTCAAGAATCTGGTTTTTCCGCCGAGCAATTGCACCGACGCCAATCCGCTTACGGTGCAGTTGAATGGCGCATTGCCGCCGGCGGGCGTGCGCATGACTCCGAACTACTGGCCGGATCGCGCGCATCCGGAAAACGCCAAGCTGTTTGTGATCAAAGGCGCGAATCCCGGAACCGTGATCCGGTTTTCCAATGGAGACAATCCTTCTCGCGGGTGGCTGATCCAGGGCATGGGGGTAGACTGCTCGCTGAATGCATCCAACCAGATCTGCGTCGAAGTCGGGACGCAGGATTGGACCTACGGCCTGCTGCCTTATGTGGCGGCGCCGTGGAACGCCACCAGCGCCAACTTACCGTCGTATATACGGTTCGAGCACTGTCTGCTGTTGGGAGACCGCCTGGGGATGGCCCGCGTCGGAATGCAGCTCAACGGCCAGTATCTGAAAGTCGTGGATTCGTGGCTCGGCGACCTGTGGGATGTCAGCGCCACAGACGGCCAGGCCATTCGCTCTCTCTCCGGAGACGGGCCGATTGACGTGATTAACACGTACATGGACGGACAAACCGAAACGCTGGGCGTGGGCGGGACGGGAAGCATCATTACGACGCCGTCCGTATATTACGGTCCGTACGTGAGCTTCACGACGGCAGGATCCATTCCTTCGAACGTGACGGTGGATCACTCTCATCTGACGCACGGGCTGTGGCTCCGCTATGACGGCGTGAGCGGCTTTAAATGGTCGGCGAATGCTCTGGTCCGCATGGGTCAGGTATGGGAAGCGCACGTGAACAACGATTTTGCGCAGACCCGAATCGGGGTCTATCAGGCCGTGAATATGGGGACCTCGGGATCCTCATTCCCGACGAGTTTCTGCACAACCAACGGCTGCACCTTCACCGACGGGACGATCACGTGGAAAGCCATTTCCAACTTCAATGGCGGCGAGACATACATCGGGCCGGGGATCGCCAAAAATCTCGCCGAGTGCAAGCAGTGCGGGGCGTGGACCATCAAGCGGTCGTTTCTTCAGCACGCCTGGGAGGGCGGAGCGGGAGGGGGAGCGCAAGGCTTCGCGCTCACCTTCAGCCATCGCACGAATGTCGCGCCCTACTCCGTTATGGGGCCGATTACGTTTAAGGACAACATCATTGATGACGTGGCCGGCGTTCTTCAGGCGTCCGCCTTCGGCGACGACGCCGACGCGAACATCTACCCGACCGTCCGCGCGTCGCTGGCGTCGCCGTACAACATCACCCCCGGCAATAACACTCTGGTTGTGGATGGGACGACGGTGACGCTGACGACCGGCTCTCGCACCGCTGCGCAGATTGCCGAGGAGATCAACGCCGCGTTGCCGCGCCTGACCGTTACGTCGGTATCCGCTCCGGTCGACAATAATCCGTACTGGACAAAATACACATTGACGCTGTCGGGAAACGTCGCCTTTGCACAAAGCTACGATGCTGCGCCGATTCTGGCCGCCGTGCGCAACGGAATCACCAGGACGGATTTGGGCCAGAGCCTGGACAACCTATCCATGGCCATTAACTGCACCTGGGATTCGGCTTACAACAGCGGGGCGGGAAGGTCCATTTGCGACGGCGCGGCGGCCAATACGGTGGAATTCATGCTGCCGTACGGCGCGCGTTTGTCAGTAGCCGCGGGAGCAACGCTGGCCACCCCGACGGTGGCGAGTTCCTATCACGACGCCTCCGACGGCCATGATTATCTTGTCATCGTCAAGGGGCGATACAGCGACATCTTGACCATCACCGGGAGCGCCACGGCTGCGCTCGGCCTGCCGTCAGGCGACACGTGGTATTGCACTCATCCGATCACGCGCCAGTGGTACGCCTGCGGCGTATCGAAAGGGTTGACGTTCGTCAACAATCTTGTTACGAACGCGAGCACTGACACGAACCGGTTCGCGATCTGGCGATCGCCCTATCTGATCTGGCCGTCCAATATTCATCCGCTTGAGATTTCGCATAATACGTTCGATTACAAGTACGGGATTGCATTTCTCGGCCAAGGGGTATCGAACAGCGGCGCGATTCGAAACAATCTTCTGTTGTATCGGAATGCGGCGGCATCGGGGGAGACAGCGTACTTCAATGACGGCCGGCAAGCGGGGCTGTCGTGGATTCACTCGTATTTATGCGCGCCGCCGCTGAACGGAACAACGATCCGGACGTATAACTGGATGGCGAGCGGGAGCACGCTGCCCGATTGTCAGCCTGGCGTCGCCAGCGGCAATGTACTCCCTGGCGCAACGGTCGATGCGGCGCACGAAACGCTGCCGCCGGGGTCGCTGGTGGGCTCATCTTCGGCGGCGCCCAAATCGAGCTATAACCCGGCGCCGGCCAGTATCGTGTTCGCCAAAGGCGGATACAGTCTGGCGGCGCCCGGCACGCCGCTCCCGCCGGTGGTCAACGTCTCGATTTACGGGGCCTACTCGACCACTTCGCTGTGGAATGACAGCAGCGTCGAGCTCGGAATCAAGTTCAAGTCCGACGTCGATGGCAAGATTACTGGCGTGCGTTACTACAAGGTTGCCGGGTGCGCCGCCGCGACCACGGGCTCGCTGTGGGCCATGGATGGAACGCAGCTTGCGACGGGGTCGTTCGGGCCGGTCACGGACAACTCCTGGGCGACGCTGACCTTCAGCTCGCCAGTGCCGATCACGGCCGGCACGGAGTATATCGCCAGCTTTCACACGACGTGCATTCCGATCCTGTCCAGCGCGAGCACGACGCTCGACAACGCGCCGCTGCACGCATTGGGCGGGTACTTCGCATATGGACCCGCGACCGTGTTTCCGAATACGCCGAACAGCGGGACGAACTACTCTGCGGATGTGCAGTTCACATCGACGGGGACGCTCCTTGTCGGACAGGCGGGGAGCATTGGCAGCGCCCAGGCGAAGGCCATGAACGATCACGCCGACGCCGGCGTGGATACCGCCAAGCTGCCGCTGATCCGCAATCTGCAAGTGATGTATTCGGACCGGGCGGCGATTGTATCGTGGCTGGACTCCGAAGTATCGCAAAATATCCCCGGCGTCCTGCGGCTGTGTACGACCGATCCGGAATACGATCCTGCATGCGCCCCGGCGGGAAGCATCACGGCAACCGATCCGGCGACGGGCGCGCTGGCCGACAACTCGGACAATGACAGCTCGCCGAAAAACGGCTTACAGCGTACGATCGTGGTGACGGGCCTGACTCCCAACACGAAGTATTACGGCCAGTTGTATCGCGGCGGGCACTACCGGGTCTTCTCGTTTACAACGATGGCCGCGCTCAGCGGATCGGCGACGGTAGCCGTAAGCCGCACGACGACAGCCAAAATGGGGGCCGTTGCGAACATGGTGACGAGCTATGGCTCGAGCTACTCGCGGCGGTCCGGCGCGATTACCGGCGGCACAGCGTCGGCGCCGTGCGCGCCGGCGTCGGTCTGTTCGGCGGCAGTGAGTGCGAGCGCTGGAGCGCCGCTCTATTGGCAATCGCAACTGCGGGACAGCGCCGGACGTGTGCTCTATTCGTACCCTGTCAGCGTGACGATTCCTGGCGGCGCGACAGTAACGCCCTGAAATATCAGTCAGCCGCGGGCGAGAGGGCTGATCCATTCCGGCGCCTCGCTCGCGGCCTTCCGGGGCGCATCGTTTGGTCTGCGCTTGCCGCCTTCCTTGAAGTACTGGTGTTCACAGCAACAGATCTGCGCTCGACGCTGGAACGCGGTTTTCGTGCAACACGTCTAGCTAAGACGCCTTTTCAGCATACTGACCAGCTTGCGGATTAATCTGAGAAGTATACAACGGAAGGAAAGACGTCTCGTAATGGTCGTGGATGGCGCGGCTGCATACTCTGGCGTGCGCTGGAGAGCCATCAGATACGCCGCGGCGCTCATCATAGCCGCGGGGTGGCTGCGCGGCGATCCTTTAACTGTCTGTTCAGATTGCTCATACCGCTCGATTAACGCCGCAATCGCGGCGGCGTCCTGCGGCGACGTGATTCTGGTTTCGGCGAATGAGACGCATTACGGCGGCGACGAAGACCAGAGCCGGAACAACCCTGTGCTTCTTCGAGGAGGCAAGGGGTGTACGCTGGCAAACCCGATCACCATAGAGACCAGCGCGTACGAGAGGCTGCCGAACGAGCATACGCGCATAACTCCGAACTATGCCGATGGCGCGCAGCGGATTGCGGCTCTCGTCCGCAACGTCGGGCCGGGGCCGGTGCTGCTGGCGCAGGTCGGCGATGAGGCCTGCCCGGGCGCTGGTCCGTGTCCCGCGTCGGGCTATATCATCCGCGGTCTCGAATTCTGTTGCGCCTCGAGCTACAGCGACTTTGTCGTCGTAGGCCATGTGCCGGACTACGCCGATCAGAAACTGAACGCGCTGGATGACATGGCCACGGATATCACGTTCGATCGGGTGCTGGTGCGCGCCGACCGGATGCAAAACACGCGCCGCGCGATGACGCTCGACGCTCGCAACGTGACGGTCACCGATTGCTGGATAGAAGGCGCGTGGGATTATGCCGGCAGCGACGCGACAGCAATCTCGTCGTTTTATGGCCAGAACGTTAAAATCATCAATTCCTTCATTTCGGGGGTGACCGAGACGATTGCGCTGGGCGGCTTTCCGTCGCCGATTATCCAGCCGGGCCCCCCGGGCTGGAAATGGGATCCGGCCACAATCACCTGGATGGCGCTGCCGACGAACGTTGAGATCGCATTTAACGAGATCACAAAGCCATCCTGGGTGTACCAACGTCACTGGACGGCGTACACGACAGTCGTGCGGGGCCAATTGATGGCGCCTTCAAATCCCGGGCTGAACTATCCGCTTCTGATTGCGCAAAATGGGGGAACCACCGGCGACACGGAACCGAATTGGACGCGATATGCAGAAGGCGCTGTGATCTCCGACGGCTCAGTGACATGGAAGGTGCAGTATGCGGCGAACGACCCAAACAAGTCGCGCCCGAACGTCAAAAATCTGTTCGAGTCAAAGTCTTCCGTCAATCTGCATATTCATCACAATTACCTGCACCGGACCTGGCCGCAGGGCGACCAGGCGTTTGCATTCACGCTGACGTCTTCAGGCTCACATGGACCGTATCAACGAGTTCTGAACACTACGATCGAATACAACGTGATTCGCAACGTAGGCCAGGGATTGAACTCACAGGGCTATAACAACTGGGAAGAGCCGAACAGCAACGCGGGGATCCTGGCTGGCCGCTATGAGGCGCCGCATATGTATGTGATCGACCCGTCGGTGAACACCTTCTCGGCGACGATCAACGGCAGGCCCGTGACCATCGTGATTCCGAGCGGGACATATACTCGGGATCAGCTGGTAGCCACATTAAACCAGTTATTTGCGGCGGCCGGGGGCGTCGGGATGGCCTGTCCGTCGGATTACTCATTTATTCTGCGGGCGGCGCCGAACGATGGCTCCACCTGCGCGGTGGCTGGCTCACAGCGCGGCGAAGGAACCACGATTGACATCGGCAACGGGACCGCCAACGCTGTGCTGGGCTTTACCGCGGGGCAGCATTCAGAACACTGCTTTAATCCACGAACGCTGACGTATTTCGGGTGCGGGTTGTTCAAGGACACGTTTATTCATGACAACCTGTGGGACACGCTGAACATGCCGCCCAGCACGGCATGGACCGGCTACATGTTCCTGGTGGGGTCGCGGTCAATCAATTTGCAATTCTTCCATAACACGGTTGTCAACGCCAGCAATCACAGTCCGGAAAACGGCGGGGTCGGATGGGCCCACATGTGGCAGTCTGGCTATCCGTCGGAAGACGTATGGATTCGCGACAACATTTTCGGTTTTACCGATTTCGTGCAGCCATACCCGACATATTTCGCCAACGGCGGATGGATTTACGGGTACTCCGCGATCAATTACATCCTGTGCAATATTGTGGGCGACAATCATCATCCGCCCATTGATTCGTGGTGTCAGACGCCGGGGCATTTCACAAACAACATTCTGCCGGGAGCCTATTTGTCCCCACGGGGCAGGGACGTTTATGACACGCGCCCTGCGACAAGCAACAAGGCGGGCGGGGAATATCCGCCCGGCAACTGGAACGACCCCATTCAGAACGTGCGCTTCCGCAAACTGGACGACTGGGATTATGCGCTGGAGCAGGATCCTTCGAACCCGTTTGTGCGCGCCGGCACAGACGGCCGGGACATCGGGGCGGATTTCTCGCAGTTGCCGGCGATGAATTCGTTCAATGTTGTGGCTGCGGACACAGTGGCGGCGATTTCGTTTCAGGTCACGGATCCAATCAAATCCATTCCCTGCGTCGTGCGGGCGTCGCCGGATCCGGAACTGAGCACTGTCATTCCGGATCTCGATCCATCGATCTATACCCGGCCAGACTCATCTGACTCCGCCGGGAACATCTCGGCGGAGGATAACACGCGGATTTTGATGCTGGGCCGGAATGTGGCGCTTACTCCGGACACGACTTACTACTATTACGTTGGATGCGGCGGAATTTCGCGCTCCGGATCGTTCCGGACCAAGCGAGCGCTGAGAGGCGGCCCGCGGCGCGCGACTGTGACCGTCGCGCCCAAACAGCCTGGGGTCGCCGAAGTCGCGGTGGAATGGGGCTATGGGTATGACCGGAAATCGGGCATCCGCGACCGGCAGGTGACAACAGCGCCGTGCCGGCCGCGCAAGACTTGCCAGGTGCAGCTCGAAGCCAACGCGGGGAAGGCGCTTTTTTACCGGATCTTGTATCGGGATAAAGACGGATCCGTTCTGCGCACGGATCCGCTGCGGGTGACGATGGCGTTATAGGCGGAGGCCTTATGCGCGCTGATCCCAGCGCGCCGCCGCCGGAGCGCTTTCAACCGGAGCGGGCGGATCGCGCTCCATCCAGCGGGCGAGCACGTAAATGCGCCACAGCGAGTTTGGCGCCTCGCCGGCGGCAATGGCGTTGCGGAACTCGGTGATCGCGCGGCGACGATCGATAAATCCTTCGCGAGCGGGAAGGGAACGCTCCAATGAGGCTTCGACGGTTTCGCTCCATGGTCCTACCATCCAGCGATGAACCGGAACGCCAAAGCCGCGCTTCCGCCCAGCCGCCACGCGCGGACTGATACGCCGCCGGGCGATCTCGCGGAGCACCGCCTTGAGCTGGCCCCCGCGCAGGCGGATGTCGAAGGGCAGAGAAGCGGCGAACGCCCACAGCTCCTGATCAAGAAACGGCGATCGCGCTTCGAGCGCGTGATACATAGCGCCGGCGTCGACTTTGGTCAGGTACTCGCCGGTGAAGCGCGTCCGGCGGTCATAAGCGAGAAATTCCGTGAGCAAATCGCGTCCGGATTCCAGCGACCAGGGGATTTCACGCTGGATCAGGCGCACGTTCGCAAGCCGCGGCCCGAGCAAGCCGCTTTTCTGGTAGTACGGCAAGCCATCGTGCGCGGCGGTGACTGCGCCCAAGCCCCCTGTGGCGTAATCGATGAAATGCCGCATGCGCCGGGCAGGCCCGACGCCGGGGATCAAACCGCGTGCGCGCCGCCACAAGTGAGCGGCGAAGGCCGGCATGCGGCGCGCGAGGTTCTGCGCCAGGAAGAAATGGCGGTGCTCCGGATAGCCTAAGAAGACATCGTCGCCGCCGTCGCCGGTCAGCAGGACGGTAGCTTCACGGCGGACGGTTTCCGATACCCGCAGCATGCCGATGGCGGACCCGCACGCGAAGGGCTCAGCATAGGCTGAGATCAGGTCGGCGATGTCGGGCGGCTGATGGCTGTCCAGCGGCAGAATGCGATGGCGGATGCCGAGTTCGGCAGCGGTCCGGCGCGCGTCCTCTGTTTCATCGAGCTCGTCGCCGGGGGCGCCCACCGTGAACGCCGTGATATCGCCGCCCAGGCGGGAAACAGCCCAGCAGACCAGGCTCGAATCGACGCCGCCGCTGAGCAGGGCGCCGACAGGGACGTCGGCTTGCAAGCGCAGCTCGACCGCGCGCACAAACAGGCGCTCGGTTTCCTCGACAGCTTCATCAAACGAGATCGGGCCGGAGCTTCCAGGCCGGGGCGGATGCCAGTATTCGCGCAGGCGCAGTTCGCCGCCGGTCCACTCCGCGATCGTCGCAGCGGGAAGCTTGTGCACGCCGCGATAGATAGCGCGGTCGTCGGTGATATAGCCGAATTCGAGGAACTCCGCGACGGCGTAATCGTCGATAGCATCGGCGAAGCCGCCTTCATGCAGCGCGCGGACCGTAGACGCGAACGCCAGCGCGCCATTGCGAATGGAGTAGACCAGCGGTTTGACGCCGAGCCGGTCGCGAACCAGAAACAGCTTTTGGGCTGAGTCGTCCCAGACGGCGAAAGCGAACATGCCGCGCAGGCGGGCCACCAGCGCGTCGATTCCCCAATGGCGGTAGCCGTGGACCAGGACTTCGGTATCGGTATTGCTGCGAAAGAGATGGCCGGCGTGTTCGAGCTCTGCGCGAAGTTCATGGAAGTTGTAAATCGCGCCGTTGAATACGACGCCGACTTCGCCGCCGGGTGAAAGCATCGGCTGGCGGCCAGCCTCGCTAAGATCGAAAATCGCCAGGCGCCGGTGACCCAAGACCGCCGAGCGCCAGTACTCAATGCCTTCGCCGTCGGGACCGCGGCGCGCGAGGGCGCGGACCATCGCCCCGATCTGACGCGCGGCGCAGCCTGGCTCAGGATGGTTAACGATTCCGGCGATACCGCACATTCGGCACGTTCCGCGAGACGGCGACTTCTTTCACGATAGCGTTCCGAAATTCGCGCGCGCAATGAAGGGCGCAACGGCGCGGCGTCGATATCATGAAGTTGTGACAGATCGGGACCAGGGGCCGACGATTTCCGCCGGATACGCGCATCCCGCCTACATCCATTCACTTGCCGAGTTCGGCCGGCCTGTTCATCTTCTGTCGAGCGGTGGATGGCTGCTCGAACGACGCATCGGCGATACGTCGTATCGCGATGCCATGGGCGCTTACCCCTTATTCTCGTGCCTGAACTGGAAAGGCCTGGCTGCAGATCTGAACGAACTGGGAAGCGAGCTGGTCAGCGTCGCGGCAGCGCCCGATCCATTCGGCGATTATGACATCGAGTTGCTGCGATCGTGCTTCGACCGGGTGGTCGCGTTCAAGTCTCATTTTGTTGTGGACCTGACGCAGCCATACGGCGTCAAGCATCACCGGTATTACGCGCGGAAGGCGTTGCGCGACGTCACGGTCGATATACAAGTAAACCCGGAGGGCATGATTGATACCTGGACCGGACTATATGATCACCTGATCCGGCGGCACGGCTTAAAGGGCATAAAAGCGTTTTCGCGACAGGCGTTCGCGCGTCAGTTTCAAGTGCCGGGCCTGGTTGCGGCGCGCGCCGCTACCTCAGACGGCGAATGTGTGGGCGTACACCTATGGTATGTCGACCGGGACGTTGCTTACTCGCACTTAGCGGCGACTAATGAGGTCGGTTACCGCTTGAGCTGCGCCTATGCGATCTATGACGCGGCGCTGGAATATTTCAAAGGTAAAGTGCGATGGGTGGATTTGGGGGGCGGCGCAGGCGCGAACAGTAAAGAAGACGGCCTGACCAAATTCAAACAAGGCTGGGCGAATTGCGTGAGGCCGGCCTACTTTTGCGGCCGCATTCTGAATGCAGAGCGCTACGCAGAACTGGTGAAGGCGGCGGGTGCGGAAGGGGAGACCTATTTTCCGGCGTATCGAAGCGGGGAACTGGGGTAAGACGCGCGCCGATTCACGCCCAGATTACTGGCGCTTCGTATCAGGCCAGGGCGGCATCCTTAGTGGCAAGCGTCAACCCTTCGACGAGCGCTTGGGCTATCAGCATGCGGTCGAACGGAATCGGGGTGAATATCGGCGATCCGGTCGAGCTTGGCCAAATGCGGCACGCGGATCGGAATGACCTCCGCTTCAGCGCGCGTGATTACCGCTCCCACCAGGCGGGCGTCGCGTACGGGAGCTAACGTCAACGCTCGCTCGCGAGCGTTTCGAGCACAATCGCAGCCATGCGGTCCATGTCCTCCGGCGTATATCGCTGGTCGCAGGGAAGCGTCAGGATTTCGCGGCTGAGGCGGCGGCTATCGGTGAACCGGTCGGGCACAATGTCGGATATCGGCCAGTGGACGGGCGGATAGATGCAGGCGGCGAACAGCGCTTCGCGCACGCGATCCCGCGCTTCGACCCGCACGGGAAAGCCGAGCGGCGCGACATGCGGCGGAACGCTGGGAAACAGGGCGATGCCGCCGAGCCGTCCGGCCAATCGCGCATAGTTCTCGCGGCGCGCTTGCGCGATGGCTGCATAGTCGAACGTATGCAACAACAGCATCTGTGATACGTCGCTCATTCGAAAACGCCCGACAGGACACTCGCGCTCGAGTTCCTGGAACACGGTAAACCAGCGGCGGTCACCGCCGTACAAATCGAATTCACGGCGCAGCACAACCGCCTCAAACGCCTTCAGCGCCCAGCTTGCGGGCGGATCTTCCAGCCGGAGTTGGTCGAGTTTGAAATCCGAATGGCTAGTAAGAATGCCGCCGTCCGGCGTCCCGACGAATTTGCGGGGACTGAAAAGTACGAAATCGGATAACCGACCAACGCCGCCGGTCAACAACGCCTGGCACGCATCTTCGAGGACCCATGCGCCACGGGATTTTGCATGCTGAATCAGGCTCACCGGGGCAGGGAATCCGAAGTAATCAACAATGATAACGAGGTCGCGCTCGGCAATGCCGTTGAGATCGGGGACCGAGAGGTCGGCGCCGACGGCGTAAAAATGCACCGGCGCATCGCCCGCGCCATCGAGCATGGCGGCGCACAGATACGAAGGCATCCACACGCGCGCAGGTTTGAGCTGCTCAATGAGAACACGGATTCCGGAGCGTGCGTTTGCCAGCAGCAAACTGCCGGGCTCAATGAACGGCGGCGGCGCCGGGGCAGGTTGAAATCGCGCGTCGAGCCCAAACATGCCGCCGATGATCTTGGAGGCGAGGCGGGTCATGGCCGCGGGGCTGGGGCCAACGCCGACATCAGGCGTTTCGTGCGCAACACAGCGCAGTGTATTCCCAGCGCATTACAACCGCGACGCAAACACGATCTATTCGCGCGTACAGCGGTGGGGAGACTATGTCTGCGCGGCCCGCCAAACATACGCGCCGGCGTCGCTGCGTCAGGACTCTCCACCGCGCAGCCCGCGATGCGGCGGAAGATCCCATTCATGTCATGGAACTCTCGCTGAGATTGTGCGGCTGTTTCTGGCGCCAGGCGTGGAATCATGAACTTCGTCAGAGGGGGCGAAGCTATGTCCGGATCGGTGAAATCGCACGGGCTGCGTGCGCGCATTGACATGTTGTTCCTTTCGTAGCCAAGCGGCTTCCGTACAGAGCCGTGCTAAACTGAGTACGCAGCGAAAGCTGCGGCACCCGCATCTGGCGCGCACACCAGTTACTGTACGTCAGCGCTAAATGCGCCGGCAACTTTCTCTCAAAACAACGTCAAACAACATCGGAAGGAGTTTATCGAGTGGAGGCCCCCGGTCGTGGCGCGGTGATGTTTTCCATCGTACTTTGCACGTATAACAGAAGCGCCAGCCTGCAGATAACATTGGACAGCGTGGCCCGGCTTGTTATACCGCCGGATATGACTTGGGAGCTAGTGGTGGTTGACAACAATTCAAAGGACGCCACGGCTGCAACCGTTCAGAAGTTCGCCGCGGAGCAGGTTTTTCCTGTTCGATATGTTTTCGAGGAGCGCCAGGGGCTTTCGGTTGCAAGAAATACCGGCGTACATCACGTCAAAGGACAATACGTCGTATTCACGGACGATGATGTTACGTTCGACAAGATGTGGCTCGCCAGAATTGCCGAAGCATTCGAGCGATGGGGTTGCGCGGGAGTGGGCGGAAGGATCGTACCTGTTTGGAATGCCGCCAAGCCAAAGTGGCTTGCGATGACTGGGCCTTACAAGATGGGCGGCGCTATCGTCGAATTCGATCTCGGTGACGAGCCAAAGCCTCTGGAGCAGTCAGCGTTTGGCGCCAACATGGCGTTTCGCCGCGACCTCTTCGACCGTTACGGCGGCTTCAGGCCGGATCTTGGCCGTCGTGGAACTACGCTCCTGTCATTTGAGGACTCTGATTTTTTCGGCAGACTAAAAGACGGCGGCGAGCATTTGATGTATATTCCGGATGCGATCGTTTACCATCCGGTAACCCCTGAACGTCTTCACAAGAGCTACTTCCGCAAGTGGCATTTCCAAGTTGGCAGGGCGTTCGTCAGGAGAGGGGGCATGCCTGAAAATGCCCGGCGCTACTGGGGAATTCCGCGGTTCCTGTTCCGGCAATATGCCTCCAATATATTGAAATCATGGTTCAGCCAGCGGCCGGATCAACGTTTTTATTACGAGCTCCAGGCCTGTTCTACTGCGGGATCGATTGTGGAAGCCTGGAAAACCCGAGCCCGTCCGCCACACTCCAAAGACCGACTTCTCAATTGACAAACGCGCCTTTCAGCTTCACTAGGCACTGGAACAGAGCCGGCGTATAAGCCTTCAGGGCAAACGTCGATTTTTCCCAAACGCGCTCGGCAGGACGGACGTATCCCAGCGACTGCCGGAAGGTTTGCCGCGCCTCTGCAAAATTCCCGGCGCCAATATATTCCAATCCAAGCCAATGATAGAAGGTAAACAGACGTTCGCGAATGAGGTGATGATACCTCGAGTCCAATTTTTCCAGTAATACCTGGAACAGGCAAATCCGCTCCTGGAGACGGTCAATTTCCCCGCGGCTCGACCAGGCTCCCTTGGCATGCACACGGTAAACCCCCATGGGCTGGCGCAAAAAGGCGGTCTTGCCGTGCTGAGCAAACAGGATGTGCATCGGCCAGTCGCCTATTTTGAGCTGGAAGTACCACTCGGGTAACGTCCCGATCAAATTCCACCGATACATGGCAGTGCACGTCGGCAGGAAATTCCATCGCAGCAGTTCCTCGATTCCGTATAGGCCGTCCTGCACGTCCGGGCCGATCTCGGGAGGCCGGTCCTGGCCTTCGTAGAGGAACGTAACCTGGTGGCCGCATACGGCAATGGCTGGATTCTGATCGAGCAAATCGGCCTGCACCTGGAGTTTTTCCGGCGAGGTCCAATAATCGTCGCCCTCAAGGACGGCGACGTACGCGCCACGGCGCGCCGCTATGATGCGCTTCCAGTTTTCCGCGGCGCCAATATGATGCGAAGTTGGCAGCGCGCGTATCCGATCGGGATGGCGCTCTCCATACGCCGCGATAATTTCGCGCGCGCCATCGGAAGAGAAATCATCGCCAATAATCAACTCATAATCGAAGCTCGTCTTTTGCATGAGCACGCTCTCGATGGCCTGGCCTATATATTTCGCATGATTGTAGGTCATCATGAGGACGCTCACTTTGGGATGACGCGCATTGTTTATGGCGCTGGTGTTATCCAATTGCATGATCGCCAAAGCTTAGGAGATGGCCCTTTTTCAGTCCGGAGTTGCGTAGCGACTCATCTTCATGTTAGCTGAGGTCCGCTTGTGCAGATTAGATTGACCTGTTCGGATGTGCACACGCGCGCGAGGCTTTGCTCCAGATCACTGGCGCTCTGTAGCGGGTCAAGGGCGGCACTCTTTAGCGTCTCTTCGGCGAGCCGGTCGGGCTCGTCTACGTCATGGTTCGGACGGGCGTATCGGTTAGGAAACTTGCGCCTGGCAAGACCTTCGCGTTCCGCGCGAGGCCCATTCTCCCGGCCGGACTGGCGGCGGCCCCTGTGGAGGGCTCGCCAGACGCTTGCGATTACGCGGCTTTGCGTCGACGAACTGCGGCAACTCCGACCAAGCCGACCCCCAGCAGGGCGAAAGTGGAGGGCTCTGGCACGGCCGCCGGGGTGGCTCCGGTGACGATGCTCGCACCGGGCGCCGACTCGTAGACGAACCTCACCAAGCTAGGCCCGAACACCTCCGCGTAGCCGTAGTGCAGCCCGTCCGGCAGCGTGAAGGCCAAGCCGACGAAGTCGTCTGCGGGGGAATTCGGAATAACGGTGCGAGAGGGAAAGGCAGAGAAGCTATACAGCCCATTTCCATCGATGGTCGCGCCCAAGCCGAAGTCAGTGATACTGCCGAAAATGCTCGTTGCTAGCGCCGTTCCTGACGTGGCCAGCGCAGCGCCCGGCCCATTTCCAGTCTCGGCGGCGGTCGCGGCGGTGAAGGTGTAGGTCGCAGCCCCATTGCCGAGAACAACTGGGAAAGGAACGTTGGTGAGCGGGGCAAGCTGCGTGACGACGATTGCCGCCGCCTGCGCGGCGCCCCCGCCCATCAGGCTGACGGCGAGTCCGAGGGTAAAGGCCAGACCACGAGCGCTCATCGGATCGCTCCTCCATTCATGCCGAGAGGGTAAAACACCCCGGCGGTGGCGTTCTGCGCGCCATAGACAATGTTTAGGACCTGGCGCGTGGTGCGGGCGAACACGACACCGTTCGCGTCGGTGGGTACGATGTTGGCCGTTCCGGCCGGCGCGATGCCCTGGTCATCGGCGCTGCCCGAGAGGGCCGCGCGTACGCTCGAAATCGCTTGCGTCGCCGCAGCGAAACCCCGCATGTACAGAAGCGTGCGGATTTCGCTGGCATGGTAGGCCTCGGTCCCCAAGATGCCGGCCGCGGCGGAGAGGATGGTCTTGTTTTGCAACAATGGCGCTGCGCCGCGGTACGCGGTCACGCCCACGTCCTCGAAGATGTAGGCCCCGAGCAGGAATGAGTTTTCGTCCGCGAACGGATCGAAAGAGCTGCCTAAGCCGGCTGCTTGGGCGAGGGCGTTAAAGCTGTTCAGCAGGTCAATCGCTGGCCTGGCGACTGCGCTCCCGCCCAGGCCAGCGCGGAGAAACTGTACATGGGCGAGTTCGTCCTGCGCGATCTCGGCGGCGTATTGCGCGATGGCCGGGGTTACGAACGGCACTTTTGGGTTGGCCTTGATAGTGATCGGACCGGGATTGCCAGCGCCAGAGCTTATCCCAGTCGTTGCGACGCCGAGCGTCTCGATGCTTGCGCCGGACACGGCGAATTGGTAAAACTCCGCTTCCAAGTACTCCAAGTTCAGGGCGAAATTGAGGATATCAGCGTCGGTGATCCCCTGCGCGTATGCAGAGCCAGAGACCGCAGCGACGCCGGTGGCTGTTGCGAGCGCCCCCATGAGCAGTCCGGCAGCGCTTGTATCCCGTAGGAATCCGCGTCGATTTATCCCAGCCAGCGGCGGCGACGTTTCGTTCTTCTTGCGCTCATCGTGCATATCTGTCCTCCCTTAGGTGATAACGAGCCGTTCACCACGGCAACGCAATTATCAGTACGTTCGAGGCCCGACGCGCAGATGTGTCGCAACCGACCAACTTTTGTTCGTAACGGTTAGCCAGCGCAGTTCGCTTTTTGCGATCCAACTGCTGTGCGGAGCCGGTGAAGGCTGCTGGCGTGCGAGAGACGACAGCGTGCCGGAACAGAAAGCTGGGTTGAGGCGAATCCAGGCGTTACGATGAAGCACACTGAGCGCGGCCCTCTCCGTTGTGGGTCTGATCGTAAAAGCCGTGTGCTTGAGCGTAAATTTCACCTCTCCCGGCGGCTACGCCCGTGTGCCTGAGCGTAAATGGATGGGCGGCGGCGTGTGCCTGAGCGTAATCGCCCCCGGCCAGAAGCTGCGGATATGCTCCTAAGTAACAGAATACAAACGGATTATTTATTTACGATGAAGCACATGCCTGCCGGCGGTCTGAATTCATCGGTTCCGTCGATTCCCACGGTCATTTACGATCAAGCACATGCGATTTACGATCAACCTCATGGCCTTCCCGCCCGAGTTAACGAATTGACTCGCAGCAGGTTGCGGGGAAAACCGCGCCCTTTGGGGCTGCCCCTATGGAAATGGTTTTATGGAATTGGTTTTTATCCTATGGAACACCATGGAAACGTCCTGGTCATGCATTCTGGCTCGAAGCCGGCAATCTGCGGTATGTGTTTGATCGTAAATCTCTGGCATCTTGTCGCCGCTCAGTGTAAAACGGAGAAGCACGGTTATGTTTCAGAAGTCCGAGGGCGCTCAGTATGCCCAGACATCGCTTGTGAACCTCTCGGTGGAAGAGGAGAATCTGGCGGCGATCCCCTTTGCGGTGCTCGAACGCCGGGTTGGCAAGCGGATTGGAAAACTTGAGATTCAGGGGACGAAAATCTTGCCGGACGGATCGCAGGCGCGGGTGACGTGGCAAGTGCAGGGTAATAACGAGTTGGGGCTGCCCACCGAGCAGGATCTTGATATTTTCATCGCGCTCGGAGTGCTGACGTTTCAGAACAATTTTCAGAAGACAGTTTCCTTCACGGGACGCGAGATCGCGAAGATCCTGAATATCAGCGGCGTTCACGGCAAGTTTTATCAGCGGCTGAAACTGGCGATGGACCGGTTCATTCCGCTGCGGTTTCGCGCGATTTCCGAATCGGACCGGCAGGAAGAGGTGAAGTGGCTGAATGTTTTTCAGGAAGCGAGTTTTTCGCTGGACCGCGCCACCGGCCGTTGCACGGGAACAGTGACGTGGACGGACAAACTGATCCGCTCAATGGATTATGGGTTCTTCCGCATGCTGGATGCGAACCGTTATATGGCGCTCGATGGGATTACGGCCAAGCACCTGTACCGGTATCTCGCGCTTGCATTCGAGAAGAATGAAATACTGATCATCAACGCGGCGAAACTGGCGACCGAGCATCTGGGCATTCTGAACCCGCCGAAATATTTGTCGCGCCTGATGCAGACGCTGGAGCCAGCCTTTGAGCAGTTGATGCGCATTCGCGTGCTCGGTTCGTATCATGTGGTGTCGAGCGAGAACTGGACGATTGCGCTGCGCCGGCACGCATCCTATGTGCCTGAGAGTAAAAACCTGTTGTCGCAGGTGGCAAGCGGCGCTCCGGAACTGACGCGCACGCAGGTGGAGCGGGCGCTTGAGAAGGCCGGACTGCCGGTAAAAGTGAGCGCGCAACTCAGCGCGGCGGCGCGCAGCCGCGGCGAATTTTATTTTCTCTTGCGCGCTGCGAACGTGATGGAGGCGATGAAGGAACATGATGTGCTGCCGCACGTGGCCGCGAGCATTATCCGCCGGGCTCTCGACCAGGGCGTCGGGACGAAAGAGGCCAAGGCGGCGCTGGACCGGTGCGAGATTGCGGTAGAAGTATGCCGGCAGAAGAAGGCGGCGGGGCAGGTTCTGCGGAACTCCGGCGGTTTTTTGACCAAGATTATCAAGGATGACGCGGCGTGGCGGCGGGCTGTTCCGGAAGAGCTGGAGCAGCACCTCCGGGCGCGTTTTGAGCAGCGAGACGCCTCGGCCTTACGGCAGGAAGAAGAAGCCGAGCAGCGGGGTTTCATCGTGGAATATGAAAAGTTCCGCTATGAACTGGCGCTGGCGCTGTTTCAAGAGATGACGGAAGAGCGCAAACGAGCGCTGCGGCGCGAGCAGTACGAGCTGCTAAAACAGCAGGAACGCTTTGAGCGCATGCCGCCCGAGGCGCGGGACGCTGAGGCCGACGCAGCGATCATTCAGGAGCTGGCCCGGCGTGAAGCGCCTCCCTTTGAAAAATGGTTCATGCGGCGCAAGGCGGAGCAGGCTGTTCTGCCCTTCGGAGCGCCGCGGGTTTCCAGCGAGGTCGCGTAAGCGGAAGCGCTCTTCACGTCTCCCGCGGTACTCGAGAATCCAGCCGTCCGGGGTTGGTTTAACTTGGGCCGCAGCCGCCTGGAATGGGGGCTGCAAGTCAATTACGGTCAGACACACGCAGGGCAAGATTGCGCAAGTCGAAGCGCGCAGCAAGGGAGCGGATTCTTTTTGCAGGAACCGCTTTGAAACCCAGCCATACTCGCCGCCTTCCGACAGCTCCACATTCAGGACCGGATCGAGCGTGAGAGCCGCATTAGCGCCGATGGCGATGGTGTGATCAGAAAGCGCGGCCGCCGGTTCGCCAGGATGCCAGAACTGCTCAATATGGCGGGCGCCCCCGGGTCCGCTGATTTGATCGAAGATCCAGATCAGTCCGGAACGGGCGAAAACCAGCGTGCGGCGATGCCGGAAGGATGCAAACAGGCATTCACCGTCGGCGCGGTAATACGTGGGCAAGTCTTCAACGTTGAGGATTCGCGTGCGGGGCGGATTTCTCCAGGCAAAGGGGGGGAGGGATGCGGCCTGGTCGAGCCCATCCACGCGAATAGCGTTATGGGCGGCGGAGCCGCGAAAACGGTCGCGCCATACGGGGTCGCAATACGAATATGTCCCCGGATCAAGGAGCGTCGATTCGCCACGGCAGGACAGCACGAGGCTGAGCGTATCGGAGTGGCTGTGGCCGGCGCTCCACGGGCCGAATCCGCCGGCGTCGAATATGATGTGGACGCCGGGTTCGCGCAGCGTGATCACGCCGGCGCCGGCGAACACCGCGGGGCCAGAAGCCTGTGAGAAGCCGGGGCGGCAATTCAGTGCGCGCGGGCCGATCCACCAGGCCGCCTGCTCGGCGAGGGCATCGCGGGAAGAGATCCAGTCCGGGCGGTTGAAGAGCGCGCCGCAGGTGGCTAGCGTCGCCAGCGCGTAGCGCCGCTGATCGCCATAGGGGTAAAAAAACCGGCCGCCGTCGTCGTCGCCAATCAGAGGGAGCTCGCCGGAAGGAGAGATGAGGGCCGCCAGGTAGGCCGCCATGCGCTCCAGGGGCGCTTGAAATTCTTCAGGAGAGCCCGCCAGGATGCAGTGAAACAGAAACATGTCGAGCGCGTAGACGTGGTAATACGTCGATTGCTCGAAATGGCTTCCGTCGGATCGAACCTGACGATCAAGCTGCTGGGTCACGATGCGACGGCCGGTCTCAGTCCACTGCGAGGCTCTGGGGAATTGGGAAAACAGCGCGCCGAGCGCATGCAGAGCGACGGCTTCGCCCAGCAGATGGGTATTGGGCGAAAAGTATATGGACAAGTTGTGTTCAAGGTGCAGGCCGTGCTGGTAGAGCGCGTTGAGGAACCTCGAGCGGAACGTCGCGTCCATTTCATTTCCGGCGAGGTGGAAAATCCAGCACCAGGACAGGGCCCGGAAGGCGACTTCCAGCGCGCTGGCCCAATTGATGCCGCGCTGGAATGGATTGTTGTCGATCCAGTCATTCAACTGCCGGACGAGCTCGGCGGCGAAAGCAGGGTCGGGGTTCAATGCATATGCCTGGGCGAGCAGCGCCAGGTGTTGATGCCGGTTCAGCTCCCAGATGATTTTATGATCGCCGGCGCGCGCGGCGTCCAGATAGGGGATTCGCCGGAAATAGGGAAGTCCGGTTTCGATGCCGCTTGAGTAGTCTCGCCGCCAGTGGACAGGGTTTCCGATCTCGATCTCGCGCCCGAAGATGGGGATGCGGCCAGCGAGCACGGAGCGCGCGCGGAGATGGATGTCAGCCGCGGTCATCGTATTTCGGATCGCCGCGGCGATTTCAGCTGGAGCGGGAAGCAAGGGCAGAGGAGAAGCGACCAAGATGTCAGGAAGTTTTTCCGGGCGGAGCAGCAGCGCCAGGTTGGAAAATTCCTGCCGGATCCGAAATCCGATTTCGCTCAGACTGCGCAACGTCAGAGGGTTCCGGATGGAGCTGGCTGCGGCAGGCGGTGGTAGCGGCCTTGCGCCTTATACCAGCGGATGCGGAGGACGTCAGCAAATGAAGTCAAGCCTTGCATGGCGCTGACTTTGGTTCCCTCGACATTGCTCCATCGCACTGGCGTTTCGATGATCTGGAATCCCAGGGCGCGGGCGATCACAAGATCCTCGACATCGAAGCTGAACCCGTCCAGCCGCTGCAACGGGAAGATCGACTCGGCCGCTTCCGCCGTAAAGAGTTTGAAGCCGCACTGGGTATCGCTGAAAGGCAAGCCGGTGACTGTGCGCATGAATACGTTGAAGAGGCGGCCGGAGTATTCGCGGAACCAGGATTGGCGTACAGAGATCAGCGAGCGGTCGAGGGCGCGGGAGCCGATGACAACGTCTGCATTCTTCTCGCTTGCGACGCGAAGCAGCGAATCGAGTTCTTCGATGGGGGCGGACAGATCAGCGTCAGTAAACAGCCGCCATTGACCGGAGGCCTTCAACATCCCGTGGCGGACGGAGTACCCTTTGCCGCGGTTTCCCGGATTACGCAGCAGAATCACGCGGGGAAAGCGCGCGCGGTACTGCTCGACGAGCGCGGCGGTTCCATCGCTGGATCCGTCGTCGACGACCAGCAACTCGGCGCTGTCGGCGTATGGGGATCGGCGGATATAGCCGAGGATTGCGTCCAGCGTGGACGGCAGCCGGGACTCTTCGTTGTAGGCGGGAATGACGATGGAGAGCGAGGTCAAAAACACATTATGCCAATCTGGTTCAGGGCGCCGCCCGGCCGGCGAATGGTTTCGATGGAGCGTTGTTATCCGCTCACCGGCGCAGCTTCCGCAGGCGCGTCCGAGTGCGCGCCGCAAACGACGCTGTCCAGGATGCGCGCGAGCGCGGCGGTCTGGCGCCGGCCGTCGAAGGTTTCAATGAACCACTCGCTGGGAGGCGCCGGATCGGGCGGCAGCGCCGTTAACTCCAGCAGCTTTGCATCGACCCGCGCATCGTCGTCATGGGGGTAGACGCAGATATGCGGGATGCCGCTGCGGGCGACGATGCGATCGACCGGGGCGCCGGGATGCGTCATGATCAGCATCGGACGTCCAACCCGGATGTATTCGTACAGCTTTGCGGGGACGGCGTAGGCCTGATCGTTCTGGTGCAGATCGAGCAGCAGCAGGTAATCGGCCGAGGTCATATAGCGAAGCGCATCGCGCCGGGCCATGTACGGCAGGATTTCGAGGCTGTTGCGTTCCCTCAGCCACTCGATGGCGGAAGCGTCGCAAGGGGCGTCGCCCTCGATGCCGCCGACGAGCTGAACGCGTAATGCGCCCGGCGCGAGCCTTCCGGATGCTATCAAGCGCTGCAGGGAATACAGAAGCGTCATGGGATGCCGCATGCCGTAGAGGCGCCCGACATGAGCGAGGGTCCTGTAGGGCCGCTCCGGGACGGCGGCTGCGCACAGCGCTTCGCCGGGGTCAAAGCCGTTCCACAACAGCCGGACTTTCCGGGCGTATCGGGAATGGCGAATGCGCCACGCATCGGCAACCACGTCGGTGGCGCTGATCACAACGTCGGCGAACCGGAATATCAGGGATTCCAACAGTTTGTCCGCGGCGCGCGAGCGGACGCCGCCGACCTCGCGGTAGGAGTTGCCGACGAGAGGATCGCGAAAATCTGCGATCCACGCAATTTTATGCCGCCGTTTCAGCCACAGAGCCGCAAGGTGCGTGTTCAGGGGCGGGGCGGTTGAGATGATCGCGGCCGGGGGATTTTGGCCGATGATGCGCCGGGCCGAGCGGCTTGCCGCGGCGGCCCACAACAGGGCGAGCTCTGTGGGAAGGGCGAGCTTATGCAGCGCGATTTCCGTTGCGCCGGCCAACGTATATTTGTTCGGGTACATCGTCGTTGCGGGAACGTAATGGATGTTGGGGTGAGGCTCCGGTTGCGGGGCGGCGGTAAGTATGTGCGGCGCGTAGCCGAATTCCGGCAAATATTTAAAAAAACGCCAGGGCCTTGCGCTGCCAGAGGCCGGCTCCGGCGGAAAGTGAAACGCGAGCAAGAGCACCGGTCGCAAAGCAGGGCCCATAGCGCGTCAGATCCCGTGCGCGTTGAGGGCGGGAACGGGCGCATTTTGTTTGCGGCGAGGCGCGGCAATCGTCACCGAGGACTGGTTGACGGCGCGTTGCAGAGCGACGGTAAGCCCGCACAGCACGAAAAACAGTTCACTGTAGGCGCAGCTCAAAAAAACGCCCGTGACAAGGAATCCGATAACGGCCAGCCGGATCCAATAAGCCAGCCGGGCCGCTTCTTTAAAACCTGGTTCAGGGAGATCCTTCTCAAGGCGCCGTATTGCAGAGAGGCGCTTCAGTATGGTCGCCAGGATGGCGAGAAAGAAGAGCAGCGCGGGGATGCCGTTCTCGCTCGAGACCTGGGTATACATGTTGTGCGTTTCGTGCCAATAGCCGCGAGCCAGACCCTGGTCGATAGCCAGATTATTTTCAGCGACCGCGAACATTCCCGGGCCGACTCCCACGATCGGATGGCGGAGCGTGATGGACACGCTTTTCCGGAACAGCGCCTGACGGGCTTCGGCGGACGATTCCCCCTGATCCTCCTGTTCATCGTGCACGCCGAAGATGTAGGAGTAGCGGGCGCGAATCGACTGGGGGATAACGGTCAAGGTAAGACTGAGGATGATCAATCCCGCCAGAACAGCGCGGACGCGCTGGCGGCCGGAGCTGGACAGAAACAACATCAAGGTGACGGCCATCAGGCCGATAAAACCGCCTCTCGATCCGGTGCGCAGAAATTGAATGAGTATCAGCCCCAGGCCGGGCAACAGAGCGATTCTGACAACCAGCGGCGCCTTCTTTTTCAGCGCGCCGAGCGCAAAACACATGCCGAGAAGGAGGAATTGCGCCAGATCATTGGGGTCTGCAAAACGGCTTCCGTTATCAATAACGAGCCGACCCGCCACCGAGCCGCCCATCACGGAAGTAAGCAGCGCGCCGACCAGGATGGAGAAGGCCAGCATGCACATTGCGTAGTAGACGTGACGCAAGGTGGAGAGCAGCGTGGCTATTATGACGAAGATCAGCGACGTCTGAAGCCATTTGTTCAGATAGGTCTCCATGGCGCCCCCGATCCAGACGCTGAAGGGAACCGAGAGGCCCATCCACACCGTCATGCCTAACAGCAAGGCGGCGATGCGCGAGGTCATGACGCGGGTCAACTCGCCGGAGCCGATCACGGCGATGAGAGCGAAGCTCATGACAATCATGGGCAAATGCAGGAAACTGACAAAATCCTGCACCCGGCTGCCCAGCATGAACAAATAGGCGAGGACCAGCAAAAATCCGGCCCGCTGCGAGATGTTCAGCGACGACTCCGTAACCAGATGCGGCGCGGCGTAGGCCGGAAAGGCTGGCGCGGAAGATTTGGGCGAGAGGAGGCGATCGCCCGGACGTGCAGCGTTGATCACGGTAAAGATTCCTTGCGGCGAAAGATGCGGTACGAATCGCGATCATAGACCAGGTCGTACTCGCTCAAACGGCGCTCAATAAACCGGTACAGGTCCGGCGCTCCGATTTTCCAGGCGTCGAAGTTCGCCTGATAAATCTCTTCAACGACGATGAATTGTGGAATTTTGCCGCTGAAATAGCCGATACGGATGTCATCGATGAGATTCGGGCGGAAACCATAGGCAAACCCGAAATCGCAACTGGCCATAACGAGATCCGAAGCCCGGGCGTGCTCTTTAACGAAATTTACGGCCGGCATATATAAGCGGTCGTATGTATCCAGACGGATTCTCAATAAAACGCCGCCGGCGCTGATCGCCGCTGCCAGCGCGAGCGCCGTCGCGATCAGCGGCCGCAGCGGCCGTCTCGCCGTCCAAAGATGGCTTGCGACGATGGCCAGGATCGCGGCGTAAAGCGGGATGAGATGGACGAGATAGAACGTGAACTTTGTCCCGTCGATAAAGCATTGGTAGCCGAAATGTACAGCGGTCAGAAGCAGGAGCGCGCGATAGCCGCGATGGCGGCGGAGCTCGGGGAGCGCGCTCATCGCGCCAATGGCAGCCAAATAAAACACGAGCGGTATGGATTTCAGAAATATTGGCCCGGTATGTCCGGCCAGGTGCGCCGTGAACCCGGCGGCCTGCATGTAGCGTTGCGCCTCGCCGATAACCGCCTCCCACGGATGGAGGAGCGCGATGCGGCCGCTGGAATGCACGCGCAGCTGCACATAGGCCGAATGAGGGCTGCGCAGCAGGTATTGCCCCCAGACAACGGCTCCGGCGGCATATGGAATCGCGGCGATGGCCAGCCATATGGCGCGGAAAGATTTGCGGTCGTAATACAAGATCAGGAAGACAAGCCCGCAGAAGAACATCAGTCCGTTCGGGTGGGTCATGCCGGCCAGCGCCACGCAGGCATTTGCAAGGAATATTGCCCATCGCGGATGCCTTTCGCGCAAGGCGAGATAGCAGCAGTAGGCGCCGAATCCCAAGGCTGCGACCATCGGCTCATACCGTCCAAACGAGCCGGCGACCAGGATGTTGTAATCGAACGCAGTCAACGTTATCGCAAGCAGCGCGATCCATACGGATGACGACCACGTCCTGACCAGGTAATAAATCTCGCCGAGCAGCACGAACGTCCACAGCATGGACAACACGCGCGTCGACATCAGGCTGAAACCGACCAGCTTGTACCAGCCGGCCAGCGTTACGATATTGAGCGGAAAGATCAGATATGTATACCGATTAAGCTCGGGGAGTACGCCCGCGCCCTCGTATACAGTGATCCCCATAAATCCCTTTTCGGCAAGATTGAGGGCGGGATTGGCGAACATGGCCTCATCGTTCCAGGGCCGGCGGGTTTTGGCCAGGCCGATGAGCAGCGCAATAAATACGGCGAGAGCGACGGCGCCGGCGGCCAGGGCTCTCCAGAAGAGGGGCCGGGCGCGCCGCGGCCCGGGAACGGTTTGCGACTCCGGGTCCGCCGTCGGATATTGTCGTGTTCCGGCCGTGTTCATGTGAGAGCGATTCGAAGCGCGGGCGACGCCGCAGCCTAAACGAGCAAGCTCCTAAGTCCGGTCAGGAGCGCGGCGCGCGATGAGGAACGTTTCATAGCCAAGCAAGCCGGGCAGTACGGCGGTGAGCGCAATCAGAGCGCGGTGAAGAATGCGGACCAGCCACCGCGGCCCGATGAGGACTTCGAGCGGAATCACCGTCATTTTTTGGGAGGTCACGCAGTATCCATTGTCCGCCAGCATGCGGGCAATCGTGCGGCGGGTAAAGAAACGGAGGTGAGTCCGGTCGAGAATGCCGCGTTCAGCATACTCGAAACGACCGAACAGCAACATCAAGCGCACAACCAGATGAGCCACATTCGGCACGGAGACAATGAGCTGCCCATTTGTCTTGAGCAGACGCTCCAGTCCGCGGAGGACGCGTTCCGGCGCCGCCAGATGCTCGAGAACATCGAGCAGCAGAATCTTGTCGAAACGGGCGCCGCGGGCGGCGTCGACGACCGCATCGAGTCCGTCGGCGGGGTTCCATTGGATATAGTGCTCGACCTGGACGCCCGGCGCGGGCGCTGAAGCGGCGCCGGCGCACAGGACGCGGTTGCCGCTCTTTTGCAGTTCGCCTGAAAAAACGCCGTTTCCGAGCGTTACGTCGAGCACGTCATGGCCGCGTCCAACCGCCAGGCGCGCGAAGTCGTGGCTTGAATGGGAGCTGGTTTTGACGCGATAAGGAACGTAATATTCCTGGTATTCCGGATATCGCTTAATGGAGCGACGCGTGCGGTCATAGCGGTAAACGGCGCGCAAGATGTTTCTGGCGTACCGCATGCCGTTGACGTAACAAATCTCGTCGCCATAGAAGGTGGGGATGGGAACCTCGCGGATGCGGAAGCCCTGATGATGCAACTTAATGATGATCTCCGTGTCGAAATGGAAATCATCGGTCATGTTGGAGAAGTCGATTTGCTTGAGGGCGTGAAGATTATAGGCCCGGTATCCACTATGAAACTCGGTGAGATTCAGTCCGAGAGCGCGGTTTTCAAAGTGGGTCAGGATGCGGTTGCCGATGTATTTATATAGCGGCATGCCGCCCTTGAGCGGGCCGCCGTAATCCTTCATCATGCGCGATCCGAAGACGGCGTCAGCCGCGCCGGTGACGATCGGATGGTACATGCGGTCCAGGACCTCAGGCGCATACTGGCCGTCGCCGTGCAGCAGCACGACCGCGTCGAAGCCCTTTTCGATGAAATAGCGGTACCCGGCCTTCTGATTGCCGCCATAGCCAAGGTTTCGCGGATGCCGCAGCACCTGAAGTTTGGTGTTATCGCTGAGCGTCTTCAAGCCGACGGCGAGTTCATAGGTCGCGTCCTGACTGGCGTCATCGAAAACAACCACTTCCTCGACATTGCGCCACACCTCAGGCTGAATACGGCGCAACACCTTGGACAGCGTGGTGACCGCGTTATACGCGACGACGAGAATGCCGATCCGCCGGCCGTGGTTGAACGCCGCGGCGAGCCCGGCGTCGCGCTCAACGGTATGGCCCGCAAGGGAGATGGTAGACACCTGCGCACCTCCGGATGCGCTCTTCTAAATTCTAGACGATGCCGTCGCCCTATGTCCGGTAAAGGAATGGCAAGTTGCGCCATTGTATCCAACAGAAGCCTTGATCTGCTCCGGCGGCGAAGCTCATCGGCCGGCGGGCGCGGCTGGGAATGCAATGGTTTGCCTGCGTCTCAACCGCTCTGGGACAATGCAATGTATGGCCTCAGACGCTGCCGCCAGGCTCGCCTCCGCGCCACAAAGAGACCCCGACTATACCGAGATCTATCCAGCAAGCGGTTGGGCGGCGCTGAAGCTCGGCGAACTCTGGCGGTACCGCGAGCTGTTGCTGTTTCTGACCTGGCGCGAAATCAAGGTCCGGTATAAGCAGACGGCGATCGGCGCCGGATGGGCGCTGATACAGCCGTTGTTCACAATGCTGATATTTACGCTGTTTTTCGGCCGGCTGGCGAAGATGCCCTCCGAGGGCGTACCGTATTCGGTCTTCAGCCTCACGGCTCTTGTGCCCTGGATTTTTTTCGCCAACGGGCTGACGCTGTCGTCCAACAGTCTGGTAGGCAATGCGAATCTCATCGGCAAGGTGTATTTCCCCCGGCTGCTGATTCCGATCTCCTCCGTATTGTCGGGGTTTGTTGATTTCGTCCTGGCCTTTATTCTGCTCGCGCTGTTTTGCATGTACGAGGGGGTCCGCGTGCATGGCGCCATTGTGTGGCTGCCGGTATTTCTACTGCTCGCGACGGTGGCGTGCCTCGGCGTCGGGTTATGGTTTTCGGCGCTGAATGTCGAATATCGCGACGTGCGCTATATCATTCCCTTCCTCACGCAGCTATGGCTTTTCGCCACTCCTGTGGTCTATCCGGCAAGCCTGCTGGGGGGTCGGTGGCGCAGCGTTTATGGATTGAATCCGATGGTGAGCGTGGTCGAAGGATTTCGCTGGGCGGTGCTGGGGACGGCGCGGCCGGAGGGTGGAATGCTGGCTTTCTCCGCCGTAACAGCGGTGGTCCTACTGGTTAGCGGGGCTTTTTATTTCCGCCGCATGGAGCAGAATTTCGCCGATATCGTCTAGCCCATGAGCAATATCGCGATACATTGTGAGGGACTGGGGAAGCAGTATCGTCTGGGCGCGGCGTCGCAGCACCGCTATAAGGCTCTGCGCGATGTTCTGGCCGGCGCCGCGACGGCCCCGTTTCGCGCCGCCGCGGCGCTGGCGCGGGGCGAGCGCGTGCGGAAGGAGAAGCCGGCGCCCTTCTGGGCGCTCCGCGACGTGTCCTTCGATATCGAGCATGGCGAAATCGTCGGCGTGATTGGTAGAAACGGGGCCGGCAAAAGCACGCTGCTCAAGATTCTGTCCAAAATCACAACGCCGACCACCGGCTACGCGCGGATTCACGGACGCGTCGGCTCGCTGCTGGAAGTGGGCAGCGGCTTTCATCCGGAGCTGACCGGGCGCGACAACATCTATATGAACGGGGCGATTCTCGGGATGACGCGGCGTGAGATTGAACGTAAATTCGACGAGATCGTCGCGTTCGCCGAAGTGGAAAAATTCGTTGACACGCCGGTAAAGCGATATTCAAGCGGCATGTATCTGCGGCTCGCCTTCGCCGTGGCGGCTCATCTCGAGCCGGAAATCCTGTTTGTCGATGAAGTGCTGGCCGTTGGCGACGCAGCCTTTCAAAAGAAGTGTCTCGGCAAGATGAACGAGGTTTCGCGCCAGGGCCGCACGATCATCTTTGTCAGCCACAATATGACAGCGCTGCGGAATCTGTGCACGCGCGCAATCTGGCTTGCCGACGGCAAAGTGGTCGAGGACGGCGAGGCGGGCGCTGTGGTGGCCGACTACCTTCAGCGCAATTCGAGCTCGCGGCTCGAGACTGTGTGGGACGATCCCGGAACCGCGCCCGGCAACGACCGGGTGCGGCTGCACAGCGTGCGCGTCATTCCGAAAAGCGTCGATGAGGCGGGGCAGATCACCGTAAGCAGCCCCATCCAACTGGAATTCTGTTATTGGAACCTGGTTCCAGACGCCGTTCTGCATATCAGCATCTTTCTGTACAGTCTGGAGGAAGTCTGTATCTTCAACGTCGGCTCGGAAGCCGCGCCGCGGCCGCGGGGCCTGATTCGCCACACCTGTGAAATCCCGGGCAATCTGCTGAACGATGGGTGTTATTATCTGCGGCTGCTCATTGTCCGCGACTTATCGACTCCGATCTTTACGCATAACAACGTCGCCGCCTTCGAGGTGCGCGATCTGCCGCGCGCCGGCGCGTGGTACGGGAAATGGCAAGGAGCGGTGCGCCCGAATTTGAAATGGGCAACGGAGGTGATCGGCGCGGAATCATCTCTGGTGCGGTCATGACGCTGACAGAGGCGCTGAAGATTTTGCAGACGCCGGCGCCGGACGGCGCTGCGACCTTGGACATTTTTCTGGCGTGCGGATTTACCCCGCTGCATCTGAAGACGCTGCTTGAAGCGCGGCTGCGGCAGCTTCTTCCGGATCGGCGGATCAATGTGAGCACCGGCCTATATGGCGACCTGGCGGGCAGCGTTGAACAGATCCGCGCGGCAGGCGCAAACGGCGCTGCCGTCATCGTCGAATGGGAGGATCTGGATCCACGGCTGGGCCGCCGGCGCCTTGCGGCGTGGTCGCCGGAGACAGCCGAGGATGTGATGCAAAGCGTTGCCGGTCAGCTCAACCGCCTACGGCGTGCGCTGGGGGCGGCTGAGGGGCGCATTGCGCTGGCTACGCCAAGCCTGCCGCTTCCGCCGCTGGCGCATACGCCGACGTGGCAGTCCAGCCGGCTGGAACTCGAGCTGCGCCGCGCCACAGCGGAGTTTGCCGCCTGGGCGGCGTCCCGGCCCGATATTCGGGTCGTGAGTCCGCAACAGCTCGACAACGATTCGGCTCCCGCGGCGCGCTACGACATTAACGCCGATATCGTGAGCGGCTTTCCTTACACGGTGGCGCACGCTTCCGTGCTTGCGCGGAGCCTTGCTTTATTGATCGCCGATCCTGTTCCGAAAAAGGGACTTATCACGGATCTCGATAATACCTTGTGGTCGGGAATTGTGGGCGAAGTTGGCGCCGCGAATGTATGTTGGGATCTCGATCGCGGCGGCCACATACACGCGCTCTATCAGCAACTGCTGGGCGCGCTTGCGGCCGAGGGCGTGCTGATCGGGATTGCGAGCAAGAACGATCCGGCCTCCGCGGCGGAAGCGTTGCGTCGAAAGGACCTCCTGATTCCGGCTGAGCGTATGTGGCCCGTGGAGGTTCAATGGGGACCGAAATCTGAAGCCGTCGCTCGCATTCTTCGCTCCTGGAATATCAGCGCTGACAGCGTGGTGTTCGTTGATGACAGCCCCATGGAACTGGCGGAAGTTCAGGCCGCGCACCCTGCGCTTGAGTGCATTCTGTTCCCGTCAGCGGATTGTAACGCCGCCCTTCGTTTGTTCCAGACGCTGCGGGACCGGTTTGGCAAAGCGGCTTTACGGGAGGAGGATGCGCTCCGTCTCGACAGCCTGCGCCGCGCCGCCGAAGTCGAACAGCAACGAGAGGCTGGGGGATATACGCCCGATGCGTTTCTTGAGAGGGCAGGCGCAAAGATCGGGTTGAGCTTTGCTCTGCCGCCCGAACCGCGCGCGCTGGAGCTGATTAACAAGACCAATCAGTTCAATCTGAATGGCAGGCGCTATACCGACAGCGAGTGGAACGCGTTGGTGGCGCGGCCTTCGACGGTGATCCTTACCGCTGATTATCGTGACCGGTATGGTCCTCTCGGGAAAATCGCGGTATTAGCCGGGCAGCTTGCCGGCAAACAGTTAACCGTTAGCTCGTTCGTGATGAGTTGCCGCGCGTTCTCCCGCCGCATCGAACACCGTTGTCTTGAGCAGCTATTCACCCGGTTCGACCTAGATGAAATGGTCTTCGATTATGAAGAGACGCCGCGCAATGGCCCACTTCGCGAATTTCTGAGAGAAATTTCGGGAAGCGCGCCGCATGCCGGATTGCGCCTGTCCCGGGAAACCTTTTTCGCCCGCTGCCCATCTTTGTTCTCTGACGTATATGAAGTAATCGCGGCTTGAAAAAGGCTGCCGCACGTCCCGTGCCATCGAGGTCACGTTGCGAGTTGATAGATCAGTGGCGCTGATTACCGACGCCGGGGAGGGGGCCGGATGCGCGACTGGCGCAGCATTGCGCTGGCGCGGCGCAAAGATTTCCGCGTGGGTTTTTTGCAGCGCCGCTCGGGCGGCGCCGGGCGGGAGCGATTGATGACGCGCTCGGCCGCCACATTTGAATCGCCGGTCAGAGAGCAGCACGTTACTCATCGTCGTGAAACACTACTCGATCAGTATGTCAGGAAGCTTTTATTTTGCGGCCATATCGTCGGACGGCGTCGAGCCGCGTGCGTGGCGCTCGTAATTGGAGCAACGATCGGCCTGCGATGCGCGCTTTTACCCTGGCTGCCCCGTCCTCAACCATACGTTCAAGACGAATTCGCATATCTGCTCGGCGCTGATACTTTCGCATCCGGCAGGCTTGCCAACCCCGCTCATCCGTTAGGGGAGTTCTTCGAAGCCACGCAGATTATTACTCACCCTGTTTACGTCATGAAATATCAACCGGGCCAGGCGGCATTCCTGGCTCTGGGGCAGGTTCTGTTTGGCGATCCGTACTGGGGCGTGGTGCTCAGCGTGGCTGTCATGGCGGGTGCGATCTGCTGGATGATGCAGGGTCTGCTGCTGCCCGGATGGGCCTTGATCGGCGGTCTGTTCACGGCGGCGGTTTTCGGCGGGGGCCATTATTGGATTCAATCGTATTGGGGAGGCGCGCTCCCGGCCCTGGCCAGCGCGCTCATGATTGGCGCGTTCACGCGAATCCTGCGCGGCCGGTTGTGGTGCATATGGCTGTTTACGGCCGGGACGGCGCTCGGTCTGCTGACGCGGCCCTATGAAACCGGCGTGTTATCGGCGACGCTGACCATAGCGCTCATGGTTGCGCATGTTCGCGCCAGGTCCTGGACCGCGTTGTGGAAGATGGCGTTGCCATATGCGGCGGGCATGGCCGCGTGGGCGTGCTTTCAGATGTACTACGACTGGCGGATCACGGGGAATGCTCTGAAGCTGCCCTATATGCTGCATGAGGAGCAGTATTCAGCGACGCCGGCGTTTTGGATGTTGCCAACGCGCACCATTCCGACGCCCAACAATCCCGCCGTCTACGCTGCGCATTGGCTGCTCGATATCCCCAAGTATGACGAGCTGAGAAGCATGGGATGGGTGCGACGGACTGCTATGTTATTGCGTCGCGCCGTTACCGCGGATGAATGGGAGCCTGGCTTTCGTACGACAGTTCCTGAACTGATCGGCATTCTGCGGTATGTCCTGGCGCTCGCGCCATTATTCTGGTTCAGCCGGCGTGTGCGATGTCTGACCGCTCTGGCCGCCGTTCTGGGACTCAGCACCTGTCTGACGCTGTGGGCGTTCCTGCATTATCTGGCGCCTATGATGGTCGTCGTCCTGACGCTCATATTTCTTCTGGTCTCATATTTGCGCTCGATCGATGTGCGCGGCCGCCGCGTCGGCAACGTTCTGGTGGCGATGATTCTGCTGTATCTACCGTTTGAATCGTTGCTGATGGCGCGCAGCGCCATCGATGTATTCAGAAACGGGCCTAACGCCCCTTTTGTGAAAGAGCGCGCGAGAATTACCGCGGAACTGCAGCGCGCCGGGGGCCAGCATGTCATTATCGTCCGCTATAACTCCGACCGCCCTGCGCGGCGCGACTGGGTATATAACTCCGCCAATATAGATGCGCAAAAGATCGTTTGGGCGGTCGATCGCGGCTCCGTCGAAAATCGAAAACTACTGGCTTACTATCATGGCCGGCGCTTCTGGCTGCTCTATGCGAATGAATCGCCGCCGCGCCTGGAACCGTATCAGGACTGAAGTGCTACAGTCCGCCATATTGGCGACAAGCCTGTTGTATGGATTGCGCCGAGGTGCGGCAAAGAGCGGTTGAGCGGCCAAAAGGTCCGGATTGACAAAATCAAATGACGCCTGCGACATCAACGTTAGGTGAAACAGCTCGTAAGGATGCGAGGCCGCCTGTTCCACACAGTGTGATGTGGCGACAGTATGTCCCGTATTTTTACATTGGCGTAGCGCTTCCTACGGCGCTCATACTCTGCTTTCTGACGCCCCCGCTGCAATCGGAGGACGAAGGGCGGCACTTTTTAAGAGCCTGCCAGTTCGCTGAGGGGCGAATTATTTCCGAGTTTGAATCCAATACTCATGCCGCCGGCGGATGGCTGCCTGCGGCGGCTGCGGATTTTGTTCGGGAAAAGATGACGCCGGAATATTTCCGCAAGGAAGATGAACTGCGCAGCATTGGCGAACGGCTGCGGGCGTTCGACCGGGCCGCTCAAACTCAGCGCCCGATTTCCGAGAGGCGATTTGCCGCGTTTCCGACTGCGACGATTTATCCGCCGTCGCTCTACCTTCCGCAAGCGACCGCGATCGCTGTCGCTCGCCTGTTTTCGGATAAGGTATATATCTGGTTTTACGCAGCGCGGTTGTTCAATGCGATCGTCGCTGTTGTTGTGATCTTTGTGGCTCTGCGGCTGGCGCCGGCTTACCAATTGTGGCTCATCGTCCCGGCGGCGCTCCCGATCAGCCTGTATCAGATCAGCTCCGTCTCCAGCGACGCAGGCATTATTTCGCTCAGCATTCTTCTTGTTGCATTAAGTCTCCGATTTGTCGAATTGGATGGCGCAAGAATCCGGGCCGCGCTGATCGGCTGCCTGTTTTTGCTGACCACAGGCAAGCCAGTTCATTTGGCGTTTGCGCCGCTTCTGCTGGGCGCCCATAAGCGCCTAGGCTGGCGCCGCGCAGCCTCCTTCTGCGCAGCAGCGATTGCTGCGGCCTTGGGCGGATACATTATGTGGTCCTGCATTGTTCGGGACTTTGTTTCACTGGCAGGCGCGGACTTCCCGGGACATAATCCGTCTGCGCAAGTTCATTTTATTATCCTGCATCCGATACAGTTCGCCTCGGTCCTGGTTCGGACGCTGAGAGCGGACTGTTTCTTGCTGATGCTTGAGACGATTGGCTTTTTTGGGTGGACGGAATTGCCGCTCCCAGCGTGGTTCTACAAAGCCACCGCCTGCTTGTTTGCAGCTATGCTGCTGCTGATTGTTTGGAACTGGAAGGCGACCGACAGATCTCAAAGGCTGTTGGGGTTGCTGTCAGGCATTATGCTGGCGGCATTCATTGTTGTGGCCAGCTTCGTCTTGTGGACGCCTGTTGGAGCGCCGGAGATTGCGCGGATGACAGGGCGCTATTTTGTTCCAGTCTTGGCTCTTCTGGCTGTCGCGGCTCCGCCAGTGAACCGGCTCGGGAAAAGCGCTCAGACCGCGTTAGCCGTAGTGGCGCTCGGATTCGTCGTCCTGTCAGCGGCCACGACCGTCCGCATCACGAAGCATTACTTTTTTCCGGACTCGAAGCTTCTCGGCAAAAACATTCATGAGGCCGCTATGGAAAGCCGCCGGTCGTGTCCTGCGAGCTTCTCGATGATTTCGAAATCATGGTTTTCAAGCTATGCGAAAGGTCGGGCAGATGCGCCAGGAGGCTTTCGGGTTTTCGTCACCGATGAAGCCGGGACTATTCTTGGCGAGTCAGATCCAGCCTTGTCCGGTTCAGAGTTCCTATACAACCTTATCGGCAGCAAATCTCGTCCGTGGTTTGTGCACTTCTGGACGCCGAACCGGTCCGGAACGCTGCACTATTGGCTGATGATCGGAAAAGATGCATGCCGATTCGGCCCGTCCGTGAAAGTCGGGCCGTACCAGATCCCGGAGGCGTGAAGTCGCGGCCTGGGGCGCTGATATGCGCCGGCGCCTGATGAATGGGTTCCGCAAGCTGAAAGGCGCCCTAATACTGTGCGGGCGGCCAGCGTAAATTAACGAGGTCAATCACTCTGGCACGCAATACAGCACTGTCTCGAGAAAGAAGCTGCCATGATGGCGCAAAGAGAAGCGGTAACCGGAGGTGAAGGATGCGATCAGACACGGCAATTCGGCAATATGCATCGGCCTGTGGTAAGCGGCGATCGCAAGCTTTGGCCGGTGCGCGGCAATCGTCTCGCGGGCGCCGAGAAGAGCCTCGGATTCGGCGCCTTCGATGTCGAATTTGATCACGGTCGGCCGGGTGTTCAGAACGCTGTCGAGCGGCGCGGCATTAACCGTTACACGAGGTTGTCTGCTCAGGTAGTCGTGCCCAATGCCTCCGCTAAAAGAGCCCAGACCGGCAAGAAACGACAGCCGGCCGATCTGTGACGAAACAGCCAGTGAATGCAAACGGATCCGCGGATCGCTCGCGTAGCGCCGGTGCAGAATCTCGAAATTGTAAGGGTCGGGCTCGAATGCCGTAATCTCCTTGAAGTGATCGGCGGTAGCTGTTCGAAAGCTCTCAATGGTGTCGCCGTCAAATGCGCCGCAATCGACAAGCGACTCCTCTGTTCCGAAACGCATGCAATCAACCCCGAAGTACATAGTTCGCTGCCCTATATTCACCGCTTCGAGCCATGTGCGTTCATAGGTCAGCCGCGCGCTAAGGATCGACAACAGCGTGTGAATGGAACTTGAGTCTGCAAACAAGGAGAGCGAACTGAGCAAGCGGTCGATATTTGTGGCGGTCTCGCGAGCCAGCTGGCCCAGGATGTGATCGCGAGGGTAGTTGTCAATAGCGTCCACCGCGGGCATGTAATGGACCAACTCGGCGCCGGCTGTTCGCGCCAGGCGCTCAAAATATTCCAGTCCCTGCTGCGAGAAGGCGGCGCACACGGCGACTGCGCCCCGGGCCTTCGCCGCAAATTCATCGCCCCTCAGGCGCGGGACGCCTTCGATGGAAGGACCCACGGCGAAATCGTCCACTACGGCGCGAAGATCGAACCTCCGCCGAGCGAATCGGATGAAGTCTCGCGCGTAACCCGTGCTGGAGCCGAGAATGTATAGAGGCCGCCGACACAAACGGCCATATAACGCTTGTCGCTCATCGGCGGCCAATGGGCTCCCGTCCTGGGCGAGCACCCGGGCCGCCTGCGCACGAATTGCGTCCAGGCGATATTGCCACTCTCGGCCGGCCGTGAACGTCGATTCTGTGCGCTCCGTTTTGAGCATGGGCGTTTGAGGGCGCGCGCTATTACGTCGGGACTAGCAGTTGGATGGAGCGAGCGCAAACAGCGTTTCAATGCGGTTGAACCGGCGCATAGACGGCGAGCCATCTGGCGCCGCTCCCGCGGTCAATCCGTCTGCTGCAAAAACCGGCTTTTGAGCGCTTCAAACTCTTCACGAAGCAATGACATGATGATCATGTCGTGATAGCGGCCGGACTTGTAGACATATCTGCGCAGCACTCCTTCCTGCTGAAACCCAAGCATCTTGCCTACGAATAACGACACCGCGTTATCGGCCAGCCATGAACCGGATACGCGCTCCAAACCGAGTTCATCGAACGCATATTCGAGCAGGAGATAAATGGCTTGCGAAGCGTAGCCCTGGCCGCGATACTGATTATCTCCAATTACGATGCCGCTCCATTCCGCACGGCGGTTGCGGTAGTCGATGTTGGAGAGGCTGAGGTAACCGATCATCTCGTCGGTTCCGGTCAGGCAGATGGCGAGATAAATCTCCGTCTGATTATTGAAAATCTTATCTTCAACCCACTTTCGATCGCGCTCTGAGGAAACGAAATGTTTGTTGCCGCCGGTAAGACGGTATACTTCCTCGTCACGGCGCCAGAGGTTAATCTTTTTGTAATCATCCAGTTCGAACGCTCGCAGATATACCTTCATGTGGGCCGGATTACCAGGGACGTGGGACAAGCATCAGGGAGCCTGTCTGGCGCCGGCGTCGGACTCTGTTGCCAGCTGCTCATCGATGTACGCTGCCAGCGACGCCAGCGTTCGAAACGGGCTTTCTCGTGCGGAGAGGGCTTGTGGCGTCACCAAGGAGACCTTTTTGCCTGTGACAGACAGAATCTGCTCTTCGGCCGCAGTGATGAAATTCAGCAACCCCACCGAATCCAACGCTGCATCAGCTCCAAATAATTTCGTTTCGGGACGCTTTGTCAATTGACGGGCATCTGCGGATACCCCTCTCATCAGGTCCACGACAGGATAAAGAATCGCCGTGAGCGTGTTCATCGTCTTCACGAACATACAACAGCGCCCAAACCAGTCGCAAACGGCTGTGCGAGGATCAGCAGTTAACGGTTACACCAAAGCGCTACGTCCGTGACATGAAGGCAAAATAAGGAGACTTATGAAAGCCGCATGGGTGTTGTCACTGAAGGGCGGAAGGCGCTGGTAGACTGAGAAAAGCGTTTGGCAGCGCGGATGTAAGTACGTACACGCCGCATGGGGATCAAGACAGCTTACAGCGAGCTTGCAATTTTTGGGAATCCTCCGGCTTTCACTGAGCCGCTTCACGTCGGCCGGCCGAACATAGGAGATCGGGAACGGCTGCTCCAGCGGATCAACGATATGCTCGATCGCCGCTGGCTTTCGAATCACGGTCCTTTTGTTCAGGAATTTGAGGCGGAAGTGGCCCGCCGTCTGGGCGTGAAGCATTGCATTGCTATGTGCAACGGAACCGTTGCGCTTGAAATCGCCATTCGCGCGCTGGGGCTGACGGGCGAGGTGATTGTACCTTCATTCACGTTCATTGCGACGGCCCATGCCTTGCAGTGGCAGGAAATCACGCCCGTATTCTGTGACATCAACGAGCGCACCCATACCATCGACCCGGCTGCTGTGGAGCGTATGATCACGCCGCGAACGACCGGCATCATTGGCGTCCACGTATGGGGGCAGCCGTGTGAAACTGAGGCGCTGACGCGAATCGCCGAGAAACGAAACCTCCAGCTTCTGTTTGACGCCTCACATGCGTTCGGCTGTTCCTCGCAGGGATGGAACATCGGCAATTTCGGCCGGGCGGAGGTCTTCAGCTTCCACGCGACAAAATTTTGTAACACATTCGAGGGCGGCGCAATCACAACCAACGATAACGAATTAGCGGCAAAGATCCGCCTCATGAAAAATTTTGGATTCGCCGGGTATGACAACGTGATTTACATCGGAACCAACGGCAAGATGTCGGAGGTCTGCGCGGCGATGGGTCTGACCAGCCTGGAAAGCCTCGACAGCTTTATTCAGGCGAACCGCGAGAATTATGAGACATACCGGCGCGAACTGGCCGGGCTCCCCGGAGTCCGTATGGTCGAGTTCGACGCGAGTGAACGCTGTAACTATCAATACATCATCATCGAAATCGATGACGCGGAGGCCGGCATCAGCCGCGATCTGATTCTTCGCATTCTTCACGCCGAAAATATTCTGGCTCGACGCTATTTCTACCCCGGCTGCCATCGGATGGAGCCGTACCGGTCGTATTTCCCTCATGCTGATCTCCTCCTGCCGAATACGAATGCGGTGGCGCGCCGGGTGTTGGTGCTTCCGACGGGAACAACGGTAAACGAAACTGACATTTCGGCGATCTGCGGCATTATTCGTCTGTGCATCCTGCATGGACAGCAGATCGCGTCAGAGCTTTCGAAAAGCGAAGTGGATACTACAGCTTATGTTTCGTAACAGTGGAGGAGCTGCCCGTGCTCTGATTCTGCGCGCGAGGCAGATCGGATATGAGAGACCCCCGGTCGCTGTGGATTGTTATCCCCGCCTATAACGAGGCGGAATCCATTGGGCGAGTAGTTGCGTCGCTGCGGTCGGAAGGGCGCCCCGTTGTTGTTGTGGATGACGGCTCAAGCGATCAGACCGCGGAAATTGCTCGCGCAGCTGGCGCCACCGTGCTGCGCCACCTGCTCAACCTTGGCCAGGGCGGAGCCTTGCAAACAGGCATAACATTCTGCCTCGAATCGGGCGCGCAATATATCTGCACCTTTGACGCCGATGGCCAGCATTGCGCTGAAGACGTAGAAGGAATGTGGGAGCTTTTGCTTACGGGCGGATACGATATCGTGCTCGGATCACGCTTTTTGGGCGCCGCCTGTGGAATGCCGCTGTCGCGAAAGCTGCTCCTGAAACTGGCCGTCCTTTTTACATATCTGCACTCGGGCTTGAAGCTGACCGACGCTCACAATGGTCTGCGGGTGATGACGGCTGAATCGGCGTCACGGCTGGCGCTGAAGCAAATGGGGATGGCGCATGCCTCCGAAATCATCGACCGGATCGCAAGCCTGAAGCTGAAGTACGCTGAAGCGCCAGTAACCGTCCTGTATACGAATTATTCGAAGGCGAAAGGACAATCTGCGCTCGGATCCGTCCGGATCCTTATGGATTTGTTGATCGGCCGTATGCTGAGGTGAACCGCTGGCATGCTGATCCAGTTCATCCTGACGTTCGTATTTTTACTGCTGCTGCTGAATATCTTTCAACAGCGCACGCTAGGACGCGTGTTCAAAGCCGTTTCGTTGGTAGTATTTCTCCTTGCGACGTATATTGTCATCTTTCCCGCCGTAACCACTCGCGTTGCGAAATTCGCCGGCGTCGGCCGCGGCGCCGACCTGGTGATCTATGTCTGCATGGCCGTCGGCGCGTATTTGTTGACCATGCAGTACGTGCGATTGAGGAATACGGAATTCCGCATCGCCCGGCTGGTGCAACGCCTCGCGATCGACAAACAGCGCCTCGAAGAGCTCATGCGAGCGGATGCAGGGCGCCAAGACTGAAACGCCGCGCCTCGAACGCTTCGCAACGGCGCCGGGCCGGGCGCGGCGTGCTGTGTTCATGCTGGATGCTTTGAGGTGGCGCAAGGCTGTCCCGTACAGTTATCTGGCCGTTGCGGTTCCTGTGGCGGTGGCGCTGTGCTTTATGACTCCGCCCATGCAATCGCCCGATGAGGGGCGACATTTTTGGCGCGCGTGTCAGATCGCCGAGGGGAGGGTTCTTTCTGAAATCGATCCGTCCACCCACGCCGCTGGCGGCCGTCTTCCCGCGGCGGCATCGGATTTCGTTCGCGACACGATGACGCCGGAGTATCTGCGCCGGCAGGATTTGCTTCCGGGCGTCGGCGAAAGGCTGCGCGCCCTGGACCGGGCGGCGCATGCTCAGACGCCGCTTTCGCAAACTCGCTTCGTCTCTTTCCCCGGGACGACGGTGTACTCTCCAATCAGTTATCTGCCCCAGTCCGCTGCCGTTCGGGCGGCGCGGCTCTTTTCGGATAAAGTCTATGTCTGGTTTTATTCGGCCCGCCTGCTGAATGCGACGACCGCGGTTCTGCTGATATTTTTCGCCTTGCGCGCGGCGCCCGCGTATCAATTCGCGCTGATTGTTCCGGCGATACTCCCGGTGAGCTTGTACCAGATCAGCACTGCGTCAACCGACGCTGGCGTCATTGCTGTCAGCGTCCTGTTTGTCGCCTTCTGCGTCCGGTTCGTGAACTCGGATGGAGCGCTGATCCGGTCCGCGCTTGTCGCCTGCCTGGCGTTCCTGACGATCACAAAGCCTGTCTGGCTGCCGTTTGCGATTTTATTGCTCGCCGCCCATAAACGACTCGGGTGGCGCCGCTCGGTCGCGTTTTGCTCGGCGGCGGCGATGATCGCTGCCAGCGGCTATGCGGCATGGTCGTATCTCGCCCGCCAGTTTATTCCGCTCGCCGGCGCAGGCGTCCCACAACGCGATCCGTCCGCGCAGGTTCACTTGCTTGCGTCGCATGCGGCAATGTTCATTTCAATTCTGATGCATACATTAAAGGCGCACGGGCGCCGCCTCATTGTCGAGATGGTCGGCTTGTTGGGATGGAATGAATTGCCGCTGCCGCCATGGTCGTATAAGCTTGCCTACGCCTTTGTTTGTGGACTGGCGGTCGTAATTGTGGCCAACGGCAAGCGGAACGACCCCCGGAGATTTCTGCTGGGCGGCGTCGCCGCCGCAGCCGTGGCGGCGGGCGTTTTTCTGGCCAGCTTCGTATTGTGGACGCCCGTCGGAGCGCCAACCATCTGGGGCATCCAGGGCAGATACTTCGTTCCGGTTCTGGCTGTTTTGGCGTTTTTTATTCCGCCGGCCGACCGGCTCGGCCGCATTTCAAGAAATGCTTTAGCTGTCCTGACGCT